>ERZ1463038.154-NODE-154-length-20336-cov-12.875844_pt1 | contig 20336 bp, 30 predicted proteins | sample MGYA00564479_ERZ1463038 | MGnify/ENA primary metagenome ERZ1463038 (study PRJEB39244, sample SAMEA3635134) | Helicobacter pylori | study: EMG produced TPA metagenomics assembly of PRJEB11511 data set (Assembly of a 5300-year-old Helicobacter pylori...
AGACGTGTGCTCTTCCGATCTGGTGGCGAGCTCTTCGACGAGAAGCTCATGGACTGGTTCTCGAAGGAGTTTACCAAGAAGACGCGCGTGCCGCTGGAGAAGTCGAACCACCGCGCGCTGATGAAGCTGCGCCTGTCTGTCGAGATCACCAAGAAGAGTCTTTCGGCCAGCAACTCGGCCCCGTGCTCTGTTGAGAGTCTTGCCGAGGGCATGGACTTCCACGGCTCCGTCAACCGCACCCGGTTCGACCTCCTTGCCGGCTCCATCTACGACCGCATCGTCGCCAAGATTGAGGAGGCCCTTGCGATTGCCAAGGTTGACTCGCTTCACATCCAGGAGGTGCGTTTCTGAAACTCTGGAACTAAGGAACCTAATTCCGAGTATCCGAGACTGATCCCGTACACTCAGGTTATCCTCGTCGGCGGCACCTCCCGGCTCCCAAAACTTTCGGACAAGCTCCTGAACCTCCTGCCCGAATCCGTGAACCTCAAGTCGGAGATTGACCCGGACGAGGTGCTCGCCAAGGGCGCCGCGCTGCAGGCCATCTCGATCGTCGAGACGTACCCGCTCGACTCTGCGCCGGCGACCGCGCTGCACGCGCGCTCCAAGACCGAGTCGTCGGTCGTCTCGCCCGCCTTCCTCGCGTTCCCGATCGGCCTCGTGCTCAACGCGGCCAAGGACGACAAGAAGGCCGTCGACGGCAAGTCGTTCGTCACGCTCGTCGCCGAGCACTCGCCGCTGCCCGTGCGCCGCATCGTCGACTTTGACGTGCCCGCCGGCAGTGGGCCGTCCGAGGTCCTGCTCAGTCTCTGGGAGGGCTCACATGAGGTCAAGGTCGAGGCACCGGAGCCGAAGAAGAAGGCGGGCTTCTTCAGCCGCAAGGCCGACGAGGACGAGGAGGACGACGACGAGCCCGAGGACGTGCGCACCGCGATCGTCAAGCCGACCAAGGCCGTCGCAGACCTCGTCGTCGCCGTCGAGACCAAGCCGGAAGGCAAGGGCAAGAAGGGCGTCCCGGCCAAGGTTCGCGTCACGATCGTCGTCGACGCTGCCGGCAAGGGCTCCGCGACCGCCGTCCAGCTCCGGTCTGGCGCCCAGCCCACGAGCGCCCAGTTCTGAGTCGGACAGGCAACGGGGGATGTAGATCAAAAGGAGGCGCGCACAGGACTAGAGTGAACTATTGTGCTGCCCTTCACCTCGTTTCGTTCATCGGCTCTAGGAATATAACCTGCCGATTCATATGCGCTTTGCTGTGCTCTGCGTGGACATTCTACTGAGCAAGCATCTGACTTTACCTCAGATCACCAGCCGCGCTTACTTGCGGAGCTGCCGTGGGGCCGCATGCGAGCCGACAGCGGGAAACGCGGACGGAGGCGCGGAACGAACGTCGGCATACTTTCAGAGCGCGAGTGCCTCCTCTCTTCTGCATCGATCCCTGCCAGCTTTTCACCACCAGCTCTTCTTCGTCCTCACCCATATCATCTGCCATGTCGAACGCCGCCGCCTTCCTGAAAGCGCTCCCCAAGGTGCGCCGATCGGCAGGCATCTGAACGCGACGAGCGCACGGCTGACGCGCTTCTCGCTCTTGCAGTGCGAGCACCACCTGCACATCGAAGTGCGCATTGCTCTTGACCGTCCGTCTGGCATAGCTGACCCCAGGTGCAGGGCACGTTCGAGCCGGACCTCCTCTTTGTGCTGGCGAAGGAGAACGGCATCGAGTTGGACCCCGAGCACTACTCGACGATTCCCGCTTTGGAAGAGCGATACAAGCACTTCTCTTCCCTCGATGACTTCGTGAGCTGGACCTCGTGAGCCGATCCGTGCATCCCAGGATCTGACTGCCGGCACCGCACAGCTCCACTTCTACAACATGGCGATGGCCGCCCTGGTCAAGGAGACCGATTTCGAGGCTCTCGCATACGCATACGTGAAGAAGGGCCACGAGCAGGGCGTCCGCCACGCCGAAATCTTCTTCGACCCCCAGGCGCATGTGGACCGCGGAGTCGCGCTCTCCGCCGTGATTCACGGCCTGAACGCGGGTCTTCTCAAGGGCGAGAAGGAGTTTGGTATCACGACCAAGCTCATCTGCTGCTTTGTGAAGCACCTCAGTGTTGCGTCCGCGCTTGCGACGGTCGAGTCGGTGATTCCCTTCGTGAAGAATGGCGAGGTGCGTCTCCATTCCACTTGGATTCAGCTGTGGGACTTCATTAAAGTCCTGCTTCTTTGAATCGAAGGTCCTTGGCTTGGGGATGGACTCGACAGAAATCGGAAACCCGCCGGAGAAGTATGCTGAGGTCTACACGAAAGCGAAGGAGCTTGGGATGACGCACTTCACGGGGCACGTCGGCGAGGAGGGTCCTGGTGAGCCTGTCATCTCGCTCACAAGTACGTTCAGAGTTGCTGACTGCTTCCCGTACTATCAGCCGCGTACGTTCGCACCGCTGTAGAGGACATGGGTCTCCGTCGAATCGACCACGGCATCCACTCTGCGGACGACCCGTCGCTCCTGAAGATCCTCGCGGAGAAGAACGTCTTCTTGACCGTCTGCCCGTTGAGCAATGTCAGCCTCCGGTGTATCAAGTCCGTTTCCGAGCACCCGATCCCGAAGTTCCTCGAGGCCGGCGTCAAGTTCTCCATCAACAGCGACGACCCGGCGTGAGTTGCGCGCCATTCGCGTTGTATCAGCGGTTCGCTGACGTTGTGCATTCACAGATACTTTGGCGGCTACATCCTTGAGAACTATATCGCGGTCCAGGACGCGTTTAGGTTCACCAAGGCGGTTTGGAAGGGTTTGATGGTTGACAGCATCGAGGGAAGCTGGTGCGACGCGGGTCGCAAGCAGGAGCTCTTGAGCCTGTTGGACACGACTATGGCGGAGTGGGAAGGGAGGGAGATCTGAGGAAGCTCAAAATATACAATTAGACGTCCTGTTGATGCCGGAGTTTAGCAGCCCGCGCGCCTCCGCTGTCCACACGCGCTGGCGCCGCCCTCTCTCTTGCTCCTGCCACTACGCGCGATGTCGGAAACTCATCATTTTGAGGTGCTCGACTTCGCTACCGATCTCGGTGTCACTCTCCCCAGCATCCAGGTCGCCTACCAGCTGTACGGCACCTTGGAAGCGGGGCGCAAGACGGTCTTGGTCTCGACGTGCTTTGGCGAAACAGTGAGTCGATAGCATTGCACTCCTCACATTGACACTCTCACTGATGTACTGCCTACCAGCTTTCGGGAGTAAACCCACTGATCGGGGCGGCGAAGGCGCTCGATCCCGAGCGGTGCTTTGTCGTGCGCGTCGGACTCTTCGGTGGCTCGGATGTGAGTGCACGGGCGCTTGAATCCTCTTTTCGAGCTCACTCTTTATTTCTGATCAGTCGAGCTCGCCTTCCAACACCCCAGCGCCCCACGCTGGAGCATTGTTCCCTAAGTTGACCTACTCGGACAACTGCCGAGCCTTCCGCCTGCTGCTGGACTCCCTCGGAGTCACACACTTGCACGCCGCGGTTGGATTTAGCATGGGTGGTGGAGTAGCGTATCACTTTGGCGCGATCTACGGCGCATACGTCGATAACATCGTGCCGCTTGCGAGTTCAGCTCAGACCTCACTGCACAACGTTGCCTTTTTGGAGGGCCCTAAAGCTGCTCTGAAGGTTTGAACCGACATGATACCGACTAGTCGTCCATTTCTGATCTTGATCTGTGCTAGGCCTCTGGAGAATACGCACCCGGGTCGAGGGGACCGCGGGGGTTCGGGCGGGCGTATTGCGCGTGGGCCTACAGTCACGAGTGAGGACGATCCAGCCACATAGTCGCGACGTAGCTCACCTGTTACATTTTTAGCTGGTTCGAGGAGAAGAAGTGGGAGGAGAGTGGTGCGAAATCCCTTTCGGAGCATGTACGTCCGCGAACTCCACCGGCTTCAAGCTTCTGGCTCAGCACTGATTAATCACCAGTTCCGCAACTGGGAGAACAGAATGGGTGAATGGAACGGATATGACCTGCGTGCTCTCGCCTGGACCGTGAGGATTTTATTCGGGCTGCATCTGCAGACCGAAGAAGCTGACACCGCCCCGCAGTGGCAAAACGCCAGCATTGCGACCGCCAGTCGGGTCCCTGGAGTCCCGCTATACAAAAGCCTTCAAGAAGCGTTGAGCTCGATGCAGCCAAGGGCTCTCGTCATGCCGACCCGCACAGACCAGTACTTCGTGGTATGCCTTTGCGAACTTTGCGAGCTCGCCGCGAGACTCATTCATTACGCGCACCTCAGCCCGCGGACTCGGAGAAGGAGGTCAAGCTTCTACCCAAGGGATTACTCACCGTGGTTGAGACCATCTACGGGTGCGTGGGATGCCGTTCAGAGGTGGACTTTCCTGACGTCTTGGTCTCGCAGCCATGTCGGTGGCGGCGGCGGAGGATCAAAGGCGGACAACGACTTCATAGACGCGAAGATCGCCAAGTTTTTGGCTGTTTGAATGCAAAGATCACGAGAGAAACTAGCTTTGAGTGGGAAGTCGAGTAAAGAGGTTTGCGCAGACGCGAGCCCCTTGACAAGAGGACGTCACTGCTCGCCCGCCGACTATCGACGTCTTTTCGCAACGCGCACCTATCGGGACGCGCTGGAAATCCATGTACGCCCCAATCTGCTCTGTTGCGCTATGCTGCAGCTCACCCCGCGCCCCTCAGGCCCAGCATGCTGTCTGAGATCGAGGCGCCGCTCCTGCATCACGGCGAGCCCCACAACGGCGGCCGCAAGCACCCTCACCCGCGCACCGTGTCCCGCATCGTCACCCGAATCCAGGCGCTCATGCTGGAGCTCCTCCCGATCCAGGTCGACCCAGGTGCGCGCTCGTTCACCCGGCTCGGGCTCGGGCCAAGAGGCAACTTGAAGAGGAGGCACTTGGGTCTGACGAGCTGTCCGTTACGCAGACGACCTCATGTCGCCAGTTTCGTCCATCCTCTCGAAGGAAGTCATCGACGCTTTCGGCCAGATCGGAGGCGACTTTTCGCATTGCGTCCCGTTCGCGCTCCTCGAGGCCCGACGGTACTTTCGCTTGGCGGCCTACAGCAACCCGAGCGACAGCGACGAGAACGAGGCGAGGAAGCTGGCGTGCGAGGTTTTAGCGCGCAAGATCGTGGCACGGACCCCGATGAGCGAGCAGTACTCGCTGCTCAGCGCTCGGTACACGGTCGTCGAGAGCGACGGCGATGAGAGCAGTCCCATCTCAGGTGAGCCTGAAAAGTTCAAAGTATGGGCCGTGTTCATACTGATTCCGTTGCGCAGCCTTGGAGTCGGCGGTGGACCAGCACGCGACGTTCTTCCTCTCGTCCGGCGAGGCGCAGCGCTGCGTCTTCGCACTGTGGCGCGGCCTTCTCGTCCAGCGCGAGAAGGAGGACGGCTCGATCGAGTACACTCCAGTAAGCTCAGTTATACTTCAGCGATATCTCATCAGCTGACCTTGACACGTGCCCAGTACGAGCGTGCGAAGCATCAAGGCGGCTTCCTTAAGCATTTCGACCCGAGTCGTGTGGGCGTCCCTCGCTACCAGGTCGGTCACTGCCACAAACCCAAATACCCAAAGCTGACTCTTATGCAGTTCTTCTTCCGCATCATCCTCTGGGTGATCTTCATCGGGGCCTGTTGGTCGGCGCAGATGCAGCAGCGTTCGCGACACTGATCAGCTTCCCATCATCAGACACCGCGGCCATCCAGACACCGGACCGTTCCTTTGGTGCGGAGGACTTCGTACTCTACATCCAGCTCCTCGGATACATGCTCGAAGATCTCACCAAGGTGCGTCTCGTCGTTGCAGATCCGCACACGAATCTGACACCGTCATCCCGCTCTTCAGATCTGGAAGATTGGAGTATGGTACGCGATGAGCTTCTGGACCTGCGTCAACTTCATGATCTACACACTCTTGACTGTCGCTTTCACGTGAGCCCACTCGTCGTCCGACCCAGCGCAATGCTCATGGCGATGCCTGAAGATACCGAGTGTTGGACCTCACCACGCACGACATCGATCGGTCAAACGCTTATAGGATGTTGAGCTTCCGTAAGCTGTACCCGACAGGTCAGATTCAAAACGCCGACTCACGCCGTCGTAACCAGAGTTCCTGTCGAGCGCTTCTCCACTCGTGTGGATGAAGATGCTCACAATTTTCGACCTGTTCCAGTACTTCGGAACTCTGCAGGTACTGCCCTACTTCCACCCAGCTGACGAGACGCTGACGGAGTCCGCTGCAGATCGTTGTCTGGCGAATGCTTAAGGTGATCACCTCGTCAGCCCAAGATGACCACTTCACTTCTACTTCAACTCACAGGAAAGCGCCGTGTTCTTCACTCTCCTCGCCCTGCTCGCCATTGGGTACGAACCTCCTCGTTGACCTGTCGACCTGGTGCTGATTCCGCTTCTACAGCTTCGGACAAGCGTTGACGGGGCTCGACGTTGCCGACTCAAGTCGCGACTCGACTGAGGATGTCATACACTCGCTGATCCAGGGCCTACTCGGGTGAGAGGTTCCATAACCACGCCTCACTGAGCCAATGCTCATACACACCTCATAGCTCACCTGCCTTCGAATCCTACGCTCGAGGCGCTTCTTCGTACCCGTTTGTGCGCCTATCCAAACATTTGCTGCACCTGTTTGTGAAAACTGACGATCTGCGGCCAGGGCATGATTCTTTACTACCTCTGTGTGTGACACCCCTTGCGCTTCCAGCTTGAGATCCCGCCGTGCTGACCCAGTGCCCTGTTTGAAAGGGTCCATCCTCACCCTGGTCATCCTTTTGAACATTCTTGTAAGCCGCTCTTACTCGTCCCTGCTTCCTCAGCGTCACTCAAGCTAGCTCAATAGGTGGCGTTGTTCGGCTCGTGCGTTTTCCGCTCCTCACTCCGCCGTTCATGGTCTGAGGGTACACTGCAGGGCCTACCAAGAATGCACGGACGAGGCCGTCCCTACTTTCATGAGCTTCTTCGCAGGCAAGACAATTGCCTCGATTCGCGCTCCCGATACGTAAGCCGTTGCCACTCCGCCTACTGCTGGTCGAGACCTGACGCCCCCACGCTCGTTAGCTACGTGTACGCTGCACCATTCAATTGTGCGTCAAGCTCGTGATCAGTTGAAGCTTCCTGATCTGATTTCGCGCTACCTCAGTGATCGAGATCGTCATCCTTCCCCTCGAGCTCGTGCTCTCCACCCGGAACTACGCCACCCTGAACCGCTACTTGATGGGCACGATCTTCTGTGTCCCGCTGTTTGTCCTTCTTCTAAACCTTCAGGGCACCTTCCTGACATTGCTTCTTCAGCGCGTGCATCGCTCTCTTCGAGTCGCGGTTCGACCACCGGCGCCTGCAAGACTTCGCGTCTTTGACGGAGGAGCCGGACGAGTACGCGCCTGCAGACGAGGACCCGGAGCCGTGCACGAACAGCGACGACCTTGGCGAGGGCGAGGAGGATGGCAAGAAGATCTGCACGGTCAGCTTCGCGGAGCTGAAGAAGGCACTCCCAAGCCTCACGAGGAGCACCCAGGGCGAGATCTTGTGGGAGGTGCGTTGTCGCGACTGTTACTCTGGCATTGGTGTATGTTAAGCTGATCAAACCCACACTGCAGCTCAAGGCGTTGAGGAGGGAGATCGACGAGATGCGGTCGGCGAAGGCTTAGTAGGCTGACCAGGCGTTAATCAAGGGAGACGGCCTTAAAGTTCGGTTGTATGCCATGAGGGGTCGCTCTGTTAAACCGGGGAAGAGGTTCTCGAGGACGTCAAATATGCCAAGGTGACACGGCGTACGGCGTACGCACAGCGCGCAAGAGTCGCTCAGATCGGGGGATCTGAGCACGATCTGTGAAGCACTCATTCCAAACGAAATGAGAACGATCTGAGAACAACTCAGACTTCAAAATCTGAGAACGATCTGAGATGACCTCAGACCATTCTCAGATCGTTTTCCGCCCACGTTTCAGATCACTTTCAGATCAGTTAGCGATCAACTACCGATGCTTGAGAGTACAGCCAGAGAACCAAATATTTTGCGAATGGATCTGCTCCTCCAGTCGCGTGGCTGTGAAGGCAGTGAACCAAGTCGAACCCGCTGTACGACGCTCGGGCATGCGCGAGAGACGTAAGGAATCATGCGACTGAGGAATTTTATAGCAGGCGGTCGCACCACTATCCAGCCTGAATACCGAAGCCGGACGAGCCAAGACGGACGTTTCTGGGCACGAGAGTGGGCGCGGGTACAAATCCTCTGCATGGCCGTTCCTCTTTCCTTCCTGAACACATCGACTCCTGCACCCGGCGTCAAGGTTGTTCAGCGAGAATTCTTCTACCATCCAGTATGTCGCAAAATGGGAATGCCTCCGCCGCCCAGACCAGCGCAGGTGAGTGGTGACCGACTTCGCGGACTTTGTTCGGTTAGGTCGAGACGCTGACCTTCCCCACATGAGTGAATGGACCTTTCACGCCCACGACGCCCGCGTACATCCACCCTTTGGCGGGGGGAGCGAACAATCTGATACCATTGTTCGCTCCCCCCGCCAAAGGGTCCAACGGGTGGATGTACGTGGGCGTCGTGGGCGTGAAAGGTCATCGTCAACGGCCCTCTTACGGTCATTCTCGCCGGCGTCGACCAGGTTCTCGTCGGCATTCTCGGTCTCGTTGGACATACTGTCAGCTCTCGTTGAGCCTTCCTAGCAGACCCTGTGCGGATCAAAGCGCACCCAGCCTCGACACCCTCGGCCTCGGGTCCGCCGTCAAGTCCGTCCTCTCCCACCTTGGCCTCTGATCTTTACAGCGGACGTGGCCATAAGAGCTCCCAGCTCCCCATCGTACTTCCCCCGAGCACTTGCTAGCAAATACCCCACCATGTCGACATCGTCTTCAGGCGGTACACCGTGCTCGCTGGCGAGCGACGAGCCTGAAACGCGATGAGAGGACCTCGAGGCACGAGGAACTGCGAGGAGTGTACATAAACAATGCGAATACTCGATCAGACCTTGACCGCCTGCGCCGCGCGGTACTGCCAGTATTTGGTCCGGATCGGGTCGTACTGCACGAGGCTCGCGAACAACTGCACCCACCAACGCCGTCAGCCCCACTCACCCAACTCACCTGAACATAAACTCACAGCAGCAGCCTCGAGTCCCTTCTCTGCGACCTTGCCCTTGGCGGCCTCTTCGGCGCACGCGTCCGCGAGGAATTCGATCGCGAGGAACGCGGGCAGGCTCGGCTTGTCGTCCGCGTCCGAATCTGACGTGGTTGATGTCGATGAGGCGTCCGAGGGGACGGAGGGCGGGGGAACGGCGAAGGGGGCGGCGAAGGATGCGAAGGAGGCGAGCGGCGTCGAGGTGACCTTGAGCAGGCTGTGCGTGTATAGTGTCAGAGGTGGACTGCTGGGCCGCACAGAGACGGAAACGCACCCTCGGAGGTAGTTCCACGCGCTTGGGTTGTTCGGGGCAAGCTGCAGCTTCTCCTTCACGAAGCTGTGTGTGGGTAGGCTGGTCAGCGCTCGTGCCACACAATACGACCGAGCTCGACGTACTCGAGCTCCCTCTCGAGCGCGCCCACCGCCCTTTTCCCGCTCCCGATCTCACAGAAGAACCGATGGTTCCACGCGCTGTTGTTGCGCACGTCCTCAGCGAGCAGCCCCTCGACGTAGCTCCGCTCGCCGTCCCAGACGTCCTTCTCGGCGCCCTCGCGCGTTGCGCCCTTCGAGAAGAATTCGCAGAGCACCCACTCGCGGTAGGCCCAGGTGTGGTAGTTCTTCGAGTCGAGCGCGAGCGCCCGTGAGATGAAGGGCAGCTCGCGCGAGTGGTCGCCGAGGGCGAGGACGATGGTGCGGCGATGTTGCCTGGGATCGGCAGGATCAGTCATGGATGGATGGCAATCGCTCTATTCCTTGCGACCCACCAGACTTGGTAGCTTTTGAGGTGGGCCTGGATGGCGTCGTCCATGAGGTCGAGCTCCTTCGAAAGATCCGCCTTCATCGTGAAGAGGCACTCGGCGCGGTATGCCCTGCGACTCCGAGTCGGTATCTTCTACCAGGGCTGAGAAAATGGGAGAGACGCACCAGATGGAATAGTGGCCCGGATTCCACCAGATGAGGTCCTCGGTGACCTCGAGAGCGCGCGCGGACTTCTCGCCGGCCTTGACGAGCGCACGGAAGGTGTCCATCGTGTCACGGTCTGTACGAGAGGTCCGTGATTATCAGCCCAGGTGCAATTGCGCGAGTTCAACAATTGGTGGGGCCGAGCCGCACCCGCCGTCCGTCGTGACGCCTTCTCCCGGCTGTGCACCGGGACTTGCACCAGGCTCGGCTCCAGCTCAAGCTACTAGTGTAGAAGGACTGCAAAGTCGACGCCTTCCTGCTGAGCAGCTTGCGCTCTCCGCTTGGGCCAACACGCCGACGCCCCACTGCACCGGCTTCTAAGCTCTGACGGCTAGCCAGGCTTGGGCCAAACGCTGCGCCCATCCCCACTCGGCTTGGAGACTCACACTCCTCAGTGTAGGCGATCGGCACGAGCGCGTTTGGCGCGTCGTCCTGCTTGATCGGCACGAGGTCCGTCCAGCCCTCGCGAGTGGCGTACGGCTTGTGCGGCTCAGATGGCTTGGCGGGTGTAGACATGTTGATGTGGGAGAGAGGTCGAGAGGCTGGGAGAGCCAGGCGAGGCGTGCGGAGGTGAATACAAAACGGGCGCTGGACAAAGGGAGTCTCTTGGTTCTGCCCGCAACACGCTCTACCAGAACCAGCAACACCCTCTTTCCATATGGGGATCAGCTACCACGGCGACACGTGCGGTGCTTGCACTAAGCGTAGGGTGACCCCCACTGCCGAAGCGGATGTGCTCGACGCTGACTCGGAGACGCTGTGCGTTTGCCCACGTAGAAGACCCGATGATGTCGCCGCAGATGCTACGCTGCTCAGGGTGTAAACAGGTCAAGTGTGAGCTGCCGGTGTGCCCCGTTGGAGCACTGTTACGCGCTGCGAAGTGCTGACGCTGGGACTCTGCATACAGATTGCTCAACGACCTGCCAGGGTGCCAACTGGCCCGTCCACAAGAACGATGTAGCTACGAGACGCTTGCTGAGATGGAACATTTGGCTGACTGTCACTTGGGTTGGCGAACAGTGCCGTAGAAACAATGCCGAACAAGGACGAGCGGAGGAGACGGCACTCGCGGCGCCGCTCGGGGACGTCTTCCGACTCGAGTCATCCGAGCAGTGGGCCCACGAGATCTTACCCAGCACCCTTGGAAGAGTCCTATCAATGGCACACCTTCCACCACTGGCGCGAGACGACGCCATCGTCGTCCCTGTCAACCTCACGTTTCAACCCGATGCCCCGGACCTTCGCGGACGATGGCGACCTGTGAGGGGTCGAATATTCTCTGTCCCTGAGTACCTCGAGGATCTTCGAGGTTCGCAACACACAACAGAGGAGCGCGAGATTTGTCGCAGGATGGTCTCACAGTGTCAAGACGACATCAACAAGTTCAAAGCCACGTCGACCTCAACAGGTCACGTCGCAGGATGGGTATCGCTATTCTCTTCTTCCACGACGTCGGCGAGATCGGCCAATGCACTCCCTGGCCGCACCTCACGTCGTTCGGGGAGCGTGCGCCGTGCTCGATGGGGCCACTCGCGCTTGACTGGCTTGAGGTGTGGCGAAGTATGCTGGCGAAGTTTGTAGCTTTCACTGTGTATCTTGAACCTGGCTGATGCTGGTTCTCAGGGTTCCGCTACCAATCCTCGTCGGCCCCCCGCCCAACGTCATGTACGAGTGCGCGAGGGTCACCGCCGAGTGGTTTCAAGGAAAGCCGCAGTGGGAGGCACTGGCGCAGTCACACTACGACTCGCTGGACGTCACGAAGCAACAGGCTCGAGGCACGTCAATCGCCGCCTTCGTCAGGTCGGGGCTCTCATCCCCTCCTTCACTCGCCCTATTTTCCTACTCGTGGTGGGGTACTTGAGTGTGCTGAGCTGTATGGACCCGGCCATATGTAACATGCCCACTCTCGATGCTGCGCCGGTGACTTTCAAGGAGGCACACACGCTTGAAAGCACAACTTCGCAGGTCTCAATTTCCGAAGCCAACCGCCCACTTGAGCCTGCCGAGCAACCCCCTCGGCTCAACCAGCTCGACCTTCTCGTCCATCTCCTCGACCTCCATCCGATCCTCGCTCGCGACGACCGGTGCGACCGGCGCGACCGGTGCCGGTGCCGACTTCGCGCGCTCAATCAAATCGGCGCCCAAGCCCTTCGCAATCTCGACAAAGCCCAAATTCTCGTCGCCAAACTGCTTGACGGACTTGAGGAACGCGTCGTAATGGTCGCGGGTCTTACCGAGCTGGGATTCGAGGAAGGCGGTGTACCGGCGCTGCCGCTCGGGCTCGGCCGGGAAGGCAGGAGGAAGGGTGAGGGCGTGCGCGGCGTCAGACGGCGACAAGTATCCGAAAGTGACCGCGACCGAGTTTGTCCGAGTGAAGGACGGCGTCGGCGGCGCGTGAAGGGGAGAATAATCCATCTTTGGAGGCTGAATGGGTCAGAGAGTGTTGAGCATCGAGGTGCGCGGGCCAGGGCACATACTGGGATGACGGCGACTGCTGGGGCGGGAACGGAAGCGACAATGGGAACAGAAACGGAAGCCACGGAAGCGAAGGCAGGCAGCTCCGGCACGGCTTGGGAAGACGCGGCGCTGTAGGGCGGCACGGAGACGGCTTCCGGGTCCAACCAAGGGTGCGTGGAACCAAGACTCTCGGAGGACTGACCTGGTCCAGACGAAAGCGAGGCGACTGGCGAGGCGCGGCGGGAGGTGGGAGAAGCACGACGGTGAGTCGAAGATTCGCGGCGTCGGCGAGAGGCACTGTCGTCTTCATCTTGAAGTCGCGACGCTATGAACAGACGTCAACAAGAAGTCTCGAAATCCCCTTCGAGGTTTCTGCCGCCTCACTTGGGTGTCGGGTGCTGCGAGATACGGACGAAGAGTGGTGACTGGATGGCTCAATGCGGGCTGCGAATAAATCGTAAGGCTCCAGCGTTTAACCACTGGGCGAGATCGGTCAGCCTACAAGAAGAGGTGCGGCGAGGGGTGAAGTCGTCGCGCTCGTCTCGACGGTGCCTCGGCGGCGAACGCGAGCGGTCGTGGTAGTCGACGCTCTCGCGCGGAGCGGGACGATCTGGCGATCTCGACCTCGCCCGGCGCTTGCTTCGGTACGGCGAAGGAGACCGCGACGCGCGAGAGTCGTTGGGCTTTTTCCGCTTCGACGACGTCGAGGAGGCGAGATGCAGCTCGTCACGGTCTCTTCGACTCCGAACTCTTGGCGGGAGCTGCAAACCCAGGAGGTTAGGAAGTCATAATGCGATCTCGAACGGAGTAAGAAACGTACGGCGATGACTGCGAGCTTCTGGTCAAAGTAGGTCCCGCCGTGCAAGGACCCAGCGACTTGAAGCGGGTCGAGGTGGTTCTGGATCGTGACGTACGCGCACTTGGAGTCCCAGCCGCTACCTGGGCGGATGCTGACGGCGAGGATCGCTGCTGGGGGTACGATTTGGGCGACGAACCCGCGGACGATCGCCTCGGATGCGCTCGAGGGCAAGTCGGAGATGAGAAGCTGAGCGTCGTCGTCGTCGGGGCCCTCGAGGACGTTCATCGAGGAACTGCTGAAGCTGCGGTGCGGCGTCGGCACCGGGTCGAGCGGCGGCGGTGGAATGTAGGCGGATGGAGGGGGTGGGGCCGAGTTCGCCTGCGACTGATTCGCTCGTGGGTCGGACCAGCGCTTGACGGTGATCATGCTGCCATTCTGAAAGGAGAAGGTGCGGTCGAGGTTGTTGATCATGGACTGAATCGAGCTGTGCGCTTCGGGTGCGAGGGTGATGAACGCGAAGCGAATCTGCGCGTTTCCACGAAGCTTGACGTGCTCGATGGCCGACGGGTGATCGACGAATGGGCGGAAGATGCCGTGAAGTGCAGCCTGAACGTCGATCTCCTTCATCTCCTTTGGGAGCCCACTGACGAATAAGCTGGGGTCGCGGTGCGCCGACGGCGCCTGGGCCGGGCGAGCGGCGTTCGAGTCGCGTGACGACGAGACGGACGACCGAGGGTTGAAGCTCGAGTTCTGGGGCGACTGCTTCGATGGTGGAGGAGGGTTGGATGAGCTCAAGGGGGTCGACTGGGGCGACGAGTTCGACGACCGCTGGAACGACGCGCTCTGAGGCTGTAGGTTGCTGTTGCGCGACCACGTCCGTGCCAGCGTGGCATGATCATCCGACTCGGCGCTGCCGGTGACCTCTCCATCCTCGTGGCTGTCCGCGGTGGACCCGGCGAGACGGTCTTCACGTCGCGTGCGCGATTCGTCCTCGTCGATCCAGCTCGCCGGTCCTCGGGGAACTGGTGGCGGTGCCATGGGCTCCGTCTCTGAGGACAGTACTAGTTTTAGCTGCCTGCTTTCGCGCCAGATCGCGCTTCCCGACTCACGTTGACCGGCTTCTCCACCCGACTCTCGTCCGGACGCCGAGCGCGCTTCGAACCCCCTCGAAGGGCCTCCTTCCATTCCCATTCGCGCTGCCGTCCAAGAAAAGAAGGTAGATCAAGAACACGCTGCCGGTGTGGTGTCCTCAGTCTACGAGGCTCGGGCGGCTGGGTGGTCGCGGTTGCCGTGGACCAGACGTGGGTCAAGAACTTCGAGCGAGTTGGCGTCGGCAGGAAGAGCGCGGGGGTGGCGGAAGGGTGGGTAGTCGAGTACTGCAGGTGCTTGTCAGCCGGCTGAGGATGATACTACAACGCGATACAGAGCGACGCGCCGCCATTTTCTGTTTGAGCTATGGCCATCGAGCGCAGCCAGGGGTCGCCAGCATCCCTTCTTGCAGGCTTGGGACGCACTTTTTGAAGAGCGAGCACTTACAAAGAAATTGGGAACATGTGAGTGTAAGTACGTTCGTTAGCGACAATGAACGCCGACACTCGCATCTGAACGGCGCGCGGAGCCTTGCGCAGTTTCGAGAGCACCTGTGGCGGCGCGGGCTCTCCGTGGACATCGTCCCTGGTGAAGTGACCGACAGGTTTTCGACACCCGAAGAAGTATTCAATTTGAGATAGGGACGCCTGTGACTGCTCTTGTGAAGTTTTGGCCGGCCCTGCGCTTCGCACGCTGACCAGCGCTGACCGTCGGCGCGGCGTCGCAGCCAGCTGGACCGGCACATTCAGCGCTCAATAAAAGTGTCGCGAGCACACTGGAACGGAATAGAACCCAAGGACCGTATGTAATGACTTCAAGCCTTGCCTCACCACGTGAAACGCTCATGCAGTGCACGGTCGCGCAGGAGCAGCGCTTCCAAGCCGAGCGACGGGCGACACGCCTCTCTCTTCCCTTCCCCTCACTTCTTCCATCCCAGCAGACCAATCAAAATGGTTCTCCTCACGTACTTTTACTCGTACGCGAGCCGCACTAGAGCTGTGTGAGTCCCGCCGTCCAGTCGACACTGCCTCCGGACGCTGACCGCCTCGCCGCAGAGTCGACGGCCTCCTCTGCCCGTGGTGTCCCCTCTACAGCAACCTGAAGGTGGATCATGTGGATCTCACTGGCCGGAACGTGATTGTGACTGGAGGTAGGTCTGGTTGAGCCCGGCCAAGTGCAAACCACTGATTCCGGACCACAGCGAACTCCGGCATTGGCCTCGACTGCGCGCGCAAGGTTGTGCTTTTTCTCTCTCTCTTTCAAACCTGAGATTGAACTGATCCCACGGCTGTCATTTCATCCTTCCTGCACCTTTACACTCGAACTCTCAACGCAGTTTGCTGACTTTGGCGCGAACGAGACCTTGGCCTGCCGGGACCCCTCGCGAGCAGATTCGGCCAAAGTGGACCTGGAGCTGTACTCCGGTAGCAAGAACATCACAGTCATGGCGCTTGACGTCTCCAGCTTCGCGTCCATCCGAGCGTTCGTGAGCGCATGGGGCTCGAAGCCCATTGACATCCTGATCAAGTGAGCTTTGACTGTCCTCTCTGGAGTGTATTGCTGAACTCGGCACATTTAAGCAATGCCGGGTGCCCCCCAGCGCGCTACATCGTGACCGAGGAGTGCGTCCTTCCGAAGTGCTTGACGCGAACGTCGCGAAGTCTCTGAGCGCTTCCCGCCAGTGGCCTGGAGATGTCTTACGTCGCCAACTTTCTATCGCAAGTGCTGCTTACCGAACTCCTCCTGCCCCAACTTGCGTCAAACGCGCGCATCATTATGATGTCGAGCATCGTCAACTACCACGGGGTCATCGACGTCGCCGACCTCGACCGGAGCCACTTCATCGAGAGCGAGCTCAGACTCAAGAACGGAGATGCGATGCCGCCTGGATCGCTGGTCACACTTTACGCCGACGCCAAGCTCTGCCAGGTTGTCTACACGCGTGAGCTCCAGGCGCGGATCAACGCGAGCGAGACGTACCGCTCTCGCAAGATCGTTGTGCACGCTTGCCACCCCGGTGTAGTGAATGTAGGATAGAGTGGAGCTTATGTACGATTTCGCCACTGATTTTGGTGACTTGGCAGACTCCGCTCTGGGGCAAGAGCCGTGGCGCCGCCGCCAAATAGTATTTGCGCTCCGATTTCCCTCGTTGGCTCTGACCATTGTTTCATGAACAGTCACCCCAGAGCAGGGATCGTGCACCGCCGTGTGGCTCGCGACTCAACCAAAATTGAGGTTCGTAGACGTTGACGAGTTTCTGACTCAAGCTTTAGAGTACCGTCTCACTATATTCCCTCTATCAGCGTCAATGGAGGCTACTACTACGACCGCCAGACTCAGCGCACGCCGCACATAACTGTCGAGGACCTCGAGCTTCGCAAGGCTCTCTGGGCGGGCTGGCACGCGCAGTGTGCGCTTCCGACCTCGTTCTGATGGAAATTCGTCTGGTTTGTAAATGGGATAAGCAGCCTTTTGGATGGTGAAGTGATTCAATCGTCGACTTTGCCGTTGAGGGGTCCTCCGGCACCACCACAGCACCACTCTGAGACCGAGAGTTGTGCGAATATTGGTGCACTGAGAGAATCACGATGTCACGCTTCACGTGCAGGGTATCTTCGCGTGTCTGCTTACGTAATGCACTTCCCCGGCACACTAGAGCTCGGCTGGTTCACGCTGGAGCGCAGACCTCCCTTTGGACCGCACAACAGTCCTCGCACAAATGCCTGCGCAACTACCCTCGCACCCTCTTCCGACGTATGTATGGTTTGGTTGGGGAAGAACGAGTTGACCGTTGCGGCCGGCAGTGTCGCGTAGAAGTTTGCGGTGTACAGGCCGTGGTCGATGAAGACCTGACCGGTCGCCTTTGCGACCATCCTGGAATACTTCGTGTATATATCGGGTGTATAACTGAACGTGCCGCTAGCGTACGGGTTGAGCGGTGTCGGTGACGAAAGAATCACGAAGGCACCCTTCGCCTTGAGCTTGTTGATCGCGTTGGTGAGGTAGGTCGAGAAGGTGAGGACTGTTATTGGACTTCCACTGTCGAACAGTAGTATTAGCTTAAAGCCTTAAGTTCCCAGCGCCGATCCTCACTTGTAGGTGGTCGTGCAAGTCTCAGACCCAGAGCCGGGGCAGTCGGGCTTGCCGCGATCTGTTGGGCTCGGTGTCCCCTTGTCGTTGTGACCAAACTCCATAATGACAAAGTCTCCTCTCACGACCTGAGCGATGATCGTGTCGAAGTGTCCTTGTAGAGTATACGACCGCGCCGAGCGGCTGAGGATCGCCTCATTGACGACTTTGACGCTCAAGAAGCCCTGGAGGTACTCTCCCCATCCTGGAAGCACATAATGAGTTATGTCTTGACCTTCCTGAGAAGAACGATCGCACCTTGCTGACCAGGGATCCCGCCTCCGCCGAGGGCCATAGTGCTGTCGCCCGCGCAGTAGACGGTCACCGCTCTCGCGCCGGCGAGCAAGGCCAGAAAGGTCGCAGGTACTGACAAGCGCATACTGGAGGAGGTGAGGAAGAGGAAAACAGCAACATCGGCGGACTCGCTGCCACCCGTCGCAGTTGCGCCGGCCGAGTCCCGACGCCCGGCGCTCCCGAGGGCTCCGATACAAGCCTGGACCATGGCCGCAGAGGCAAATCGGTGTCACTCCCGTTCTCCCGGTTCCGTTCAAGGTAAGTATCAGGCTCTGAGACCTTAACATCAGATATGCTGGTGTTAGTGGTCTTTTCTACCGGGTGTCGCCACTGTATGGACTTCGATCCGAGCAATTATCGACGTGGGTCCAGCTTAATCAACATGAATGGATACTTATCGAGGGCCACAGAGCATGCAAGTCAGCGATCGGAAAGCTGATTCGGCGGGGTGTCGTTTGGCTCCGCGGACTGCATTTTTGTGCGCGTTCGTAACGTAGGTTGACAATTTAACAACGGTGACTGGTGCTCTCCTGTGATATCTCAGCTTCATCTTACTGTGATTTTCTCGAGCGAACGCTCTCACTCTTAGACCGAATTTTGACGGACTGGAGCTGACTTTCGCTGCACTCCGCGGACCATGACATCTCAAAGCCGCGACAGTCACTCCCGGTGTATTCTATGAATATTGTAGTTTAAGAAGCGAAACATCTACTGGATGCTGTTGAGGTTATGCTGTGACCAGAGTGCGGCGAGGAAGACGCACGAGAGACCCACACCTACATGCACACGCCCGGGATGCTCGCCTCCGTCTGGTTCACGATGAGCTGCAGACCTCCACCTGGCCCACACACGAGCCCCCTCACAAACGCCTGCGCTACCGCCTTGGCTCCATTGGGCGACGTATGGATCGACTGATTTGGGAAGTACGAGTCGACCGTCGACGCGGGCAGGGTCTGCAACAGGTTGGCCGTGTACTGGCCGTGGTCTACGAAGAGCTGTCCAGTACTTTGAGCTACGTTTCTGGCGTAGGTTGTGTACACGTCTGGAGTGTAGCTGAACGCCCCGGATGCGTCCGGGTTGGTGGGTGTCGGCGACGAGAGGATCACGGAGGCGCCCCTCGCTGTGATGTTGTTGACGGCATAGGTCAAGTACGTCGTATAGGTGAGCACAGTGACGCTCTCCCCTCTGGAACTCATGAGAGTCAGCATCGACGCCAAGGCGTCGCCGGGCATTGATTCTCAGTTCTCACTCGTAGGTCGTCTTGCAAGTCTCGCCTCTCGCTCCTGGACAGTCGCACTTGCCATTGTCGTCCGGATTTGGGACGCCTTTGTCGTTGTGTCCAAACTCCATGATGACAAAGTCCCCCTCGACGACCCTCGCTGCTATGTCGTCGAAGTGGCCTTGCACGGTGTAGCTTCGCGCGGATCGACTGGGGATCGCTTCGTTGGCCACGAGGTCGCTCAACGATGCTTGGAGGTACTCTCCCCATCCTGAAATTGGCTCGTCAGCATCTTCTCCTCGGTCGCTCGAACGTAGGGCGCGCACCCTGCTGGCCGGGCACTCCGCCTCCGCCGACTGCCATCGTGCTGTCGCCGGCAAGGTAGACGACTGCCTGAGCGCTTGCGACGAGGGCTCCGAGGACGACGCAGACTGCACCGCGCATTCTCGACAAGGTGGTGGGGTGAGAGGGCCGAACTGAGGAGAAAGACGCGCGGAGAAAGACGCGCAGGATGTCGCGGCGGCTAGCTCGCACCCCCTCTCGGCACGCGCGGTGGCAGCTCGTTGTTGTGCACTGGACTGATTGCGGCCGCATGGTACGTACTGCTATCATCGCATGGATGCGCATCAAGTTTGCTTGGCTGGTTGAGGAGGCATCTCGGAGCCCTCGCGTCGGCCATCTCTTGACACGCAAGGGCCCGGGGGCAGCTCGTGTGCCACCCCAAAAAACCGGATTGCTGGAATATGGGCCGAATGATCAGCATCGTGATAGGGAGCACTCGACACTTCCCCCTCACCTTTCACTTGATCCACGGCAAGGGCACACTCAGGTCGAGGTTCCCGCCCGAAATGATCACGCCGACCGGACCCTTAATCCCCAGCGCCTTGAACCGCTCCGATCGAGCCACCGCAAACGCGACGGCTCCCGTAGGCTCTACAACGACCTTTAGCCGCTCGTAGATCAAACGCATCGCCTCGATGATTTCCTGAAGAGCGCAGGTCAGCTCGTTGACGTCCAGAGCAGCGGAAAGCCCAGCACACCTCTTCGGAGACGGTGATGATCTCCTCGACGTCGGATTGGATGATGGGAAAGTTAAGGACACCGACGGGCGTGCGGACGCCGTCGGCAATCGTGTTTGGGACGAGCGACTCGATGCGCTTTCCAGCAGCGACTCCGCGAGCGCAGTCGTCCGCTCCTTTAGATCGGAAGAGCACACGTCTGAACTCCAGTCACCCGTTAGATC
>ERZ1463038.155-NODE-155-length-20317-cov-15.276577_pt1 | contig 20317 bp, 37 predicted proteins | sample MGYA00564479_ERZ1463038 | MGnify/ENA primary metagenome ERZ1463038 (study PRJEB39244, sample SAMEA3635134) | Helicobacter pylori | study: EMG produced TPA metagenomics assembly of PRJEB11511 data set (Assembly of a 5300-year-old Helicobacter pylori...
GTCCAGGCGTCGGCGAGGACGGTCGTAAGAAGGAGCTCTCATGCAGCGGCGGGACAAGGGTCGCAGCTCCGAGGTATTTTTGGTCTGTCGGCCCTGGATTCAAGAAGAATCGTTGGAAGAGTGCGTTCGCACGACTTCAGCGCTCACCCCGGCGAAAAAGATCACCGCTCGTTGCACAATTTCGCGCTCAAGCAAAGGCCTCAAGCTGCATTTGCTTCAATTGACGGACAATGGCGGGCTGTCTCACCAATTTGGTTGTGACCACGCGGCAGAGATCGGCTGCTTCGAGACGTCTCGGCGTCGGCCGGCGAACGGGCGAGATGGCGGGAGGCGGCACCCCACAAGGCACGGACGTTCAGCGCGACGATCTAGGGGAGATAGTGAGCTTATCACCACGGGACTGCACCTCATGGTGGACCTGGACGAAAGTGCACGCTCCAGGTCCCAGACGCCGGCCGAAATGGGCCTGTCGTCAACAAAAGGCGCGCTCATGCCAGCGGCTTTGCGTCGGAGTCCTGGCAATGGATTTGCTCGGGAGACATGGACCCGTCGCCCGAGAGCGTCTGCTTTTCTCTTCGCCTGCATCTTTCTTCTCTCTCGTCTCATCCACTCCATCCTCCGGCGCCCGCGACCGCATCTCCCGCGACACACTTCTCCCTTCGCACGCGTTGCAGCCATGTGCACTTCCAGGTCGACCTCTAGCACTGCTCCCATGCTTGGCTTGGCATTCATCATGTCCATCCTGGGGTTAGCTCATGCACACATGACAACGTGGACTTTAAGGTTAGCCCTCCTTGCCTGCTACATCCCGGAGCTCGACGACTGATCCTCCCCTCGTCGACCATGACAGCATGTATGGTTAGTCACCCGTCCTTGTCACACACTGATTATATTTCAGAGCACATCGTTAACCTAAGCTGCCTCGCAGGTGTCGGTGGAAGCCGAACGGGCCAGGACTGGCAGTTCACGGCGGGCGACCCCTGGTCACCCATCGGTCCCGGCGTCTCCACTCAGGACGCATGGTGGTTCAGGTGAGTATACGAGCACGATGCTCCTCAAGAGCTTGTCTGACCCGCTCCTTCTTTCTGCAGAGGTCCTTCCTACCGGGCTCTCGCACCGGCGGCGGGTCAGGTCACCTCACTTCCGGCTGGCGGCACGATCGTTTTAGAAATCGCATGCCGTACGTCGAGCTTCGGTGCTTGGTTCAAATTTATGATCCACTGACGACAGTCCACAGACGTGGCATGGACCAAATATGGATGGTCGACCACGGTACCCGGCTCCCCAGGAGATGCGTGCCCGTCCAACCCGGCAGGGAACTTCGGACCCTACCACGCAAACAACGACCCCAACGCACCGATCAATCCTTCTCTCGTCGCGGGGTGTGCTCTTGGGATTGCCAATGGTGCGTCGTGCGAGATCGAACGCCGAACCCCCCGAACCAATGCTAATCGGGTCTCCTTCGCTCAGTTGACGACATTGCTAAGACCACGATGGACAACATTGTCATCTTTTCAGTACAGCCCAATTGTGTCACTTCCAAGCAGACCTCTTTCGACGTGAGCCGCTCTCCTCGCCGCCTACAGTGCTCGCACCTGACGTCGACTTGTATTTGCAGATTCCCGCGATGATGCCCGCATGCACGGGGTCCAAGTGTATCTGCGGATGGTTCTGGTGAGCCTTGTGTTTCCACCGTCCTTTGCGCGTCCTGATACCAAACCTCGGTCAGGCTCGCCGAGACGGGAACCGCCAAGTGAGATCCAACCCGCTTCCACGCGCGGCTCACATACTGACCTCAACTCAGCTTTTACATGACCGCCTTCGACTGCAACGTGACCAACGTCAGCCCTCTCGCCACTCCCATTGCTCCTCCTCAAGACGCCGTTTTCTGCGCGCCTGGGAACTCAACCTGCACGTTAACCAAGGGTGCGAAGCGCCCGATGTACGCCTACAAGTGAGTGTTATCATGTTTCCACGCGCGGCCACCAGCTGACTCTCACTTTCAGCACTCCCACAAATGTCTACTACCCTGGAGACCCCTCCACTTTTAACGCCAACAGGCCAGGGTATGTCACAGTTCTCGCGTCATCGCCATCCCCACCGTACTGACATGCGCGGGCGAACGCAGATACCACAGCACCTGGAGCTGGCCCAACGCCGGCGCGCAGAATGACATCTTCCTTCCGGCTACCGCCGTTGTTGCCACTGCTTCCCAGGTCCAATCTGTCTCAGCACCACCAACAAGCCAGTCTGTTTCGGCCGCTTCGTCGGGTCAACCCGTCTCGGCCCCGCAGACCAGCACCTCCGTCTCGGCACCGCCCGCCTCGACATCGGTGGCGGCGACGAAGACCTCAATGGCCACGGCCGCGTGAGCATATATATCATCTGCTATGTTGAAACTTTATTGTTGACCACTCACACTCCTACAGGGCCACCACTTCCACAAAAGCGCCGGGTCTCTCCGTCACTCCCCGAGTGACGCTTCCCACAGTCGCCGCACCCGTCGCCCCGCTCCTTGCTCCCCTTCTCCCAATCCTGAACGGACTGGGGCTCCGAGAGCGGTACGTGGCCGTCGCCGTCAACTCCACCCGCAAGGTTCTCGCATTATAGACCATCCGCCTTGTCGGTTCTCCCCCATCATCATTGTTACCACCGCATTCTAGAATAATATGTAGCATCTTATAGGCTGTATGATAACATGTAGCCTTCTTGTCCTCACAACCGTTGACTCTCGGAGAAAGATAGCGGGTCCGCCCGATTTGGCAGCGAGGCCTCGAGGGATCGGCGCTGGCTCGCGAGCTTGCCTTCCGCTGCACCGCGCTATGTTGAGTTATTCACCGCCACAGCTACCGTAGGAGCTCATCGAGAAGATCATCAGGACCGCGACGGTTGATTGCGTGGACCCAGAGGAACCCGACGGACTCGATTGGAGCAGCAGGTCCGCGGACAGCGTTCGCTGGGATCGTCTTGAGGCAGCAGCAAAGGACCAGAACGTTCAGATGCCAAATTTGCGATCCAATATGGAGCCTACACCATGAGAGGGGCACCCTGCGTGACCTCGCGCCGGTTCACCGTCTGAGGGCCAAACTCATAGCTCATCAGCTCCGGCCTGCGGAGGATAATGTCGGTGCAAAGGCGATCAAAGGCGTCGAGGTCGTCCTTGATACGCTCAAACCACTCGGTCGGCCGGGACGAGTACGTCGAGCCGTTCTCGAGGTGCGCGACGCTGTCGGGCCCGTACACGCGGCAGCGCTTCGCGGCTCCGTAGGAGGGGTACGGCTCGATCCCGTTCGCGAACGAGATCCAGTCGAGTTGGAGAAGGCTGGCCATCGCCCGCTCATCGTCCGTGAGGATCGCGTTGAGGCCACCAAACAGCCCTGCGAACACCATGGATCAGCTCACGACGTCGCGTCTGGGCGCAGAGAAACTCACACATGTAGTCGAGACTGTGGTGCGCAAAACCACCCCACGGGTTCTTGAACTGGCTTCGGTGGTCCCAGTGGTACACAAAGCACTCGGGAGACGACTCCGCCATGAGGTTTGGCGGGGCGGTGAAGAGGCCGTCGGTCACGATCGCTTCGAGGGCGAGGTAGAAGTCCCGCTTGGACATGGTAGGAGAGATTTTAAAGTGGGAAATGGTCTCTTCGGCGAGAGGGGAAGGGAGATGGTGCTTGATCTTGTCGACGACCTGTGCGAAAGATGGGTGAGCGGAGGCGGCGAGCGGGGCGCGACTCGCACACGCACGTAGTCAACGGAGTAGTCACGGAACGCCTGGTCGTAGATAATCCCCTCGTCTGTGCACGATCGTGTCAGGTGGGCGTCTCAAACAGATGAAGAGCGCGAGCTCACGCATGCAGTCGCCGAGCACGACCTTCCCCTTGAAGCCCGTCGACTCGATCGTTCCCGCCCGATACCAACTTGGACCGGGGACCTCGACATCCCTACCGAGCAGAACCCCATCGCGGCACGGTCCGAACTGCGGCAGGTTGAGGTCCTGGAAGACCTCGTACGTCTGCTGGCTGACGACGTCGTGCGGGACATGGCGGAGCGCCTCGAGACGCTCAGCTGGCGGGAGGGTCACGTCGACGCCGCACGCGCCGAGAAGCTTCATGTAGACCACGTCGTACTCTTCCTCGCTGTAGATGCCGCAGATTGGCACGGTGCCGGATTGGAGGACGGCGGTGGAGAAGAGGTTGTTGTGGGGGGCGCGAAGGTGGAGATCGACGGAGACTGGAATGAGCTGGAGTCAGTTCTCAGACTCATAGCAGTCGCGTTAGGAAGAGCTCACCCGCGCCGGCAGACTGGCCCGTGAGCAGCACGCGGTCCGGGTCTCCGCCGAGGCTCGCGATGTGCTGCCATCAACGAAGCGGTCAGCGCAAAGCCAGGAACTCAGCGGTAGAAGAATACCGCACCTTGTTGATCCAGATGAGCGCGTTCTTTTGGTCCACGATGCCCTGGTTCCCGTTACCCCCACCGTGCGCCGCCATGTCTGCCTTGATGTCGCCCGACGCGAGGAAGCCGTACATGCCGACGCGGTAGTTCATCGTAACGATGATGGTCGGCATTCCTGCTTCGGCCGACTGAAAGAAATGATGTCAGGACGGACATTTGCGGGTCGAAGGACGTGAAACACACCCTATTCGCGAGCGGTCGGCCGTCCAAGATCGAGTAGTTGGCCGTACCGAACACAAAGCCTCCCCCGTGGATGAAGACGAGTACGGGGAACTTGCTGGTGGACGTGCATCCTGGCGGGAGCGTGATGTGGAGGTTGCAGCAGTCGAGCTCGTTGATGAGCGACTCGTTGAGGTGGTCGCGCGGCGGCATGGGGAAGGGGTAGAAGGGTCGGTTTGGTTGCGCAGAGTACCCGCTGTATTTGATAGGTTATTATTCGAGGCACCTTGCGTGAAGGGCGACGTACCCGAGCTTCTTGCCATCCCACTCGCTCCCCTCCCACGCCTCGAGCGGGACCGAGTTGCGGAAGCGCGCCGAAATGGAGGCATACGGCACACCGAAGAACCTAGAGAGCTTCGTGTCAGCATGTAGCAGCAACGATGCGGCGGGGGAGATCGTACTGCGTAGTGCCGTCCTCTGGGTAGCTCCAGCCGTGGAGAACACCGAGCGAGGGGACGTCGAACGTCGTAGGAGTCGGCGAAGTGGCGATGGACATCGTGTGGATGCTTCAAATGAGTGGGGATGGGGAGTGAGAGGAGGGTGACGATGAGTGATGAAAGGCCAATCGGATCGGCGAAGGCGTCGCGCCGGCGGGCTTGCGGTGGGCCTGTGGTGCGCCGTGACTTCGGCCGAGATGCTGCGCTTTGCGGCCACAACTGCCTCGTCCCCTTTCATCTGCTCAACGGCCTTCAGCTTACTCTCGGAGTGTCCATACAATGCCAGTCATCCCATACCCGAAGCTCGAGCACACGCCCGCCGCGTATCAGGAGATGGTCGCCGCGAACCCGACGCTGTCCATCAACGCGAGTCAGCGCCCTACCTTCCGTCTACTGCAATCCTGATCATTCCTACGCAATAGATTCTCTCCATGTGGGCGAACGCACCAGCAACGATCAAGCTCGTGTGCCTCTGGGGCCAAGCTCAGTTCACGCAGCTCGAGCTCTCGCCGTCGGACCGCGAGCTTGTCATCTTGTTGACGGGGACGAGGTGAGTGGTTCGAGTTCTGATACTACGAGCCTCCTTACGATGTACCAATGCGTCAGCTTCGAGTCCAAGTATGAGCTCGCTCAGCACATACCGATGGGGCTGTCGGTCGGCTGCTCGGAGGCGCAGGTGAAGGCGATCCTGGAGCACGGGAAGCGCCCCGGATTCTTTGAGGCGAAGGAAGCGGAGGAGATGTTCACTCCGAAGGAGCTGGTGCTCTTGAGCTGGATCCAGCAGGTGGCGCTCAAGCCCGAAGTGCCGGACGCGATGATGGAGGCCGTGAAGGCGGTACGTTTGCGACACGCTCTTGGAACCTGGTCAGCTGCTGACGATCCGTCGTTTCAGTACTATTGTCCTCGAGAGATCACGGAGGCGCTCACCTTGCACGGCTGGTACTACATGGTCGTCCGTCCAGTCGACGCCTCGCCGTCGGATCCCTCGACTGACCTCCACCCTCCGCAGGGACGCCTCTCGACCGTGTTAAAGATCGATGTGGATGATGTGGGAGGGCTGGATGTGCTGGCGGCGTTCTCGGGGATCGCGAAGCAATGAGGACCTCAAGATGGCGCCTGTGCGGGCCGATTCCAGCTGTAACCCCGCTCGTCTCGAGAGAGGTTGCATCCGAGTTCCGATGTGATAGGTTCGAGGTATAAACGGATTGCACGAGGTCAGCTGCCCCAGTGCCCCCGCCGCGGCACGTACGTCGGCCGAGCCAGGCCAACCCTTCTCGTACTCGAGAGCGCTCGGGACCTGCAAACCCCTCCATCCATCTACAGCCATTCTGCGCCATTGGGGCTTGCGACTGCGGCAAGTTGTCGTCCGGGCTGCAAGGTCTGGGACGGCGCCGAGAGCGGGATCGGCGACGGGACTCAGGATGTCGAGTGGCACAACTTCGGCACCGAAGACTGCAATGGTCACCAGGTGCTAGCTCTGGACTGCGACTGCTAGCTCTGGACTGCGACGAGCCGTCGTAGGGACTTGAGGTCGCGATCCGATCCGATTTGGTCGGACGCAAGGAGCAGTGTTTCAAATGGAGCGAGGGTTGGCATCCTTCGAACCAGACGCCTCAGATCGGCCGCGGTCCAGCTACAATCGCGTTGGACTAGGGTCACAGCATGGCCTCTACCAGCCCGGCAGAACAAGCGGCGGGTGGAACGGACCCGGTGGCTCCGACCCAAGCAGGCGGCGGCGCGACGAAGGCGGGAGGCGGCCAGAGGACGACGACAGCGAGGGCGTGCGTCAGGTGCCGCAAACATAAGGTATGCTCACCATCGAACTGGTCTGTCTGTTGACTTGCGCCTGACGCGACGGGTGCCCAGTCCAAATGCATTTACACCGAAACGGCGGACGCGATGGACCCAGGTCCGTGTACAAGGTGCGCGAGCTTCTCACGTTTGTGTGTGTATACTAAGACGGATGTACTGCAGGTGCAAGGACGCGAAAGCTTCGTGCGTCTTCGCGGCCCCCGCTGCGCCGCCGACCATCCACGGCATGTCCAACAGCGAGTGCGTTAACTCCTTCTGATTTGTGAGATCACAGCCTGATCCCTTTGGGCCAGACGTCTCAGTCGGATGGAAGAACGCCAGCTCATCTTCGAACGCGCTCTGCGCTCCCTCGGCGTCGAACTCCCGGTCAACGGCCTGGACGACCTCTCCGAACTTCCTCTCCTCGCGGCCGTGGCAGCCGAGCATGCAGCAAATCGACATCCAGTGCAAGATATGGCACATCTCGTTGCGTCTATAGATCAAGATGACGTGACCTCGACCGATCTCCTGCGCTTTGGTCGGGAGCAGCGGGACGAGTCGCGATCGCGGCCCAACAAGCGCCCGCGCCAGACTACTCCGTCCGATGCTGGAGAGCCCACACTCGCTCACCAGCAGCTTGCGTTCGAAATGTGGGTCATGCGTCGGCCAATGGGTTCAACAGGAAAGCTGACACCCCCTCAAGCTTCTCTAAACGCTGCTGCGTCTCAATCCCCTTCCTCGAGCCGGACGACCCAGAGCACACCATAGAAAACATTCGGCGTCGATCGGAGCTTCTCGTATGGTCCATTATTGCGGTAGGAGCTCGCGAAGCGGATGAGCTGGCAGGAACGCACGACTACGCTCGACGTCGCGCCGTTCACTTGTCGCGCCTCACTTTTGGACGTCAGCCGCCGACACTTGACGACTTTCAAGGGTCTGTCGCCTCCTTCTGATGATTGAAATCTTATTTTTACTCACACTCGTTGCCAGATTTGCGATTGTACAAGTCTGGTGCGCGACCTCGTCCTTCGCGTCGTTCCCATCCATTGCTCACGGTCCATTTCCAGGCTGGCACCTATACGGCCTGTCGGCCACTTGATCTCACTGGCACATGAATTAGATCTACACAAAGCTCCACGTGAAGTCCGACTTGATGGATCGGATGCTGATCCTGTACTGCTCGAGCGTGTCAGGGCTTGGGCATTCGTCGCCATCACGGACGGCCTGTGAGCACTGCGCTTCTCTAGTGCGGTAAATGTACTGAAATTTCTATTCCAAGGTTCTCGGTGGCGACTGGAAAGCCTCGGCAGGTGCTGCCTGCCTACGTCGCTCTGCCCGGGCGCGTCGTGGGCATCCTCATGGCGAGCAGCAGGGTTCGGGACCACCGCCTAATCTCACAGCTCGAGCTGGTACATCTCATGTGTATGCCTCCTCTCATTACTCAACTTGTGTTCACGGTCCTAATGAAACCCTTCAGGTGTTGACCCGGTATCGGACCAGCCTGAGTCGGTGCCATCGGAAGACTTTCGGCATCTTCAGGAGCGAAATGCCGCCATTGATAAGTGGGGAGTCAAATGGCGGCAATGGGGATGTAAGTCTCCTCCACACGAGAGCCCAGAGTGCCTCTCACGTCCGCCTTGCAGTGTCGAGTCGCCACCCCGAGGGCGTCTTCTCGCCGTATGCATCGATACTCCTCCAGTATAGCTTCGCAAAGCTCCATATCAACTTTGCGGTGCTCCGGTAAGTTTTGAAGTGATGCGCCTCGCCCAGCCAGCAATCTGACCCTCCTCGCTCAGCGGAATCAAGAGCTCGGCGGACGTCAGTCCTGATCGACTTGTCTACGTACATGTTGCTGGTGCGCCATGCTTGAGTCATATAGGTCAAGCTCGCCTAATCGCCTCCCCCAGTGAACCACGCGCAGGACCTGTTGAGGGTCGCGATTGAGCACTACCAGCCTCCGGTCATCAGCTATACGAGGTGCGCAAGCTCGGTGAGGAACATTCACGGAAGCACTAACATCTGAAAACAGTGAATACACCCACGTTATTGTCAACTTCGCTGCCGTCCGTACATTTCAAGAATCAGCGACTGGCCATGGGCTGACGTCTGCGTCTGCCGACCCGCGAGTGCAGGTGTTCCTCCTAAAGATCTGCCGCCTGCTCCCCACCGCCTTCGAGCTCTCTTCAATCTTTCAGCAAATCACCGACGTCACTATTCTCCTCAGCCACATCCGTGGCAAGTTCCACTCAGAGTCCTTGCGGGTGATGCACCAGCACGTCGACACTGAGCTTCGTGCCACTTTGGCGCTGGCCGTACCCGCTCTGCCCAGCTTGACGGGGCCGCAGGTTCCTTCTAGTATAGAAGGCGATTATCCGGGTACGGAAGGACTCAGTCTGCCCGACGGGTGGGTGGACGCGATGTTGGCGCCGACGTTCTGGACCTGGGACGCGAACTCGATGGTCGAGGGGCTCCCAGGGAGCGGGCTCAACAATCTATTCGGCGAGTACGGTGGGGACGGTGATGAGCTCTAGCAAATTTGTAAGCTTAAACATTGGGGGAGATTTGCGCTTTGGCAATCGTGAACCGAGGCAGCAGTCTGCGAGGACAAATGATTCCAGAGCCCAATCTACTACTTGCGATAAGCGAGAAGACCAGTGTCTAGTGCCTTTCCGAGTGTGTCTACCAAGAACTCCAACTCCGCCTCGGTCACGATGTACGGGGGTGCGATGAGCATGTGGTCGCCGCTTGTCCCGTCCACCTTGAAACGCACGCAATTCAGCTCGGGTGGACTTTTGTGGGATAGCATGAATAGGTGTTTACCGTTCCCTTCATTCCAGGATACACAACGAGGCCGTTCTTGAGGCAGTCCTCGGCGATGAGGTCGGTGATGGGGAACGAGGTGGGGAACGTCGCCTTCGTTGCGCGGTCCGCGACGAGCTCGATCGCCCAGAAGAGTCCGCGACCACTGTAGCACAAGGTTTCGCGTGGTAAGTGTATGTTTGATACCTATGAGATAGGAGTGCTGACCGAATGTCACCGACGTTGGGGTGTGAGTCGAAGCGCTCGCGGAGCAAGCTCTCCAGCTTCAGGCCGCGTTGATAGCACTGCTCGATACTTAGCACTCAAGGCCGTCAGCGACTTTTGAGTGCAGCTTTGATCAGCAAAACTTACAGTCCATCGGTCTTGATGACCTTGAGCACCTCGATCGCGGCGCGGCAAGCAAGCGCGTTCGACTGGTAGGTGTAGCCGTTGTTGAACGCGCCCGAGCCCCGTCGAAGCACCTCAACGACCTTACTGTAGACCAGTACCGCAGATAGAGCGGCATATCTGAGAACAAGATCAGGTTAGTGAGGTCCGAAGCTGGTGAAAGAACCGCCTCACCCTCCGCTAAGACCCTTTCCAAGCATCTGGATGTCGGGCACGGCGTCCTCCCACTGCCATGCATGCCTGCAGAACCGAGTCAAATTTTAGGACATAGCCGATTGGGAGTCACGCACATTTTTCCAGTCCTGCCAGTGCCACACATGATCTCGTCAAGGACTAATAGCGCGCCATGGCGTTCGCAGACGGCCTTCATCGCCTTGAAGTAACCCGCAACGGCCGGCGTGCATCCAGAGGTAGCTCCGACAACTGTTGTGAGGTATAAACGTCAGCGCAAAGCAGTCTAAGACACAAGGAAATGCTTACTGGTCTCCGCGAAGAAGGCTGCGACGGTGCCAGGACCGAGCTCCTGGAACTTTGCCTCGAGCTCGTCGGCGAGTCGGACTACGTAGGACTCGTCAGATTCTCCGTCTAGCTTGTAGCGGTAGGCGTAACACGGGGAGACTGCGTGGAAGGTGGGAGAGAAGAGGGGAAGGTAGGGCGCGCGACGCTTGACGTGCTGGCAAAGTCCCAGGGCTGCGGGATATTGAGGTTAGTTTCAAGCTCGTATGTAGACAGTCATTTGTAGTACCACGAAATACGCACCTCCGATCGTGTTCCCGTGGTAGCTCTGCAGTCGGGCGATGAAGTTGACGCGCTCCGGCTGGCCGTTCTCGACGTGATACTGCCGCGCCATCTTGATCGCAGACTCGGCGGCTTCCTGGAGGTAACGTGGGGGGGGGCATAGTTACTGAAGTGAGCTCACCCTGTTTGCAAAGGCTCCCGAGTGAAGGTAGCTGACTTGCTCCATCTGCTTCGTGAGCGCGGAGATGATCCGCGGATCCCCATGGCCAATCGACACGACGGCGGCGCCACCGCACCCGTCAAGGACCTGCTGCCCACTTTCGGTGGTGAGGTAGGACCCCTTCGCGCTCGCGATGAAGAGGGGCTGGTGGTCGACCGTGCGGTGCAGGACAGCGGATGCGATGGGCGCACCGAGAGCGGAGGGTTCGGCGGACGGCATCGTGGTGGTGGTGGTGGAGGGTGTAGTGAGGGGAGTGGCGCTTGAAACGAGACGAGAGGAAGATCTTCGAAGGTGGACGGTCCGATGCGGTCCTGGCGTTCGGCCCTGCGCCACTGTTCGCCAATGTCGGCCGAGTTTGTGAAGTTGGTCCGCTTCATCGTTCAGCGCTCAGCGCTCAGGGTTCTGAGTCAGGAAGCAGGGGGAACTCGGAATGGCACACATCCGCCGGGTTACACGCGGCCGTGCGGCCCGACTCGCCCTCGTCCTTATCTCTATCCCTCGTACTCAATCTGTTTCCCTCTACGCAATCCCCCTCTCCTCCCCACACCGCACTTCATCATGTCTTCGATTGGTGACGAGAAAAAGGTAAGTCTTCCGGACTTCGCATTTGCATCGACAACTGACTGACCACCAGCCGACGCAGGCCGGCGACTCGTCCGCATACGCGCTCGAGGCCCAGATGGCGCCCGACGTCGCCCACGACAAGGCACTTGAGCTTCTTTCAGACCCCGCCGACCAGGAAATCAAGGCGCACTTCAACATCAACTCGCCCGAGGCGGTGGCGGTGAAAAACAAAATCGACCGCTGGCTCTTGCCGTTGCTCGTCGTCACCGTGCTTTTCCAAAACCTCGACAAGGCGACTTTGGCGTACGGATCGTTGATGGGCCTCAAGAAGGACACCCAGCTCCACGGAATGGAGTACTCCTGGCTCGGCTCACTCGTCTACGTGAGTTTTGCCGGTGCGATGAACTTCACAATCAATCACAATCACTTACACCTTGAGATATCTAGTTTGGCTTCCTCGCTTGGGAGGTCCCCGCTGCGTTCCTCCTTCAGCGGCTGCCGATCGCGCGCTACGCGTCCGCCACCATCATTCTGTGGGGCGTCGTTCTCTGTGCGCACGCGGCTGTAAGTCGATCTCAGACTCCCTACCGTGCGCAGAATCTGAGCTTAACTAATATCCTGCAGGCTCGCGACGTGCGTACAAGCCGATCTTGACTTCGATAAGCAGTGCTGACTCCTGGTTTTGCACAGTTCGGGGGCCTGGCCGCCTGCCGCATGCTCTTAGGAGTCCTGGAATCATCCGTCACACCGGCTTTCGTTCTCGTCACCGGTGCCTTCTACACTCAAGATGAACAGGTCAACCGCATCGCGTTTTGGGTGCGCAGGTCTGAACTTCGCAGCGACTCGGCCGCGCTGACTCTCGCACTGCTCAGTTTGGCACCGCGGCGCTGTCTCAGATCGTCGGGGGTCTCTTGACATACGGAATCTTCCACTTCAAGACCTTCCGCTGGGAGGCGCTCTACCTGATCTTTGGCGGCCTGACTATCAGTGAGTGACGCCGCCGTTCGCGCGGCGAGTCCATCGTCGCTGACACCAGCTTCGCAGTCCACGGCATTGTTTGCTGGTTCATGCTCTCCGACTCGCCCTCCAAGGCGTTTTTCCTCAGCACTGAGGAGAGGATCATCGCTCTCGAGCGGGTTCGTGTCGGAAAAGCAGGCTCAGAAACATGGAAGTTCAACGCCTCCCAGCTCAAGGAGGCGATGCTTGACCCGCGCCTTTACCTTTTCTTCCTGATGATGGTCTGCTGGTGAGTCTGAATTGGGGCAGCAGTCAAATTTGAGCTGATTTAGTGAAACCTATCCAGCGGTCTTCCGAACGGAGGTGAGCTTCGCCGCCGGTCGTCTCGTGCGAAGCTCGGCTCAACTGATCGCCAAGTTCCTCAGGTGTTGGTGCTTTCGGACCTTCCATCATCGTTCAGTTCGGATTCACAAGCGAGAACACGGCACTCCTTCAAATGGCGCCTGGACTCTCCGAGTTCGTCGGGATCGTGTTTGCCACCCAGCTCTTCAAGTACACCAGACACCGCGGCTGGGTTGGCGTGTCGTGCATTTGCGTTGCTGTGCTGGGGATTGTTCTCAGTGCGCGCTTCATTTAGACGCTCTGAGTCTTGGTGACGCTGACCTCGACCCGTTCTACAGTGCTCGCCCTCCCCGTCCACAACAAAGCCGGTCGCTTGGTCGGATACTGCTTGCTCTTCTGGTGATAAGTCCTTTCTAGTTCATCACTTTTGCCAAATTCAAGGCTTACCCGACTGCCTCTACGCCTATCGTCGTAATCTTCATTCTCAGCATGCTCTCCTCGTGCGTCTCCGGCACCACCAAGAAGCTCGCGTTCAATGTCGCGTACAAGTAAGTCTATTTCCCACCTCCAATAGTCGAGAGTAGCACTGACTGTTTACAAACAGCCTGGGATACTGCATCGGAAACATTCTCGGCCCACAGACATATCAAGCAAGTGATGCGCCGAACTACTACGTCAGGTGCGTTCTCGCTGTTTGCTGCCACCGCAGTGCGACGTCGTCTTACTCTCTTCCTTCTCCTTCTTTTTCCCTCGACAGCAAGTTCGTCATGCTCGGCTTCATTGTTGCGGAAATCTTCATTGTCTTGGCCATCTGTGAGCCTCGGATTGCTGGCGGCGCCACAGCCGCTTGTTGCTCACCTGTCGCCCACCGCAGCTTACATTCACAAGTTTGAGAACCTGCGACGCGACCGCCAGGACGCTGAGGACCTCAGAAACGGTGTCGTGCACCCGGTGATCGAGAACGAGGAGTTCCTCGATCTCACCGACAAGCAGCAGCGTGGGTTCCGCTACCCCATTTGAGTCTGCGCGTCCAGTGTTCCACAAGTGGGTTGCAGGTGGTCGTCGTAGAGGGTTTCGATGGGAGTGCAAGTCATTGTTCCGTGTGTATACTCGTCTCGCCCAAGGTTGCGCAACTCTGGTTTTTGAACAGCTCGCAGACCACTTCGAGAGGCGAACGTCTCGCCGGCTTGTATGGGGCTCAGAATGAAAAAAGCTGAGCAGAGTAGATCGGTGAATGTGGTGGTTACAGGAAACAATGAGAATCTAGTGGGATCCGTTGACGCCGTTGGCGGCCTTGAGCAACGCTCTCCTTGCGATGACGGCCTGCACATCGCAGCGTCAGCGTCCAGGTCACACAAATGATGATCCTAGAATAAATACGTACATCGTCAAGAGCCCTGAGCATCGGCTTGGTCGTCTCCCAGTCCACACACGCGTCGGTGATGCTCACTCCGCGCTTGAGGCCGAGCTTGCCAGTCGGCGCTTTTTGGTTTCCAGCCTCGAGGTTCGACTCGACCATGACTCCCATGATTCCACTCTCGCCCTTGGTGACCTGGCCGCAAACGTCGGCGATGACCTGTGAGACCATCATCAGCTCCTCGCCACCAAGCCTCGCTGCACCGAATCTCGAAAAGGTGGGCGCACCTTCGGCTGGTTGTTGTGGTCCTTGGACGAGTTGGCGTGACTGGCGTCGACCATGACGGCGGGGAGGAAGTTGATCTCCTCCGTCGCGACGGCCGCAACGGCCTTTGCGGCGGCGCGAACGCTGACCGAGTCGAAGTTGGTGCCCTTCGTGCCACCGCGGAGGATGACGTGAAGGTCGGTGTTGCCCTTTGTTCGGACGATGGCGGCGAGGCCGGACTCGGTGACTCCGAGGAAGGCGTGCGGGTGCGACGCGGAGCGCATCGCGTCGACGGCGACGGAGAGGGAGCCGTCGGTTCCGTTCTTGAAGCCTGTAAGTCTGCGTAAGGGTGGCATCTTGCTCCCTGCTGCATTGTGAGACCGTACCAATGGGGAAGGAGACACCAGATGCGAGCTCGCGGTGCAATTGCGACTCTGCGAAATGTCCAAGTCAGTTCGACCCCCGACCTTGCCACCAGCTACAGAACACACTTACCAGTCGTACGGGCACCGATGGCTCCCCAACTGATGCAGTCCGAGAGGAACTGGGGGCTGATCGTGTCGAGCAGCTCGCAGCCGACGGGGACGCCAGTGTGGGTGATGTCGGCGAGGAGGGTGCGCGCGATCCTGAGTCCCTTGTTGATGGCGAACGAGCCGTCGATCTCGGGGTCGTTGATGAGTCCCTTCCATCCAACGGTCGTGCGGGGCTGCGAGCAGAACAGAACAGGCCACAAGGTGAGCCCACACGCTCCGTCTCCGGCGCCCGACCAGATCCGCTGCGAGCTCACCTTTTCAAAGTACGCCCGCATGATGACGACCAGGTTCGGAAGCGACTTGGCCTCCTCCTTCAGCAGCGCTGCACGACGAACAGTCTCGCATCAGCTGCCCGTCGCTCCATCGATCTCGCTCCTGGCCGCCTCGCGACGCACCTGCGTACTCCTTCGCCTCCTCCGGGTTGTGGATCGAACACGGGCCAACGATCACCACAATCTTGTCGGAAAGACCGGCGAGCACGTCCGCGGTCGCCTGGCGGGCGGCGGCGATCGTGAGTTTTGACTGCCAGCTGAGCGGCACCTCGGCGCGAAGGACTGCAGGCGCGACGCGACTCGTCAGCTGTTGATGATGTCTGGTGGACGTCGTGTCGACGTACGGGCAGGTTGGATGAGAGGAAGGAACTGCAGGGGCGAGAACGCGAGTGAGAACGTGGGGTCGGGTCCGGGGAGCCGAGGAAGCGAAGACTCACGTCGACGATGCGGAGGTCGTCCTGGTGCTGCTCGTAGGACATGTTGGACGTAATGCTCTCGGTCATGTTGGGCAAGTCGTGGGTCGGGACGGGGACGACGTGCGGGTGTTGCGGATGCAAGAGTCAAGCTTGACTTTTCTCGCGCCCGTCGACGCAGAGTTCCCACGGTCGTTCGGCCTCTCGTCGCGGGGCCCGGTCGCGTCCTCCTGCCTTTGAGAACGAGTTGCGCGGCAAATGAGTATACTTGAAGTACTCTGATCGTACCCTCAAGCTCACACATTCACGACTGAAGCTTTGAGCTGCGATTTCGCGAGCGCTCCGACCCCCGCCGGCGTCCAATTCCCCGCATGCTGGCTGGTACCTGGGTGTGTTGAGAGTGGCAAACCGCGACCGGTGTGAGTCAAGCCATCGTGTGATTCCAGCCCAGGTCGTGTGTGCCAGAGAGCTTAAGAAAACAACGGGTATTTCATGAAATTAGAGGGTGTGCGCCGCGAGGAAGCGGTCGCCGTTTTGGAATCGCTTTAAACGGCGACGATGAACGCGAGGAGACCGGCGAGGAGGCCGGTGGCGGGAACGATGTGGGACGCAGAGGCAGCCTTCTGTGGATGGGGAGAGGGTCAACATTTGTACGAGCCAGACTAAAAAAATGGGTTCGTACGGAAGTCGCACTCGCGGCCGCGCTGCCGACAGCTCCAGTGGCCGATCCAACAGCGCCAGTTCCCGAAGAGAGTGCGCCAGAAGCCTTGGACGCCACCGAGCCGGTCACTGAAGCGAGGCCAGACGAGGCTCCGGACGCGACCGATGCGGCACCGCTCTGCCCAGATGCAGCCCTATTTGTAGGTCCAGTCGTCAGCCGCAGAAGCTTGAGAAATCAATCAAAACTCACGCGAGGGAAGCGGCGGACAAGACGCTGACAGAAACTGACGAGGCGCTGAGCAGGGCGCTCGCGGCGGCCGCACTCGCAGAGGACAGCGCCGATCCCGACGCAGTACGCTCGACACTGGCGGCGCTCGCCTCGATGACGGAGGCGGCCGAGTTTGCTGAGGAAATGACAGAGCTTGCGGAGAGCGCCGCGGACGACGCCCCGGCCACAGCGGTACCGAGGGCCGACGACGTCGCGGACGCGGCCGACGACTGGGCGGATGCAAGTGTCGAGGAAGCAACTAAACATTTGTAAAAATCCAGGTCAGCCTGAGGACCGCAAATGCACTTTCAGCGGGAATCGTACGGCCGGCGGAGCCCGACGCGGAGGCGCAGAGCTGAGTTCCGTAAGCCCGTCCAGCCGCGAGGTCGGCAGCCGAGGCCTGAAATACCAAGGTAGGTGTTAGTATGTGCTGGTCTGTACTTCGCCGAGGTTTGAGGACAACGCACGCAGTTGTCGGTCAGGCAAGTCGCGAACGCACTGACGAACTGGGCGTTGGCGCAGAGGCCACTAGTGCGCGGACAGATCAGCAAGCAGCTTCTCGTGGATAGCGCAAGGTATAGACGCACGCGATGTTTGTTGCCGCAATACCCGAGGCAATCGCCCCCGTTCCCACCTCCTGGATCTTCGCCGTCACGCACAATTGCACGCAGGCCGGCGTCGTAGCAGAGGTCTGGGCCAAGACGGCTGCCGAGGTGAAGGAAAGCGCAACGATGGAGCGGGCGATGAACATGGTCGACTGTGAGCGGTGGTGCTGGTGAGTGGGTAGAGGAGGAGAGGTGTGGAAGGAAGGAAGAGGCGCCCAACGTGCGACTTGTTACCGCTTTCGCCCATTCCCGCGAAAAGGGCGTTGCGACGTCAGTTCCATGTATTTTAGGGGTTGTTCTCAGAGATGAGACCGTGACGAGGGTGGCGGGCACGCGTCAGACATGGGCGAGGCCGTCGATCTTGCTCTGGGTGGTCAAAGCGGTGGATGCGCCAGCCGATCTGCACTGCCGACTCGGAGTTGGAAGGAGCTGGAGCACTTAGGGTGGATCTACAACTTGTATATCCCGCAGGCTGTGAACTTCGCTCGAAGGATCGGCGGCGGCAAGCGAAAGGATGCGGGGGCGGAGCGGAGGGGGTGCACCGGTGCGGAGCGGCGTGAGCAGTGCGAGCGAATCTCTATCGGCGATGTGGCGTCGGAGAGGTCAATGTAGAGATTGGGTAATCGCTTAGCCCACATCGGCAGGCGGTGGGCGTTGTCACGATGCCGTAAAGCTTGCCGCGCCCGAGCCGGGTGTGAGCGGACAGCCCTTCACCCGAGCAGATCCGGAGGGAGGTAGGTCAGTTCTGACCGCAATCAGACTATGTGTAGCCAGCTTGCAAACGCTTGCACGTGCCAATCTGCCGAGTCTTCTCCGAGTCCGAGTCGCCGACTCGAACCCGTACAGCAGCAGGCCGCCGTGGGTTCTGAACTCGGCACAAGGGCACGAGATGATCACACTCTTGAGGAACCAGGCTGTGCGCTGAGTGCTGGCGATCGAAAGCTGTCGACGAGGCTCGAGGCGTGGCTGAGCGCTGACGACGGGGCTGACGCGACGAGGGGCAGGAGAGCTCTGGTCGAGAGGTTGAGCAAGACCATTGACTGGCTGAAGCTGAAACTTGATGATGAGGCGGGCGATACGATACGACTGGAGGAGAGCTTGGGCGCGGGGCTAGCGCTCAGAGCGCGCGAGACGCCGGCGACGGCGCGAGCTGCGCTTCCGCGCCCGCTGGACGGCTCAGTCGAAATGGTCTTCCTAGTTGTGAATGAAAGACCGTGCACTTCAGCTTTCTTTCGGCCGGCAACAGCACTGGCGCACTTTCGCTCACAAACTATGTGGACATTGTTGACCGCGACAAGATCCACTGAGCAATTGAAGAGGTGCATCTGTTGTATTACCATAGCTTATAATACTCCAGCCCGTAGCACCCCAAAAAAAAAATCGGAAGTGCGCCAGACATAGCCTCACGTACTTCCAGACTCCACCATGCTGTCCTCCAGCTTCACCACGTCATACCTTGCTGAATGGCATCAGGTGTTCCATCGAGGCATTTCTCTCCTTTGCAGAAGTACAAGCTACACCCATTCAAATTTCAACCCGAGTATTGGGGCATTGCGTTGGCATTCCGATCCAAACGTCGGGCCGCCACCGGGACCGCACCGCGAACGAATGCCCACCCATCCTGATGCCAAGGGTGTGAGAAAAACAGCGTGTTGAATAGTAAAAGCTGACTCACACATCCAAGTCAGCCTGAGATCCCTCGCCTCACCCGCCCGCTCCACCTCCTCGCCCCGCCAGTTGAGCCACTCGCTCGCCAGCGTCAGTCGCTCGAGGTGGGGCATCATCCCCACGTCCCCCAAGATCCACAAAACATCATCTAGCGTTTCCCTCCGAATTCCCTGATGCTTTGCCATTGTAGGTGGACGGAACAAGTTGGCGACTGTCTCGACATCCCTCGTGATTTCCAGCGCTGCGAGGTTCGGCGGGAGGTGGCCTTCCGCCAGTGCGGTCTGGAAGACCATGTTCGGGATGGCGAGGTCCGTAAGGGACTTCGAGTCGGAAAAACCAGGCGAGCGATTGGCCGATCTCGAGGAAGTAGAGCGCCGCGGAGAAGTCTGCGAAGTCGAGGTGGAGCGAGGCGAGTGGGAGAGAGCCGGCCTCGAACGCTGCGTAGAGGGCTCGAAGGGGTCGCGCGAGTTCGACACGGATGTTGAGGTCGAGCTCTCGGGCGTGGGTGAAGAGGTGCGTGAGGCGAGTGTCTAGTGCATCGGTCGCGCCAGTGATTTCTTGCTTCAACACTCGCGGAAGTCCAGCTATGCGCTTTTCAACTTCTGCGTCTGTGGCCGGGTCGGCGCCGAGCGACGCTCCGCGCCCCGCGGGCTTGAGGTTGCCGATGCGCACTGCGTCCAGCGTCTCTCGCGCAAGCCTGCTCGGTCGAGCTGCACCAGGAAAGCGTCGGCGTGCATGGGATCTACTGTTCCCATCCGGAGAAGCAGCGACTGGGCGATCGAGCACCATGTGCGGTACACGAGCGAGGCGGAGAGGAGGAACAAGTTTGTCTGCCCAGTGAAAGCGGCGCTGTGGCGCTCCCCTGTGAGAAGCAAGGTCACGGTCTCGTTGATGATCCTACGTGTGAGCTCGAATGGAGTTGTCGACATCCCCGACCTTTCCCCAAGGGACTTGGGGAAGGGAGGGCTTCCCCCGCCTGTCAAATGGCCACCACTTTCAACGCGGGACTGTCCCTTCCCGGACCTTTCCCCTAGCCTGCGCCAATTCGAGCCCACCTTTCACAAATTTACTGCGATCCGGCTGGCCCGGGAGCCGGATGTGCGCGGAGAGCTCGCACGAGCGCGGAGCTCGAGCATGCTGACTCGGTGCTTCCCTGTTCGCGAGCGCTCCGCGCAGGGCGCCAAAGTGCTGGAGCTGTCGGAAAGAATACTAGCGGGGGCACTCAAAATTAGGCCACATGTATTAAGGTGGGGGGTTCTTTGTCATCCAGCGAGTCCCGAGCCCCCTCCGGGAGTCAGGCAATCACGCGCGTCCTCACCAAGTGACCTTCGCGCCCCCAAATCAACAGGT
>ERZ1463038.156-NODE-156-length-20135-cov-12.445319_pt1 | contig 20135 bp, 26 predicted proteins | sample MGYA00564479_ERZ1463038 | MGnify/ENA primary metagenome ERZ1463038 (study PRJEB39244, sample SAMEA3635134) | Helicobacter pylori | study: EMG produced TPA metagenomics assembly of PRJEB11511 data set (Assembly of a 5300-year-old Helicobacter pylori...
GATCTAACGGGTGACTGGAGTTCAGACGTGTGCTCTTCCGATCTACCCGGCCGTGTTGTGGCGGGGGTTGCGGACGTGCAGCTTCGGGCTTGGCAAGGGGCCTGCGAGCTGCACCCTGAGAGCCCACCTGGCTGGTCTGCGAGGGCTGGACGCGTGCCGGACCGCAGCGGCACGCACGTTCAGTCTGGCGGAGGCGACAGGTGGCCATCTCGTCCTCGGAGCTCGCGTGGCACGGTGCTACCGTCCTGGCAGCGTCGTGCATACGATCCATCGCAGTCGACTGGCTCGATCAAGGAGTCTAGAGGAGCCCACACGAACGCAGCCTGCACCTTCGCGCGTCGTCAGCCGCTGACGCTCTTACCTTATGCTCATCAGAATCCGCGACCGGGCGCTCCCAATTCCACTTTCCCGGCTCACCTGTAGCGCCTTCTGGCCGCTCGCCCGCGTTCCGGCACGCCTCGCGCGCGTCCGTCTCTGGCCCGATCGCGCCGCCGCCCAACTCGTCCTCGTTCTCCCCGACCCCGCTCGCCGGGTACGCAGGCGGTCGAGGCCCGCCCGTCGCTGGTGCCGGTCGTGGGATGCGTTCAGCGATCGCTCCGCTGCCGCCGTTCAACCCGAACGGGCTCAACCGTCCGCCCCCGCCCGACGCGCCTGCCGCCGCCGATCCACGCGCGATGACGCCCCCGACGGCTGGCCCTCCGCCGGCGCGAGGCAGTAGGAGACAATACGCCGCCAACACAGCCGCGTATATTGCCGGAGATGGTTCGGCGGGCCCCCCGGTGCCCGGGCACGGCCACTCTGCGTCCGTCTCGCTCGGGCCGTCGTCCAACTTCTTCTCCCCCGCCGACCCCGCCGTGCAGCAGCCCTTCTTCAACCCGAACGCACCCCCGCAGGGCCCGCCCGACGCGTACCAAAATGGCAATCAGCACCCCGCGCCACAGTTCCAGGCGCCGGGACCGCAACAGGGATACCAAGGACAGCCGCAGCCTGTGGCCGGCCTCGCGAACCAGTTTGGACAGATGGGCATCTCTGGACCGAGGCCGACGCAGAGCCTCTCGACGACGAACCTCGTTGGCCTCCCCCTCCACCCGGGCGAGCTCTACGCGATGAACCCGCCCGAGATCCTGCTTCCGCCAAACGTGCGTCGCTTTCTTGGGGTGCGGGAGGGTCATCTGGAGTGGGGCTGACCTACCCGGACGATGCAGGCGTCGTTCTCGCAGAGCGAAACGCGGAACGCCGACCCGTCGTACCAGCGCATGACGATCAACGCGATCCCGACTACCAACTCGCTCCTGAACAAGTCGAAACTCCCGCTCGCGCTCATCCTCACCCCCTACCGCTCCATCAAGGCCGGCGACGTGCGCTGTCTCCCGGAGTCCCGTAGAGTCCACCTCGCTGACCACCAGGCGCGACTCACAGGACCCGGTCCCAGTCGTCTCGGACACGGTCATCGCGCGCTGTCGTCGCTGCCGGACCTACATCAACCCCTACGTGACGTTCATCGAGGGCGGGCAGCGGTGGAAGTGCTGCATGTGCAACCTCTCGAACGAGGTGCCGCAGCTGTTCGACTGGGACCAGGAGAAGAACCAGCCCGCGGACCGCTACCAGCGCGCGGAGCTCAACTCTGCTGTCGTCGAGTTTGTCGCCCCGACCGAGTACATGGTGCGTCGCGCGGGCCAGCGCAAGCGACGCGTTCAGGTGGGCCCCAGTTCGCTGATCCCGGTGCGTTCGTGATGAATTCAGGTTCGCCCGCCACAGCCGCCGATCTACATCTTCATCATCGATGTCTCGTACTCGGCCATCAACTCGGGCATGGTCGCCACCGCCGCGCGCACCCTGCTCGAAAGTCTCGACCGCCTCCCGAACGACGACAGCCGGACAAAGATCTCCATCGTCGCCGTCGACTCGTGCCTCCACTTCTTCTCTCTCCCTGTGCGCTTTCTTCTTTATGGGTACCCTGCGCTCGTGCTGACCCGAGCTCGGTGCAGGCCGGATCGACCGAGCCGTCGATGCTCGTCGTCGGCGACCTCGACGACGTCTTCCTCCCCAAGCCGGCCGACATCCTCGTCAACCTCGTGGAGGCGAAGGTCGCGATTGAGAGCCTCCTCGGCCGTCTGAGTGACATGTTCAAGGACACGCACAACGTCGGCAACGCGCTCGGCGCCGCCCTTCAGGCCGCCTTCAAGCTCATCGTGCGTTCTTTTCACCTTTTTTGAAGAGATCCACACTCACAGCTTACGTGGTCACAGTCGCACGTCGGTGGAAAGGTCATCGCGCTCTCGGCGTCGCTCCCGAACGTCGGTCCCGGCGCGCTCAAGAACCGCGAGGACTCGAAGATACTTGGCACGAGCAAGGAGTCGACCCTTCTCCAGGCCGCGACGGGCTTCTACAAGAACTTTGCGATCGAGTGCTCCCGCTCGCAGGTCTCGGTCGACATGTGGCTCTTCAGCTCCGCCTACACCGACGTCGCCACCTTGAGTGCGTGGTCCTCCCGGGCCTGCGGTCGAGATGGATTGCTGACGAGTTGAGTACAGGTGGACTGCCGAGGTACACGGGTGGCCAGACGTACTTCTACCCGTCCTTCAACGCTAGCCGGTCAGAGGACGCGCTCAAGTTCGCCCACGAGTTTGGCACCGTCGTCGCAGACCCGATCTGTCTCGAGGCGGTCATGCGCGTGCGAGCCTCCAAGGGTGCGCTCCATGCGCCTTCCACGACTTCTCCCCCGCTGACCCGGCTTCGCAGGCATCCGCATGTCGGCCTTCCACGGCAACTTTTTCGTGCGCTCTACGGACCTGCTCTCTCTCGCCGCCGTCCCGATGGACCAGTCGTACGCGATCGAGATCCAGATCGAAGACCCGCTCTCGGCGCCGTTCGTCGTCTTCCAGACCGCAGTGCTGCACACGACCGCGTTCGGCGAGCGCAGGATCAGGGTCATCACCCTCGCGCTCCCGACGACGAGCTCCATCTCGGACCTGTACGCCAACGTCGACACGGTCGCCATCGCGACCCTGCTCGCAGACAAGGCCGTCGAGCGATCGATGCAGGCCAAGCTCGAGGACGCACGGGAGGCGGTCACCAACAAGCTCGTCGACATCCTCGGCACATACAAGGCGACGATGACTAGCTCTGGCAGCGGTGCGAGCCCGCAGCTCGTCATCTCGGAGAACATGAAGTTCCTCCCGCTACTCATGCTCGGCCTCCTCAAGCATGTGCGTTGCTTTTCCGCTTGGCGTCTGACTATGGGTAGTCGCTGATGAGCTGTGCTGGGAACGACAGGTCGGTCTCCGGCAGAGCGCGATGATCCCGTCCGACCTGCGCGCGTACGCCCAGGCGCTGCTCACGACGCTGCCCTCACAACTCCTGCTGCCGTACCTGCACCCGATCTTCTACTCGCTCCACAACATGCCCAAAGACGTCCGTTATCATCTCTTTTACCGTTGACCAAGCCACTGACCCGAGGCCTGCAGTGCGGCACGATCGGCGAGAACGGCGTCGTGCTCCCACTGCCGTTGCCCCTCTCGAGCGAACGCCTCGAGCGCCACGGGCTCTTCCTCCTCGAGGACGGCCAGAACATCTTTCTCTGGGTTGGACGAGTCGCCGTCCCGCAGCTCGTCATGGACGTCTTTGACATCCCGACCTACGCCGACCTGCGCAGTGGCAAGGTGCATCCTTCGTTCTTTTGGTGGTGAGTTGGTGCTGATGGGTGGTTGGATCAACAGCAAACGCTCCCGGTGCTGGAGAACCCGTTCTCGCAACGGATCAACGCGATCATCGGCAAGGTTCGCGAGGCGAGGCGCGGTCCGTACTACGTGAGCTTCCCTTCCCTCTTTACCCCCATGCTTTTGCTGACTTCGGCGTCAAACAGCCCCACCTGTACGTCGTCAAGGAGGACGGCGAGCCCTCGCTGCGGCAGTGGGCCCTCAGCCTCCTCATCGAGGACCGCATGGACCAGCTGCCGAGCTACAACCAGTGGATCGGGCAGCTCAAGGACAAGGTGCGTTTCTGTTCTTCGAGGTACCGGACCGAGGGGATGCTGATGGTGTGCGGTCGACAGGTCAACGACAAGTCCTTCTAGAGCGGCGAAGGATCGCGCTGCAAAACGGCGCGGAGCGGACTGGGGCAATGGGAATGTACTCGCGCGTTTCGTTTCTCAGATACTCTTGCTCTTGGAGATCCTCGATGCGCTGGTTGGTGTTGTCGCATATTGGCAAACAGCATGCGCTGGCAACGACAGCGCTGCTGGTGGGACTTCGAGGGTCGCACGGGAACGGAAAGTAATATTGACTTGTGAGCGCGCTGCGCGGGCCTCCAGACGACTTGCTTTCTCCCCGGCTCTGCACCTTCTCCTTTACACCTGAACGCATATCTCGCCAAGTCTCAACCGACCCAAGCTTGAGCGCTCGAGCTTCAGGCGTCGACGCCAACAACTCATGCCGTGACAACCCTAGCGGGATCGACAGTTCTTACTGGTCATCATCAGTGATCATCTCGGTCGATGTTGAACGGATCCTTCGAGCCGTTGTCGAGCTAGACCAGTCGACCGAGGCCAAATGTGCTCGCGCAGCTTTTCCTCCACCTCACCGCCACCGACCTCATCGCGCAATGCGAGTGACTCGAGGCTTGAAGTCACTTGCAGGGAGCTTCGCAGGTGAAATCTTCGATGTTGGAGTTGGTTTCTTCTCCGAAATTGCCCTTCGACATCGACACGCAAGTGCCAGGACGGCTTCGCAACCCCATGCCGCAGCCGGGAAGCTTATAAAGCTAAACTTGGTGGGTTGCAAAGTCTGTGGAGAACTAGTGGCTCGCACGAGTGACCCAAATGACGCTCGGCGGGATGCCACACAAACAAGACAATTGGGAGAGTAGCCCCACAAACGGTGGCACACCAGGGGCGGATTCAGAGAGTGCTACAATTAACCAGTATAACGAGTAGATGGTACATCGGGATCCAAGACAAGGCCGGCGAGGGCCGGGAGAAGCGGGCTCAGATGACGTCCGAGTAGTAAAACGACGTCGAGGACGGCACGTCGCCGACCATCATCCCGCTCGAGATGTCAACCTTCTCGCCCGTCAGATCAAGCAGCTTGATCTTGACTCCAATCTCGGTGAGAACGTGTACGAACCCGGCGGTCTCCTTGGTCGAGATGTTGCCGTCGGGGCGGAGCAGCGAGAGGCCGTCGACCCACTCGGCGTACGTCGCCTGGTCCGGGGCGACGAGCTCCGCGATCACGCCGTCGTTCGACATGATGGAGAAAGAGAGCGGGTTCGCTGGTGGAGGCGTCACGCGCGACGAGTCGGTCCGGATCAGCGTCGCGGGCTTGCCCGACGAGGTGCGCGTACGCCCGACGCCGCTTGCTGGCCCGCTCGCAATCACTTCCGTCACGGTGCTCAGGTCGACTGCGGCACCAAATCGAGTCAGCTCCAAATATCTCTGGCAGGGTGCAGGAAGGGGACGCACTTCGTTCGGGGAGGTCGTCGAGCCCACCGCGGATCGGGACGCGCTCGCTCGTCTCAACAAAGTGCAGCACGCGGCGGTTCGCGGCGAGGCGGTAGAAGCGCCAGACCTTCTGTACTGCCGGCGGCGGCTTTCGACTGGAAGAGGGGGGCGCCACACGCGGGGCGCGGAACCACGCGCCCTCGTGCAGGCAGGCGACGCGCTGGCTCCGCACGAACTCGTACGACTCGCGGTAGAGCCGGCCGCGGAGATTTCTGCACACAATTCGCGTCAGAAGGTTGGAATCTGACTCAAGAGCAAGGAGGCGTACCGAACGGGCGCCTTGGACAGGATGTCGTCCTCTATGTCCATCTCGCGCATCTGGCGGTCGCGGACCGTCTTGTACTCGACGTTCTGGAACAGCCTGCACCGACACTGAGTGTCAGCTTTCCTTCTCAGCAAATCAAAACCAGTCAAACGCGCACCCCTTGACCTCAAGCCATGCCCGCTCGCCGTCTCGGCCCCTCAGCGCGGCCTCGATCTGGCTCCGCGCGAGGCTCGCAACGCGCTCAAAGTCGCCGGGCGTCGCGCCGCTCTCGACCCAGATGCGGACGAAGAACTGCGTCGCGAGCGCGTGGACCTCGTAGAAGCGGAACAGGAACGGCTGCGGGAGCGTGACGCTCGGCGAGACGCCCTCGGTGATGTGGAAGTGCGCCGCGAGCGAGAGCGCGATCGAGGATGAGGCCGAGGCGATCGGACAGCGCCGTTCGGCCGGTCGCGCGAGCTGTTCTTTCACGAGCTGAGGTGCCGGGAGGGTCAGCGAGGAGCGTAAGGTGGCGGGGCGGGGAACGAACGGCGGCGAATTCGGATGGCATGGCCGTCGCAAAGTTGGCAAACGCCTTGAGGCCGAGGATGCCCGTCGAGTCGAACTCGAACTGCGGGCTCTCGGTGCGGAACCCGATGCGGCGCCAGCGCGAGCTCTCGTCCGCCTCGTCGAGCCCGGACGCGGCGAGGATCTGGTCGAAGAGTGCGTACGAGGACGCGTCGACGCGCGAGGAGATGGAGAGGTGCAGAGCCGCGACGAGGTTTGCCTGGAAGGTGAGGATTGGCTGCAGGTCTGCGCCGGACGAGCGCTGGTCTTCGAGGAGGGTCTGTGGTGTCGGTGGGTCAGCAGTCGCGTGCGTTTCCGAAACAAGCGGGCTCTGAACGCACCCCAATGATTCGCCACGTATCAAGCATCTCGAGCTCGTCCCCGAAACGCTCGTCCCCGAGCTCGGTCGCGCCGCGAAAGAGGCTGTTAATGAGCGCGAGGCTGAGCGTCGCGACGGCAACGTCGCCGGACGAGAGTCGGCCGACGACAATCTTCATGAACTCGGGTTGTTGTGCGATCTCAGAGTAGATGATGGGGAAGCCGGACCCGGTCGCAGACGACGGGGACGGGTCGGACGAAGGGGTCGGGGACAGGTGTGAGAGCTTGCGCAGGATCGCGATGGCGGGGCGCGAGATGTTGATCAGCGGTTCAGTGGCTGTGCGTCCGATTGCAGAGTTAGCATACGGATTGACTTGCGAGCACCAAGAGCGGCTGACCAATGACTTCGACGACGCGCGACACAAAGTCGCTCTCGAGCCCCTCCCAGCCGCGGTCGTCGGTGACGAGGTTCTCCATGCTCAGGAGCGCGTACGCGAGCGTATTCCCGGTAGCCGTGCGAATGACCGCCTGCAGGGCCCCGAGTCCACCGCGGGCGAGGAACTCGGTGAGGAACGCGCGCTCCTTGACGAGCGTGCGCAGGCTGTAGGTCGCGAGCTTCAGGATGGATGGCTGGCCCGACGCGAGCTTCTCGACGATCTCGGCGGCCTCGATTGTTGGGGACGAGGTCAGGACGAATCTGTGCGGCGCGAGGCGGTCAGCTAGCTACTCCACACTGGCCGCACCTTGCCCTGTCGAGCGCGGGCAGACGCACCCTTGGCCCATGTCGAGGTACCGGCCGAGGTTCTCGTCCGTGATGAGCTCGCCGTCCTCCTTGCCCCGCAGCGCAAACAACGCCGGCGGTTCCGAGACGCCGAGCTGGGTGCTCGCCGCGAGCTGGCGGATGATCTCGGCGAGCGGGACCTCCCTGTCGATCCTCGCGCGCACGGAACGGTCGCCGTAGGTCACGTAGAGCGTCGGGGACGTGATGACTGTCGGCGAGGCGGATGCGGATGCCGAGAACGGTTGCTGGTCCGACGCCGCGCTGTGCGGGCTCAGCGGGCTCTGGCCGCCCCACGACGTGCGGCTGCTCCGGCGCGAGACTCCGCTCATCAGGCTGCTCATCGTACGCCCGGTCGTCGTCTCGCTCGCTCGGGGCCGGTGTCGGTGTTGGGGATCAAGAGTCGACGGCGGCGGGAGCGTTCGAAGGCGACTGCGCACATGGAAGGCCAACTCGAGTCGTTTGAGCAGGAGGCGCCTTCCTTTCGCTCGCCACTTCCGGCCCGCATGTACCGACTGCTCAACCCACACACGACCGCTCGACAACTGCCAATCCTTGCAGACCGCCGCGCACCGCCACGCGCGTCGTCGACAAGCCCCCTCGCGCGTCGCGTGTACTGGCCGGCCCAGACTCAGCGCTCCATCACTCGCGCAACTCTACCTGCAATGACCACAGTGGCCTCAGAATCGTACTGCACTCGTCCGCACGCGTCCGGTACGGAGTCACGGCGTGCGCGGGCTCGGACGTCTCACGGCCCGATCAGCGCGCGTGCGAGGTGCTTGAGGCTGCAAGGAGATCTGCTGCAGTGACCTTGAAGTCGTCGCGTGCATCTTTAGCTGGCTCAGCAATATCTGGAGGAGCTTTCGGAGCTCGTCACGCCCTCGATGGGCCCGTCGCCGCCTTGCGCAACCACCTCCGGCCGTCGTACTTCTCACCAGCAACTCCCTTCCTTGCTTGGATGCTCCCAGAACGAGACCCTTGAGATTCTTGTAGTTCCGTCTCCGACCTGCTCTGTTTTCGCTCCGAACCTGGGCGGCGTTGGAGTCCGACTAGTGAGCCTGGGGTCGCGAAGCTGCGACGTCTACGCATCAACGTCGGGCGGCAGGAGCAGAGATGAGTGTGGACGTGGGGGGTCTGTTATTCCAGTCTTTCAAACCCCTCTCGCATGAATCTCGGTGATCCAGAGGCGGAGTACATTGGTGCATTGCGGTCATGGAGGCTCATGGAGGCCAGACTGAATCCGAGGAATCGTTTCCGAGCCCACCCTTTGTCCCGAATCCAGCTCGACGAGTCCTTCCAGATTACAAGTCGTAATCGAAAACTACTGCACTCAGTCAGTACGACCCATACGCCTCGTTGACGTCCCACTCGACCTCTCTCCCGTCGTCGCCCCCTTCACCATACCACGCGACAGCTCCCAACGGAAGCACTCGCTGATCCGTAACGCCCCTCAAGTCGCGTGAGAATCCCCGCAACACCCGCGGCTCGACGCTCCACGCGACAGCCTTCTCCACCCCACACCGCTTCGCCACCGCCAGTGCGCTCCTCAACAGCGCCTCGTCCTGGCCGTCCCGCCCCTCCAGCGCACTCCGCCATCGCAAGATCCGCAGCGTACTCCGCGCAAAGTCGACCGTGAAGGTGACGAACGACCACGAGGCGGCGTCGCCCCGCGTGCCGGACTCGAGGCCCCAGAACGTCGGCGCGGGGCGGCGCAGGCGCTCGGCGTCGAAGACGGCACGGGTGATGCTCGACTCGTGCGATGCGAACGTTGGTGCGATGGCCATGCGAGTTTTGGACGGGGCGGGGAGAGAGGCGGAGATGAGCGCGACGTCGTCAGGGAGGACGGCGCGCAGGTCCGCGAGCGAGAGTGGCCGAGGCGTCGGGGACGCGGGATGTGGGGCCGCGGGAAGGGAAGCGGCGGGCCAGGTCGTGTCGAGGTTCGTGGCAGAGCTCGGGATGTGCCATCCAAACCTGGCGTAGAACGAGCCGACGTCCGAGTGCAGGAAGCTCAGCACTGCCGTCGGGTCGTCCCCTGCCGGCGAGCCGCTGGCACCGACGGCGGCGCCCTTCGCGACACGGTGAACGTGCTCAAGGAGAGTCTTGGCGTAGCCCTTTTTGCGGTGCTGCTCTGGGGTGAAGAGCTTGTTGATGACGAGCCCGCGCGAGGTCGTCGTCGGCGCTCCGTTGATAGAGACGAGCACCGGCACGGGGCGGAGCTCGAGGCTGCAGAAGAAGTCCAGAGTGGTGGGGTCGTTCACAGGAGCAAGCACCCTGAAGTGCGCGTCGCGACGGGTCAGCAGAGGTCAACGGCGGACGGCGGCTGAAGACGCACCAGCACTGCATGCCCTGGCTGAACGGCAGCGGCCGGACCAGCCCATCCTCCCTCGATACAAAGTCTGCGACGGACAGGCCGTATCCCCAGGTTGGGGCGTACCGCTCGAGCGTTGTCAAGTACTGCTCCCGAGTCGCGAGAGACGGCGCGGGTGTCGGAGCTTCGGTGCTCATTTCGGGAGGGTGGCCGAGGCGAGATGACGAGCAGACGGGCCGGTGAGAGCATCCGTGCTGGAAATCAGGTCGCTTTGTCGAGATGAGACGACTCTGCACGCGGCCTGCGCGGCCGGTGTGCCGACGAAGCGCGCATACACGAGGCTTGTCGACCCCCCGCCTTCGCGCGGTTCCGTTGCACCGGGAGGGCGGGGTATATCAATTTCTGCGAGACTTGAAGGAGGTAAGGCGTGTGATGCAATCGTGCGAAGATCCACGATAGCGGAGGACGAGCTAAAAAGAAGGCGAACCAGGGGTGCCGGACACCCCTTCCGACGACGCCGGGCCAACGCGGTTGAAGCCGGACACTGGTCTGCTCTGTTCACGACTCACGCGGCGCCACGACGGCAGATGCGGCGACCAGGCCACGAGGGAGACCTCATGAGAAGCCGACAGAGTGCGCTCAACTGGTTGGAACCCTCGACAGCCAAGGTCGAGTGCGGGCACCCAGCGCAGGACAGTGGGTGGGGTGGTGGCGGCTGCGGCGGCGCATGAATGCGATCTTCCGCAGGCTCGCCTTCTCGAGCACACGGCAAGACAGGTCGCTCAGAAGGCAGCGACGCATAGGCTCGGCAACGCTCCTGGCCCTGGGCCGCCGGCGTCGCCCACTCGGCCTCCTTCCTGCGTGCACGACCCATATCTCCTGCGCCCGACGACAACTCTCGCAAGCGCTCAGGCGCACTTACGACCTTGCCAGCCGTCAGGAATTCGGGCGTCGAGCTCGGCTCGATCCCCCTGCCCCTGCCGAAGCCCATCCGCTGCCGCTGCGACGACTCGGTCGCACTCCTCCCTTCCTCTTTCCCAAAATCACTGGCACCCGGCCTTCCGAAGCTTCGACCCACCCTTCGGCGCTAGTGCATCGTCAGATCACCCTCCGGCCAGTCCTCGCTCAAATTCCCCGCCAGCTCGTGGCCCCACATCCAGTCTCGTTCACAAGGCGCAAGCACGCCCCCACGTTTGCGAATTGCAGTGTGGAATCTCGTTCATTCGTCAGAGCCGTACGTTCCTCAGCGTCTCACCAAACGCCTGCCCGTGCACGCGCTTACAGCTCGTCGTCGAGCAGCACCCCCACTTCGCGGACGACTCGCCCTCGTCGGCTCCCCACCGCTCTTCAGCATCTCCACCTTCCTTTTAAATTGTATCCGTGAGTGCTCTGTACCTTTCGGGGGACGACAACATGGCGGGTCGTGCGACGCACTTGGACGGGCGCTGACGGTCGCGGACCTCCCTCCCAGATCATGGCGTACTTTGATCACCAGCCGCCCATCCTCACCGGCGACGGCGCGGACGGATTCCCCGTCGAGACCGAGTTCGACCTGCAGATGGAGGACTACCTACAGGGGCTGAACCCAAAAAAGCGCGCGAAGGCCCTCAGTGCGTTCTCTTTCGCACCGCTCCTCGCCTGATGAGCGCGCCGCTGACCACTTAGGATTTCCTACAGTGACACAAGACATGTACAGCACGATTCTCAGCGTTCTCCTCGAGCCGCATTCGACCGCGTTCTCGACGGCGCAGTTCCGCTTCTGGGCGAAGCGCATGTTCCGCCTCGTCTCGACGCCGCATGCCAACATCGTCGCGCACGAGAACCGGCCGGTCGCGGTCAAGGATCAGATCTACAACATCCTCGTCGGCTGCCACGGCGACGCGGCGCACGGCGGGCGCGACAAGACGTCCGCGCAGGTGCGGCGGTACTACTCGTGGATCCCGAAGGAGCTCGTCTCGCGCTTCGTCAAAATGTGCCCGCTGTGCATCGCGAAGCGTAAGAGCCAGAAGCCCTACTTTGGCGACTCGCTCCTCCCCGCGGTCCCGATCGCGCGCCCCGCCGCCCAGCCGGCGTCCGTTCACGACTATGCCGAGCGCGGCGCGCCCGCCGTCGCGGCGAACCTGCTCGGCTACGGGAACCTGCACCACCCACAGGCGTCCTACCCACTTTCCATGCGGTCGCAATCGGGCGACTCGTATTGTAGCATCGATGTCGAGGGCGCGGAGCTCGACTATGCCGTCTTCGACCCGTCTCATGGCCAGGAGGTGTACGAGTACCCCGTCTACGAGACCCACGAGGACGATCAGAGCCGACCCTACACCGGCTACTCGGACTCGTCGAGCCTCTCCGCGACCCCACACTCGCCTCTTCGCCCCCACCTCGGCCAGCTGCCGCCGAACCCTTACTACCAGCCGCACTCGACCGAACACGACTACTCGGTCGGCGCCTCGGAGCAGCAGCAGCACCTCCATTTCTACAGCGAGGGCAACTTTACCGGCATGGAGCCCGCGTCCGACTACGAGCTCGCCGTCTGGGAGGCGACCGAGCAGGCCACCGGTGGCGGCGGCTCGTTCGCACTCGACCCGCCGCTGTCGTACGCACTCCCGACGCCGATGCTCGAGCTCGACTCGCAACACGCGCCGTTCGACGACGACTGGGAGGAGGGCAACTCGGCCGAGCAGCCGTTCGACCCGACGCTCCAGCATCTCCAGCACGAGCCGGCGTCGTACGTGCCCGTCCAGATCCCGGAGCAGCTCCACTCGCGGCGCGCGATGAAGCCGCCCCCACTCGACCTGTCAAAGACATTCAACCTCTACTCGCCGTCCGGCGCCTCATCCCCCTTCAACGCGCACAACGTCCGCCAGTGCGCCACCGGCGTCCCGACCTACCTCGCCCAGCCGCGCGACACCAGCGGGCCCTACTCGGCACCGCTCGAGAACCCCTTCGGGCACACGATCCCATCCCCGGGCCCTTCCTCCGCCTGCTCGACCTACTCGCTCGCCAGCGCGACGAGCTCGAGCAGCAACGGCCTCAGCATGCCGCTCACGCCCGGCTCGTCCTACTCGGGCGGCATCGAGCACCTCCACCTCGCGCCCGGGTCAGGCGACGACTGGCAGCAGTCGAGCAAGGACCTCGCGTTCGCGATCCAAAACCTCATCGACGCCACGCACGTCAAGAGCGACGGCACCGAGGAGGGCATCCGCGTCGACGACGTCGTCGAGCGCGCGGATCGGCAGCGCACCCGCACGAGGACCGTCAGCGCGAGCGGGTTCTTGAGCCCACACCCTGGGGGCCCACCGACACTCGAGCGACGAGGCTCGGCGACGTACGGCGCGTTGGAGAAGGATGTGCTCAACCGGTCGCCACGGAAGGAGGAGCGCTTTTCGCCGTATCAACGGGCGTGAGCGGGGATTCGGGACTCTTGGGCTGTAAAGGGTGTGTCGATAACCATGCATTGTCTGTTAGTGATACCATGAATACATAAAACACTGCTGTTGCCATTCACTCTTCGCGTCGGTCGTCGTTTTTTGGGTTGCGAAGGAAGGGCTCCTTGCAGCTGCGTTCCGCCCAGCTTGTATACGATTCTGTCTATAATGTCTAGTCGTAGCGGTGGTGTTCCGGCTTATGCGATACCTCATGGTCGACTGGAAATCGTGAATGAGCGCTAGAACTTGCATCGGGAGTGATTAGAATCGCACCGTGCACAAACGCTCGCTCTACTTGGGGCAGCGCCTCGATTTTGTCCTGCAACGCCTGGGAGACTGCATGAATATGTAACTTAGTTTTAGATATGCGATCAGCTTGTATACTCAAGTCACCATCGTGGGCCTGTAATTCAAGAGGTCAGCTCGTCGAGCACTCGTCCGCAACCATCCGGGGCGCGTACCTTCCAAAGAGGTGTGTCCGGTGCCATCACAATGTCAATCTCCACAATGAAGTTCTGTCATAAAATTATCAGTTGGTTATTGAATTTAGCTTGGGCTCGGGAGTAAGTCTTACAGACCCCGAATGGTACGCCACGCAATTCTCGATGAGTTGAATGGACGGGGAGAAAGTCATAGCCTTATAAACGAGCAATTGTTCAAACTCCCGAGGAGCACAGTGTCCAACCAGCTTCTGGAAGTGCCCTGTCGCGGTGACTGTCGTGAATTTCGAGCGGCCAGCGGCTTCGGGGAAGCGACCCACCGAACGCTGTCCGAGACCACACGATGACGAGCGCCACCGATATGATCAGAGCTCCCATAGGGTCAACCCACTTTTTTAATGCAAGAGGGTCAGCCCGCATTCTTTCATAGACCGTCGGGGCGCTCCCATACCCAGGCGATTTTGGCTCCCGCGGCGTTCGTGACTGAGCCGATATGTCTCGTCAGTGCCGCTCGCCCGATAGAGCAAAACGTACCTACAGATTCCGAAGCCATTCACGAAAAGATCATTTCGGCTGTAGGTTGCATCAGAGGTTAGGGCAAGGGTCAAGCTGCGACGGGACGACGCACTGATCCTCCCAAAGAACCCCAACCTGAGAGTCCGCGCCACGGATCGAAAAACAGTAAAGGAAGAGGCATAGCTTCGTCAGGAAGGCGATCGAGACGGCCGCGATCGCTGGGATGTGCAGCTCCTTGTCCTCGCCGCTGTCGCCGGTCGCAAGCTGTTGGACGGAGAAGCACTGGCGACCCTGGGTCAGCATAGCCAGAGTGAGCCAAGTTAGATACCTACAATAAGAATCGCAGACACCATGAGCATAGCAAACGAGTATGTCACGTCGCCCACGACCTCAAATCTGTCCGCTCGCGCACGATCAGCGCCACACCTCCGTGCCGTGGCTCTTTCAAAGCTCGCCTGCTCCCGCCGCTCGGGTATTTCTTAGAGTCGGCCCTCTCCCCTTTCCTGTGCGCCCAGTTCAGAACGACGTTCGCCGCCGGGTCGAAGACAGAATCCGACGCGGTTGCGAAGAATGACAAGGACAGCGACGAGACTGCAGCAAACAGCTGCAAGACCGCGAGGATGCAATTCGCAACGAGGGATCCGTAGATCGCAATCTTGATCTGCATGTTTGTCGCGTTAGCGTGTCAGCCCAGGAGTGGGTCTGACTGCGCCGCGCACTGGCAAACGGTTGGCTTCCCCCTCCACCCGCGCATCCTCGACGTGCTGGTCGAGCGGCTTGAGAAGTGCCTCGATTTCTGAGTTCTGGTCCGAGTAGTAGGCGCCGAGCCGCTTTCCGCCCCCACCGCGCTTCCGCAGGGCCGAGATGGCGCCGTCATCTTGCAGCTTGGAGCGCAGAGAGTAGGGATCCGGATCGGCGGCAGAGTGAGCCTCGATATCTGGCACCTCCAGCGGGTGGGTGATGGTGGCCGTGGTCGACATGATGCGGCGGGAAACAACAGCAGACGAGTGCGCTGACGCGCACACGATGGCGCCAAGTCGCCAAGACGGGTTGTGGCGACACCCGGCCGAATAGTCGTCGGATAAGGGCGCGTGTCAATGAAGGAGATAAGGAAGTCGGGCGTATCATGAGGTAATGTCCAATCTGGTGGTAAAGTCATTCCCTGACCAAAACTCGAACAAAGAGATGACTCGGTGAATAGGGGCTTCGGTTGGGAAAGGAAGAACAGGAAGGCGCGGCGGCGCACGCTCTGAGGCAGGTTGTCTGCTCTCGTCAACTCGGAGTCATGTTTGGGGTCCGCCCAACGCACCGAGAGAGAAAGCGCGCGGCGTGACATGCTGTCGCACCGGCGCCGGAACCGCCACCAGGTGCGAACGCCGATGACCTGCCCCGAGGGGTGGCCGAGCCCAGAAGGTTGTTCAATTCTCGCCAGGTGGCACCGGTCCGCGATGTAGGCGATCACACTCGATGCGGGGGATCATCATCGCGCGACGTGCTCCAAGAGGCACATCGCACTTCGGCAAACGTTCAAGAGCGACGCCGGTGCAGCAGGTGCGGCCATGCAGCCAATGGACGTCTCAATAATCAATTGTCGTCAGAAGGATCTGCAGCGGTGCCCCGGGTTAATAAAGCGCCCAGCAACCGCTCGAAAGCCGGTGGCCGACCTGGAGCACCTGACTCGCGTCTCGGACGCACTCAAGATGAGCACCTTCATCTCGACACTCTTCTTCTCTCCACACTCGACACAACCTCTATCGGCAATCTCTTTGAATGAAGCTCGCCACCGCCTTCGCGGCCCTCGCCCTTGCTTCGTCGGCGTCGGCCTTCCCTCACATGGTTCGCGTTTTCTTGTGGATCCCAGCGACGAATGGCATGCTAAGTTTCATTCACAGCTCCGGGACATGGGTATGAACAACGTCGCCGAGTTCGAAGCGGTTGTGCGTCGAGAAGGTCCGGAGGCTCTTCGCCGTTCGCCACCGGTCGACAAGCGTCAAGGCACCCAGCTGCCCATCAGCATTCCCCTTCCCGCCCTCCCAATCCCAGGACTCAACATTCCCACTTCAATCGACGTTCCTTTCGTGGTCACGCTCGGCACCAAGGTGATTCCAGACGCGGCACACCCCTTCCAGAACCCGCCCGCTGGATCGCAGCGCGGAGGATGCCCAGGTGAGCGCGACCGGCTGCAACTGAGATTCATAAGCTAAACTCCGTTTATGATTAAAGGTCTTAACATTATGAGCAACTACGTGAGTTTGAGAGTGCCGCGAGCGTCTTGATCTCGAGGGTCTGACGCGTTTCACAGGGGTACATGAGTCGCTCTGGCGTCGTCGGAGCTGGGGAATTGATCTACGCGATGATGGAGATGCTCGGTTGTAAGTGTCCCTTGCGTACAGACCGCAAACGACATTGATACTGACGCCGGACTCCTCATAGACTCGAACGACCTCGCTCTGGTCCTCATCGCACTCGCTATTCGCTCCGGCGCAATGGACATTACCACACTCAAGATGAGTATTGGAGGAACAGATGCCCGCACAAATGGCCTCGGGTCCCTTCTCCTCGGTCAGTTTCACTGTCATTGTGTCGGGCTCGCAACTGAAGCCTCGTCACCGAATCGCAGGGCAGGCGCCGGGCCTCTTCGACTACTCGGTGCACAACAAATACGAGATTGATGGCTCAATGGCTTACGAGTAAGTGATGCTCCCCAACATAGCATGTGTTTTTACTGACTTGTAGACTTCAGCGACTCGTACTTTCACCGCACGGTAGCCAACTCGGGCAGCTTCTTCAACGGTAGTTCCTAATGTCTTGGGATTAACGCTGCAAACTCATCATTTTTAATCCGAAAAGGCACCCGCTTCGCCGAGATGCAGGCTATGGCTGATGCCAACGGCGGCCTCTACGACATCAAGTTCCAGGCCGACCACCGTCTCGCGGCATACAACTACTGCATCGCCAACAACCCGTCTTGTACTTGGAATGTCGTCGGAGAGGTGAGCTTTCGCGAGCCTCCACATAAGCGTGACGACGCCCGCGAATCCGACAACGCGGCGCCGGCGGACGCACAAGGTCAGCTCGACTAATTGGATTCAATTCCAGATTCTCTTCTACGGAGCGGATGGGTACACGTACTTGGGTATGTCCAGCACGGACCCCGCAACCGGACAGATCTCGTCGCCGGACTCCAAGTCGATTCAGACGTTCTTCGGCGCCCAGAAGTCGGGGTCCACCTGGATCCACGTTTCCGAGAAGCTCTTCCCTGGTCCCGATGGGCATTGGTATAGGAGATCCACACCCCTCACCGTTTGTTTTCTGCATTTTCTGCATTTGGCATGCGAAGCGTGCGTTGACGCCTCCGAATCCACAGACCGCTGAGATCGCTGGCGATGCGGTTCTCACATACGCCGCCCACCCCGTTCTCTTCGGATCCAACGATGGAACACACACGAATAGCTTCAGCCCCAGCAGCAGCCAGTTCACCGGAAACGGAGCTGGAGCGTTCTGCCTCGTCCTCAACACAATTCAGGAGAATGACGGTGCCCTGGGAACTCGGTTCGGCGGCCAGGTCAGTCAATTCATACTTCGAATCCAGGATGGTACTGATTTGTTTTCATACGCAGGTGCTCAACATCCTGGCGGTCCTACAGACCCTTGTCGCACCGGCGCGCACTGCTCTCAACTGCTAGATGATCGTGGGCGCGAGATGAACTTGAATTGCACAATGTCAAAAAGCATACGAATCTTGAAGGCAGTTATGAGTCGTGGTGGCCTCAAACAGAGCGTCTTTCGCTGGCAGGCCTCAGGTAACGATTTACGGCAGCTCATCATACTGTGTCTGCCTTTATGATTGATTTGTGACGAATACAATCAAAATTGTGAAGCTAAGCAACCCAACCCAGCAGCGTCCGTCACAGTCAGTGAAGTCTCCTTGCCCTCGCTCCTCAGCGCGAGCCGCGCGAGCGCGGCCATCACTTCTTCGAACGTTGGAGGGTCCGTGTGAGTTTCCCAGTATCGCTTACTTCTCGCGTTGAGGATCGGGAGGACGGCCGCCTCCTCGACAGGTGTGGTCCGACTCGCGTCCAAGGTGCCGCGCGAGGAGGAGGTGGCGGCGGAGCGTGGAGCATCGCAAGGGACGAGGGGTTGGAGGAAGGGTTCGATCTCCATATGTGCTTTTGTTTCGGATGAACCGGTCCCAGATCCAGATCGTGATAGAGCTGATGTGCTGGCGGTGGTCGAGGAGCTCCAATGAGCAGACGAGGCGCTTAGCGAGGTCGCCGGCAAGGTCGCTAGCGATCACCAAGAGTCAGATGGGCACGATTATACATATGAGCAGCTCACACTGAGGCTTTGTGGATGCCGCTGCGGTGGCAGAGGCGCGCCTGGCCATGGAACTAGACGCTGTCGTGGCGGCGTTAGTTGGCAGCAAGGCCGGGCAAACAAAAAAAGAGCTTACGGTTGAAGCGGGTTGTCCGCCAGTGCTCGCGCAGTTCGGAGGGCGTCCGGTTCGGCGTCAACTTCGCGGCGAGAGTTGTCCACCGTGGGTCATGCGAAGGAGTCCCGAGGGGTGGAGCTTCGGCGATCAAAGTCGCGTGGTCGTCGTGCGTGAGATAGATTGGAATCTTCCGCTTCCTAATAAGCTGCTGGGTTGATGCTGCGTGCATGTGGTGGGTCAGTGGCAGTCCCAGAACGGAGACCCGGCGAACCTGCGCACCTGGTCGCTCGGAGCCACTGGCTACATCCAAGACGGGAGTTTATGTTACAACCAGAACTTCTCAGGAGACTAGAGGCATAACGCACCACCACTTGCTTCGGCACCGAATGCAACCTCGTCCGACTTCCGGCCCTCGACCGACGCCCGAGTCTCGCCGCCAGAGGACTTCTGCAAAGAAGTGATCAGCAAGACTTTGCATCTTAGAGCCCTCTTAGCCACTGACGTTCATCTTCGGACCATCCGGAAGGTTGAGGCGGGAGCGCTTCGGGAGCTGACTTGAGAGGGCGCATGTGTCCTGGGCGGCCTCTTCTACGTTAGATGCGGGTCGTTTGACGCTAAGGACTGGAGCTGATTGGAGCGCTTCGCTCATTACTTCGGAGCGGTGTGGCTGGACGGAGGCGAACCAAAGCGACGTCAAATTTCAGGCGGGTGGCCCGGGCAGGGTCAGGGTCGCAGCAGAACGGAAATTTCAAACGGTCCCAGAAAAAGCCAGCTAATAAGAACAAGATGGTTCAAATCATGTTGGACGCGTGCGAGGAACGCTGAACCGCTTGAGCTCGCGAAGCCACTGGGACTTCGCACCACCACCCCATCCCCAGTCTGTAAGTGCACCTCACGTAAACGACCTATCGACAAGGACTTCAAAAATCAAAGAACGAGAGAAAACGTAGTCGCTGCCCCGGAAGACTCGCTCCTCGCACCCGCTTCCTGCGCCCGACTAGACGATCGAGCGCGGCCATCACGTCCTCAAAGCTCGGTCCATCTCCCTTGTTCACTTTGATACATCCAATCCCCAGATTTAGGCTCGGCTGGACCTCGACATGCGCTGCGGTCGAGTCCGGGGGATCGTGTGGCTGGCTCAGTCTCGGTGGCGGCGCGGAGGTGAAACCTGGTTCGCAGGGCCTGGAGGTCGAGGAAGGTTGGATGTAAAGCTTAAGAGATTCGAGTATTGCTTGATATGCTTCGGGGAAAAGCGTGGCAGGTGTCGCTGCTTCGCGACTTGTCGACGATGGGGAGATGGCGGAAGCGGCCGCGGTAGAGGTCGCTGAGAAAGAACTCGTCAGCTTACACGGAAGTTTCAAGGAGCAGCTGTCTTACACTGTGACACCTGGGACGCAGCGCGCCTTGAGCGGTAGCTTGAAGCTGCTCGGTCCCGACCTCAGCTCAGGCTGACGTGAAACAAATCCGAAGCTTTTGAAAACGCACGGTTAGAAGCAGCCTGCCTCCAATGTCTTTGAAGCTGCGACGCCGTCTTGCCCGGTGTCAGCCTCGCCGCGAGGTCCACAGATCGGAAGAGCACACGTCTGAACTCCAGTCACCCGTTAGATCTCGTA
>ERZ1463038.157-NODE-157-length-20030-cov-15.355695_pt1 | contig 20030 bp, 28 predicted proteins | sample MGYA00564479_ERZ1463038 | MGnify/ENA primary metagenome ERZ1463038 (study PRJEB39244, sample SAMEA3635134) | Helicobacter pylori | study: EMG produced TPA metagenomics assembly of PRJEB11511 data set (Assembly of a 5300-year-old Helicobacter pylori...
GTAGTAGATACAATATACCCTAGTCGGAATAATGTGTGAGCTAGGAATTGAATAAAGCTCTAGAATATCACTTGATCGGACTCAGTCCTCTTGGAACAAGGCTCGTGATCTTCATTCCAATTCTTCCGCAAGCTCGTCCCAACAATCTGCTGGTCCCTCCGCTCGTGACATCTCGCCCCACCCGCGACCCTCGAGCACCACTATGGTACACGGACCAGCAACAGTGTACATGCATCAATTCTGGAAGCCAGTGACATGCGCGCTGTATCTCATCAGCCTCGTGCTTCTGTCGGCGTGCGTGACGAAGCGGACGCCGGCGCGCGGGCAGTGGAAGGAGACGGGACCCGCCAAGTGGGCCTTGCTCGCGATTCTAGTCGACTCGTGAGTCATGATCGATCTTCCGGGAAACTGTGGGCAGAGAAGTCCGTATCGTGATCACTGATGCTTGGACTCGTTCCCAGGTTGCTGTATGTTTGGGCCGCGACACTCCTCTCGTTTGGCCTAGGAACGTCTGCATCATCAGCAGTGAGTCCCAATGTATCAAATCTAGATGATTTTTCACTGAAGTTTCTGAGAATTCAACCTAGGCCTGCGAGTCGGCAATCTGGCTCTGTCTGACGTTCTATTTTGCTTCGAAGGTGCTCATCACCTGATTCCTCGTGGAGCGAGGTGAGTAGTTCCTTGAGTCATCCTCGTCTAAAATTCCTTTTATCTATCGCTCACATGTTTCATCTCGCTACCAGCTTTCCTGGTCCACGGGAATGGTAGCAGCAGGTGGCACTCGAAGCTGTACAAGTGCAACATGCTCCTCTTTCTGCCGTGGATCATGCTCCTTTGCATGTTCAGCGTAATTAACGGCTATCAAGGCCATTTCTCGTTTGCTAATTGCCATACTCTCGCGCCGCAGGTCGTTCATTTCGGAGAAATCCGCCCCTCGGACGGCAGCTGCGTTCTGGGAATCACATCGCTAGCATGTAAGGCCAAGTACAGCATCACTGTGAGCGAAATTAACTCTCCAATGTCTTTCTAGCCGCCCTTTGCCTCGGTGTCGACGCAACCATCGATCTCTACGTGCGCCCCCCTCCCACATTGCTCAAGTCATTGAATTCATCATGGCCGCGCAGCTCCTCTTGCTCTTTGTCGTACCTTTGTGGCGCGGGGAATTTTCATCCGCAAGCAAGCGCCGAGTCGCCATCAAATCGCTCCTCGCAACGCTGGTAGCGATCGGCTGCTCCCTAGCGAATTGGCTCGCGTTCACCATCGTTCACGGCCGCGAGCTGTCGTTCGTGTGCCTCACGAGCTGCAACCTCGACATTGTCGCGAGCGCATTCTGCCTGTTTCTGGTGAGTGGATTAAACTCTTGCTGCTTTCCCTCTGCTGAGCGCCTGTGTCGCAGCTCACCGCTTCAGATACCCGCCGTCCATCTGTGTCGCACGGCAGCCGGATGTTCACCACCTCAATAATTCCGCCCTCGCAAGTATATCCGGACACGCCCTCAAGCTTTCGAATAAAGGACGATTCGATTCCAGTGCTACTCCTGGCGAGTCCCTGGGGCACCACTGAGCCAGGCGTCGCGGTAGAGGTCCTGAAAGAGGTCGAGGGGCGGAGGGCAAGCACCTCATCGGCGTGCTAGGGACCAAATTGGTATTATTTGCGTTCAGATTTAGAACCAGCTCCTTTGAGCTGTGTCAAACTTGCGTTTCGGTCCGCGCGGCGCTAAAGCGAGATAAGTCGTGGTGACATGAGCCACGCTAGAGGTATCTTGCGGCCACACTGACGTGACTTTCAAGTCCAAGAGAAAAAAGAAGAAAGAGGGCTGTTAATCAAGCTGCTGATCAAAACCTATAGTCTAAAATGCACCCCTCACTCCCCACTGTAGGCCCACCGCGTAAGCCCCACGCGATCCCACCCAGGCTCACGGACTTTGAAGCTCTCCGAATCTCGCCAACAGGAGCCCATGTGAACGATGAGCGTCCAGGATTCTGACAGTACTAGTGGTTGTCAATGAACCACCTTTCACTCTCAGGCGCTCAGCATCTGCCACCGCCTGTCTAGAGCTTGAGGGCCCTGGCACCGACATTACCGACACGCTGGCTTTCTGTAAATACAGGCTCAGATTCGAACCAAACCAGCGCATTCTGATTCAGATTGTTTGTGTCCTAAAATCCCATCGAGTGCCTTCTGGGCGGAGCACTGTCCGCCTACCGCTTCGCAGCGACTACGCGGACGGGCTTGCTAAATCGTAGGCATAAAGCCGGAAAGGGTACGTTCGGACATTTGCGCAAGCTCGGATCCTGTTTATCCATTTCCTCACGGCACCGGACGCGCGTGACGAGCTGGGAAATCGGACTGACGTGCGCCCCACAGTTCATCGAGCGAGCCGATAAGGTCGTATCAGACCCAATCCTGAACTCACCACGGGTTGCTGACGCTGGAACTCTAGATGGCGGCCACCAGGGAACCGCCCCGTCACGGCCCGGGGAACACAGTTGAACGCTTCAACACCAACATCGACACGCTCCCCATCGAGCTCCTCGACCAGATCATGGGGCACTGCGTGTATCACTACTGGAGCGATCTAGACGAACAATCCTACGGATCCCTCCCGTCGTGGCCCTCGCTGCACCATTGCGCGCTCGTCTCGAGGACGTTCGGGGCGGCAGCTCAGCGCGCGCTGTGGGGCCGGCTCGAGTTCTCGACCGACCGTAGTCGCCTATTTGCGGACCATTGGTACTCGCAGCCCGACTTCGTGCGCTCGCGCTACCCGCCCACGAGCCTCTTCGTTGGCGGCATGGACATCCTCAGCACCGTCCTCGCGGGCTTCACGGTGCCGACCATTCGCAGGCTCGTTCTAGCGGGATACCCGGCCGTTCACTGGAACCTCATCACTCACCCTTCGCTCGCTGGTGCGCTTCTCGCTTGTCGAGGCGCTCATCAGCTGACCATGCTATTTGTCGACCCCTGACGTCGCAGCCGTCACGTCGCTCTCGATCGGATGTGCGATCGAGCCCGTCAACGACAATGGGTTAGCATGGGTCGGCGAGCCTCCAGCAATCCCGTTCTCGCTCCGAAAACTCGAAATCGTGCACGAGGACCACCAGCGCCCAATGTCCGAGACGCTCCTCACGGCGCTCCTCGCCTCGCCGGACCTCACCACGCTCGCGCTCACCAGCGGACGTCATGGCCGCTACAATGTCCGGCCCGAAGGGATGACAACTTTCCTCGCGGTCTTCCCGCTCGTCGCCTCCAAGCTCAAGCGCCTCGACCTCGACTCGGCAGCCCCAATGCGACAGCTCTTCCCACTGCTGCACCTGTGCACCTCCGTCGAGCACCTCACATTCCGTCCCGATCTGACCTACGTGGGCTCGATGGACCTCGTCCGAGACTTCTACGACGCCTTCCCGCCAGCCAACGTCATTCGGCGCCTCGACATGCACCCGCTCGACCCCGTCGGCAGCTCCGGACCGGGCTACGGGCTCGACGTGCTCACGCGTGAATGCTTTCCTCTCCTAGAGATGGTCGTAATCCTTCACGAGGACCCGGAAGAGATCGCGCTCGCGACGAGCACGGAGTGGCTGGTCCACAGCTTTGGCGGCCAGGCCGGGGTCCCCATCCTCGACCGCAACCACGTTCAGATTGTCCCCAAGAGCCGAGCAGGTATGCTACCCTCACTATCACTCAGCGAAGATCGTGCTAATGCACTTTCTTGATCCGGCAGCCGTTCCGCGTCCACCCAGTCCAGAGCCCGAGCCTGACACCGGGCTCCTCTCACTCGTGCGACGAGTCTGGCCGGTCTGGGGCGTCGAAGAGTCGAAACTAAGCACCGTGATTGAGTTTGTTCGATTTGAACTAGAGATTTGCTTCCCTGGCGTGGTCGGCTCGATCGTGCGCTTTGGGATCACGTCCGCCTTGTACTTCAGCGGATACGCACGTCAGCGCTTCTTGCCACCTTTCAGCGCCTTGATAGCTAATGCTCACATCACTCAGAATACTGAAGCCTCGACTACACCTCGATGCGCACACCGACACACCATCGCCCCTGCCCATCTCACACTCGACTCGACGACTCGCGACACGTCCTCACACCGCCTCCTCATCGTCACCCACTCCTGATTCCACCGCCTCCGAATGTTCCGTCGCTCGAGCAGTCCGTATTTGCTATTCGTACCCCACGCGCACCCGTCGCAGAGCCCGCTGCCAGTCCATGCACTCGCTCCTTCTCCCGTCGCGCCGCCGTTCCGTCGACCTGTTCCCCTTCCCCGCGTGTCTTGTTCAATTGATGTTCCTTCAATCACTAGTCCTTCTGCAAGCGCCTCTATTTCCAAGTGGGGGCTCCGGCATCGTTTGTAGTTGGCATGCTGGCCGAAGCTCTGGCAGCCCCGTGCTGTCTACGCCATACCAATTCTTCAGAGCGGTATCAGGAATCGAATCCGGAGCTGGTGCAAGGCGGGGCTCGCTGATGAACTGGTGCGCCATCCTCCATCACACGCTTTCTCGTTGAACGCTGGCCTTCGGCCGCGAATGTGAGGGGAACTCATGTCCGGACTGTAGTAGAAGTGTCAAGGTTTATACATCCAGACCATACTGGAGAATTGTCTCGTCGCCCCTGCGATCACCAGATCCAGAATCAGCGCGTGGCCGCTTCGCGGGCGTGCCAGAGTCGCTCACCTAGGCGCCCCTCGAAAAAATGATGAGCTGAAGAATCTCTGACTCGATATCAGAGTCCCTCTCTCCCACGCCCTGCTCCAACTTTGTCAACGCGTCCACCTCCCGAAGCTCGGCCTTCAGCGCGTCCTGCCCGTGCCGACACTCATCCCCCACGCGTCTCGTCTTCCTCCACTGCCGTTCAAACCTCCAACCCCAGTACCAGATAAAGGTTTGGAGCCACTTGCGCCTGATGGGTGCCCACCATTTCTTTCCGTCTTTGTTGACGGCCCCCAAGGCGTTGACGAGCCGCTCGACCGAGGCCTGATAGCGCACGAAGAGGCGTTCGCGCTCCAGGTTGCATCGCTCGCAACGCGCCATGAGCCGGAGAGATTCCCGACGGGTCGAATTAGTGATGTGGGTGGAGCTGCGGGAGATGGGATCGGGCGTGGCGGCTTCGTTGGCGGCGAGGAGGGCGAGGAGGCGCTCGAGGTGCGCGGTTTGCAGCTGCAGATGAAAGTAATGCTCTCTGGGACGTTTAAATACTTGAGCGCACGCTCTCGGCGCTGCTTAAAATGGCGTGGGCTCACCTCCTGCTCGTGCCCGTTGGTCGCGACCAAGCGTCGAGGCTCGCACGCGCTACCTTCGTTCGGCACAACAAAGAATAAGAGGCGGACGCCACAGCTTGCCGAGATAAACGCACCTTGCCAGGCCCGCTGCCACCCCCCTTGATCGCTCCTGTCGTGAACCTAGCGCCGCCCTCAGGCTGCAGCACGTTCGACACCAGCTCGTCGCGCTCAGCACCCAGTGTCTCCGGAGCAGCAGAGTCACGCATTTGGCAATCTACTCTGCCGAGGTCGTGGCCTCGAACGGGAAGCACGCCTGCTTTCCCCGCGAGTGTGTTTGTACGGTGCCAAGGGTTCCCGTGCACTCGACGAGAGTTTCCGACGCAGTTTCGCACCTCCTTTCGGCCCTTGCTCGCAGCCAGGCGCCGCATATTCTCGGGATCTATCTTCATCAGCGCTTTCCCTCAAACACTGTTCCGATCTTCCACGCACCCAGCGCGCAAACCCCGGAACGCGCGGGTCTGTACTCTCACTTCTGACCTCGCCGTCTGGCTGGCCTCTCCCTCTTCTTCTTCTACTTGGTCTGATCGTGTGTCGTAATTCCAATGGTTAAACACTTGCTTCTTATGGTCGGTGCTCTCGACTGTCTGGGAGGGTGGCATCACCATGGGTGGTTCGCCGAGCGGCCAAGCAGTGGCAGTGGCAGCGCAGTCCCCGCGCTGAAGACCTGAGCTTTACGATCGGGCTCAACGATCGAGCAGGAGACGTACGTATTTCACGTAGGCACAGAACACCCCACTTAGCTCACGCAAAGTGACGAGCAGTGGAAGAAAAAAGCTCGATCAGGGGGTTGGTGGGTGGGAGCGGCCCAAGCTTGCGGCCGTTTGAATGACAACACTCCGCCAGCACCTCAACCGCACGCAACCCCTCCCAGTCCAGCTCCTGGAGTACGTACGGGTCCGAGGTGTGGCGGCCGAGAGCTCACAAGGCGCGTCGCTGACCCGCGTTCGTCCCACTGGCAGACGCGCCATCACCTCGACGGACCCCCGAAATGGCTGCCACGACCCCGATCTCAGTCAAGGACGCTGGAGGGTGGTACTCGTCGCCCACGGCACCCGCGTCGCCCTCGCCTGCGGTCGTCGTCCAAGCTCCCCCACCTGCTGCCATCCCAGCCGAGGCGCCGCCAGCACCCGCACCAACATCGCCCAGCCCAGCTCCAGCCGCCACTGCAGTCCAATCTCCGCCAGCTCCACCCGCGGCGGACCTTTCGACGAGTACGAGCCGCTGGGCGAGCAACCCAGCGTCGCCAACGACGCCGCTCGCAGCGCGCGGAAGTGCGCCCGCTCGCGGAGCCGGTCGTGGCAAGGGGGCGGGACGTGGAGACGCGAGGGGTGGCCGTGGTGGAGCGGCGAGGGGCGGTGGAGCGCCGCGAGAGGCAGCGCCGCACCAGCCCGCGCCCGTCAACACAGGATCGGTCGACAAGCCTGCTGTCGCCGAGCGGACCGAGACGAAGCCGACTGAATCGGCTGGTGGCGGGTGGGTCGTCACCCCAACTCCGGCCGAGCCAGCTGCGACGAGCGCGACCGCCGACGCTGCGACCACAGAGGCCGCACCAGCAGCCCAGCCGGATGAGCAGCCCACCGAGCCGGCTCAGCCAGTCACGCCCAAGAAGATCTTTCCCGACAGGAACCGCGTCGCGACGGGCGGGACTGCCAAGGTGCGTCTCCCTTCCTCGGTTGGTGGGGCAATGCGCGAGCGAAGGAGCTCACCTCGGCCTGTATTTCCTCGCCCCTCAGGAGAAGCTCACGCCAGACCAGCTCGAGGCAAAGATGGCCGCGATGAAGCTCCAGAACGAGAAGCTCAGGCTCAAGCGCGCCGTGAGTCCCTCCCCATCATCGAAGTCCCCCACCGTCTCCTTCAGCCCCTCAACCGTATCATCTCCTCGCCCAAATCTATGGGTCACTTTGCGTGTCACCTTCGCGCTTCCTGGATCGGGCGACGCTGACCTCACGCTCGCCACCTTCGCAGGCCGCCGTGGCGGACGAGTCGACCTTCGCGCAGATCGCGGCCAAGGACAAGGAGGAGGCAGATCGACTCAAGGCAGACGAGCGGCGCAAGATCGACGAGGCGAGGCGCGAGCGGGACGAGAAGAAGCAGCGGAGCGAGAGCGTGCGTACCTGTCCCGTTCCCGTTCGAGTTCCTCGCTGCTCACACTAATCATCTACGCCCCTTTCAATCCACATTCTGTTTCTCCTGCATTCCACGCGTCCAGCTCCAAGCTCAGATCAACTCTGAGCGCGAGGCGACCGCCGCGCGCAAGCTCGCCAAGATTCAGGGACGCGACTGGGACCGCGAGAAGCTCGAGGGCGCCGACAGCAGCGAGCGCCAGTACCCGAGCCAGAATTGGGTCCCGAGGACCGACTAGTGGGCGAGTGGGATGGTCTGGCAACGGGCTTCAGTGGGGGAAGGTTGACAACGGCTTGGCTTTTTGAAAGCTGGTTAGACCGAGATTGGTGGGTTTTCCAGGGGCCAGACCAGGACTTCCGCCGGTGACTGAGTGTCGTCAGCGACTGCCAGAGGCGGGTCTCGCCAAGGCGAGTGGCGCTCATGGCGAGAGCATCCGTAAGATACAAACGCATGTACATGTATCACGCAGACAACAGGCTAGAGTACACTGTCCCTGAACCTAATTGTCAGCATCACCTGGATGCTCCGCAAGGAGCGACTGACCAGGTGCCCAGCTCGATGGCTTCGTCCGACTCCTTCGTCCCGCTTTTCTGAACCGTCCGAGAATACCAGGACTTTGCCGAATCCAAGTCCAATCTCACTGGCTCCTCCGTGGATGTCCTCGACAGCTGAGTTTTGGTGCCCGTGGATTGCTTCCGGGGCTCGCGACCTTCAGAGGTCGTGCTGGCGGTCCTCTGCGAGGTCGCGGGTTTTGCGGAGGCGCTCGAGGCGGATAAGAGGGAGAATATAGCGTTTCGAATCATGCAGGCGAGCAGGCCGAGGAAGAAGACTGAGACGAACCACGAGCCCATGAACCACGAGGACTCGAGGCTGCAAGCAGGTGTCAGTACTCAGAAGGCACACCAAAGCAAGTTGGACTCGCCCAGTCCAGGGTGTGGAGAAGAAGGATTTTCGTGCCAGGAGCACCGTGATCGCACAGCTGATTGCGCCTCCGCCCACTAACTGATCGCGGACGGTGATCAGCTCCCATGGTCTTCGGGTATTGCGCACCTGGAAAGCTTACTAGATTTCCCATTATGACCTGATATGGACGACAGTGATTAGCTCCCAAAGTTCTGGGGCCGTACGCGTGTGGAGCTCACTGAAATCACGAGCAGCTGGAGCTCAGCACCCTGCATCACTGTGAGTCTGTCATTGAGCAGGGACTTCAGCTCCCGAGCCCAATTCCCAATACTTTCAAGTCACAACTCTTTTCACTTACTGCTGAGCTCGAGCTCCTCGGGCAGTGTCGGGTTCTGCCTTCGCCAAGCGACGAATGTACGAGCGCGAGGGGTTGTCGCCGCCGGGGTCGGCGTTATCGGTCGCTTGCGTTTCCGTGTCATCGACGCCGATACTTGTGACTATTTGTCCGGTCCAGACGTGACGTGACCAGCGAGCTCGGATACCCGGAACTTGATTATCTTGCGAAGAGCGAACAGCAATCCCAGCGACGCGAAATTGATCTGGAGCTTGGGTATCAGTATCGATGAGCCTGTGATACATAATGGACTACCCGTACAAGTGCAGAGATCCAGAGTGAGCTTGTGAGGACGCCGAACCCATATGCGCAGACGCTGCGAAACTGGGCGTCAGTTTCCAGAAGCTTGAGCGCCAGGTCGTATTCACGTCTGAACTCGAAGGTAAGTCTTATTGAGATCTTCAAGCACGGGATGCAAGTTTGTAAAGGCCCCCGTTTCTGATGTTGCCGCTGCCGCTGACAGCTGGAGCGCGGCGGCTTCGTACGCTGTGAAGGCATTTGCCTGCGCAACGGCCTCCAGGACGGTGGTCACCTATTCCAGAGCATGGTGAGAATATGAGAAATAACTCGAAATGAAGCACTCACAAGCATGATAACCAGGAGAAAGACACCTCCTCCCACGAACACTACATTGACGACGGCTGGCCGAAGGACTTTCCATCCGAAGCCTCCGAACGGGCGGCTTAGTAGGAATGCTTGGAGACCAGCCTGCAAGAATCACGGTCAGAAATCGCGAACGCTATGGCCGACCGCGGCCACGAGTTACCCAGGTGATGGTCCACCCCGAAACTACGAAGGTACATGTCGCGCCACTCCGCCAGCCTCCGCTCTACACAACCAGGATGATGTCAGTACTCGAGAATACTCAAACCATGTTCAATCTACCTGGTGCTGACTTCCATGATAGAGCAGCAGGTTGTAGAGGTCCACGACGTAGCACACGATGACCACGAGGACGGTCAAGCACGCGAGAGGCACCGCGAGCTGCACATTGGTAACAATGTACGTGCCTTCGCCTCGTTGCACAAGGCTGAATAGCCAGATTCGTTTCCCGGGCCGCCGAGACGTTTCCAAGGCAAGGAGGGCCAGTAGGATCAAACAGGCAAGGATCGACCTGCCACGGGCGTTGCAGGACAAGCAAGTCAGCAGTTGTGCTCAACGAGATACAGCGATGGCAGTTGACACCACTCACAGTCCAGCGAAGGTGAGGAGAATGATCAAACGAACCTTGAGGCCCGGGCTTGGTGTTGGGTAGACGTACTCGACCAGTGCGCCGAGATACGCTGCCGCGGGGTTGGCGTCCGCCTCCCACCGCGGATCTGTGGGGTCCGGGATGGTGAAGAACATCGCACGGCTGTGTGAGCTCCGGGTGGCGGAGGGATGGGATGGAGAGCAGGCAGACCTGCGTCACGCAGACCCGCCGCCAGGGCGACTCGAGGCTGCTATAGATCGCTGGTGCCGCTGCGCACGGGCCTAGTTTGAGCGGGCACCCGAGCTCGATCGCAACCTGTGGGTACGCAGTCCCGAGAATTGATGAGGCGTCCGAAGTTCGGTAGGTACCGAAAACGGAACGCGTTCCAGCTGAGGGCCTGACGGGTCGCGGGCTCGGCTCTCAGACGCCACTCCGCGGAGCTCTGCCCGCGCGTCACACGTCATGGCCAGCGAGCTTGTACCCCTCCACGCTCCTGCACAAAACTTTATACTCGTCGTTGCGTTGACAATCACCCACAGTGATTCGTGGCCCATAACCTTTAACCGGCGAGACATGAACAATGGGGGCAAGCAAGGCACCTGGTGTTCACATGTCCATCGCTCTGGTGGGTCTGGGGAGTTCACTGATTCCACGACAAGCACCTACCTAAGCGTTATTGCTATAGTAGTGTGGGTTCAATATCAATTTGCGCTCGGCTCGCGTTGAGGTTTCGTTCGAAGGATGCACGACCGGCTCGGCAGCCCGCTTGGCCCGGTGCGGGGTGGGTCTCTGTCGCCCCACAATGAGACTTCTGCCTCCAACACCAACGCTCAGCATGGCAGCAGTACCCTACTCGTCGCCCTGGGCGCTCTACCAGCGCAAGATCTACGGCACGAGACAAGCGCCGCCCTTCTCCACGTCGCTGTCCGCGCTCCAGTCGCTGGCGAGGGAGAAGATCAGCCGGGACGCCTACTGGTACGCGGCAGGGAGTGCTGGAGAGGGCAAGACGGATGCCGGGAACGTCGCTGCGTTCGACAAGTGGCAAATCGTGAGCCTTTGCATCCGCACCGCGACGAAGGAGCTGCTGCTGACAAGTGGCGGTAGATTCCTCGCATGCTGGTCGACGCCAATGTCCGTGACCTTCGAACGACGCTCTTTGGCGTTCAGCATACATCTCCGCTCTTGATTGGGCCGATTGGCGTGCAAGGAATTTACGTAAGTTCACCCTGCGACTCCTCCGGACGGAGGTCGTCTTCCTGACGTTGTACCATCAGCATGAAGACGGAGAAGAAGCTGTAGCCCGTGCAGCGAAAGCGCTAGGCGTCCTGATGTGTATGAGCACGGCGGCGACTCGGAGCATTGAGGCGGTCGCTCGCGAGAACGGCGCGGATGGTCAGCGCTGGTACCAGCTTTACTGGTGCATCCTAATTTTGGTTTGATTAGTCATGTCCTGAGCTCATCCTACCTTACGCAGGCCCATCACCGAAGAAATCACCCTTTCGCTGCTGTCGCGAGCGCGGACGTCGGGCTTTTCCGCGCTAGTAGTCACGCTCGACACGACTCTCCTTGGCCACCGGCCCAACGACCTCGACACCGCATATCTACCCTTTCTAGATGGCCTGGGCTGCCAGGTCGGGTTCAGCGACCCCGTGTTCTGCGCTAGAATGGGGGTGAAGCCGTGCCAGCGGCTGACCGAGTGGACACCCGAGGACATCCAGCGGTGCAGCATGGCGTGGCTGGGTGAAGTCAACTCGGGGGTATTCCGTACCTGGAAGGTGAGCGCTCCGCCACTCAATTGTGTGCCCCAATCCCCAGTACCGCTTTCGCGCGACCTCGAAGATAGTCTCGCAAGCCTGAGGACGACATCGCTGACTACCAAATCGACCAAATGGCAGGACCTCGCCTTCCTCCGAAAAAACTGGGACGGCCCAATAATCTTGAAGGGGATTATGTGCGTCGAAGACGCCCTCCTCGCCCAGGAAGCGAGCATGGACGCGATCATCGTTTCAAACCACGGAGGTCGACAAGTCGACGGCAGCCTCGCGTCTCTCGATGCGCTCGTCGATATTTGCTCCGACGAGCGTATCTGTCCAAGGGAACCAGCCGCTCTGGCTCCAGCAGCACCCGCCCTCGGAACCCGCCCGACGCCCTCCCTTCGACACCCGTCGCGCAAGATGGCCGTTCTCTTCGACAGCGGAATCAGAAGTGGATCCGATGTCATCAAAGCCCTCGCCATCGGAGCCGACGCTGTCCTCCTCGGACGTCCCTATCTGTACGGGCTTGCCATCGACGGGGAGCGGGGCGTTGAGCATGTCGTGAGGACCGTGCTGAGTGAGGTGGATGTCACCCTGGGACTCATGGGAAAGAGGACTGTGGGTGAGCTGAGTCGATCCGACTTGAGAAAGTCTGGAGCGTAATGCAAGCAGTGCAAGCTTCAATTATTAGTTTCGCGGCCGGTGCCAGATGGTTTCAGGGGCCCGAAGTCGCGGCACAATTCGTCGTTCACTCAGAGACCTAATTTGGAAACTAGTAGCTTGAGAGCGCTCTGCTGGAGAAGAGAAAAACAGACGATGACTGCAGGTGGGCGGATGGCGGCCTCCGCGGCGCGGTTCGAGTCCGACGCTTCGTCAGCTTGGTCTCGGCCAGCGCGGATCGACGTGGCTTCTGCGTTCTTCATGCTCCTTACGCGACTCCTCGTCTCTCAATCCCCCTTGCTCGCGCTCGCCGCCAAACGAACGATGTCTGTTGCACCCCCTCGTGCCACCTCCGGCCTCGACCTCTACACGGTGCGCTCAGCTGGGGACGACTCGGAGGCGCCCCACATGCTGACTGACGCGCGTGGTCCCGCAGGTCCCAACTCCGAACGGCCTCAAGGTCACTCTCGCTCTCGAAGGTGAGCAGACTTCCCGAGCCTGTGCTCCTCGTGCTGTACACCAGACTCGTCACGAGCCCGTGCCGTCTCATACGGCTTATCAAATCGTGTCAGGCTCGCTGACTCAAGCTCATCGGTCCCGCTCTCCCCACACCATCCATGCCCCCACTGTTCGTAATGCAGAGCTCAAGGCCGCTGGTGTTCCGGTCAAGTGGACCGAGCACAAGCTCAACTTCGGCGCCAACGAGCAAAAGGAGCCTTGGTTCCTCGCCATCAACCCCAATGGTACGCTTCGGCTTACAATGTAGCAGTGTGTGTGTGCTCGGGAGCTGCAGGTGTCTTGATCCCGTGATAAGCGCCGGAGCGGAGGTCTCGGTGGGAGCCGAAGCGGAGCCATGTGGGGAAGGGGCCGAAACGCCCGCGCAAGCGAGGCGGAGGTCTTGATGAGAAGGAGAATCTGTACTTGTGGGTTCCTAGAGCAAGGCTGATCCCCGTGTTGTGTTGCGAGCAGGCCGCATCCCGGCCATGATCGACAACGACCGCAACGGCATCGCTGTCTGGGAGACGGGGTCCATGCTGCTCTATCTCTCAAAGTACTACGACAAGGATTTTGTCCTCCACTTTGCCGAGGACGAGTTCGAGACGGAGATGGTGCGTTCTTCCACGCACTCGAGCTCCCTCTTGTTTGCAACGCAACACTGACACCCTCACCTCGCTAGTTGAACTGGATCTTCTTTCAGTGCGGCGAAACAATAATCGAGGTTGCTTTCTTGAGCTGACCGTTTCTCTGGCGAAGACACGGTGGGCTCGGGCCCATGCAAGGTCAAGCTGGGCACTTTGTATCGGCGGCCCCCGAGAAAATCCAGTGCGTACAGCTCACAAAGTCACCGTGAATGAATTGACTGAGATTGTCTGCTGGTAGGTACGGCGCGCGTCGGTACATCGATGAGACGAAGAGGCTCCTCCAAGTTTACGAGGACCGCCTCGCGAACAAGGATTACCTCGTCGGCGCGGGCGCGGGCAAGTTCTCCTACGCCGACATCGTACGTACTTTCTTCTCTTTCTCCCAGTATCCCCTTCGTATGTGCCCCGTTGTGTGCCCCTTGTATGCGTTGCCGAGCTTCGCAACGATCCGCCTCCGTTGCAACACCTTCACGACTCTCCTCAGCAACGGGGCCTCACCAAATAGTCAACGGAGCCATTCTGACTTTCATACGTCCACTTCACAGGTTGCGGTGACCTGGGCTCGTGCGTCGCACTTCTCGCTGGGCATCCCACACCTCTCCGAGGCGGGCCTGCCGAAGGTGCAGGAGTGGGTCGAGCGCATCGAGGCGCGCGAGGGCGCCAAGAAGGCGTTTGCGAGCGACATGATTACGCTCGCCCGGCAGAAAAGTGGATGGGAGGACGAGGCGAGGAAGAAGGTCGAGTGGGTGTGGGCCGAGAAATCGGACAGGAAGAAGGACGAGCTCTAAGTGCTTTGAGTGCGCTTCTGATGCTGTAAGATGTTCCTGTCCGTTCAATGACTGTCGAGTGTATACGACGTCCGAGGCTACGGTATTGAGCGTTGCCAACTGAGAGCGCGAGAGGTGCGTTGTAGGCGTTTCGCGCCGCAGTCAGTTTCGCTCCTCGGAGAAGGGCAGGAGGCGTCGGCCGCAACCCAGGGCTTTCTTACCTCGTCTCGCTCGCTTCGTTCCCCACCACCTCGACGGTCCCCCCTGCGCAGGATCGCACGCCAATCATGTAGGTGGCAGGCGCTGTGCGGCGCGAACGGCGCGGACGCTGACGAGTTCCCCGCGCACCTCGACGCACGACCGCCTCGCAGGACGACACCCGTTCCCCTTCCGCTCGCCGCGAGCCAGCCGCCCGCAAGCTCGTTCGGGCAACCCGGGTCGCTGCAGTCCGCGTACAGCCAGCACCCGCATCCGAACCACTACTCGGTCCCGCAGCCCAGCCAAGGGAACAACACGACCCGGATCCTCCTGCTCGCCAACTTCTCGCCCGAGCTCAAGACGAGGGACATCCAGGCCATGTTCGGCGAGTGGGAGGACGACCGCGGCGGGTTCAAGATCAAGTGGAGCGACGACGAGAGCTGCTGGATCGTCTTCAACGACCCCGTCGTCGGTGAGTCGAGCTTCCGGTTCCGGTCCTTCGGCTGCTGGCGTGCTGTGTTGGACTTGTGGTACTGGGCGAGTACTGGGCGAGTACTGGGCGAGCGAGCGCGAGCTGGGCGGAGGCGAGCTGACGCTCGACCTAGCACCGAGAGGAGGGTCCGCGCACGACCGTTGTCGAGCAGAAGCTTTCGCAGCATGCTCGCAGGTATTCTCCGTCCTGCGAGCCTGCTCGTTGCGCCCTCCTACCGACGTTGGGCATGTCCCAAGCGTCGCCACATGCGCCACGCAGGGGCGAGATATCCGCAGTCGACTGCCGCCAGCGGAACGGTGGCGACCACACCGCCAGGCCACGCTCGCTGCCCAATCTACTTGGGGGATGGCTCAAGTGTTGGCTGGCTTGCGAGTACCGCATACGGTTCGGCGATGGAGCGGGCGTGGTGCCGCGTGCGGCCGGCACAACGCAGCGTGGCCCCGCACCGGAGTGCTCGACTTCAGGCTTCGAGTTCAAAAGGCTCTTGGCTGTAAAGCTGGGCCCCTGCCGTTTGGCGACCGTGGTGGAGCTTCCTGTCGGTCGTCGGCCCAGAAGCAGGGGGAGTTGGTCCGGAGGATCCCCAGAAGCTGATCCAGAGCCTGCTCAGTCACACCATACCGGCATTGTGCATTTGCTGACTTCTGCTCTTCTCCCGCAACAGCCAAGCGCGCGTTCCTCACCCTCTTTTCGAACCCACCACCGGGCCTCCAGGCGACCGAGTCGCACACGCCCAAGCTGAGCCCCTACACCGGACCCGACGTCGCGACCATCTTGACCGCCGTCCAGAACCGGCCACGGTCGCGCTCGATGAACGGCGGCCACTCGCGCAAGGGCTCGCTCCTCGGCAGTGGCGGCGCCGGCGTCGGCAGTGGCGGACACACGCGGAACGGGTCGTACGGGCGCGGGTCGCGAGGGAGCTTCGGCCAGAACGAGATGCGGGGCGTCATGGACCAGGCGAACGGTGGCGAGGTTCCCCCGCCCGTGCCGTCTATCCCGGGACACTTGAACGGCAGCTCCGACGACGCGCGCGAGGGCGCGACGAGCCCGCCGGGGATGGGTCGACCGCAGCTGGGCGAGGCGGCGCAGAGGCACGTTCAGGGTGCTCTCGCAAGGAATGGGGGCGGGCACGTGAAGACTGGTGCGTCGCGGTCGACTCTGCGGGTGGTCGTGAGCTGACTGTTTCCGCCGATGCAGGATCGGGCGTCGACGTCGTCGCCAACTCTCTCGCTGGCACCACCATCGCCGAGTGATCTACACCAACCTTCTCCTGCATGTTCCGCGCCCCCCGTCTCCTTGCATCTTCACCTGCGCTTGTTCTTCCGTCCCTCCTCGCAACTTTCCGAACCCAAAACATTCCTTCTGTGCTCGAGCCTTCCCCCGCCGAGCACGCTTACTGTCCTCGCTTGTAGTCAGTGCAACATCAGCCGTTTGACTCGGATCACGATCGAAGCACCACCTCCACGGGCGGGCGCACCATTTCCCCGTGTCGGCAATATCGGCCCCACATGGAGCTTACTCCGATGAGCGCTCCCGCTTTCTGTTTCCCTCCCCACACGCCTCTTTCTTCACTCATCATGCCTTCCCTCATCAAGACACCCCCGAGCTCCGGCATCCAAGTCCTGTGAGCAGCCTCCCTGCACCACTGGCGTCCTCGCGCTGAGTCCCACTCCACTCAGCATCGTCGGCGGTGGCTTCGCGGGTCTTGCCTGCGCCATCGAGTCGCGTCTCAAAGGCCACGATGCAGTTGTTCTCGAGCGCTTTAGGGAGCTCAAAGTTCTCGGTGATATCATCTCCTTCGGATCCAACGCTGGGCGGATCTTCGAACGCTGGGGGCTCGGGGACCAACTGTGGCCGATCTGCTCGCACCTCGATGCTGTAAGAAATCTCACCATATCCATGAGCAAGATATGATGCTGACTCGCAACGCTGACAGCTCCTGCTCCACACGGCGAAGGGCGAGCTGATTACCCGGCAAGAGGTGCAGCAGACGATGTTTGGCGCTCGTGCATGTTCGTCGGCGTCCTCAACTTCCGAGTCTTGGAGAGTGACTAAGCTTCATCCTTACAGATAACGGGCACCGCGGGGAGATTCACAAGATCCTGTGGGACCACGCTCTGAGCCTCGGCGTCGAGATCCGGTGCTCCTCCAACGTCACGAGTTTCTGGGAGGACGAGACCAAGTGTGGGGTCGTGTGCAACGGTGAGAAGCTGGAGGCCGACGTGGTCGTCGGTGCCGACGGCGTGCGGTCCAACGCGAGGAAGCTCGTGCTCGTGAGCTTCCGAGTTTCCGCACCGTCAAAGTTCAGTCCGCTTACGAAGATCACTCCAGGGATACGAAGACCACCCGAAGCCGTCCGGATACGCTATCTATCGGTACTTCTGGACAAAGGCAGTACTGGAGGGTGTTCTGACTTCCAGCCTACAGGGCTTGGTTTGACGCGGAGTCTTGCGGCATCGCCGACGACCCTTTGACCTCGATGCTCGTCGAGGGAGGAAAATATCATTTCTATGGCTGGATCGGTAGGCTTCACCTGTCTTCCAAGAGGACTAAATACTCATATCGTCTTTCTTCGCAGGAGAGGACGTCCACTTCCTCGCGAGCTCACTCAAGGGTGGCAAGGACATCAGCTATGTCATCACGCACAAGGATGATGCGGAGATCGAGGAGTCTTGGCAGCTTCCGGTACTACCTGAGTACCTCTTGTTAGGCTGGAGCATCTCTGACTCGTGCTGCCGCAGGGCAAGATGGAGGACGTGCTCAAGATCGTCGAGGGCTGGGATCCTCGCTGCGCTGCGATCCTGTCGAAGGCTCCTTCGGTGGTTGATTGGAAAGTGCGCTTTCAACGGCCCGTCTGGATGTCTCCGTAGAGCTCACGCCTTTGCTGCAGCTCGTCTACCGCGAACCTCTGACAACCTGGATCTCTCCGCTGGGGAGGTGCGCTTTGATCGGGGACTCGGCCCACCCTTTCCTTCCGTATGCAAATGTCTTCAAAAAGTGGGCTCGATTCTGACCCGCCTGTGCTCACAGAACGTCTATCCAGGGCGCGTCGCAGGCGATGGAGGACGGTGTCACGCTCGCGTGCACGCTGCTGCAGGCGGGAAAGGACAATATCCCGCTTGGGGTTCGCACTTTTGAGTCGATCCGGTGCGCTTTTCAAATTCTGGTTCGCCTTCGTGTGGTACTCACCTCAAGTGCGTTGGCACAGATATGGGCGAGTTCGTCGGGCTCAGCTCGGAGGCGAGAAGCAGCGCGATGTCTGGCACAAGACCGGAGCCGAGGACGCCAAGGCGAATCCTGACAAGGTGAAGCTTCCCCGCGAGGAGTGGCTCCTTGGCCACGACTGCGAGCAGCACGCCTTCAAGGCGTACCCGGCCGCCGCGAAGGAGATTGAGGTGAACGGCTACACGTTGCCAGTTCTCCCCACTGCTGTTTGAATGTATCATTGCACGTGTACACTCGTTTCAACGTCCCCTCTTGGTCCCCGGCCTCCCCCGATGGGTCACCAAAGCAACATCTTTCAAAGTAACTCCAATGTTCTAGAAGGAGAATGTCGGATGGGCATATTGCCATGATGTGCTTTGTTCGCCACCCGACCTCGGTGCGAGCGGCAAGGCGAGTGCGGCGAATCCTGCGAAGCGCCGAGGCTATCCGGGCCTCCCTCAATGTCAATCCGGGCAGTACTTAAAGAAGTGTTTGCCTTCACACTACTGCTCTTTGAAACCATCCCCAAAGTCTCTCGAATCACTCATCATGCACACCACTCCTCTCCTCACCATCTTCGCGTTGTCGGTCGCCGCTCTGGGTACAAGCGCCTTGTTGCCCCGCGATTGGCAGAGTGGTGCGGACCACGGAAAATAACGAGTCAAGTAAACTCTCTGACACTTCTGCTCCTGTAAGACGCTAGTAGTGGAATCGCGGAGGGGCAGAGCTATGCCTCCGACGGCGAGTCAATCGGAAGCTCGTACGCCAGCGCGTGTAGGTTCGAAATCTCGTCCGTCTCAGCAAGTCATGACTCGAAGTGACACAGATGCTTCATCGGGAGCCTCAATTGCAAGCACTGCAGTGAGTGCTGCCCTTTCGGTGGCGAGCAGCGCAGTGAGTCTCGGGGAGTCCGCTGCGTCCTCCGGTAAAGTCTCTCGCGCCGACAGATTTGATTGTTCTCTGACAGTCATTTTCAAGCGGTATCAAAGTACGCACCTGGAGATACCGCCAGTATGCATTTGTAATTTCTTGCAGTGTTCACCTGAGGCTGACCGCTGTTCGACAGCCGCGACGGGCAGCATAACCACTACGGCGTCGGCATCGGAGAGCTCTCCATCCAGCTCACTCGGTACCGATATTTTATCACTTTCGATGAATCGGTTCTGATTCTGGCCTACACGCTTTGAAGGCTCCACCGCCCCCGCCACGACTTCGGCCGCGAGCTCCGCGACTAAAATCCTTGGAACGAGTTCAGTCGGCACCGGATTGTTGGCTGTTCTGTTGGGAGTCGTGCTTTAGACCATTGAGAATGGGAGACGATAGAAGTCATACCTTGAGAAGTCCTACCTTCCGAGTATTGGCGACTGGATTGTCATGCCGATCCCCATTTTTCTCTGACTCCAACTGCTTGCCTGGTCGGCTTGATTCTTTTCTCGAAGATGCCAGCGAAAGAAGATGAAATCCTTGCACCTCAGCACCTCTCACGTGATAAATAAGTCTGACAGAGATTGACTGTGCACCCCTCGGACGGGACCGAGCGCAGGTCCTCGGCAACGCGCCGGTCCTCCTCTCCTCTCGACCACACCCTTCGACTGCTCAACACCACGGCTTCATACGCTCGTTCACTCGCTCAGTCCATCGCCGGATCGATATCGGGAGCCATGTCAGAGCCCCACGCTGTGTCGTCCATCAGCCGGGTCGTGAGTGCTTCTGCTGCGGGACGAGGACGGTCGCGTCCGCGGGGGCAGCTCGGCCTGCGACAGCGCGAGACGAGGAGCCATAACACTGCGCGAGTCCTTCTGTGCGGGTATGGTACGAGGCCCGGATCGTCCGAAAGCATACAGTGGGCAGCGGTGATCTGTACGTGCGGCAGCTGACTCGCGCGTCTTCTCACCTCCCCTGCCCCCCCCCGCACGATAACAAAAGTAT
>ERZ1463038.158-NODE-158-length-20010-cov-34.116312_pt1 | contig 20010 bp, 16 predicted proteins | sample MGYA00564479_ERZ1463038 | MGnify/ENA primary metagenome ERZ1463038 (study PRJEB39244, sample SAMEA3635134) | Helicobacter pylori | study: EMG produced TPA metagenomics assembly of PRJEB11511 data set (Assembly of a 5300-year-old Helicobacter pylori...
CTAGGGGTCGAGTGTTCGAATCACTCCGTCCCGACCATATAATTCAATGACTTAGCCCAGTCTGAAAAGATTGGGCTTTTTCATTTTTGCGATTTTTGCTTTTTGGTAGTGAATTGGTAGTGAATTGAGATTTGCTGACTCTCTGGCGTTCCCCCATCATTTAAGTGGGGGTATTTCACTATGCTGAGATTGAGTCCTCCAGTAGCGGGCCATCGCCTCCGCCATATTTGTACCTAAAGGCCCCATTTTATGGGGCCTTTTTGCTTTCTGTTGTTTCTGTTCCCCCATATGTTCCCCCGCTCTCTTTTTGCGTGATTTTACTCTACGGCCTTTTAAGGGGCATGGATGCAGCAGTGTGAGCGCTAGGTCTAGAAAATCATAATGGTGGATGATGACATGCCCGCTCTAGCACCCTGAGGCGTTACGGCTGCGCTCAGTCAGTACGCTATCGTCGTCATGTCGCAATCACTGTATTGAATCGCCATCGATACCGAATAGGGGTCAGTGCCGATGCAAGGTTGGCCCTTCCTGCCAGCTCAAAACAGACTCTCCAGGGATACACCGTGGCTTTCACGAGCGGCCCCAGGAGGAGCAGTTGGGCGGCCTGCCCAAGGAGGCGTTCAGCCTGACTCTAATCAGCCCTCGCCCTGGCGGGATGCTTCTTTATAAATAAGTTCATGACTCCATCTGCCCCTGTAGTTACATAGACCCTAAAGCTGCCGGGTGGGTTTTGTGTGGCTATCTGGGCGCCCTGGAGTGCTCCGCCTGTCTTGATGTGAGATGAGACATTCTTATTAGGCTGCGCCTCTAGATTTTCACTGGCAGGATGTTTGATTATTGGGCTGGCGCTATCGCTTACGAGCGTCGAGCTGGGCTTTGGCTTTGCTTCTGGGGTCTGTTGACGGGTGGCTGGCTTCTGGCCAGTCAAGTCCGCCTGGTGCTTTAGTGTGCTGCGCGTGGTTTTGGGCTCTGCCTCTTTCGCTACTTGGCGGTTGGCATTGCTTCCTTTTATGGGGCGATCAAGGAGCCCTGAGCGTCGAAGCCTAATCTCACCTGTTATATCTGCGCCAACTTCGGCCATTGTTTGCTTGCGTAGCTCTTCTATCCTGCGCTGCTGATCCTCGGTGATGCTCTCTGTCGAGATTGAGGCATCTTCCAGCAGAATCTCAGATTGACACAGTTGCGCCACACTGACGTGCAGCAACTCCTTTAGAGTCCCGTTGATCTGTCTGTAGTGGGCAGTGACGTTTCTGGAGCGGCTCAGCAGTTCTTTGTGCGTCTTTTTTACCTCGTTGAGCTTCTCCTCAAACCTTACATGAGCATCCTGCTCCATAGAGATCAACCTGCTGAGCATGTCGGCTGCAGTGATCTTGTTCTTCTTGGCGAGCCATACCAGATCTTTTTTTACATCGATTTTGAGCTTGAAGGCATAGGTCTTTCGGTCTTTATCTGAAGCGCTGCATTTTACCTGCCGCCATGCGCCTCTCATCTGGCCAATGATCAATATGCCCTCTTTTGAATCCTCCAGTCTCTCGCCGATCCGAAGGAGCTGATCGATCGTTGAGGAGCGATGTTGCTGGTCTATTTCGTCTTTCCCTTGCAGATATTTGTGAGCCCATTTCTGCTGCTTGTGATCATTGCTATCAAGCCATGTAAGTCCAAGCGACCTCCGACTCATACCCAAACCCCCTCCCCAAATTTTTAGCGTCATTTTGTGAAACTATAGCTCCTTATTCATCACGTTACTTCATCACGTTTATCGTCACGTTTCAGCATCATGACTAAGTATTGAAAACAGGCTGTATTTATTGCGATAAAATAGCCATATTCTGTCCTGGGCCTATGGAGGATTGGCGTGTTTCTATCTGCATTGTTTTATGAAGTGAAAGGGCTTGAGCCAGAGGATAAATATTTCCTGGTGCGCTTCATTCAGCACTTCGGAAGAGAAGAGCCGGTGGAGCTTGGTGTGAAGGCTTTGGCGAAGCAGTTTGGGCTCTCTGATCGCCATGTGACTGCGTCGCTAAAAGAGTTGGATAAGCGCGGCGTGATGACCTTTTTATCCACTCCTGCGGGTAAGGGGCGACCAAAAAGGAGCTACCAACTCACGGATGACTTTCACAACAAACTCAATAAAGCATCCGCGCAGCCAGCCACGGACCATGAGGAAGCTGTCAGCAGGCTGCTGAAGCACGAAAATAGGAAGGCTGCCCAAGCAAGCGAAAAAGCCGAGGAGCATAATGAGGGTGTGGATCTGGCGGCCGACGCACGGAGGAAAAGACAGCCCGGCCGGTTGAGTATCGTGAATAGCCTGTTGCTGAGCGTGCTGTTGTGTCGCGCTGACCGTCTAGGGGTGGTCAGTGGCCTGGGCTTTTCAGCTCTATGCAAGATCACGGGGCTCAGTAAAGAACGATTGAAGAATAGAGTGCTGTGCCTGATTGACCTGGGCCTGATAAGAACCTATGTGCCCGGTGCAACCAGCTCGGTTCTTTTCGAAAAAATGAAAAGCATCTACTTCCTCAATCTGAACCATCCAGAGCTATCAGGCGGGGACAATGCCACTTCAGTTTTGGTTTGCACGACGAGACTTGATTTTCCCACTAGAGCGCAGCATGCGGATACGATCCGTAGGAATACTCGTCAAAATCCCACGACACATCAGAATTATCCATACGGAGAGGTTCTTAGCCTCTGTAAGGACCAGCAACCCTCGTTCTTTCATTTTTTACAGGTCATGTTGGAGAAGTACGCCGCTCATCTGCTCTCCAAATATTGGTCTGTGCTTGTTAACTGCCCTTCTAGTCAGTGGATTGATGATCAAGAGCTACAGGCGCGGATTCGTAATGACTTTCGGCCTCCGGCTCGGCTCTCAGACTCTGGTGATGATTGTCTGAAAGTATTCGGCAGAGACCGGTGCGGCATTTTAGTCGATGAGCTCTATCATGGTGCTTATAGCTTGGCGATCTGGATTACTGAGCTATTTGACCAAGTATCAGGGGTTCCGTTTGGGGCAATGGATTTCGTCATCATCCCTAGACTTTTGAGGTCTGGTTATTTTCTTCTCACATTGCTTGCCTTGCCCCGCTCGTCAGATGGCTGGCGTGGCGGCGTAGTCATTGAGCCGAATGCTGACAATAGGGTGGAGCCGCAGTTCTTTCCCTGCGAGTCCGATATTCCCCTTGAGGATCGATACCGATTTGGCTTGCTGACCCGGCCAGGCAGCAAAGTGAAGAACCCGTAGGTATTTTCTTACAGGCCACCCGAATCCTCTGAACGGAATACAGAGGAGCCAGTTCATGAGGTTAATTCGCCTGAAAGACGTCAAGCACGCCACCGGCCTAGGTCGGTCCACGATCTACAAGTACATCGAAGAAGGGGGCTTTCCGAAGTCAGTGTCATTGGGTGAGAGAGCTGTAGCGTGGGTTGAAAGCGAAGTGATGGGCTGGGTCATGGCCCGAATCGAGGCGCGTGATGCTCACGAGGGAAGCGCTGCGTGATTCGCAGGCATCCGGAGTGAGCTTTGGATGCGCGCTCCCGGCAGTCTCAATAGGCCATGACTGGGGCTTCCCCGGTCATGGCCTATATGCCACATCAGCCGGCTGCCATGGTGGCATCTCAGACAACACCCTCGGTCGACTCATAGCAAAAAGTCTCGATAGGCAGGGCTCTATCGCTTTCCATTGCCCGGCTTCTCCGGGCAGTACCTCCCTTGACAAAGCTGGTTTTATTGATATAGGCATAGGCATATCTACAGTCAACTATAGCCATATCCAATAAGCTACCCCCTTTCAATAGTCTCAAGCAGAGAACGTCTCAGCAGTTAAAACACACTCACTAAGTATCTGGTGTGCATCCAACCAACCAGGTACTCAATCATGTACTCATTCAACACTACCGTTTTCGCCAGCTTCTCCCAGTCTCAAGCCTCGATCAGGATCGAACGACTCGTTCAGTCCATTGAGCGTACTGACAAGCCGGCTTTCGAGATCATCCAAACTCAATCTGGATACGAACGTGTACAACGGACCAGGATTTCCAAATACGTCGACTCCATGCAGCAGATGTTCGATCTCTTCGATGATCGTCACCCCTACGGCTATAGCGAGCACCTGCAAGCCTTCTGGGAAGCCTGTCAGGACATTGGCTTGGAGCGTAGTCCTGCTGGAGTGACCTGCCTGAATGTGCAAGGGACGGCCTATCTGGATTTCTATCATGCCATGAACGTACTGGTTGCTCGGATTCGTCAGCTAATCAGCAGCAAGAGGTACAAGCGCAAGGCGGATGACCGCCGCTACGAGGCTAGTCGCAAGCAAGCCACGCTCAGCGAGTACGTCAGCCAGGTGCTTGATCGTTACTCACGCACGGTGGTCGTCCGTGTTGATCTGCATTATCGAGCGATGGCTTGGCCACGCTTGCGCATTGAGCATGTGTTCAATGACTTGGATAAGCTCATTCGTGCGCGGGAGCGTAATCCCATCTTCGAGCATGAGACAGGCTATATCTGCTCAGTTGAGCACGGAGAGGATAAAGGCTTTCATATCCATGCAGCCTTCTTCTTCAACGGTGCTGGGGTACGCAGCGATTTTGCTAAAGCGAGAAAGATTGGCGAGTTGTGGGAGCAGATCACTTGTGGCCTGGGTTACTTCTTCAGCTGCAACGATGACAAGGACAGATATGGTGACGAGCTCGGAATCGGGGTGATCAAGCGAGCTGACAGCGAGGCATGTCGAAAGGTCATCAATGCCGTGAGTTACCTGACCAAGGACAACCAATATCTGCGCATGAAGCCTGTTGGGGCGAGAGCCTACCGCACTGGTCGTATTCACAGAGCAACGGTTTGAAAAGTCTACGGATCAGCACCATCGTGCTGGCTCTGATTTGCCCAAGCGGTTATCTGCTATCTGAATAAGGCAGCGTAATCAGTCATCTCCAAATACGTCGACTCCTTGACCCACAGAATTCAATCAGCACGGGGGCGCTCCGTGCGCCTGAACGATACTGCTCATCAGACAGAGGTGCGCTGGTGCTGGGTCAGGGAGATTGGGCAAGAGGGTCGACTGCATTATCACTTCGTCTTACTGCTCAACTGGGATGCGTACCACACCGTGGGACGCTTTCACTCGGCACAGCAGAATACATACAGCCGCCTAAATGCTGCCTGGGCCAGTGCGTTGAGAATTCCTGTCGACGATGCCTATGGCTTGGTGCATATCCCCGATAACGCTGGGCACCACCTCTCTCAGGATGATCCAGAGGAGATGGATCGGTACTTCCTTCGCGTGAGCTACCTCTGCAAGGCCGCGACCAAGGTGTACGGCAATCGATGCCATGTGTTTGGTTGCAGTAGGGGATAGCCCCCCTCCCGGCTAACCTGCAGCAGCTATCTCTGCAAAGCAGCTACTAAAGTCTTTGGGGATGGCAGTCATGGCTGTGGCGTCAGTCGGATTTGAGCGTGCTCGTTGGCCCTCAAATGAAGCCAGAGGGCATTTGATCGACGCTATCAGTACGCTCCCATATAGACCGAAAAGTCTATATGGGGCAGTCACATAGCCTTGCTGACAATCAAGGCTATGACCCTGATCAGTGCCAGCCCCAGGTAGATCAGTTAAAAAAAGCCTATTGAGATAGATATGACCCAATCCAGCAGGTTGATCCGTTATGAAACAATTCACTGACTCCAGCGCCACCCCTCCTTCCGCACTCTCGCGCATACATTACGGCCACACGTTCAGTGGGCTACCTGTCATGTGTGTGCACAAGCAAGTGCCGGTCTGGCAAGGGCGTCAGTTGTCCTCGTTGTCGAACCCCCAGTAGGCATTGAGCTTTTTTCGCAGCACCAACAGCGCGGCGGCTTCGGCCAGCGCCTTGTCTTTGCTGCGCAGTTCACGCTCAAGTTCCTGGATGCATTTCTTGTCTTTACGTGCTTGTTCGCGGTCGTCTTTTTGCTGGTCCTGTTCAGACTTCTGGCCGCTGATAAACGCTTGCCGCCAGACGAGGATTTGCTCCGGGTAAAGGCCTTGGCGTCGGCAATACTCTCCCAGGTCGATCTCGGACAAACCGGCGGCCTCAAGGACAACAGCAAACTTCTTTTCGGCTGACCAGTTCTGGGCCAATTGCTTGTTTTCGGGCACTACGTTTCCTTCTGAACTGACCTGCTTGCGCCAGTTGTACAAAGACATTTCGCTCACCCCTTCGCGCCGGGAAACCTTGGCTATCGACAGGTTAAGCGGAGGTGGCAACATCTTGAGCAATGCGGCTCTTCGTTCGGATGAATAGTACGCCACGGTGAATCTCTTTCCGCCCCCGATATGACTTTTCAGGAAAATCCGCAGAGGCGAAAGCACTTTTCTAATTTGAATTGCTCGAACGCAAAGCTGCCTATGTCAGGTGGACTTTGCGCCGATCAATGAAGTTTTTTAACGCACTACTTCTCCAAGTCAACCTTCAAACGCTCGCCGGCATAGATCTGAGCTTCCTGGGCTTTTTGCACCACAGCTGCAGTACCAAAGAACTCGTGGGTTACTCCTGGATAGAGCCTGCGTTCAACGCTCACTCCTGCGCTTCGCAGCGCCTGTTCCAGCTGAGCACCGTCGTCACGTAACGGGTCAATCTCGGCGTTGATCAATGTGACCGGAGGCAGACCTTGTAGATTGGCATGCACAAGATCGATGCGCGGATCTTTGGCATCAGCTTGGCTGGTAATGACTTGCGAAATGAACCACAGCATCATTGGACGGTTGAGGGGAATCGCATCGGCGTATTTCAAATACGACTCAGTGTCGGTATTTGACTGGGCTACTGGATAAACCGACAGCACATGCTTCGGAGCAGTCAACCCCGCCTTATGAGCCGCTACCGCCGTCGCAACGGCAAGGTTCCCACCTGCGCTCTCGCCAGCAAGCGCAAGACGCTTCGGATCACCATTCACCGAAGACGCTTTGGTTGTCAGCCAACGGTAAGCAGCTAGGGCATCTTCATGTGCGGCGGGGAATTTGTTCTCCGGGGCGAGTCGATAGTCCACGGAAACAACGACAGCGTTAGCCTGCTTCGCTAGACCTCGTGCGCCGCCGTCATAAACTTTGCGGTCGGCGAAAACCCACCCGCCTCCGTGGAAGTACAACACTACCGGAAACGGCCCTGTGCCGTCTGGTGTATACACAGTCGCGGGCATCGAGCCTGCAGCGCCCGGCACTTGGATCTCGCGAGTGGTGACGCCTGGCACAAGTGTCGTGGGCGTGCTGTCGCGTTTCTGGTCAGCCAGTACCCCTTTAACGGCGTCGGCCATGGTCGGTTGCTGGCGAGCTTCGGCTGGTGTGATCTTCTCAACTGCTTTGCCATCGAAGCTGGCAAATTTATTCAGCACTTTGTGCATGTCCGAATCAGTGCGCAGCATGCTTTTGGTACCGCTGACAGCAAGCTGAGAAACTGAAGGTTTGTCAGGGTCTCGAACACATCCGCTCAAGAAGGTAACGACTCCGATTGCTGAAAGTACGATGACCAGTTTGCGATGTTTTGTAATCATTATTTTTTCCTCACACCGACAGCCCGCCTTAATCGCGCACTGCGCCACGGGCGGGCCTTTTCGGTGCTTAGCTATCACGGTTTATGACCTACTCGGTATTTTCGGAGCAAGCGAAGGCATCAGGTTCATCCACTCAATCAGCCGGTTTGAGCACAACCTTTGTCCAGCCATTGTCACGCGCATCGAAGTGCTTATAGGCGTTTGGCCCTTCAGCGAGCTTCAAGCGGTGAGAAATGATCTGCGCGGGGTTAGCTCGCCCGTGGTGAATGAGTTGTGCCAACCTGCGGTTGTAGACTTTGACGTTGGCCTGGCCCGTGCGAATTTGCTGCCCCTTGAACCAGAATGCACCGAAGTCGAAGGCCATCTTGCCTTCCTTTGCGAGTTCGTTTTTTGCACCAGGGTCTTTCGGTATGAATACGCCGACGACTCCTATTCCACCGGTAGCCTTTGTCGAGGCAACGAGGTTGTTCATCGTCAGGTGATTGGCTTCATGCCCATGGCGGTCGCAGCACTGATAACCCACACATTCGCAACCACGATCAGTGCCTTTGCCATGAGTCAGATTGAGTATCTGATCCACCGCTTCTTTCTCCAGGGAGTTTATCGGTGTGGCACCCATTTGAGCCGCCAGCTTCAGACGATCTGGATGATTGTCGACCACGAATACTTGGGAGGCACCTTTGATCATGGCGGAGTGGGCAGCCATCAATCCGACCGGGCCGGCACCGTAAATCGCGATGCTCTCACCGGGTAATAGGCCGGCTAATTCAGTCGCATGCCAACCGGTAGGAAAGATGTCAGACAGCATCACGTAGTCATCTTCACGCTCTTGCGCGTCTTCGGGCAGCACCAGGCAGTTGAAGTCGGCGTAGGGTACGCGAAGCAATTCAGCCTGCCCTCCTTGATATGGCCCCATTTCTGCGAATCCATAAGCAGCGCCCGCATTACCAGGATTGGCGGTCAGACAAAACCCCGTCAGGCCCTTCTCGCAGTTTTCGCAGAACCCGCAGCCAATATTGAACGGCAGACAAACGCGATCCCCCACCTTTACCCGATCAACACCGGCCCCGACCTCAATCACCTCACCGAGATTCTCGTGTCCAAATACGCGCCCAGTCTCAAACGAAGTCCGACCCTCGTACATGTGCAGATCTGAACCACAGATGTTGGTGGCAGTGACTCGAACCAAGGCATCAGTAGGTTTTTCGATTTTGGCATCCGGGACATTTTGCACGCTCACGTCACGCGGGCCGTTGTAAACGATTGCTTTCATGTTGTTCTCCCATTAGCAAAACGAAAGGAATATTTCGTCTGCTCACCACTTATCTGTCAGGGAAAAGCAACATATGTTCAGTCAGTTGAGCCGAATGGCTGACGAGCGGTTAATTGAAATGCTTAGCGTCGAAAAGGATGAGTTTTTGGCCTCCGCGGGCATGGGAGGGATGATGAAGATGATGGATCAGCAGTCGTCCTTGATGGCAATGCCAATGGCTAAGGGATGACTGCATGCATCTGCGCTACCTCGGCAACCTTGGGGAGACAGATACTCGAAGATTTAGCTGCCGGCTTCCTGATCAATTGGTTCTTGGCTGAGAATTTGAATCGCGCCATCCAAGGGGGTCATGAGCAACTCTAGCTTTTTGAGCTGACGTAGTTGGATTCGATCCAACTTCTCCCTTATCTCGGCATAACCCCGTTTTTGAGCGCAGGTTGTAGTAGTCAACTAGCCTGATCTGAAGATGATTCAGCACCAGCTCATTTGGTTACTGAGGTTTCGGAAACTTCCGATGGATGCCTGATCTCTACCTGATGATCGCGGCCATCGTCGATCAGCGGAATGTCCTCGCCGCTGTGCAGCGTGCCGTCTAGACTGAATTGCGACAGGCCCTCGCCGACGGCGGTTTGTCGCACCCTGATATGGTAAATGGTTTCACCAAACCGGTAATGCAACGTGAAGCTAGGCCAGTGCGCCGGGAGCACCGGCCGTATGCGGAGTCGCTCGCCTTCACGCTGCAGGCCCAGCAGGGACTCCACCATCAGCCGGTACATCCAGCCTGCTGAGCCGGTATACCAGCTCCAGCCGCCGCGTCCGGCATGCGGAAACACCCCGTACACATCAGCGGCCACCACATACGGCTCGACTTTGTAAACCTCTATCGCCTCAGCGCTGCAGCCATGGTTAACCGGATTAATCATGCGCAGCAGCTCCCACGTTCGTGCACTGTCGCCCAGTGCGGCGAAGGCCATGGTTGCCCACACGGCTGCATGGGTGTACTGGCCACCGTTCTCTCGCACGCCGGGCACGTAGCCCTTGATGTAGCCGGGGTCGAGCGCCGAGCGGTCGAAGGGTGGATCGAGCAACTGGATCAACCCGACATCGCGGCGCACCAGATGGCGATCAAGCTCGTCCATAGCCTGGCGCCTTCGTCCGTCTGGTGCGGCGCCGGAGAGTACCGCCCAGCTCTGTGAGATTGAGTCGATCCGACATTCGTCGTTGCTTGCCGAACCTAGCGGTGTGCCGTCGTCGAAATACGCCCGGCGGTACCATGCGCCATCCCAACCATGCACTTCTAAGCTGTCCTGCAGCGTGCCCGCCTGCTCCTCGCAGCGCCGGGCGAACGGCTCGTCACCATAGCCGCGTGCGGTCTTGGCAAAGTGCTGCAATACCTCGTACAGGAAGAAGCCCAACCACACGCTTTCGCCACGCCCCTGCTCGCCGACCCTGTTCATGCCATCGTTCCAGTCGCCGGCACCGATCAGTGGCAGGCCATGGACGCCGCGCCCCATGCTGTGCTCGATGGCCCGCACGCAGTGCCGATACAGCGTTTCGTCCAGCGGCGCGCACGTAGGCAGGTCATAGTAGGACTCTTCGCCTGCGTCCAGCGGGCGGCCTTCGATATAGCCCACCGGTTCGTCGAGCACGCTGTGATCCGCAGTGACCCGCACATAGTGGCTGGTTGCCAGGGCCAGCCACAGGTAATCGTCAGAGCACAGTGTACGCACGCCTCGCCCCAGCGGCGGATGCCACCAGTGCTGCACATCGCCTTCGGGGAACTGGCGTGAGGCGCAGAGCAGCAGATGCTGGCGTGCGGCGTGCGGGGCGGCGTGGAGCATGGCCATGACGTCCTGCAACTGATCACGGAAGCCGAACGCCCCGCCTGACTGGTAATAACCGCTGCGAGCCCAGAAGCGGCAGACAATGACCTGATACATCAACCAGCCGTTGACCAGTACATCGATCGACGGATCGGGCGTTTCCACCTGCACCCGGCCCAGCGTCTCACGCCAGTGGGCCTGCACGGCGTCGAGTGCCTCGACCGCCCCCATGCTGCCACGGTAGCGCAGGCGCAAGGCGCTCGCCGTCGAGGCATCGCGCTCTGCGCCCAGACGGAACACCAGTTCGTGGCTGCCACCAGCGCCCAGTTCGAGGCCGACCTGGATCGCTCCGCACGGGTCAAGACCACCTCCGGTGCGGCCAGACAGTCGCGCCTGTGTCATCGCTGCTGGTGCCCCGAGGTTGCCGTTGCGGCCGAGAAACTCGCTGCGATCGGCGGTGACACTTAGACTTGGCGAGTCGACATCGAAGAATGCCACCCGGCCTGGAAACTCGATCGAATAGGTGTTGTGCGCCAGTAGGGCGCCGCTGAGCGGGTCGAACTCGGTGACCACGTGCATCGCCGACTTCTCGCGCAAATCGCCCAGCACCCATTCGACATAACCCGTTGCGGACAGGCGGCGCAGGCGCCCTGAGTCATTGCGTATCCTAAGCCGGTAAAACTTGATCGGCGCATCCAGCGCCACGTAGACCCACAGCTCGGTGTGGATGCTGTCTTCGTTGTGCTCGAAAACACTGTAACCAAAGCCGTGGCGGGTCATGTACGCGCCATGGCCGCGCCGCGGTAGCAGCGTAGGCGACCAGTAGTGCCCGGTCACCTCGTCGCGCAGGTACAACGCCTCGCCGCAGGCATCGCCGACAGGATCGTTCTGCCAGGGCGTCAGCCGGAACTCATGGGCGTTCTCGCTCCACGTATAGGCGCTGCCGCTCTCGGAAATGACCGTGCCGAACCCTGGGTTGGCCAGCACGTTGACCCAGGGCGCCGGTGTCGCCTCTCCCGGCATGAGAGTTATCGAATATTCGCGGCCGTCTGCCGTAAAGCCGCCGTACGGATTACACAAGATCAGCTCTCCCTGCTTGGGGGCGGGCTGCGGTGGGGTCGTTTCGAACAGGCGCGGGAGGTTCTGTTCGAACTGCGGCAGCGGCGGATCCACGCGACGCCGGTGCACCTGCTCGGCCAGGCTGCCATGGTCGTCGCTGAGGATGATGCGGGCGACCGACTGCATCAGAGTCCGATCCTCGTTCGAGAGCTGCTGAGCCAAGCGCACGAAGACTCTGCCCGGCCGGTCGATCAGGCTGGCATCAATACCCGAGGCAATCAGGCCCATGATCAGATCATGCAGGTGTTGCCGGTAGCCGGCACGATCCTCGTTCCATATCACCAGATCCACCGCCAAGCCCTTCATCCGCCAGTAGGTATGCGCTTGCACCGATTGGCGGACCAGCTCGATATTCTCTGCCGCATGGATCTGCAGCAGCACGATCGGTAGGTCACCGGAGACACCATGCCCCCACAAGCCGGACTGGTTCCGCTGATTGGCGGCCAGCACGCCGGCCTCTGCCCGATAGGCGGCATTCGCGTAGATGACCGAGGTGGCCAGGTGTTCATACAGCTGCGCATCGACCTGCGAGATATTGAACTGGCGGCGTAACACCTGACTATGGGTCCACGCCAGGTCGAACACGCGGTCGGCCAGATGGCGGTCGCGATATTTGTCGATCAGTTGCAGGCAGCCTTCGCGACTGTCGCTGACGCCGGTCACCAGATCGATCGTCGCCGACTGGTCGGGATCGAGGGTGATACGGCAGCGGATCGCCACGATCGGATCGAGCACCGCCCCGGCGCTGTTGGAGAGCAGACCCTGATCGTCGGGCGTGGCGTCCATCGCCGCTGGCTGGACGATACTGCGGCCGCGACCGATGAAGCGCCGGCGGTCCGTTTCGTAAGAGATCGAGTCGATATCGACCTGGTGCACCGCCAGCAGATGACACATCCAGGGCGCTACTTCCTCGCTGGAGCGCGACCGGCGCGTGCAAAGGATCGCCTGCAGCGGCTGCAGCAGCTCGGTCTGCACGAACAAATTGCTGAAGGCCGGATGTATCGCATCGCTGATCGCGGGAGCCAGCACCACCTCGGCGTAGCTGGTGAGCTCGATTGTGCGTCGCACCCGTGCACGGTTAGTAACATGGATGCGCCGCAGCTCGATGTCGTCCTCCGGCGATACCACGATCTCGGTATGAGTATCGAAGTCACGTTCGCGTATGCGGAACTCAGCGCGCGCCTCTGAGAAGATCGCCTCGTAACTTTCCAGGCGCCTCAGTGTTGGCTGATGGGCACTGGACCAGAAGGTGCCACTGGCGACATCACGCAGATAGCAGAACATGCCCCAGTTGTCGCAGGTGATGTCCTCGTGCCAACGGGTCACCGCCAGTTCACGGCAACGACTGTAGCCACCACCGGCACTGCTCACCATCACATGATAGCGGCCGTTGGACAGCAGTTTCACAGCGGGCCGGCGACGGTCGGGGTCAGTGAAGATGCGCAGCTGGGCTGTCGCCAGCTGTGCCCCCACATCGGGGGTGGTAAGGCCGGAAGCATGCAGGTACTCGGCTGCCGTTTTCGGTATCCGCTCCTGCAACAGCAAGGCGTTGGCCCGGAACTGCGGTTCGGACTCGAAACGTCGCTGCATCGGCCGGTCCAGCAGTACGCTGGCAAGTGCCAGCAGGCTCATGCCCTGGTGATGCGCCATGAAAGAGCGGACCACCACCGAGTCATGTCCGCGCGGCAAGCGTGCCGCGGTGTAGTCGATGGCCTCGTGCAGGCCGTAGCGTCCAGCCAAGCCTTGGGTGGCGAGCCGCTGTAGATTCCGGCAGGCAGCCTGCGGAGCCACCATCAACGCTAGCGCCGAGGCATATGGCGCCACCACCATGTCCTCGCCTAGCCCTCGCTGGAGCCCGAGTCCCGGTACCCCGAAGGCGCGGTACTGGTAATTGAAGTTGATGTCCCGCGTGTTGTAGGCCGATTCGGATACGCCCCACGGCAGCCCCAGCTGGCGGCCGTATTCGATCTGCCGGGCCACCGCCGCGCGGCAGGTCTGGTCTAGTAGGGTACCCTCGGGGCTCGGCATCACCAGCAGCGGCATCAGGTACTCGAACATCGACCCAGACCAGGACAGCAATACCGGCACGCCGCCGTTGCTGGTGAGTAGTCGGCCGAGTGTGAACCAGCTTTGCTGTGGCGACTGGCCCAGGGCGATGGTCACGAAGTTGGTGAGGCGCGCCTCCGAGGCCAGCAGGTCGTAGTAACCCGCATCCCGCAGATGCTCGTCGACGTTGAAGCCGATCGCGAACAGGTTACAGCGTGTGTCGTACAGAAAGCTGAAATCCATCGTCGCCAGGTCCTCGGCCAGCTTCGCCAGCCGTGTGGCGGTGGCGATGCGCTGGCTGGCATCACGCTGCACTTCGGCGACCTGCCCACGCAGGGCCTGGGGCCACAGATCGGCATTGAGCTGCGCCAAGTGGCGCCAGGTCGGCAGCGGCGTAACAGCATCACCTCCCGCGCCATTCATGGTCGATGGGAGCATGAAACGATACAGCTCGGCCTGCTGGTCGCCGCATTGGGTGATCAGCGCCGCCAGCCAGAAGGCGACGTCGCTCTCCGGTGTGGCATTGAGCACGGCGGCCAGCGCCACGGCACGATCGAGTAACCCGTGCATGCAGTCCGCTGCGTCTGGCAGCGATTGCGGCACAGTGGCCAGCGCCGCGCGCAGATCGGCCTGCAACGCGTGCATCTCGCGGCTGTCGAGCGCAGCGGCCGGGAGTGTGTCGCGCAGTACATGAAGGGTATCGCTCAGGCCTGTCAACTGGCGCGCGTCGAATAGCGGATCGTCGGCCAATGCAAGCAGGCCAGGGCGCAGGGTCAGAAGCAACCCGGCTAGATTGCCGCTGTCCACCGTCGAGACATAGCGCGGGTGCAGGGGTTGCAACGACAGGGTGTCGTACCAGTTGTAGAAATGGTTGCGATGCCGTTCCAGTCGGCTCATGACCGCGAACGACTGGTCTAGGCGCTCCAGTAGTCGCCCGGCACTCAGATAGCCGAAGTCATAAGCGGCCAGATGCGCCAGCAGGGACATGCCCATGTTGGTTGGCGAGGTTCGGTGGGCGATGACGGCGGTGGACTCTTCTTGGATATTATCCGGAGGAAGCCAGTTGCCTTGCTGGCTGACGTGGCTGTCGAAGAAAGCCCAGGTCCGACGCGACAAGTTCCGCAGAAAGCGCAGTTCGACGTTCGTCGGGGTGAATGCCGCGCGGGTGGCCGGCTTACTCAGCCACCAAGCGATGGCCGGCGATGCCATCCAAAGCAACACCAGCGGAGCGGCGAGCGCTAATGCGCCGGGGCTAGAGAGCAACGCCAGGATCACTAGCCCACTCAGCAGCGGACTTGCCCACATCAGCCGGTAGAGTTCCGGCAGGTCGTGGGCACTGGTGCGCTCTACTTCGCAAGAGGGGTTCCACTGCAGCAATCGGCGATGGCTGACCAGTATCCGCCACAGCGTGCTGGCGATTGCATCCAGGCTGCTCAGCGCCTCGCACGGCAGCCAGGCAAGAGTCAGTGCCGTGCGCAGGACATCCTGGCCGGCTGCGCGCAGCACCACCGCCAGGTGCTGGTCGAGTGGCACGTCGTGGGGCTTCTGGAACATCGCCTGTATCGGCGGAAGCAGCGATGGGATCAGTAGCAGGGCGAGGATCGTCAGGGTCCAGCCTGCCGGCTGCGCCAGGCCGAACCAGCCTGCCAGCAGCATCGCCAGCAGTGCCGCGGGCTCCAGGCTGCGGCGCAGGTTGTCGAATATCTTCCAGCGCGCTAGCGCGCACAGGCGATTGGCTTCGAAGCCGGCGCACTGGGTTGGCACCTGCGGCAGAATCCAGGGCAATAGCTGCCAGTCGCCGCGAATCCAGCGATGTCGGCGCTGGCTGTCAGCGCTGTAGCTCGAGGGGTACTCCTCGAACAACTGCACATCGCTGAGCAGGCTCGTGCGGGCGTAGCAGCCTTCGATCAGGTCATGGCTGAGAATGCGGTTGTCGGGGAAGCAACCGGCGACGGCCTGCTCGAACGCATCCACCGCATAGATGCCCTTGCCGATAAACGAGCCTTGCTGGAACAGATCCTGATAGACGTCCGAGACGGCGCGCGTATAGGGATCGATCCCTGCCTCGCTACCGAACAGGCAGGTATAGGCGGATCGTGCCGTGCTGGGCAGGCTGATGCCGACCCGTGGTTGCAGGATCGCGTAGCCGGCGCTGATGCGACGCTGCTGCGGATCGTAGACGGCACAGTTGAGTGGATGCTCCATGGCGCCAATGAACTGTCGTGCCGTATCCCGCGGCAGCTGGGTATCGGTGTCGAGGGTGATGACGTAACGCACCTGCTGCAGCCCTGCGAGGTTGCCGACAATCAGCGCAAAGCGCTCCTGCCCGGTGCCGCGCAGCAGTGCATTGAGTTCGGCAAGCTTGCCCCGCTTGCGCTCGTGGCCCATCCACACCTGCTCAGCCGAATTCCAGTATCGCGCGCGATGGAACAGGAAAAAGTGATTGCTGTCGGGATATTTTCGGTTCAACGCATCGATGCGCTCACGAGCCAGCGCCAACAAGGCTGCGTCCTGCTCCAGAACTTCGGTCGAGGCATCCATGAAGTCGGTAAGCAGCGCGAAATGCAAGTGCTCGTCGCGGTTGGCCAGGAAGCGCACCTCCAGCCCCTCGGTCAGCTCCTCGATGTCCTTCGCACGGGCTATGAGCGTCGGAACTACCACCAGCGTGCGCGCCTTGGCGGGGATGCCCGCGCTAAAGTCCAGGCGCGGCAGCATGCTCGGCGGCACAGAGAGGGTCACCAGCCAGTTCACCAGAGCCAGCGCCAAGCGGCTGGTAGTCAGCAGCGCGGGAATTGTGAGCAATACCAACAGTAGCCCATGCCAGCCGTTGGCCTGCGCCGCGGCGAAGAACGGTACAGCGAACAGGAACATCAGCACCGTGTTCAAACCGAGGTAAAAGGATAGCGGCGAGCGGCCCAGCAGCCGTTGGTATCGTTCACCCAAGGTGCAGTGTGCGCCGAGGTGTTGCTCCAACGCAGGCAGTCCCTTGCCGATCAAGTAGAAACCCACGTGACTGGTAACAGCTCCGACGTGATCAGCCCCGGCGTTGGCCTGTGCCAACTTGATCGCTGCCCGCGCCACGTTTTTCTCGGAGTGCGTACTATTTCTCGCAAGGCGCTCAACGACATGGCGGTAATTGTCACGCGTCGCGAAGTCCATGCTGACATAGACCCCCGATGGATCTTCGCGCAGCACTTGCTCGACGATACTCAAGCTCTCGACGAATTCGCGCCAGTCTGTCGTCGACAGCAGGCGCAGGCTACCGATGCTATTGCCGATGGAAACCTGGTCGGCCGCCTGTTGCTGCGCATCCATTTGCACCATGTGCTCGATGGTTTGTCCTGCCTCAGCCAGGTTTTGCTCGACCCAGGTCAACGGCAGTGCCAGTGCCGAACTCTGTCCCTGTAGTCGCCGCACCAGCTCGGCGACGAATGAACTGGTCATCGGCGGCTTCGAGCGTGCCATATCGGCCACACTGAGCACGACATTCTTCGGGTCGCACTCGACAGTTTCGGTCATCCGGTCGGCCCAGTCGTCGGCCAGACAACGATCATTCCATTTCGCCATGACCCGCGAAGCAACGCGGCGCAGATTCTCGATCAACGCCAGCCGCAGCATGATGGGGATCGCCCACAATTCGCCGAGTGTGAGCGGCGTTACTGCCTGATAGGCCGCAACAAAACGGTCCAGGATCTCGCTGTCAACCCGGCCATCGCCGTGTGAAATAATCTCCAGCGCGGTGTCGTAGATCCTCGGCAGCCCGGTCGATGGGCCATTCGCCAGCCGCGGCAATTCACGGCTGTAGCCCTTGGGTAGGTGCCTTTGCGCGATTCGAATTTGTTCCTCGATCAGATAGAAGTTGTCGAGCAACCATTCTGCGGCGGGCATGACGCGTCGACTGGACAACGTCGCTGTGGTCAGGGTTTCACAGCTGCTGACCAGCAGGGCTTCGTTATCGCTCAGTCGCGCCAGTAGCGGGTCCGCCGCCGAGCGCGGACTCAAGATGTGTTCGCGAGCCAGTTGAGTGCCATGGTTTGCCATCTGCTCGGTGCTGAACAACTCGGCGCGCAAGGCAGGCTCGTACTCGAACTTGCGAGTCGAGTCTCGCCACAGACGAAACCCTGTTTCAAGTCGACGCAACCGAAAAAAGGAGAGAATCCGCTGAGTATTCATTGATCCCCTGACCTCAGGCTGAGCCGTCAAAGAGATCATTCAGCCTAGGGGCTGTTGACGTTTCGCGCTAGGGAGGCTGAGAAAGAAGAGCAAAACCGCAGAATTAAGGTTCCTACGCCGACAACCCTGCGAGTTTGCAATGTCCCGATTGATGTGATGCTCAGTAACGAGCTTTGGTCGACGCTGGAAAAAATTCTGCTTCAACAAGCCATTTACCATAAGCCTGATCTGCGAGTGACGGTTGAGGGGATGCTCTACCGAATGCGCGTGGGCTGTCCCTCGCGAGCCTTGCTAAGAACCTTTGGAGACTGGAACTCAGTCTACAAGAATCGCTCGCTATTGACCGACTCCTGCCTGTCACGGAAGGCAGGTGGTGACCCGAACCGGCCGCTCACGACAGGCAACCAACGGCCAAAAGCAGCCTCTGACGACGATTCCGTGATGAGCTTTATGTCTAGATATGTGGAATGACAATCATGGGATCACCGTTGGTTTCATTGGCGCATCCGAATATCCGCTGGCACTGGCCACGGCTATACTTAATGGGTGGACTCACTCACATTCTGCGGGTCGTAGTGTTCATGGTGTTTCTGGTCCATCGGAGCCTGTAACTCCCACATTTTAGGGTGAGCCGGAGAACTTCCAGTAGATACGGATCCTGTCTGGTGCAGACACTGACCGTTGGTAACATCCGGTCTGCCGCATCGGAGTACAAAATGACTCAGTCAGTGGAGTTCTTCCTATCGATCGTCATCGCGAAAATCATCAAGGCGGGCTTTGCGTTTGGTGGCAGCTATCGCCAAGGCGAATTATTTAAGGGCTCGAAAGTAAAGGGTTATTACAACGCCAGAACCGGGTCATGGGAGCTGCAGGCAGGTGTCCGGTCGTATGACTATGCAACTTTCCTGATGATCGAAAAAGCCGTGAATTGTTTACGCGAAACCAAGGGCTGGGAAATCGGTATAGGACCAACCGTTGTTGTGGTTGACGAAGGGGCGCTAAGAATCTGTCCCGCTCGACGCTGAAGGACGATACCTGCGCGTTCACATTCGTCCAACAAGGATTAATGGCCGGGGTCAGCATCGAAGGAACGAAGATTTCCCTGATAAAACACGGAAAACCGGCCGTTTGGGTTGCGTGCCTTGAATTGAACGTTTAGATATGAAATTAAAAACAAGCTAGGGTTACAGAGTCTAACAATCTACATCAGAGGTTTTGCCATGAGTACCCTGACGATCGAAGGCTGGTGCAAAATTAGCGACGACCAAAAGTCCACCCCGGTGGGGGACGTCCATTTTAACATCGAAGGCCCTGTCCATTTGCGTCTGGAGCAGGCCGAAGAACGCCTGCAGAATGGCCATGAGTCAGAAGTCATGGTCGATGTCGATATGAAGTCAATGGACTTGATCATGCCTGAGGGATACGGCCCCCTATCCGATTGCCAATTACGCGTCTATTTGAGCGACGACCAACGCGGCCAGTTCCATTTGGTCGGGCATCGGACCAGTGATGGCAGCTTGATCTACACCAATGTGGTTTTGATTGCTCAGTTAAGTTAGCCGCCACTCAGTCCAGGCGCACGGACACCGCCCGTACACGGAAAAGTGCTCAGGGAATGGTCAATTCCTAGTGTGGTGACTATAGTTACTTCCAGTAATTCAGCCCCTTCTTTGTGAGCAGGAAAAAATGCAAGCAGATAACGAATCGCTGCCAGATTCCGAAATGCTCTTCGATGATGCGGATCGTGGATTGCTGCTCACCGCAGAAGACGGTCAGATTAAACGGGTTAACCTCACCTTCTGTCACTGGATCGGTTACAGCCGAGAGGAACTACTCGGTCGTCAGATTCAGAGCCTTATGAGGCTCACGGGGAGAAGCTTCTATCAGAACTGGGTATCCCTAATGCAAATTCAGGAGGAGGTCGCTGATGTGAAATTCGACCTCGTTCATCATAATGGCTGTGCAACCCCGATGATTTTCAGCGCAATCAGGTGTGAGCACTCCACCGGTATTTTTCACGAGTTGTCATTGTTCAGGGCCGAAGAGCGACATCGATA
>ERZ1463038.159-NODE-159-length-19993-cov-13.044337_pt1 | contig 19993 bp, 23 predicted proteins | sample MGYA00564479_ERZ1463038 | MGnify/ENA primary metagenome ERZ1463038 (study PRJEB39244, sample SAMEA3635134) | Helicobacter pylori | study: EMG produced TPA metagenomics assembly of PRJEB11511 data set (Assembly of a 5300-year-old Helicobacter pylori...
GACTCTGCGTGCGCCCGACAGGACCCCGAGGCATTCGAGAAGGCCGCAAACGCCAAGGATGCCCCCGCTCCCGCACCGAAGAAGGCCGCCAAGAAGACGGGCGCGCTCGCCGCGGCCGTCGAGGACGACGACTTCCAGACTGTCGGCGTCAAGGGCAAGACGATCACCATCTCGGTCGAGGGCATCTACAAGGCGCTCGCCCAGGTCCTTGAGGCCCGTGGACGGAAAGTGCGTGTCACGAGCCGCTCTATCGTGGCTGCAAGGGCGCCTGCTGACCGCGCGTGCGCCGTTGCAGAACACCGACCGCTCGGAGCAGACCAAGATCCTCGAGAAGCTGCTCACGGTCGCGACGAACTCGTACCAGCGCATCCGGGTGCTCCTCGCGCTCATCTCGGCCTTCCTCGACTACAACCCTTCCACGACGACGCACATGCCGCTCGAGTCGTGGACCGCCGCGCGCACCCACCTCGACGCGCTGCTCGACGAGCTCACCGCCGAGCGGGCGTACGTCGTGCGCGAGGAGGCGCCCGACTACGACGACCAGGTCGAGCGCGCGCCGTCTGAGCAGGAGCCCGTCATCATCGTCCGCGGGAGCGTGATCAGCCTCGTCGACCGCCTCGACGACGAGTTCACCAAGTCGCTCCAGAACATCGACCCGCACACGGGCGAGTACATCGACCGCCTCAAGGACGAGAAGCTCATCTACGAGACGGTCGTCAAGGCGCAGATCTACTTTGAGCAGGTCCACCTCGCCGAGCACCTCGACCGCGTCGTCATGCGCCGCCTCGAGCACATCTACTGCAAGCCGGACGTCGTCATCCAGTCGCTCGAGGCGCACCTCCCGACGCTCGTCGCGCAGTCGACCATCTGGCCCGCGTCGGCCGCGTCGTCGTCCTCGGGCGACTCGACGCTCCTCGTGCGCGCGCTGTGCGTGCACCTGTACAAGACGGACGCGTCCCTGCTCCGCACGCGCGCGATGCTGTCGCACATCTACCACTACGCCCTGCACGACAACTACTACACCGCGCGCGACATGCTCCTGATGAGCCACCTCCAGGACACGGTCGGCGGCGCGGACGTCGGCACGCAGATCCTCTACAACCGCACCGTCGTGCAGGTCGGCCTCTGCGCGTTCCGGCTCGGCCTGATCCGCGAGAGCCAGTCGACGCTGCAGGAGATCTTTGCGACGCAGCGCGTCAAAGAGCTCCTCGCGCAGGGCGTGCAGGCGCAGCGGTACTCGGCCCTCACGCCCGAGCAGGACAAGCTCGAGCGCCAGCGCCAGCTGCCGTTCCACATGCACATCAACCTCGAGCTCCTCGAGTGCGCGTACCTCGTCTCGTCCATGCTGCTCGAGGTGCCGCTCATGGCCCAGGCCGGCAACGACCCCGAGCTCAAGAAGAAGGTCATTTCGCGCACCTTCCGCCGCCAGCTCGACTACGCGAACCGCCAGGTGTTCACCGGCCCGCCCGAGAACAAGCGCGACCACGTCATGCAGGCGACCAAGGCCCTCCAGGCCGGCGATTGGCAGAAGTGCGTCGAGCTCGTGCACAGCATCAAGGTCTGGAACCTCATGCCGAGCGAGAAGGCCGTCAAGGACATGCTGCTCAAGTGCGTTTCCTTGCCCGAGTTCTGAGCTCGTCAGACGTCCATCTGACACGAATTATTGTCGTACGCAGGAAGATCCAGGAGGAGGGTCTCCGGACGTACCTGTTCACCTACGCGCCGTTCTACTCGACGCTCTCGCTCGCCCACCTCGCCTCGACGTTCTCTCTCCCCCTCTCCACCGCGACCTCGCTCGTGTCCAAGATGATCTGGAACGAGGAGCTTGCCGCGTCGCTCGACCAGGTCGCCGGCGTCGTCGTCCTTCAGACAACCGAGCTCAGCCAGCTCCAGCGCATGGCACTCGCGCTCGCGGAGAAGGCCTCCACCCTCGCCGACACGAGCGAGCGATACCTTGACTCCAAGGTCGCCAGCAGCGAGAACCGCGGCGATGGCCCGAGGCCCGAGCGGACAGAACGCGGCGAGGGCGGACGGGAACGGCGAGGCGGCGGACGTGGGCGAGGTGCGTCGTCTTCTCGTTTCGTTGCGCTCGGGCAGCAGAATACTGACCTGGACCCTTCAGGTGCGCCGCGCGGACGTGGTGGGCGGCAGTTCAACCAGACGCTCGGAAGTCGGGTGGCGGCATAGATTCCTTTGCGTTCCACGGTTTCGCGCTGTAACTTCTTCTGAGCAAGCGGAACATCCTGGGAGCGAGTATTTTGAGACTGAGTGCATGTCCTAAGGGCTGAGGGCCGTTGCGACGCAGCCGCGAAGTCGGAAGCCGCCGCCTCGCGAAGCTTTCGACGCTATTCGAAAGCAGCCATACCGTTCTCAAGTTCCAGTAAGTATCACGTACACACTCTCCTACACTGGCGAGCCGTTTCTCGTGGTCAACCTTTCCGCCTGAGATGGCGGGACAATGCTGCAGCTAAGACCGGACAGCGTGGGCCCAAGTGGGCGGGCCCCACGTTCTCGAACTTCACCTCACTCTCTACTCTACCTCGCAGTCATGCCTCTACCTCGCAACCGACAGCCAAAGCCTAAGCGAGCCCCGAAGCCGCCAACGACGAACGAGCGCGTCGATCCGCTCCCAGTCATCACCGGACCGCAGGAGCGGCGTCCTCGCACCAACGGGTCCCCGTTTCGTCCACTGGACGGGGCACCGGATGACATCATGCTGGAACGCTTGCTGAGTCCACCGGGCTTCGGGGAAGCGTGGGACGCGCTGCCGCCGAACGCGACGCCGCGGGACAAGTTCATAGCTCATCACAAAGACGTCGCCCTCATCTTTGATCCGGTCTATCGGAAGGAGCAAGGTTGCCTGCTGCTCGACTCGGACGCGCCGCGCTACAGGTGTGCCGTCCGTCCGTCCTGCTCGCTTCGAACGAGCGTTGATTGGACTTCGACAATTAAAGGGATTTCTCTACGGAGCACCAAATCAGGCATGTGCTTAATAAACTGTTCCAGCGCAGGATGTTGACTTCGTTCGCAGCAACGAGGAGTCGGTGCGTGAGCACCTCGCCCGCGCGCAATGGGAATGTGAGCACACTTTTTGTTTACCCCAACGTCAAGCCTAATTCATCTGATGCGAGCACTCATAGTGTCCATGAATCACCACAACAGGCCGCCAGGCCGCACGGTGCCCGATCGGTGGAGAGCCACCTCAGTGTCGCAGCGGGAGGAGTACCTCATCGCTGCTTCGTCCGCCCTCCATGACGGCCTGCCCGCTCAGTCTTTCTACGCATTCTTCACACCAGAGCTGTCGCTCTCGGCGATGTGCTCCGGCCAGGGCGAGGGCTTCGCGAAGCTTTGGCTCGCCTTCATCATCCCGAAGAAACAGCTCAAGAAGGAGCAAGACATCGGCGACGTTTTGTATCCCATTCCCAATAAGGAGTTTGAGACTGCCTTTGAAAAATCGGGGGGGAGAGGCTCGTCCTGAGAGCGAGGGGTCTCCGAGCGTTCCAAGGCGCGATGCACTCGCAGCGACATCAGATGCTGTACATCGTCCTGGCTGGAATCAGCAATTCTCTGGTGGGCTCTCCTTTATTCACCGATCTAAAACTTAGAGCTGACCCCTTCGCTTTGTTGCCGGCGCAACAGGCGGGTCAGCCCCTCGCAGCACAGAAACCGACTCGCTACGAAGCTCCGTCGTTTGCAACCCCCGACAGCCTCGATGACGCGTACGCGACCTATCTGCGAGAGCACGCGATGAACAAAAAGGACAGCCCGAACCCAACCACGCCTGCTGGTCGCGAAGGGTATCGCAAGCTTCTAAAGGACTATCATACCACGTACTCCGAGATGGACTCGACGCCCTCTTGCGCTCGCTGTAACAAGTCAGGTAAACTTGTGTCTTGAGCGGAGGCCCTCGTGACTGCGACTTACAGCCTACTCGCTTTAGAAACTCCGTCTGCAAAGTTCAAGAAATGTGGCGGGTGCAAGACCGTCTCCATTCACACCTACTACTGCACGACGTGCGTAACTGAAAGATTCCGCCTTGATATTGAAGATTGCTGACCAATTTGGTTCGTCCAGCGAGTGTCAGGCGGTCGCGTGGAAGGCTCACAAGCGAACGTGTGGAGTTCGCCTGGCCGACCAGCCCGCTCGCGAGGTGCCCATCCTCTAAAAATTTTCGATTTAGACTCATTCACTGCCTCGAGATCCTTCAAGCTGCAAGCCCCATGTACTCCAGCCCTTGGGATCAGCTCACCAGACTCGCGGATTTCGGGCGGGCCGTTTGGGGCCGTTTGATCCGGTGGACCGATGCACAGCTCGAGGACTCATGACACTCAAACATTCTGTCACAATCGCGGTTTCTGCTCGGCTGCGTCTTGTCCGTCCTCACACGTCCGCGGCGGCCGCTGTGAAGTCGACTGCTCCCGTCTCGGCGAAAGCGTTGACCTTCTCTCTCCACCCTTGCCTCCTACCACACAGAAGTTCACTTCGGAGAGGCCTTGAATCTGGGTCTAGGTGCGTTTGCCAGCTCGGTCAGCAAGCACTCCGATGTCGACTCTCTCAGGACGTCGAGACGTCGACGTCGAGCCTCGAGCGGACAGCTGCGGCGAGCCAGAGCTCACGTCCCTTTCCCGCGCAGCGCACGGTTCAATACTGGAGACAGGAAAGCTTCAGAGCCCCAACCAATCAAGGCCGACTCGGTCCCACCGCTTGACCACACGCCGCGCCCCACTCGAACCAGCTTCGTCATGTCCGAAGTGCCGCACGCGGTCCCGATCCCGCTCGAGATCGCTCACTCAATAATCAGGAGCGCAGATGCGGTGAAACTTCGTCTCAAGAATCCCAAGACGCGCCGCTGGGTCCTGAGAATCACCCTTGGTGAAACGGCACTCTTCCAGCCCTCCACGCTGGAGCACCTCCGCCAGTACCCAGACCTGAAATCGGTCGTGGTCCTGGGTCGGCCACAGGAAGTGACAATGGGGTGGTGGATCTCCTACTATATCGGACGTGAGTCGTCGACTCTGCAGCGTGAGATCGGCACTGACGCCGACCTCTGATCAAGCTTCCGTCTCGCACCTTCAGCTCGACCACCTCCGCTTTGATCCCAGCACCAATCCCCTTCCCCATATCACACACCTGACCTTGATCGACTACATCCAAAGCCGACCACTGCCACCACGACAATCACCCTCACATCCATCTTTCGCAACCTCACCGCGTCCGCCGTCCAACGAACTTCCGCAGAAACACCCTCGAGGGCGGTTGGTATCACTTTGTGCCTCGAACAGAAACGCTCCGCATTAGAGGACCCCACCGACTGACGGTAGGTGAGGTCGCTTCCCTCCTCGGCATCGGAGGGACGCTCTCCCGACTCGAACTGGAAGGCGTCGAAGACAGGGCGCCCCGCCGTCCCCCGGCATCGTCAAAACCTCTCTCAGCGCTTCAAGAGCTCTTCATTCTCCCCTACAGGGACTTTGCAGGACGCCAGATCGCGGACAATTCGTCCTTCGCACGGTTCCGGTGGCGCAACCTCGTCCATTCGCCGCACGAGCGGGTCTCCAACATCCTCCGGCACACTCTCAACCACCACCTGGATTAAATTCTTCGGAATACTACGCGGATTGTGTTCCCGCTTTGGATGGACGCGCTTCTTTCAAGCCCGGGGATGGAGGAGGCTGGAGCGTTGGAACGCTTCGCAGCGCACCGTCGCGACAGAGGCGTCGCGCTGTCAGGAGCCTCATCCTTTCTTTCGAGATCAGTGAATTTTATATCAGGAACCTGTGTTGTGACGTGTTCCAATGGACTTGACATGCAGTCCGCCTCGTCCGACCTCAAAAGTGCCCGCGAGGCCGCGGCGAGCAGAGCGGTCCGCCAACTCTTTGGCCTTTTACCAACATGCACGAGGTCGCCTAGCCCATGTGTTGCAGATAGTGGATGGCAGTGTCGTCTCGAGCGATGGGTGCCCTCCCGCCCTACATCGGCTCTCGGGAAGACGGTGCGATAGGGGTCGCTCGGGAAAAATGGGCGTACGCGGTTGACTCTTCTTTCATCCTACCTCCAGCTACCCCACCTGCCTTCCGCCGCACCCGTCTTCGCCTGCCTGCACCCACTCCCCGTACCTACGCCCTTTGTCTGAACAGAGGTTTATGGTGAGCTCCCCGCGCGCTCGCCGAGCTCGGAAGGACGATCGCTCACGTTATCGGATCGCTGGACTGGGCAGGCAAAGTACACCGGAGAGGAGACCCGTTCTGATTACTTGAGCGACCGCATCTACAAGACCTCGTCAGCCTAGACACCAGTCCCACACCCCTCTGCCCTATCCATCCAATCATGCTCTCGACCATTCGCCTCACCCGCGTCGCGCTCCGGCCGTCGACCCGGTCGCTCGCCACGGCGGCCAAGAACAACTGGGGCTCGCCCCTCCCGATCGTCGGCCACGTCCCGACCGCGCACGACCGCAAGGCGCCCGCGACGCTGCACCTCAAGAGCGGCCAGTCGTTCGCTGGCAAGGCGTTCGGCGCGCCGACGTCGCGCTTCGGCGAGAGCGTCTTCAGCACCTCGATCACGTCCTACACCGAGTCGATGACGGACCCCTCGTACCGCTCCCAGATCCTCGTCTTCACCACCCCGCTCGTCGGCAACTACGGCGTGCCCGAGAACAACCGCATCTGCCCCGACAACGGGCCGCCCGTCCTCCTCGAGTCGAGCGGGATCCAGTGCGCCGGAGTCGTCGTGAGCGATGTTGCCGAGAAGTACTCGCACTACCTCGCCGTCGAGTCGCTCCACGAGTGGTGCGACCGCCACGGCGTGCCCGGAATCACGGGCGTCGACACGCGCGCGATCACGACCCTCCTCCGCAACAACGGCTCGACCCTGTCCAAGCTCGCCGTCGGCCAGGGCCACGAGGTCCGCCCGGAGGACTCCGAGTACCTCGACCCCGCGCTCGAGAACCTCGTCGCGCAGGTCTCGACGACCGAGGCGTACACGCTCAACCCGAACGGCGATGTTCGCATCGCCGTGCTCGACTTTGGCGCCAAGGCCAACATCCTCCGCTCGCTCACCAAGCGTGGCGCCGCCGTCACCGTCTTCCCGTGGAACTTTGACTTCAACACCGTCCGCGACCAGTTCGACGGCCTCTTCCTCACGAACGGGCCCGGCGACCCGAAGCACTGCATGGAGGCCGCGATGAACGTGCGCAAGACGATTAACGAGTGGGACAAGCCCGTCTTCGGCATCTGCATGGGCCACCAGGTCATCGGACTCGCCGCCGGCCTCGACGCGTACCGCATGCGCTTCGGCAACCGCGGACACAACCAGCCGGTTCTCGCTCTCGCGGACTCGGGAGCGATCAAGAGTGGTCGCGTCTACGTCACGTCCCAGAACCGTGCGCTCTTCCAAGACTTGAGTGTAGAGCGACGAGCTGATCCTCGCCTTCGCAGACCAATACGCTCTTGAGCTCATCGACCCGTTCCCGAAGGGATGGGAGCCGTTCTTCCTCAACGCCAAGTACGTCCAATCCTCATACCCGAGTCGAAGGGCGAGAGCTGACACGAATCCTGCTCAGCGACGCCTCGGTCGAGGGCATCAAGTCCACGGAGGCCAGCGGCAAGCGCGTCTGGGGCGTGCAGTTCCACCCCGAGTCTGCTGGCGGCCCGCTCGACACGATCCACATGTGCGTTGCCGTCCCTTGCGCTGCTGGGGCATTCCTAACCTTGACGGCTGAACAGGTTCACTTCCTTCCTCGACGCTTGCCGTTCCGGCGTCTCGGGTGCGCTCCTCTCCTCGAGCGCCTCGTTTCTCGCACCGGAAGCTGACTATTGATTGCTCGCAGGCACCTACATGCCCTCGAAGTTCAGCCTCGACCACGAGGAGGCCCACCTGTAAAACCCCCGCATTTCGATAGTACCGCCTCTTCAGCCTTTCATGTGGAATATCCGACTTCGTGCCCAAGCAACCCAAGCAAGGCGTGTGATTACGGCGAGACGGCGGGCAGGACCAGATGCCGCAGCCTGGGACTGAGGTTCTTCGAGCGCCGTTGAGCGAGTGCGCAAGGAGCGAGGCAGGACCTTGATACTTTCGAAAGAGGTCGGGAGAGTTCTATCATCACACTGTACGTCTGCCAGTGCCGCTCGTGACGCGTCTTGTGCTGCTTCTTGGCCCCTTCCCAGCAGCTGGTTGGCGCATGCCGTCCGACCCCGGAGCTACCTCCACGACCGCTTCCCAGGACGAACCGATTCGATTTCCAATTATTCAAGTGGGTCATGGTACCTTCGCCCTGATCCTGCAGCACCGCGATCGGAGCGTCCGTGCGGTACGTTGCGCTCGCTCATCTGTGTCGAACGTTGGCAAGCCAAAACTACCCACAGGCTCTGTCTTCTCGCATTGATTCTTGGAGTGGAACTGAATCCGTGTCGGACATTCTGGATCCAGTACGCAACGTTCCGGATCGAAATGCGAGCCGGTGGCTCAGCTCTCCGACGCTTGCCTGCCACGCGCCGTCTGGCTTATTTCGGCCGTGCGGTGTACAGACGGGTCCCATTTGAGGGAGATAGAATGACTCTTGAGCAGTTTCGCGACTCCCTCTATAGCCGCTGACATCTTTATCGGATTCAGATCATCAAACGACGCTGACCACGCGGGTCGCGAAGCAATCGGCGGCGAATGTTCTCCCTGAGGCCTGAGGCCTGAGGGCCGAATGCCGATCAAGAAGGTGAATCTAAGCCACTATTCGAGTCTGGATCGGTGTTCTAGGGCTTCACGGTCCCTGGAGAGCCGGGCGTCAGCAAGGACCTCCCCGCGCACAGGCGGTTCTGTCGCCACGCCGCAACACCGATGCTCGCCAACCACTCGCGACTTGACGGCCAATCCCAGCGGCTTGCCTTCTGCCATCACACACCATGTCGCTGACGGCCACTCTTGGGTATGCCCCTTCTCTCCAGTGCTCGAGACGAGCTGACTCGGTCGCGCAGACCACTCGTTGCCGGCACCTGGCTGTCAGGGATGCTGCGGAGCATGGAGGTCTCCCAGGCGCATCGATACTATCGCTACTTTACGCAGGATCCACTGTGGCAGAAGGCCCTGGTCTTGTTTGTGGTGGCGGAGGACACCGTCGGCACCCTAGCAGGGTTCGCGGACGTATGGATGGTGCGTCCTTGAGACAGCTTCAGCAGGGATCGCACGCTTGCAGTCGATAGCAGTACTGCGTATCTGGCTGGGGTAGATCCCAGCCTTCCCTTTTGGCTTGACAGTCGTCTGAGCTCGAGAAAACAGGAAGTTTCCCAGCTTTCAAAGAGGCGACCGCGGCATGGCCGTTCCCTCTTCTGGTGAGTCCAGCTCTCCTAAACGCGGCTCTCGTATGCTAAAAAGCTATTCAGGCATCACTGTATGGAGTCTCGGCCCTTGCTACGCATTCTCTCCTGATATTCCGCATCTGGACGCTGTACGACATCCTGTTTGGCCTGCCGAAACCCGACTGACACGCACGCTCCACCAGTTCGCAGAAGAAGCTTCTTTGTGGATTCTTGTGGCTGATCACTCTCACATCAGTAAGCATCCGGACTGCTCAGCACGTTTGCTCAAGCTGAGCGCGCTCGCAGCTCGGTGGGTGCATCGCCTTCGTTACGTTCTTCCCGCGATCCGCCATTTGCGACAACAAACTGTTCAAGATTTCAACGTACGCATTTCAGTATCAGGATAAAGTGGAGGTGCTGATTTCTGACCTCAAACACGCCCAGTATCTTGAGCAGTGCGTGCGACATCCTGATTGCCATCTCGATGGTTGGACTGCTTCAAGGAGCTAAGCGTCAAGTGGCGAATGTCAGCACCCAGAGGTGATTCTAAAGCGATTCAACCTTTCTTTCTGACCCAGCTAACTCTTGCGAACAGCACCGTCAACACCCCGTTGTCCATCCTTCGCACCACTGCATTCGAATCAGGGATCATTCCCGCGTGCTGGACCCTCGTGACCTTGCTTCTGTGTGCTTACCCGGCTGGAACCACCGGTAATCTCTGATGAAGGGTTTATTGGTCGACCAAGCTAACCTCCTCTCACAGTCTCACCCGCGATGATGATGAACGGCGGCAAGATCTACGTCTTAACTCTACTGTACAATCTTAATGTCCGAAAGGTAACCGCGCTGGCGTTCGCCAGCGCCAATAACCGGCTTTCCACGAGCGGTGGATCCAATCCGGGGACTAGGCGCTGGTCAAGGTATGCCGCGACGTCGCCGCTGGACCTCAAGCTGCCGCTCCACGCGACTTCGGGGGCATCGGCGCCTGAGGGAGACATTGCACTGGGTTCCCGAGGTGAGGCATTGTCTATACTTGCCGTACACTTGCATCTGAGCTGATCGTTTCGACAAGGCCGCATCTCCATCACGCTTCCGCCACCGGCGAGCCCGCGGTACAACAGCAGCATGCGCAGCCCAAGTCCTTCTGGTACAGAGCCAGAGTGGCCGGTGGTTAGATAGCACGCTATTTTGTTTCAATCGAAGTGTAAAGATCTGTCACGCCATATTCCGGCCGCGGTGACCGCGACGGCACCAGACGAGTTCGATTTGGTCTCGGTATCACGACCTTACGAGTTTGCAAAGTGAAGTGATTATGTTCACAAGGGCTTCTATGATGTCTCGTTTCGCTTGCACTTGATGCAGTGGCGCAACCTAACTTGAGCCGCCTTGCGCAGCCTCCTGCCGATAAGCTCACCGTAGGCAACTTGTCACATCCACGTCATTCACTCGATTCTATCGTCGCTTTTAAATCCCATGCTGATACAGCAGCCAGTATTTCTTGCGGCACCGCGCTGCGAGCACATGTGGGGAGTCGCGACTCTGCGAACTCGAAGCGCGGGCCGCGGACCTTGCCTTCAGCGCGCCCAGTCCCTTTGCGTCAAGCCTCTGCTCCCAGATATATCAGGAAGAATCAAGTAAGCACGTTGTCTGGTTAAACTGATGGGAGTGCGTCTGGGTTCAGCGCTCAGCGACCGCAGGGACTTCCAACGCCACCATCCGAGAGTCGTGCTCCGTCACAACTGCCGCAACGCACTTCGCGACCCTAGAAAGTCCTTTAGTGAAAGTATGGCACGAAACTTTGGAGAATTTCTACCTTGAGCGAGAAGACGCTCCCACGCCTACGCCCCGCGAGCGTCATAGCACCCCTGGCCGCTCGTGGCAGTGGCGTTGATCTGTTGAGACGTGCGAGCGAGCACGCTGTCGCCTAAAGAGTCGAATGAGTCGACTGAGGTTGACGTGGCTGACATGAGTCCGAGCTCGAAGGATGGAGTTCAGGCTCGAGCGACGCGCGCGGCGGTTAAGCTCTCCCCACGACGTGCCCTCTCGACGATGGCGGGCCGAATCCAAGAGACGCTCGCCTCGCTTTTCCTGTCTCCCCAATCACACTCGATCTACGCGCACCTCGACGACGACGAGCCCGCGTCGGCAGCCCCACCCACGTCGGACGACGGCGCGCAGGACCCATTCAGCGCGACTTCCCCGTCGGTGCTCAGCCCCGCCTCGTCCTCACGGGCGCCTCTACGAAGCCCACCACCTCGAGCTGGGCCGTCGCATGTGCAGCAGCTGGGTGACTCGCGGAGTCCGTTCCACGACGAGCCGCTCGACTCGATCTTCCTCGACCGCGTGCGGCACGGGCCCGAGTCGAGCAGCTCCCAGTCGCGTAGCCCGACGCGCTCGCCTCCGTCTCGTCGACGCCGCATGCCGAGCGGCGCGGGCGGGCTCGGCGTCGCGAGCGGCATGGGCATGGGCATGGGCAGCAGTGGGATTGGCAACAGGAGCCTGATGGGCCTCCTCGGCGGCACGAGGTACGAGCCCATTGGCTTCGACGGCCTTCGAGTCGGCGCGGACGTGCTCGAGGAAGGCCCCGGCGACGAGGACAGCGTCGCGTCGGGCATGCTCAACCCGGACGATAGCGCGAGGGGTCGCGGTGGCGCACGACTGTGCGTTCATCTCCCCGCGCGATCACTGCAGCTACAGGGAAGCTGACCTCATGATGCAGCTCGGACGCTCAACTCGCCGCGTCGCTGCCTCCACCGCCGTCAGCGCTCTCGCCCTCGGACGGGAGCGACTCGGAGCAGGACGACGACGACGATGACCCGCCACCGGACTTCACCTCGCACGCTCCGACCTCGCCTACGCGCCGCCGCAAGACGCCGACGAACACGATGCCCAACGCCGGCTGGGGCGGGCTCCGGCTCGGCGGCGGGCCCGTCGGCGGCATCCTCGGCACGACGGGCATGGGCGCCCGCGAGCGCGCGCTTTGGCGCTGGGTCAACGTCGAGGACCTCGACTCGTTCCTCCAGGAGGTCTACCTGTACTATGTCGGCAAAGGCGTGTGGGCCATCGCGCTCAGTCGGCTGCTCAACCTCCTGTGCGACGACGCCACTCTGAAGCTGCGAGGGACGTCAGCTGACCGACTCGACTGCAGGACTGTCGGCTGGGTCATCTTCTTCTCGACGTTCCTGCTCGGATGTATCGATTACAACGTGCTGTGGGACTCGCACCACCTCTCCGAGGTCGTTGTCGACCACTGCGTCAGCCGGTGCGCCCGTCCTCAGCTGAGCTGGCCTGGATAGCTGACACCCTCGTCCTACGCTCAGATTCTCTGGCCTGACCTTCGTCCTCGTTGTCTCCTTCTCGTCCTTCTACTTCTGGCGCGTCGTCCGGTTTGGCATGGGCGTGCGCAAGCTGTGGAGCATGCACGAGTTCTACGCCGAGCTGCTCGAAGTACCCGAGGTGCGCGCTCTACCATCCCCATCCACTCCTTCAACTAACTTAAGAGCCTTCAGAACGACATCCAAACGATCCCGTGGCACACGATCGTCGCACGCCTCTCTGAGCTGCGCGCTTCGCACCCGTCCGCGCTCTCGTCCGCGCACGACCCATCGACAGCGCAGCGGCTCGACGCGCACGACGTCGCGAACCGGATCATGCGCGAGGAAAATTACCTCATCGCGCTCATCAACAAGGACGTACTTGATCTCTCCGTCCCCGTGCCCGAGTTCGTGCAGCGCTTCGCACCGCGCGCGGCCGGATACGGCGCGACGATGCTCACGAGGACGCTCGAGTGGAACTTGAGCTTTTGTCTCGTCGGCTTCCTGTTTGGCACGGACGGCCAAGTCAGGCGGGCGTTCGTGAGCGAGCGGAACAAGATCGACTTGACCGAGGCGTGCGTTCCCTCTCCTTCCGTGTCGGTCCCGCTGGAATCTTAGGATGTGGGCTGACGTATGATGATGATACAACAGGCTCAAGCGGAGGTTCATCCTAATGGGACTCATCAACGCCGCGTTTGCGCCATTCATCCTGCTCTACCTCATGATGTACTCGTTCTTCCGCTACTTCGAGGTGCGCCCGTTGCCTCTCACTCAAGAAGTCATATTTTGACACAGCTCCAGGAGTACCACAAGAACCCGTCGTCGATCGGCTCGCGGCAGTTCACGCAGCTCGCGCGGTGGAAGTTCCGCGAGTTCAACGAGCTGCCGCACCTGTTCCAGCAGCGGATCAACCGCGCGTACCCGGTCGCGGACACGTACGTGAACCAGTTTCCGAAGGAGAAGACGGCGCTCGTCTCGCGCTTCGTCGCGTTCCTCGCCGGCTCGTTCGCCGCGGTGCTCATCCTCTTCTCGCTCATCGACCCCGACGCGTTCCTCCACTTTGAGATCACGCCCGGTCGCACTGTTCTCTTCTACATCACCCTATTCGGTGGCGTGCTCGCCGTCGCGCGTGGCATGGTCCCCGACGAGAACCGCGTCGTCGACCCCGAGGAGAGCATGCGCGAGATCGTCGAGCACACGCACTACCTCCCCATCGAGTGGCGTGGTAAGCTCCACTCGGCCGAGGTGCGTCCCCCTTTCTCCACTTGATATTGCTTTCCACTGACCTATCGCGCGCTGCAGGTCCACCTCGCGTTCGGGCAGCTGTTCCAGATGAAGGTCGCGCTCTTCGTCCAGGAGCTCCTCTCGGTCCTCGTCACGCCGTTCGTGCTGTGGTACACGCTCCCTCGGTGCGCGGGCCCGATCGTCGACTTCTTCCGCGAGTTCACCGTCCACGTCGACGGGCTCGGGTACGTCTGCAGCTTCGCCGTGTTCGACTTCAAGCGCCACGGCGACACGAGGGTGCGCTCCTTCCCTCGAAACAGTATACTTTAAAAGATTCGCTCATCTGTTTCGCATGCTTTTTCAGTTCGGAGCACCCCCGGTCGAGGCGGACGTCGCGGACCGGTACAAGTCCAAGGAGGGCAAGATGGAGAAGAGCTTCCTCAATTTCACAGCCGTACGCCTCCCCGTCTTTCCTTCGTTTCAAAAGAAAACTAACTAGCACTCGTTCCTAGCAAAACCCCGCCTGGGTCCCGCGTGACCAGACGCAAAGCCTCTTCCTCTCCACGCTCGGCGCCGGCGCCGCCCCGCCGCATTCATCGCCGCGCGACTCGTCCGCCCCCCTCCACCCACGCTTCGCCCCTTCCACCCGTTCCACCAGTCGCTCGAAGCGATTCCCACTGCCCTCCATGCCAGACGACAAGGGCAAGCAGTACGACCGCGCCTTCGCAGGCTCATCGCTGGCCGCGCGGCGCGCCCCGCCGCCCGTGCGCGAGCACCCGATCGACGAAGAGTCAGGCCTCGATGGCGACTCGTACATTGCCACGACGCAGGCGCAGCCGTGGGGCGCGCCGCCGGAGGACGACGAGCCTGCGCACGACGACGCGCCGAGGCGGGCGGGCCTCGGTGGACTCATTTCGGAGATGTACGACGTCTCGGGTAAGAAGTGGTAGAGAGCGAAGGAGAAATGCTGTTGTTATTATCATGTTGCGCGGGAGTCCCGTTCCGGGCGAGTCGGGGGCGAAGGGACGATAGGGCGCGGAGGGTCTAGTGGCAAGCTTTCGGGCACGGCCACGTCGAGCGTCTCCTCCCAATTGCGCTCTTCCTTTGACACACTTAGACAACTGCGACCCCAGGCTTCGTGCGCCATGACGAACAGCGAACGCGTCGAGGCGGAGGTGATCCTCGGTACAATTGGTGCGGTCTTGTGGTCGGTGCAGCTGATCCCCCAGCTGGTCAGTCGGCCTCCGAGTGCCACTATTTATTCGGCTGAACGTTCTTCTGCCCAGTACCACTCTCACAAGAGTAAGGATACCAGCGGCCTGAGTGCGACCATGTTGGCAGTCTGGGTGCGGAGCGACACTTGGCGCCACACGTTGTTGGCGCGAGCTGACGATGCTGGGGTAGATCGCATCGGGCGTGTTCCTAGGATCGTATGTTATCGTCGAAGACCTGCCTCTTCCTTTCCTCATGCAGTCAGTCACACCTCGGGTCCGCGTGGATTCGGAGCTGAGGAGCGCTCGGGCAGGCCCCAGTTCTTTTGCTTCTTCTCCGCCGTCGCATGGGCGCAGTGTCTATATTATAACCAAGCGAGCTTATTGCATGTACCTTTAATACTTCTTGATCTGACTTCAATCCTCCCTTTAGGGCAAAAGCGCCGTATTCGCGGCGGGGTTCGCAGGCTGCGTTTGCATCCTCGCGGCCGTGCTGGAGATCGTTCTGGTCGTCATGGCGGAGGTGAGCTAGGTTAAGATCAAGATGAGTGACCAAACACTTACAGAGCCTGCAGATTGAGGAATCAGTCGGTGACGAGCGGGTGGCGATCTCATGGGGCATTCTCGCCGCCGCGACGATCGCGCTCGGGCTTGTTCCCCAGTATTACAACATCTGGAAGATGAAGGCGGGTAAGTAGTCACCTGAGTTGAGCTCATGCTTAGAGAGGCTGATAGCGAATCGGCTCAAGTTGTCGGCCTGTCCTACGCCTTTCTGTGGGTTGATATGGCCGGGGCTGTCTTCTCCACCGCTGCTCTCGGTGAGTTGGCACCGCTCCGGATCTAGAAAAGCGCTCATATGTTCTTGAAGCCGTTGCGCCCGGGAAATTTGACGGGCTGGCGGCTGCTTCCTACATCACCGTCTTCGTGCTGGAGGGCTTCATCCTGATCCTCGCGGCGCAGCTCAACCCACCGCACGAGCGCCTAGCAGCTGCGAAGCAGGCAGCAGAGAACGGAGTGGCTTCTCAAACGAGTTTTGTGGTGCGAGGGTCGGACAAGTGGGAGCCGCTGGTTGCGGTGTCAGCGAGGTCGGCGTCCGTGTCGTCTGAATCGTTGGACAAGGCCCTCCGGTGAGGTGGCTTCCTCAAGTGTCTTTAATTCACTGTGTCTTTAATTCACTATGACCCCTCATATCCCCCGGTAACTGCGAAGCCATCCGTCAGTCCTGTCAATTTTCTTGAGAACTCGTGACGCAGGGCGGACTCACAACCAAGTCATGGCCGACATCCGGCCCATTTGTCCCTCAGTAAAGGAATCCATGCAGCTGTCGTAGCTGTAATCCCTGAGAAAGAGTAGCCACCCATCAGCGCGACTCGTACCGCGAGCTTGGACGGGTCGTGCGCCTTTGAGTCAAGGAGAGGCTCGTTCGACGGACTTCTGGAAGCTATGGAAATCACTCACATGTAGTTTGTGATTGGGTCGAGGGACCCGCACGACTCGCGACCGACGGGACAGCCGCTGGCTGGGCTCGCTTCAGGCTGGTGCGACGAGAACAGGTCAGCGACGAGAACAGGTCAGTGTCATGAGCGCATGAGGATCAAGTCGAATTCGGTAGGAATACGTACAGCAGTATCAGCGACTCCATCGAGGCTCAGGCAGCCTCCCTAGACACGGGAGAGTCAGCGTCTGCAGGGTCGGTCGGCGTCGCGGAACGGAGACGCACCTGAAAGACATGGTACAGGCCCAGCCAGTGGCCAATCTCGTGAGTCATAGTCTTTCCCTCGTTGTAGTGATTCAATGCGCCGCCCGGAACAGTCGAGTGGAGGAACACAACCCCGTCATCTCGATTGTTGAAGAAGTAGGAGTAACTAGAGCGACTTGAGTTAGGAACAGGTAGGTATCTAAGATAATGAGTATGAAGCTTACGGATAGGTTGAAAACCCCAGCAAGCCTCTGGCCGAACCCGATTCGAACCCTGTCGTGTAGAGGTTGAGAGCGGCACCGTCCCCCTGACGAAGGAGGGCCTTCATGGCATCTTGCTGGGGGGTTGAGGGAGCCACTGAGCTGAACCAATCGGCGTTCACTGTCCGGTCTATTGTTGCGAGGGTAAAGCTGCGCGGCGGGAGGCAAGTGGACGATGAGCTCAGGCGCTCGCAAGAACCAGCTAGGAGGGGGACTTGCTGGTAGCCGTATCTGTGGCATTGCCTTGAGTTAGCAGTGGACCACTTGAATCGAGGAGTTACTGGACATACGGCTTGTAGTGAGTGTTTGTTGCGGCGATTTGGCCCGCGATGGCCTCGTCGCTGAGTGCGCCATCCGAGACGGCGTCTCCTCGCTGGATCACATGAAAGTGAATCTGAACGTTTTTCAGAGCGATTTTTGAGAGGCCTTTGGCTGCGCGGAACGCCGTCTTGCGCGAGGCGACGAGCGGCGCGCTGGTGGTGTCGGAGTTCAGAGTAGGGCGAGTCCCAGGTCCTCATCATGAAATTCAGGTCGACTCACATCGTCCGCTCAACTTCCTCGTTGATCAAATCCACAGTGCCGCAACGCCTCGGATCAGAGACCACAGGGGTGAGCTGGCTCGACCCGGGAGCAGCCGCGACGACGGACAGGAGGAAGAGCGTGGAGAAGGCGGCGGTGCCGTAATGCATGGTGGACGAGAGGTAGTGAAGCTTGAAGTGTGAGGATGGAGTGACGGAGAGAAGATTGGTCGGCGTTGCGTGGGGCTGGCGATCCCGATGAAGCTTAGGTGCGCCCCGGCTAGGCAGATCAGCGAGTGCTCGAGCTGGCCCAAAGCACCGATGCCAAGGGCTGGAGTGTGTAGAAGAAGACAGTTTACGCAGAACTCCGGCTGGTTCTCAAGGCTCGGCAGCAGATTATCGTGGTGGCAGGAAAAGATGACTGCATGACTCGGGATAAGCCGCATGAGCACACCGCGAACCTTGAGCTAGAGGTGTCTCGGTCGCCAGGACTTATAGATGTAGCGGTAACGTGATTGGTCACGAATGCAGAGCACGATGGTTATCGTCGCGGCAACGGGGCCAGGAGTGGGTAGGTTGAGGCGGATCGACGAAGGCTGAGCAGCAAAGGTGGTCGCCAGGAATACCGAAGGAGAGCCAGATCAGTACAATCAGATTTGAACTTCTTCATGATCGTCATTGGCGATTAAGCGCAGCGTCTGCGAGCACGTTAAGCATCTCCAGAATTCCGGTTCGTAGGAGAAGGATCTATATGGCATCGTCGCATCTAACCTCCTCTTATAACGCCTCAGAGCTTAGCAGACCGCAGCGTCGGCAGTGGCGTTGCCGTTCATCTGCTTGTTTTGCTTGCCCGAGGCGAGATACGCGGCGATACCCTTGCGCGCGAGCATCTTGGTGTACCAGGCTGCGAGGAGGGGGAACGCGGTTCCGGCGGCAAAGACGGAGGGGCGAAGGGTGGTGATGGCCGTGCACATGTAGAAGGCGTGGTACTCGGCGTGCGAGGGCTGTTGTCGAAGTGGGCAGTCAGATGCGCGCACTTCTCGTCAGGAAGGCCGTGAAGCACGCACCTCGGCGCCGAAGATGAACTCGGAGGTCGACTTGGAAACAATGTTCTCGAACTGGGCGAACACCCTGTTGGCCTCAGCAGTCGCGAACGCCTCGAGCTCGACCGCCTGGTGGAAAGTCGCGGACAGTCAGCGGTGTCGTTGCGTCGGGGAACCCTTAAAGCTCACGTTGTTGGGGGCGGTGGTGTAGACCGCCTTTGCGTAACGGATAGCGAAGTCCTCAACGGCGCAAAGGAAGGCGGAGACCTGGTAGCGCTCGAAGGGGTCCGACGAGAGCTTGCCTGCGAAGAGTCGGGAGTCAGCGCGCCATCCCCGAGTCCCAGAAACGCCGGATGTCCTCACCCGCGCGAGCAGCGAGGAACTCAAGGATCGCGTTGGTCTGGACGAGACTCTTGCCGTCAATGGTGAGGCGCGGGATCTGTAGAAGGTCGTCGGCCGTCAGCGCCGCACCATGTCACCGCCTGTCCGCCAGGGTCCGCACCTGGCCAAGGTGTACGTGTCGAGGTCCGACTTGTTCTTCACGAACGCGTTCATGCCCGACTCCACCCACTCGATCCTGCAGGCGGAAGAAGTCAGCGCGTCAATCTCGGCCGAAGGGAAGCTCGAGCTCCGCCAGCACGCGAACGAGGGGGCAGACCGCGGAAGGGGGCGCAGATGAAGGGACGTACCCTTGGTCGGCGAGCATGAGCCTGATGGGCTCTCCACGGCCTTGGATGGGGAAGTCTGCAACGTGGGGAGCGATCCGTCAGCTGCTGCGAGGCGCAGAGCAACGAGACCTGGCGCGAAGCAGCTCACACTCGAGGGAAACGGCAGACATGATAAGAATAGGGAGCTGGTGGTTGGGTACGCCAAGTGAAGAGCAGAAAGTGAGAGATTGCCGCAGCGCCGGCCGGGCTGACAACGCATAGAGAAAGTCCGCCGAAGGCCCGCTCAGGGGCGCTCAAGGCTCAAGGAAGCATCAAGCAGAGATCCAGAAAGGCGGCGGGGTCGTTGGAACGCAGGGCGGGAGAGGTCGAACGCAAGAGACGAGGTCCGCGTCCAAAGTCGAACGCCGCTACCTGGAGCTCGGTCTCCGCATTGCGCCATTCACCCAGGCCTCGTGAGTCGCAAAACTGTGATTACTGCTCATCGCCGTACCCCCTGGCGATACCGCTCCGGCCCTCCTCGACAACGGCAGGTGCATCCATCCCGTAACGCGGCTCCAATCCCTTGTACGATCGCCCCGACAAGAATTCGCCTGGAACCGCGAGAATGGATCAGCGTCGGTGCAGAGCAGCATTCATGATTGTCAGACGCACCAGCAGCACTTCCCAGCACTTTGGCCACAGCCGTCGAGTTGTCGCGAAGCGCGAGGGCCGACGCCTGCGCAGTCAGGTCGTCCGTGTCTGCGAAGGCGCGGAGATCGGAAGAGCGTCGTGT
>ERZ1463038.160-NODE-160-length-19921-cov-14.237542_pt1 | contig 19921 bp, 24 predicted proteins | sample MGYA00564479_ERZ1463038 | MGnify/ENA primary metagenome ERZ1463038 (study PRJEB39244, sample SAMEA3635134) | Helicobacter pylori | study: EMG produced TPA metagenomics assembly of PRJEB11511 data set (Assembly of a 5300-year-old Helicobacter pylori...
TAAAGGAGGTGCTGGGCGAGAGAGAACCAGAGGTGGACAAGCTCAAGAAGGTCAAGCGGCAGACGTTCCACTCGAAGTGGAATCGGGGCGGGTGAGTAGACGGGCCGCGGTGGCGAACGAACCCTTGGAGAGTCAGCTCCGCGCCGGCGAGAGTAAACACTAGTACCCACCGGTGCGGGAAGAAGCTGGGTGCCTTGCACCTCGGTGTTTTGGGGACCACGGAGCGGGAGCGCCAGCGTGCAGAAGGCGGCAACGGCACCGGGAGGACTACGGAAGGGGATCGGATTCCACGGGCCGGGTACATAGGAGACGACGTTTTTGGGGCTTTTGTGGGGTTTTGTGGGGGTAGGAGCGGTACGGAGAGGCGCGGAGTCGGGTACGAAGCCGAAGAGGCGCGAGGGGGACCCGAACAAGGTGGGTGGGCGACCAGCGCCAACAGCTCAGGAAATGACTGTCCTTCAATGTAACAAATATCACTGTCAGGATCCTCAAACAGTGAAGAAGCTGGTGACCTGGCGTACCTAAGCTCTGAACTCCCAGAGGTGCTCATTGATCGTCGAGCGCAGATGGTCTCTGGTCACCTCGACAGCCGTTTCCACGTGCTTCGGAAGCTCAATCTGTATTATCACGAGATCTCAGTACAATGGCCCAGAGAAGGGAGGCGTTGCGCACCCTGTCGGTGACATTATCAGAACTCAATCGGGCACGTACTTTGATCAAGATGGTGTTCACGAGCTCAGTGCCCTGATGGATGGATGCCCTTGGGCTGCCGACGCCGTCGCTGACGTGATGCGGCACGGCGTCTCCCTTCTGCAAGCCACTCAACGCTGGAAAGAGCTTGGACCACACGGCTTCTATCTTCCTTCGTCTCGCGGAAATCAGTTCATGACTGACCTCAAGCTATTCCTCGGCGCCTCGAAGAGCGCACACCTTTACCCGTCTTCGAAGGTCCTCTTGGCGCTGATGGCCATCCTCCCCGAGCCGCTACACAAGCTTAGGAGCAAATACCTGAACGCTGCACGTGCTTGGCAGGCTCAAGTAATCTCACCTCTCCTGCAAGGCGGGTACGCCATATCCACCATGCCGCTGTTTCAAGTTCGCGGCTGGAGACTACTTGGACCCATCGCGGTGTCCTTCAAGCACCCTGGACACGGCGTCGGCAACATCCGACCGCTGACCAGAATCATGGCAAGCTCATTTATCAACGATCGCTTGGTCTTCACCGGAAAAGCGGGCGACAAGCCGGGTGACTTCGCGACGGCGCTCCCGATGTTTCGCCGAGCGCTCGACGAGCAGGTCTCGGCGGACGACCCGCTGTGCCAAATCATCAAAGGAGCTCTTCTATCGCTGGTTGTTCACGTCGGAAGTGACTTGGCGGCCGCTCTTGAAACATCGGACGTGATGCTCGCGTCGTTCTTCCGCGAGGTGTGTGCCAGCTCTCAACGCCACCGCTCTGAGCTGACTTCCGTCACGCAGGTCAAGGATCGACCATTCATCTCCAGTATTATACGGCTTTCGTCGCGCTTGTGGCGTGGTCGCCATCAGTCGAAAGTATCGACTTTGCTGAAGGTGCGCGCAAGACGTCGATGTCGCGACCGGACCTTTGCTGACTGCACCCTCTGATAGGCGGCTGCACTGGCTCACACACTCCAGGTATTCAAATCAGGTCGCAGTGAAATCCGAAGGTGACTTAAGGTCCTCAGAAATCGGGCATGGTGGACCCCAGCGGGACGTCGTTCGTCCTATCCGAGGCGGACGCGTACTGGTTCATTGCGAAAGCTGGCGGGTTGGATGCTTCCGACTATTTCATCAAGGTCTGAAAGCTTTTAACAAGCCTTCACGTGACTCGCTGACACATTTGGTCTTGCCAGAGCGGCGCCATCTACCACCATTTCCTCCTGACTGGCTCCGAGCCCGGTGAGGTGCCGAGTCCCCCATCAGTGCAGGCGGATTTGTTTTTTTGCGGAAGAAGTAGTAAGCTTTAGTATGGGTATCAAAGTTAGTTGATCTGACTCAACCCTGACAGGAGTCGGTCCGCGCGGCAGCGTACGAACGCCACCTGCCACCGTTCTCGCGGCGAACGAGCACCGATGGGACGAGAATGGTGATCAGCAGAACATTCAGAGGTGGGAGTTTGATCCCCTCAGATGTGTAATATGTGTGATCCGACTGTGGACTCGAACCCAGATTGCAAATGACGAGGTCAAATAATGCCGGGAGGAGTTTGAAGTGACACTCAGGTAATGAACAACCCAGCGGTGCGTGAATCTGCCAACTTTGGCGATAAGGTGCGGCGTCTGCTGTTCAATACTCTGGCGCGCCACCGGACCCTCCAAATCTCTCGAGAGCAGCGCGCGCCTCAGACCTCTCTCCCGCTCAGATCCCCACGATGAAGTACGAGAGAACCAAGCACAACCAGATTACATCGAAAGATTATGCACAGGTAGCGTAAGAGATAGGGGAGCGACGTAGGCTCTATGAGTAAGGGTCCAAATGCCGATGGTGGTACAGCAACGTGTGTGGTGGAGGTCCATGCTATAATATAAGTGTCGGAGAGGCTCACTGCACGACGCAGTCCTCTTTCCTCCCCTTTTCAACCGCGGGGGGCTGGGAAACCGTCCTCGAGTGGCTCTTCCTCCTGACGATCTTCGCGCCCGGGCTGCGATTGAGCAGCAAGCTGATCGCGCTGCGACTCGCCTCGACGGCCGCCGGGACCTCGTACGACGCGTCGCTGTTGAGTGAGCCTTCGGGAGATCGGGTACGGGGTTTGATGATGTCGGAAAAGTGGCGGCGGGGCCGCGGAGGGGGAGTCGAGGCGGATGGACGGCGGAAGGGGAGCGCGCGGCGTGGGGAGGGCGGTAGGTAGGTGTTGGAGTAGTTGACAAGTTGGGAGCGAAGACTGTGCGTTCTGGGTTAGTGGGAATTGGACAACCTCGGTGTGAACGACGTACTCGCACGGCACTGGGGCCCATTCGGAGCAGCGCGAGTGCGCGATGAGACCACAGTCTTGGCAGAGAACCGCGTGCTTCTTGGTAGGCTCGTGACAGAGCTTGCAGTCGACCGCTGAAATCCATGGAGTCAGCGAATTTGATAAGACAGAGCGGGAGCGAACGCACGTTTCGAGAACGTCGTCTTGACGAACGCGTGCGCGCGGTGCGACTCGTCTGTCGCTGCGTGCTCGGGCTGTCCTCCAGCGCATCAGCTTCGCCTTCACCATCACATAAAAAAAAAACGTACCGAAGGCCGCCGCACCTCGGGGAAGACGGGCCCGTTGACCGAGACGGGCGAGTTGGTGGCAAAGAATGCGAGGTCCAGCGAGCTCGCGGACCGCTCCGAGATGCCGCCGAGGAGGTTCAACTCCGGTCTGCGCATGTCGGAGCTGATGCGGCGGATGAACGGGATCGAGTCTTGCGGTCTCAATTCCTGCTCGCGCTCGGATGATCAGCGCCGAGCTCACTATGCTTTAAAGGAAGGGGAAGCGCACCTTGTGGATCTCCCAGTGACTCTGCAGCCACTCATGCTCGAACAACTCGCCCGCGGTGGGCCTCTGCAACGGATCCTTCGCAAAGCACCGCGCGAGAAAGTCGCAGAGCTCGGGCGAGCACCGCGACGGGATCGGCGGGGACGGGTCCTCGACGATGCGGAACATGGCGCTCATCGCGTTCAGGTCCGCGTAGGGCGGCTTGCCCGAGACGAGCTCAATGATTGTGCACGCCAGGGACCAGATGTCGGACGCGGTCGAGGCGCCGACGAGCGAGATGACTTCGGGTGCCACTAGATGGGCGGGGGTCAGTGAGGGAGAGGGAAGAAGGTGAAGGGAAGGCGACAAACTCCAGTTCGGAGTTCCCTGCACGTCCGCGACGGACGCTTTGAGGTTCTGGACCGCGTTGAGGTTGAGCGAGACGCCAAAGTCGCTGAGCTTGATGTTGCCCGTTTTGGTGCTGAGGATGTTGGCCGCTGTTTTCCCCAGTCAAATCAAATCAGCTGCATTCTCGCAAAACGGAAGAGAGGGAAGAGACGGACCCTTGAGGTCGCAATGCACGACGTTGGACCGGTGGAGGTACTCGAGCCCTTCGAGGATCTTGACCACGTACGACGCGACGAGCGACTCGGGCAGCTCGCCAAAGTGCTTGAGTGTCTTCTGCAGGCTCCCGTTCTCGACATACCTGCGCTCTTCATCAGCTCCTGTTCCCACCACTGCCAGAAGCCACTGCCAGAACGAAGGACGCACTCGAGGACGATGTTGACGTAGTGCTCGGTCCGAACGACGCCCTCGTACTTGACGACGCCGGGATGGACGAGGCTCTTGAGCATCACGACCTCGTTCGAGAGCTGCGAGATCTCCTCCTCCGTTTTGCCCGCGAGCGCGATCCGCTTCACGGCGACCACCCGTCCCGAGTTGAGGTTCAGCGCGCGGTAGACTGACCCGAACTGGCCTCTTCCGATGCACTCCCCCAGTTGCTTTGCAAGTCACAATTATCAGCTCAGTCAAACTCGAGCTAGAAAGGAAAGGACGCACGTAGGTCAAAGTCGGTCGGCCGTCCTCCCTCAGCACGAGCTTCGTCCTTGCCGCCGGACTACTCTTCGCCTCGCCACCCACGGAAGAAGGACCGCCGTACGATTGATGCCTCGCCCTCGGCGGCGGGAAATGCATCTCATCCGCCCTCTGCAGCTCCGAGTTCCACCGCTTGTGCTTCCTCGGCGCGGCAGGCGGCGGACTCGGGGGGTCGCCCTCCGACCCGGAGCTCGGGAATGGGATTTCCGGCGACGCGGGCGGGATCGAATGCGCGCGAGAAGGGACGGGACGGGATTCGGACGAGTGCCGTTTTCGCGCGGGGCTGGACCAGGAGAGCTTGCGGGGTGACTCGTCCGGCCCGCCGAGCGAGTGACGTTGACGACGTCGATTGCCAGCGCCTTCAGAGTCTTCGTCGACGACTCCGAGGACGTCGATCGCGGATTCGGCGAGACGACGGTCGCCGTACACCTTGTGGCTCACCGCGAAGGAGACGGACGGCGTCGGCGCGGGTTCGGTGGAGGGCTCGCGGGTGGGGTGGTTGTAGGTGATGCTGCGAGCGCGGACCGGGCGGGAAGTGGTGGGTGGGAGGAGTGGGTCGACAATCTTGCTGCTCGACTTGCGTACGCGCGAGGGCGTGATGGGCTGCAGTGCGCGGCGCTCCCAGTCGCTGCTGCCGCGGCGCTCGAGGCTCACGCGTCGGCTCGCGCGGTCTTCGATTTGAAGAGTCCCCACTGGCAAATTTGGTGTGGGGGTCGGTGGGGGAGGGCGAGAAGGACGGGCGGGGGTAGGCGCGGAGAGCTTCGCGAGAGCTTCGGCGTGCGCTGCTGCTCGCTCGGTCGCATCTTGTGGCGGGCTGGGCGTTCGCGCGGGACGGGCTGGAGTGGGGGAAGGACTCGAATGATCCGAGTCATCCGAAGGTTGTCGACGGGAGGCGGGAGGCGACGGAGGCGGCGAAGGCGACGTGAAGGACTGGAAGAAGCCCGGTCCGCCAAGGTCGGGCGACGAGCGCGCGTGCAGGGGCGAGTAGCTCGATAGGCCCGGTGTGGGTGGTGGGGTCGGGTGCGGGTTCGAGATGCGCCGGGCGAGGAGCGCCGATTTTGAGCGCGGGGGTTTCGACGCGGTCGGGTCTGCTGGCCGGCGTTTCGACGCCGGCGAGTTTTTGGTCGAGAAGGACAGCGAGAGCCGCGAGGTGAGCGTCGAGAGTGGCATGTGTAGAAGCGAGGACGTGCGCGTGCGCGACGAGCGGTGGTGCGGCGCTTCGACGAGTGAGCCCATCGCGGTGCGTGCGCGACGGCGAAGGGGGGGAACACACGGCGCAGGGGCGTGCGGGCGTCGGCGTCGGCAGGTGCAGTGCGAGTTCGAGGTGGAAGTAGGTGGGTGGGCCACGCCCGTCGTACGTCGGCAATCGACGCCTTAAGATCGCGCCCGAGGGGCGAACGAGAGGATTAGCGGGCAGGCCTCGATGACGCCCCGCTTCCTTCGCTCGGTGATGGGAATCCCCGCCTCGGTCTCGGCCAGAGTCCGTGCTGTTACTGACTGACTGTGTCGAAAGCTGTCGGTTTCCTGCGCGAGCGAGCGAGATGGACCGGCGTCAACAAGAGCGACTCGAAGGGCTATCCTGCGCGCGTGCCCGGCCTAGTCGCCCACGCACCTCCACGACCCGTCCTGGTAGCGCGAAACTCTATCAAGTCGACGAGAGTGTCCTGCACCTCGTTCGCGCTCAGCTCAGATCGGTGGGTGTCGGTCGAGGTCGGGAGCACAGACGCACCTCAGCTCAGCTTGCCCTAGACGGAACGCTCGGGACTCGCTGCTCGCCCCTCGTCCTTCTCCTCGATCAGGAGTTCCGTGTCTCTGCGTCTACGTCGACCCAAGCCGTGCTGTCGTTTCGTGGGCAGTAGGTTTCACCGAGGGTCGAGAGTCAGGTGAGCGTCGAGCGAAGCCGAGCCGAGCGCGAAAAGCTTGGTGGGGCGGTGGTCCGAGCGGGCCTCGTTCCCGTCTCTAGTTCAAGGCGAGGCGAGGTCGAAGGGGTTTTGTTATTCCTGCGTCGGGAGCACGACGAAGCAAAGGATGGTGCGGGGGAGAAGCGACGATCTGAGAGGTCCGGGCCGCGCCCGGTCGATCTGTTGGTCGAGTTGCAAACGACAGACGTCGGCGGCGCTTCGCCTCGTTTTTTTTCTCTCTGACGATCGGAGCACAAGGGCTTTGTATGATGCAGACTTCCAGAACAGCCGGACGCGGACCTGAGCTCCGTCGTCGTCAGCAAGACGCACGACTCGCACGGGGACGGGGCGCAGCAGTCTTGTCCTGCCAGCTCAACCTTCATCTAGACCACGACTCCACACCGCCATTATTGAGAAAGAGATCACCTCCACAGCACCGCAAACCCACCCTCCGCGATCCCTCTAGCGCACCACCGCCACCCGAAGGTAAACAACGAAACTGCGGGGCTCCACATGCACCGCCAGGCGGGCTCTAATCACCCGAACGCCACTGCGAGCCTCGAGCACGCGTCGGGACGCGTCTCGGACCCGAGCAAATGAGTGCTTCTCGGCCCCTTTGTCGAGCCAGAGAGTGTGGCGAATCGGGATCGACGCGCAAACGTGGGGCGTCGCAGTGGCGAATTTGAAAGCACTCAGAGGGCCATGGCGGCATTGGCCCCGCCGAGCGCACGCAACCGGCCGTTTGGTCGTGCATCGGCTGCTGCTCGTGCACACCCCGTATGTCCATCGGCCTTCCGTCGTGTCTCTTGTCGCGGAGCCCCACCGGCGAGCGAGCAGCTGACCCGTATGATGAGCCTGGGCGCGACGCCGGCGGTGCTCCCAATACTCACCCGGCAAGATTTGAGGGTCGTTCCCACAGTCGATAAATGCATGCCATTCTACCTTCATCCAACGTGCGAGAGGAGCCTCTTTCATCGAACCCCACCGTGCGTGCGTCGAGAGAGGGGCTGCAGCACTTCGCTCCGACAATCCGCGACGGCCACCCCACTTGTTTCGCCGAGGCTGGTCTCAGACTACTGCTCAGGTGTGTATTGAAATTAAGTCGGTAAATTACCGTCCGAGGGGGTGCTTGAATTCCTTGGAAAGTCCGCAACTTGGCGTCTCGACGCTTGGGGCGGATTGGGAGCTCGAGCTGGCTGGCATGTGGGAGGGGCTCATGGTGGCTTGAGTGAGCGAGACTTGCTTCCCTGATGAATTTGTAAAATCAGCTGTCTCCCAATTGCTTTCAGTTCGAGACCACTTGGGTCGAGTAAAGTGTGCGCGCGATGGTCAGCCCAAGGTCAGTCGGCTGTGCCGGCACCGCAGCTCATAGTATGACATTTACGGAACGTTTTTCATCCAGACGGTCTGCTAGTATATTGGTTAGAACGCGAGATTCTGATTCTCGAGAGCCCGGTTCAATTCCGGGGCGGACCTTACTTTTTCATTTTCGCGAATTTGACCTCCAATAGAGCCCGGTTCAACACCGGGGCGGACCTCTCTTTTTGCGGGATGTCACTCGGCTTTCTAACCCGCTTGTTTTTGCAACACTGCATTCTGCACTTGCGTTCGCAATGCCTTACGGCGTTCTTTTGCCCTCTGGACCCTGCGCAAAGGTCTTCCGGCGTTTAAAGCAGGGCGCGCGGCGCCGGACGCCCGTTGCCTGCCTCAGCTGGCGTACACCTCCGCCTCTGGTCTCCGCGCCAGCCATCCATCACGGACCCGGGTCTGCGATCGTTCACCGTCGTCGCGCGGCCGAAGCGCGAGTTCGTACCCTCGAGCGCTGGGCCGCATCTGGACCCGCGCGAAGCACCTGCAGCCAGCAAGCCCTCCAGTCACTCAGCTTTAATTATTAACCCGTCCTCTTCGGACGACGAGTCCAGCTCGGAGGGGGGCAGCGACGACGAGAGCGACGGTGCGCCATCTCCGAGTGCTCCACCGCAGCCGGGGTCGCGCTCACTTTCCGCGGAGCGTGAGTCGGCATCTAGAACATCTCTGATCGTGTGCTAATCCATTGGCTACGACGGTACAGGTCGAAGGCAACGCGACGGCGAGGAGGAGCAGATCTTCAACGACGTGACGGGGCTGTTCAATCCGAAGGGCTGGCGGGTGCCAACGGAAGAGGCATGCCAGGTGTATGCCAAGCATCACGATAAGACATTAATGTCTCCGCAGTGGCTGTATCTGTGAAGAGCTGATGATGAATGACCTACAGGTTTCACTCGGGAATGCGTTCAAGGTCCGTGTGGCGCGCTGAAGTCGGTACTGATAGAGGGACTGATTCTTCCGAACACCAGAGGGCGTGGATCTACAGAAAATCATGGAGCTAAAGATGTTCTTTGATCCGCTGTTTCCTCGGGTGAACGCTGTCCTAGACCATACGAAGCGAGTCGTCCGTCAGCCGCAATGGGTCCGGCCGTGGACGCCTCCGACTGAGGCTGAGATCCGGGCGTTCGTGAATCGCACGACTCAGGTTCCCTCGACTGCTGTGCCCGCAATCCCGAAGTGGAACGAGGAGGTTGAAAGTGAAGCCTGTTCGCGCGCTCAGCAGATGATTCTTGCTGACTTCAACCCTGCCATCAGAATGGGTGGATGTTCAGATCCAGCTGGCTTTGGAGATCTGGTCCGAGACTCGATCCAGGGCATCGCGCTTCGCAGGCCGGGCTAAGGCGCAGGAGGAGATGCGGTCATTCCGGCTTCAGCACGGTGTGTCTCGCCGCTTTTGCATCCCGAGCACTGGGCTGATATGTTCTTGACCCCAGAGATTCCTCTCCAGCTGGTCGAAAGTGGGTGGTAGCAACTTAGACATTGGAACTTGCTGACGAGTGTCACAGACTTCCTCGCGTTCCAGCTCGAGCTAGACATTGAGCGTGAGTTGGTGGACCGTTACCACGGCAAGCTGGATTCGATATCTGTTCCTGTTATCGAGAAGTTTCTGGCCGGTATTGGCGGTAAGTGTGTTGTCAATGGATAGTGAGCTGAGTGACTGACCAACCACACTCCAGGCTCGTACTTGGTGGCGCAGGTCCAGAGTAAATTTGGCCTCAGCAACTGGAGCTTAGATATCTGGGCTTATCACGCTCCAAATGAAGGCTTTCTGTCGAACGTGCGACTGCTTGAGGATTGGCTGCGCGAGCGACGCCCGCCACTGCAGCAGCCAACTCAGGATGAAGTCACGCGTGCTTCGCAGGAATACGGTGGGCTTGAACAAGTCAAAAGGTCTTCAGAGGAGATTCTGATATTTCTCTCGCTTTACTAGGCGTTAAGCGAGGCGTGGTAACCGGTGAGACCTGGAGAGCCTGGGGTTCCACGGCCTCGACGGCGCACTGATGAGGTTCCGCACCAGGATTGATCGAGATCAAGACGGAGGAGTTTTTCCGAGACTGGATTCTCAAGTCCGACGGATTTCACAACCTGAGCTCCTTGACTGGAGACGCGCTGGCAATGGGTGCGTGCGAGTCCATGAGGGTGTTCTAGGAGATACATTGATGCATTCAGCATAGGAGTTGCGCCATCAACACTCGAGGGTGAGACGAACAGAACACACCTCACCGCAAGGACGCTGACCTGGACCTGGCGGCTTACAGGAACCGTCGCAGAGTTTGAGATCAAGATCGGTCAGTTGAGCGCACCATCACAGTCGGCTCGGGCAGGCACCTAACTTCAGCACACGTCGGTCACAGATGCCGAGATTCTGGAGTTCATAAAGCGGAATAAGGGTGTCACCCTGACCTCGAAGCTAAAGGAGGTGTTTCGCGAGGAGCACGTCCCGGGCTGGTCGCTTGCCACCCTTGACGCTCGTATCAGTAAGTGGACCACAGTAGGTCGCACTCCTTTGAGCTTAATGTCTTTTCTAGAGCTCCTCAAAAATCGTGGGGTTCCACCGGAGGTCAAGTGGGACCTCGAGCTACGACGAATGCCGTCGGTAGCGGAGATGCTCGAGTTCCAGAAGGACACTCGGCGCAGCGGTGGTGAGTGTCCTTCAAAAGTTCTTCAAAGACTTAAGCTGAATTATAATCTCACAGGCGTCCATCAAGCGAAGATTCAGGGTATTTTGCAGCCATTTTGAAGCTCCGGTAGTTGGCTTGAGGGCTGCCGCAGACGCGACAAAGCGTGGTGTAGGCTCAAGAGGTGCGTTAGTCAAACATAAATCCACTCAAAGCACTGTTTTCTTTCATTCAGACAAGGTTATTCGGAACTTGCGCAAGTCGCTGCGTGAGAAGCAACTCACAGAGAAGGAGCGCACGGGTCTCATCAATCAGCTTGCCCATGTTTTGAAGTACAGTGAGTACTTGTGTGCGTCGATGATACTGAATTGTCTTACCTCGAGCCTTCCCAGCCCCCAAAGAGGTCATACAGAGAATGGGTGTGTGGAGTCTCGGAACGTCACGACGCCACCATTCTTACGCTGACATACTCACCCTTCAGATGAGATGGAAGGAGAAGGCACGTGAGAATTAGCTCTCCGAATATTTTTGACTTAAACTCGCTCTTCAACCAGAGATCGAAGCTCTTGAGTTCTTCCATTACGACGAGTGCCACTGCGTGCCCCAGGAACAAGACCAGCTTGACTTTCTCAAAGCCTGCAAGACCAAGGGCTGTAAGCGAATTCCAGAAAGTTTAATTGAGTCCATTGACGAGCTGGTTTTTAGACCTAATTGGTGAAGCAGACTTGGATCGTATGGCTGTCTGTGTCAAGCTGTACAAGAGTCGATGACTGACTCTGTTCACCCCTACCTGGAAGAGTGGCTCACTAAAACCGAAGAGGCTGAGCAAGCATCACATTTCCGGTGGTATAGCGGCAGTGGCACGTACCCGACGCAGGAGGGTATGGAGGCACACGCCGAAGAGACTCGCGTTACGCTTGTTGAGGTCAACGGTGGGTACCGCGTCTTCACAGAGACAGCGAAGGCTCACTCAATACTCACTCGATACTATCATCAAGAGTGGTGCAAATCGCAAGCTGCACGTCGACTTCGGCAACTTTACGATCCTTCGTCAACGACGACGCCAGTCAAACGGTTCCCAGACGAGGGCGCAGTCAAGTCGTTCCTCGAGAAGTCGGGTACGCTCGCTGTCTCAGAACAAATTAGATAGATTCTGACAGGTGTTCTTCTAGCCATACCATTCACAGTCGCACGAGGTAAGTTGCGCTGGAGCGAGCAATGCCATCGACTCACGCAGGTCCGCCGACCAGAGTACCTCGAGCAAGTCAGCATGTCATTTGCCGGAAAGCTTTACGATGCCAGAAATGAGCTCAAAAGTACCACTTCACTGGATGAGCTGTACTCACGTCTGCATCAGTTGAGCGGTGAGCTTCACCAGCACACTCGGACTGATCATGGCTGACCAGAGCTACGGATACAGGGATTCCTGTAGACATCCTCCAAGGTTAGTCTAAACTACAGATATCTCTTCTCACAATCACTGACATCTCGACCGCATTAGTGAGGTTCATGAGTGATTTCCAGCGAGAGTGTCTGGCCAAGTTCTACCCGGGGCTCGAGTACCAGCAACGGATCGACCCCACAGATGACAAGGTCAAGGAAATCGCAGGACTTTTGAGTGCGTAACACTGCAGTGGCAGATCTGACCCGAGCTGACTGGGTCTGTTTTTAATTGCAGACCTTCACCAGAAGACGGTTGCGCGTTCGTGCAGAAATGACCGGCTTCAATCCTTTGCTGAGACCACCTGAATGACAGGTTGGGTGGAAGTACAAGTGGCCAACATTCAAGGTAATTTTTTCCTTTTCGATAGTGCCCTCGCCTATAGCTAATTTTGATGTTGACAGCCGGTCGTCGTTTCTATCGTGCGGTGGGAGCACGCCCGCCTGAAGCTGCCAAGGAGTTCTTCATGGATGAGCACGGTAATAGCTCGCCTAGTTGGCTCATTCACGTTTTCTGACTATCACCTGCACATAGATCTCACCCCGCAAGAGTTTGACGGTGCGCACGCATTTCACTCGTGGACACTACCGAGTACTGACCAAAGCCTTCAGCGCTTATGGCTACATTCAGGGGAAAGGAACAAATCGAGGGCGCCACGACGGCGGAGAAGAAAAAGAAGCAGAAGAAGCGCAAGCCCAAGAGCAAGTCTGGCTCGACCGCCGCCGGGCCCTCCGAGGAGCGGTCGCTCGCGAAGTTCGTTCCTGCGCAGCGAACGCGGCGAGTACGGGTTCTCGCGGGCATGTAGAAGTCTTTCTTAAAATTCGATCCACGAGTCACGGTTCTGCGAGTCCGGTGCAAGGTGACCCGTCTCGGAGTGGGACTGGGCCGAGTCGCGACGGCGCCGACCGCCTTTCTGCGAAGCTCACTGCTCAGCGCGCCCACCATCCGGCTTACTTCAAGATCAGAGGTATATTTCCTCGGCGTCAAGGTCCTGGTCTCTGAATCACAAGCCGGCTGAGAGATTGATTCGCGGAGGTAGGGAGCTAAAACCGTTCGACATGGGGCACGGGAAGACGCGCCTTTCCACAAGGAGCGAGTCTTGCGTGACTTCCCAGATCAATTTACGGGCGAAGCTGCTAGCCATCCACTACACATTTTGAGGAGAAGGGAAGAAGGGTGCGTGCGCACCCGTGCGCGCAGCACCTCACTTGGCACGAGGTGCCCCTCGGCCTCCTACTTCCATTCACTTCTTCCCATCACCACCCCGTCCTCCCGCCGACACATTCAGCGCACGCACTCGGCACCGCGCACACGAGTCGGCCCCACTAACCGCGTCATCAGAGATGAGCGGGACAATGCACAAGCTCACGCGCGCGTTCGAGAAGCTGCCTTCTCGGCTCGAGCGTGCAAAGGAGAGCGTCGCATGTGCGTACCACTGCTCTTGGCTTGATCGTGGCAGGTTCTGACGATCCGGCGCGACAGACTCACTCAACCCGAACCGTGAGTGCTCCTGCCTTCTGAAGGCGCGGACTGGGGTCGGAACTACAGCCGGAGCGTCCTTGAACGGCTTCCGAGGATGTGCTGCAGCTGGCGGAGAGATGGACGCACTCTAAAGGGACAAGAGAGCAGCGGTGACCCCAGCCTGCGCGCATCGGCCCCACAGACCGCCACGACGAGGCTTTTGAGAAGGAGATTGACGCGATTCGGACCGAGATCGCAATGGGCCACCGCTTCGAGTCCTTTGGTGGAGAGCGCGACGGAAACGACGTCAAGTGGTGCGTCGTTCCCTTGTACGACCTGCCCTCCTGTCGGCGCGGAGCTGATGTGCGCGCGTGCCATGCGCGCGTGCTACAGGCACATCGACGGCCACGATGCTTTCTGGGCCATGTGTGAGTGCGGTACGTGAGGCCTGAAGACGGGAGCTTATGCGATGCGGCCGCAGCGGAGCTCATCGAGGGCGCGAAGGAGACCATCCACATCCTCGATTGGTTAGGGCCCTCTTCTTTCTTCGTCGTCTAGTTCTTATTCTTGGTGTGATGCGTAGGTGGCTCACCCCCGAGCTCTTCCTCCGCCGCCCGCCTGCGAAGCACCCCGAGGTCCACCACGCACCTTGACGACCTGCTCCGCGGTAGTGCTGAAACGTCGCCGCATCACAGTACCGACTCGACCGACTCTTGCTCAAGAAAGCGGAGGAGGGCGTCAAGATTTTCATCATCGTGTACAAGGAGGTCACACAGACGATGAGTGCGTTCCAAACGTGTGCGGTCGCGGAGAGGGCTGACGAATGCCCCCTGCAGCCATGTCGTCTGCGCACACCAAGCACCACCTGGAGGACATGCATGAGAACATCGCAGTGATGAGGTGCGTTGTTGCGCATCTGCTAGCGTGTTCGGGCTGATCCTCGACCGGCGCAGGCATCCGGATCACCTCGGCGGCGAGATCACGCTGTACTGGTCGCACCACGAGAAGGTCGTGCTCGTCGACAACATCTACGCCTGCATCGGCGGCCTTGACCTCTGCTTCGGCCGCTGGGACACCCACACGTTCCCGCTCTCGGACGTGCACCCGACCGACTTCGCGCGCTCGCTATTCGCTGGGCAGGACTACAACAACGCGCGAGTGCAAGACTTCCAGTCTGTGGACCACTGGTGAATACGCTCTCTGGACTTGATTCGAGGGGCCCGGCGCTGACGGCTTGCTGGCGCCCCAAAGGGTCTCGAACCAGCAGAGCCGGCTCGACACGCCTCGGATGCCGTGGCACGACGTGCACATGACTCTTGTCGGACCTGTCGTTCTGGATATCGCCCAGGTGAGCCTCTTTATCTTTTCAGAGCGTTCCCGAGATCTGAACAGCGCACTCCGGTCACAGCACTACGTTGAGCGTGCCGCCTCCCCGTGCAGTGTCGATAGTTCCCTATGCTGAGCACTCACCTGATCACAGGCTGGAACTTCATTCGCTCGATGAAGTACAACCACGACCCCCGCTACGAGCACCTCGCGTTCCCGCACGTCGTCGGCGAGAACGACAACCCGGTCCAGTCGATCGTCCGGCACCCGCACTTGCACAAGTGGAAGGTGCGTTCGAGTCCTTCGAAAGCCACAACCTGTGGATGAAGCTGAACGTCGTCGAAATGTTGCAGGAGCTCGGAAAGCAGTACACGCTCCACGCCCTCGGCCAGGACGAGGGCGGCCGCGTCCCTCACGGAGGACTCGGGCCGAAAGGCAACATGCGCGTCCAGTGCCTTAGGAGCTCGGCGGACTGGAGCTCGGGCATTTTGACTGAGAACAGTGAGCAGCATCTTGAGCTACGAGTCGGCCTAAACGGTACGAAGAATCAATGAGCTCACCAAACGTGGGCGCAGGCATCCAGAATGCGTACATCCAGATGATCTCCGAGGCTTCGCACTTCGTCTACATCGAAAACCAGGTGCGTCTGCCGGTTTGGGAGGCGCTTTCGTGGCGACTGACCGACGCTCTACCTCCTCAGTTCTTCATCACCAACACCAGGCCGAGCGAGCTGCATTCAGTGAACATGTGCTTCGTTTGCTGATCTTGCTCGTGTCCATCAGACAACGGGCCCGTTCAGAACCTCATCGGGAAGGCCATCGTCGAGCGCGTCCTGAGCGCAGCGCGGGCCGGCAAGAAGTTCAAGGTCGTCATCGGTCCGCCTTTTCATCCCAAATTCTACCACACCATGGCTTATATAGTCTGCTCTTTCAGTCATTCCCGCGATCCCTGGCTTCAGCGGCGACCTCTTCGGCAACTCGGGCACCCTGGCGATAATGGGTGCGACGTATCAGGCGATTTGCCGAGGAGAAACGTCAATCATGGGCACGATCGAGAAGGAGGGATTCAACCCGCACGACTACATCTCGGTGTACAACCTCCGCTCGTACGACCGCATCAACAACGACCCGCAGCGCCTGAAGAGGATGGCGGAGCAGGCTGGCGTCGACTTTGACCATGCCCAGGCGGCGCTGGCGAGGTAACGCCTTACGTTTCGAGCCGCAACTCCTTACTTACACGTTCACCCCGCAGGGTCTTCTTGGGGCCGGATGCTTGGGACAAGGAGCTCGAGTGGGTCGCCCCGCTTTGCCCTCCACCGGCGTCCGGCTGATCGTCTCCGCAGGGTCAACAAGGACGTCATCTTTACACTTGGCACCGGTACAGATATACTTACCAACACCAAGGGCGAACCAGGCTGACTGGAAGCCAATCGCACAGAGGGTGGCGAGGCGATCAACCTCAGCACCGAGTCGGACAGCAAGGTCTCGCAGAAGAAGAAGGACGCGCCGAAGACGATCGCGATCCCGCTCCCGCTGTCGTACGAAGCCGCGTGGGAGACCATCCACAAGTTCGAGAAGGGCGACTCGGTCGACGAGCAGATCTCCGACTCGGTCGGCCACCACGCGCTCCAGGGAACCGGCAGCCTGCTCGACGAGAAGTGGTCGGGAACGGAGGACGACGAGAGGCTCGCTTACGTGACCGAGGAGCTCTACGTGCGTCTCTGCTTAAGTTGGTGAATTGTGCGCAAGGGTCTGACGAGTCTGGCGTCCAGATCCACACCAAGCTCATGATCGTCGACGACCGCCGCGTCATCTGCGGCTCGGCAAACCTCAACGTTAGTGCTTTCAATTCCTTCGCTGCCCTGCTTGAGCCTGAGTTTTGCTCTCCAGGATCGGTCGCAGAACGGCGACCACGACAGCGAGATCGCTCTCGTGGTCGAGGACGGCGACCAGCTCCCGAGTCAGATGAACGGCGCACCCGTCCGTCTTACAGTCTTACCTGATCATTCCTGATTCTCATCTGACTGCGCCTCCGTCATCAGTTCATGGCCACCCGCTTCGCAGCGACTCTCCGCCGCCAGCTCTGGAAGGAGCACCTCGGGTCCGCTCGTCACTAAGGGTTCCAAGAGTTTTCTGATCAATTTCTTCGTCAGGCTCATCACTCCCCAATTCTGCCCCCCGACTGGTGAGGAGGCAGTCACGCCGGACATGACCCCGGTCGGCCAACCACACGAGGACGTCACCGAGAGCGAGGAGGACCGCAAGATCATGGACCCGCTCTCGGAAGAAACCGAGGCGCTCTGGAAGGGAACCGCAGAGTCGAACGCGCAGATCTTTGCGGACGTCTTCCACTGCGTGCGTCTTTCTCGGCGCATATGCCCGCACTAGACACCTTTACTGACCGAATGAGTTGCAGGTCCCCGCCAAGGGAATCTTGGACTGGCCCAGCTACAAGGGTGAGCCCCACTTTAGAGGACTGAGCGATGGAAGCTGACTAAATCCGATCAGCCTTCGTGCCGCAAGCACCGATGAAGCCTGGCCATGTCGCTCGCCCGGACATGCCCGTCTCGTACATCAAGGTAAGCCGACTTGCACAGCAGAGTTAGGCTCGCCTACTCACACGTCGTTCTTGCCACCACAGGAGAACCTCGACAAGGTCCGCGGACACCTCGTCACCATGCCGCTCGACTTCCTCTCCAAGGAGGACCTGCTGCAACTCGATGCTTCGGTCAACCCAGTCACCCTTCAGTACGTTCACTTCTGGGCTAGCTCGTGGTTGGGCTGCTGACCTTGGCCCTTGCCGTCAGGATCTACCTCTGAGCGCGCTCTCGGACGCGCAGCCTTCTTCTTTCTCGGCTGGAAACATTTGTTCATTTCGTCCCATAACTTGGTCGAACTTTGCGTTCTCACATTCAGGAGAGTGCATCTATCCGGGATCGGTGCTCCACTCGGCGCTCCGCCATCGGCGCCCAGGCCCAGGGTTAGGCCTCCACCTCTTCCCAGCTGTTTGATGGAGTAAGCAGATTTGAATGCGCACACTTCTGGAAGCTGCACGCCAAGTACCGTGTCGACTGGAGGAATTCGCCGTCCGCATTGCCTACTTCTCAGTGGCGTTGCCACCGACCGAGCGAAAGTCGGCGAGGACGGGCGCCGTGCGCGAGCTTGAGCGTGAGCAGCGTGCGCGGAGATTTCTTCGCGGTCGGCGAGATGACCCCCGGCTCTGGCGGCACGACCTCCGTCTTGACCTTGCTCTTCTTCTCCATGCGGCGGAACGCCATAGCCGCTTCTCCGCCTATGCTGAGCGTCGAGACGAGCGGGCCGAGCCCCTTTTCGCCGTCGTCGCCATTTTGGAGCTTGCACTGCGACGCCAGCAGACTTGCGGAATCCGCACCGAAACAAGGAACGGATGCGTAGGTGTAGTGTAGTTGCGGGAGATGTACACAGCAAGGGGTATCTGCAAGCACGGGCCGAAACGAGGAGAGGAGACAGGAAGCGACAGGACTGGTGGACAGGCGACAGGACTGGTGGATAGGTTGATCTATGATGTACACTATGGACAGGGTAGGTTGTCTATTGGTCTAAAAAGCGATGTAAGTGATGCTTCTGTACGCAAACCGATCAGCGGTGGACAGCAAAGACGGCGCGAGCTGGTCAACGCACATGCGGTGCGGAGCTTCTTCGCAACTGGCAGGAGCGTCCTCGCCCAGGCTGATGACGTAAAATAGTGGGTTAACCGGCTGCTCAGGGTGAATATAAGCTCGACTTGCTCGCGAAGTGCTTGCGGCCGGGGATCTGGGTGATCTGAAGTCAGCTTACCTCCGTCGTACCATCTCGCCCGCCGCTCCCCCCGATGGACGTGGGACGTACCTGTATCCTCAGCTCGTCCAGCTCATCGACGTCGTTGCCGTCGCTGACGGCGTCCTCGATGAGGTCCGGGGTCGACTCGAGCGTGGGCGTCGAGGTCGAGCCCGACTGGCGGCGGCTCGTGTGCGCGTTCGAGGAGAGGGCCTCGTCCATCTTGACGTCTTCGAGCGCGATCGAGACCGAAGATGCGTCGACGAGTGGCTTGGGAGCGCCGACGAGGGCGACGAGCGCATTCTGCGCCGCGAGGAAGGCCTTGGCATTCCACGGTGACGGGTCCAGGTCAAACGCGGTCGAGGCCTTCTCAAGGACCTGCGTGGTGCGCTCGACGCGACGGGCGCGCGAGTTCGCCATGGCCGCCTCCGCGCCGTAGCGGTCGTCGTCCTCGTCCATCGCGAGCGACATCTGGTACAGCGCAGGTCGCGCGCCAGTCGCGATCGAGGACAGGCCGGAGATGAGAAGGCTGGGGGCACGCAGGCGGCGGTTGGGCGACGGGTTCGCGGCCGCTGCGGCGAGCGAAGCGAGCTCGTCCGACTTGGCGGTGGCGGCGGCGGGCTGACGAGGCCGGGTCAGCGTTCGAGCTCGAAGAGGAAAATAAGGGAAGCACTCACGAGATAAGGAGGCATGTCAGCGAGGGGAGACGTGAAGGCGAGTGTGAAGCCAAGAGGTATCGGCTACGCGCTCGCGACAAGTCCGCGGGACGGTTGCTTGCTACCTCCTGCCTCTACTTCATTAACCTCGTTCCTCTATACACGCAACCCAGCCTCGCCAGAGCTACAGCACGGTACGTCCCCGCTCCGAGCAATCTCTCCCTCCTGGAGCAGTTGTTCGCGCGCAATGCTGACCCTCCGGTGCGCTCGCTTGCCCCGCTCTCGCGCCCCACAGATGCTCACCTTCGTCGTCCTCATGGAGACGATACAGCGCGTCCCCGGAGTGGTTTTCTCAACCTTCCTGCAGGCAGAGGCCGAGTGTGAGGCGCTCGCGCTGAGTCTCGTCTGGAGGAACCCGTACGGTTCAAACGTGGCGCCCCCCGGATGCCCAACAATCGCAGAGATCCACTCGGCCGAGGAGGTCCTTCCCGAGCACCGCGCCGCCGCTCTCGAGCGGATCCGCGAGGCGTCGTCCGCGGGCTCGTTGGGGTGCCGTCACGTCGTCGCGCTGCTGCAGCCTGGCTCGTCGCAGTCGCACGTTCCCGATTCAATCATGTACTCGCACCTCGGCCGACTGCTGCACCAGGCCTGGTTCAGCATCCTCGGCGGCCTCGGGTTCGACGTCGTCACCCGCTCCGCGCCAGCATCGGACGGCAACAGTCCGACGGTCGTCTTCCTCGACATCATCGACACGGCGAAGAAGGTCGGCAGGCCATAAGATCGGAAGAGCACACGTCTGAA
>ERZ1463038.162-NODE-162-length-19859-cov-14.238538_pt1 | contig 19859 bp, 35 predicted proteins | sample MGYA00564479_ERZ1463038 | MGnify/ENA primary metagenome ERZ1463038 (study PRJEB39244, sample SAMEA3635134) | Helicobacter pylori | study: EMG produced TPA metagenomics assembly of PRJEB11511 data set (Assembly of a 5300-year-old Helicobacter pylori...
GTGTGGATGTGAGTCGGAGCTGGGGATGACGATAAGGAAGGTGCTGATGCCGGTCGTCGGCTGCAGGGGTGTCTTTCTCGGTAGGTGGCGCCTCCGCTTGTTGCCGCGCAGATGCGTCTTGTTGACGATCCGGTGCAGGCGCTCTTGACACGACAATCGTCTCTACATTGTGAGCCCCGTTCGCGACGATCGTCCTTCTGACGCTGACCCGCTCCACAGACTCTCCGATGTCAGCTCGTCGTTCGAGAAGTCGAACCAGAGCAGCTGGCTAGGTCAGTCGGCTGTCGGGTGCCCCCAGTCTTCGATCCACAGACCGCTCATACAGAAGAGCAGGAACCTCCTATCTTCTTTCTACGGCGACATTCACACCACTGTACGGCCGCCTGGCTGACATCATGGGGAGGCGAGTGGCGATGATGCAATTGCCGTGCGCTCCGAGCTGACCTTCGCATGCAGGCGCGGGGCCGCCTTGACAGCAGTCTCCCTCTTCACGATCGGGACTGCCTTGTGTGGTCTGGCACCCTCCATGATGACATTGATTGCTGGTCGTTTGGTGAGCTTAATTCGGCAGCGGCAGGGTCCGCGAGGTCGTGTGCTGACTTCGTCGCAGATTGCCGGCATGGGTGGGGGTGAATCAATGATTCAGTGTGCCGAAATACTTAAATATCGAAACTCACAAACTAACTGTGCAGGTGGAATGATGGCGGTTTCCAGCATCGTCGCCAGCGATTTGATCCCTTTGAAGAAGCGCGCTCTCTTCCAGGGCCTCGGTAGGCCCTTTTTCTTGGGGCGAGTTCAGCGAGGAACCTGTGTTGACTTTACCTTGAATGCTACAGCCAACTTATGGTTTGGTGCCGGGGCAGGCCTCGGCGGGCCGCTTGGCGGTCTGATCGCCGCGACTCCGCTGGGATGGAGGGGGGCATTCCTCAGTAAGCACCTGGCCCAGGACCCACCACCGGACGTTTCTTGACTTCACCTTCTTGTTCAGTCCAAATTCCGCTTCTCCTGATTTCGATCGTCCTCATCTTCACCTTCGTTCGCTACCAAGTGCCCGGTCAGGGGAAGAGCAAGCTCGAGATGATCCGCCGGATCGACTACGGGGGCTCGCTTTCGCTCATCCTCTCTCTCGGCGCCCTCCTCTTCGCCCTGTCCTACAAAAACAACGACTCGCTCCCGTGGGGCGACCCGCGAGTGTGGGGCCCGATGATCGTCTTTGGCGTCTTTGCATTCGTCTTCGTCGCGGTCGAAGGCTTCTGGGCACCCGAGCCTGTGCTTCCTTTAAGGATCCTCAAGCAGCGCAACGCGATATTCTCATCCCTCGTATGCTCGTTACATTCGCTCTGTTGTCACCGGAGCTGATCTTCCCGCTTTAGATCAACTTTACATTGTCCTGGGTATCGTTCTCCGTGCTCTACTTCTTCCCCATGTTCTTCGAGGTAGTCAAGCTCCTCCCAGCATCCGCGGCGGGCATGCACCTGCTCCCCAACTCCGTGGCGCTCTCCATCGGCTCGCTGTTCGCCGGCTACGTCAGTAATCAATGCCTTGGTATCAAGCTCAGTTACTGATGTGGACTTGGTTCCATCCAGATGATTCGACACACCGGTCGCTATTCGCTCCTCATCAGCGTCTCGGCGTTCCTCCCCGTCCTTTCCCTCACCGCCCTCTCGTTCCTGGACGTCAATTCGGGCTGGGTTCTCCAGTGGCTTGCAGTGATGCTTAGTGGCTTCGGATTCTCGTCCGTCGTGACGAGTGTCCTGATCGCGCTCATCGCGGGAGTCAAACGCGAGGACATGGGTGCGTCCTGAGTTCCAGTTGCTTCCCCCTCATGCTCATCCGTCTTCTACAGCTACGGCAACGGGGATATCGTACCTCTTTCGATATATTGGCCAGGTCACAGGCGTGGCCTGCTCTTCCGCACTCCTTCAGTCGGTCCTCACCCGCCAGTTGCGCGCCCGCATTACCGGGGACGACGCCGCCGAGGTACGCTGCGAACACGTGGCGCTTGAGAATTATTGAAAACTGACACCCGTGTGCGCAGATCATCGACAAGATCCGGCACATCTCTACCTCCATCGGTGACCTCCCTCCGGCGCTGCGAGACGCCGCCGTGACCTCGTACACCATCAGCCTGCGGACAGTGTTCATCTCAAACGCCGGCATGGCGTTCGTGTGCTTCCTGTGCACATTCTTCCTCGTGCAGTACCCGCTGCACGGATCCTTTGAGGAGGAGGAGGCAGCCAGGCGCGTCGCAGAAGACGCGGAGCGGGCCGAGGCTTAGCACCTTGGATTCAAGGCAATAGACACGCCATATGACCAGAATGTGTATGGGTGCGGTCTCAGATGCGGTGGTATTATGCTATGACTGGGTATGGGGAGTGCGTAACTCAGGTGGTGCGGGATGTCGAGGAGCCGTCCGCGACGAACCCGCGCCACTCGTGCCTCCATCCCTCCATCTTCTCTCGTAGATCCTTTCGCCGCAGAACTTTGCGGATCCAACGCATGAGCGTGTCATCCGAGTCGCAGAGGAAGAACGACGAGAGTTTGGACAAAATGGACTCGAATCCGGCGTCTGGGGATGCGAAAGCGTCTGCAAAGTGGCTCATCAGCATCAAGAACGGAGCATGTATGGCTCGAGAGTGCGGTACCTCGGAAGCTCCAGATCACAGCAACCGCCGTGAGCTCGATAAAGGCGACGCCCTCGCAGAAAAACCCATCCCAAAGGCGGAGTTGGGTGCTGAACGGGACCGAATTGGCAAAGAGTGTGATGTACCACTTGGTGGCGTACGAAGAGCTTGAGATGAAGTGGGTGGTCTGAGGCGTAGGAGTCAGTGCTCGCAACTCGTGCACCGCGACGGATCCTGAAGGGACTTACGAAGGCCTGGTGCACTTCGGGCATGAGGAATTCCACGACCCGCTCATGGACGTAGAACGACTCAAGAAGTCCCGGGAACCCTGGGGCGAAGATTTGCGAAAGTCCGTACTGGTCGAAAAGGCGGACCAGCGACGCGAACGCACGCTGTTGAGGGAAGGGTTTGATTATGAACCCCAACGAGGGTTCTCACGTGAGAGAGAAGGCTTGCCTGCGGCTCGAAGTAGCACAACAATGTGGCGGCAATCGGGCCCATCCCTTGACAGTAGCCGCCGATGCCGTCGCAGTGGAGGCCAAGCGCGTGCAGGACATGGAAGAGCGCCCGCTGACCCTGCGATCAAAGCGGGTCAGACTTTGCATGAGGTATATGCTTAAGGAAGTGCGCACCTGCCCGTATCTTGTGTGAAACTGAATATGGCCCGAGATTGTGCGCGGCACGTCGAGGTCGATCTGGACGTCCGACTCGGAGGGTACGTCAAGAAGCCTCTGATTAAAACGTGAATGAGTAAAGGAATCGAGGCATGCGGAACGTGGCGCACTCTGTACTCAGCTTCGAGGTCATCGAGGCTGGGCAGGTCTTGTCCTGCGGAGGCCTCCGTCGCCATCTTCTCCAGCATCAACCCCCAGACGGCTCCACGCCAGCGATCAGGTATCCCCTTCATGACCCTTCGTTGAAGATTTGCGTACTTCCCGCCGCCAGTCGTCCTGCCTGCCCACCACGCGGGATCGACGGCCCACAGCCGAGTGTTGCCGCCCTCGTCGCGGGTGGCGACGCTGAGCATGTCGGACCACTTGGAGATACGGCGCTGCTCCCGTTCGAGATCGAAGGTAGATAACACGGGTGGGAGGGATGCGGTGGAGGCTCGGTGGGCGAGCGTCGCGGCGGACTGTGCCGGCGCGGAGGGCGTCGACGACTTCTTCCTCGACTCGCCGGGGAGGACGGAAAGCGGCTCCGTACGGAGTGTGGCGATTCGATTGTGCTGGCTTGCGAGTGCGGACGAGCTGGAGAAGAAGCCATACCTGCGAGGACAATGGCTCAGCCTTTGAAGAGTTGGGGAGTCCGCGAAGCATACCGATCGACCTTCTTCAGCACCTGAACCTCGTCCGGCGGCAGGAGCACCGATTCTCGCATGGCAAGGCCCCTCAGGCCTCGCCCAATAGTCTGCCCGCCAGCCACGATTTCCGGGCTGATCAGGCCGTCGCGGCTTCGCTCCTGGCCCGGCTCCCAGCCGTCGCCGGGCACGCCCTGCACATCGAGGCGGGCGTACAGTTGCTTGATCATCGCGGCCGTCTGCTCCATCGTTTCCTCGGTCGAAGTCACGGGAACAGGTGCGGGTACGGGGCTGTGGTGACTGGAAGAGTTGGTGGTGGCGAAGGACGCCACGGACGGCGGACGGAGGTATGTAATGTCGGACTCGGGGTCGGGTGGCGTCGACGAGAGGTACTGCGACGAGTGCTGGTGGGGGAAAGTGCCGAGCGAAGCGACGGACGTGCTGGACGTGCTGGACGTGCTGGCGGAGAGGCCTCCCGAAGTGGGGAACGAGCTCGAGCGGAGAGGAGGCGACAGCGTGGCCGGGCTCGGGGTGCCTGCATCCGGTTGCAGGTACGGCGAGCTCGAAGGCGACGTCGACGACGGGTGCGAGTGGCTGTCTGGCTGGGGCAGAGAGCTACTCCGCAAGCTCCGAGTCGACGGAACCGTAGGCCGGCCTCGCAGCGCAGGCGCGCCCGGCGACGCAAGCTCTCGTGATGGTATCTTAAGCTCGTCCAGCAGTGCGTCCAATGCGGAGATGTCGGGCCCGAGGTCCTCCATCGCGCGCTCGGCGTCGCGCCTCGCTTCGGCCGGCCGTCGCTCGAGCTCGAGTGTCGACGGGAGCCTGTGGAGTGCTCTAGAGCTGCACGACGTGTAAGAAGCAGATACAAGGGCGTAATGGGCGACTCTCACTCACATACTAGTCGTGATTTTGAGAGAAAGGGGAGACCACAGCAGCGTCCCGGGATGGAGCTGCGGCACGGAGCGCGCTCGGTCCTCTTGCTCGCCAGTCCTGCCGAACCAAGCTTCTAACCGAAACGCTTGAGTTTGACTGTGTTTAAGCTCCGTATGAAAACTTTGGTTGCAGGTGCCTTTAATTGAAATTGAGCGTTGGTGGCGTGGGCCTACGGCTGCCCGCGGACTTGCGTGCGAGATCTGACAGGCCTGACATCACAGGCGTCGGAGCGGGACAACTCTAAAGTCACTGAACTAGTTGCATTGCTCACGCCTCGAGCACCACCGGTGCGGCGACCTCTACGTCCATCTTCTCGACCGCGACGGGATCCGCCGCCGCCTCTTCCTTGACCTTGTCCTCGCCTCTGATGCGCTCCTCCATCTTCTCCGTCAGGTCCTTCTGGTGGGCAGACCCGGTCCGCGTCTTGAGCACCTCGCGCAGAGCCATCGTCGCGAACGTGCCCGCGCCGAGCGTGAGCTCAATCTGGAGCGCGAGGTGGTGTCCCTCGGGGACGGCGCCCTCGCCGGAGAACGGGATCGTCTCGGGCGCCGGGAGCTTCTTGAGCACGTCCTCGTCCGACTGGGCGAGATCCTGCGCGGTCGAAGTGTACAGAAGGAGGCGGTGTGTCACGTCCTGTGGCGTGTAGAGGAGCGATCGGTAGGTGCCGCCCTGCGAACGTCGAGAGGGTCAGCGAGGCAGCAGCGATCAGAAGCAAGAAGCGGCGCACAAGAGAGTACTCCCTGGGTGTGGTTGGTAATGAGCGTGCTGCAGCAGGCGAGGGAGAATGCAGAAACGCACTTTTGCTTCCGGAACATGTCGTCAATGTTGAGCTTGTCGCTCGCGAGGATCTCGCGGTACATCTCGCCGAGCTTGCCAGCCGGGTAGATGACGGCGTAGCCAGGGAGCGTGAGGATGACGTCCCGGATCGTGTACTTGCCCGAGTCGATGTCGGTTTGCGTGAGGACCTTGGCCTTTGCAACCTTGGACCCTCGCTCCGCCTTGTCACTCGTCATGGCGTTGCGCGGAGTCGAGGCGGACGGGGCGTCTGTGGGCACTCAGAGATCAGGTTTTGTGGGACGCGACGCTGAAGGTGCAAGCTTGCCGTCCTCGAGATCCGGGTCGAGCGACTCGACGACCGCGACCGGCTCGACGTCTGCGACAGGCTCCTCCTCGGTCGCGGGGATTTCGCCGTCCTCGTACACGAGGTCACCGACGACAGGCTCCGAGCAGCCAAAGAGCTGAACGCGGGCCGAGACGACACGGTTCCAGACGTAGGACTGGTACGCGTGGACGTACATCATCCGCAGGTTCTTGGGGATCTGCAGCGTCAAGAGGTGAGTGAGCAACATTGGGGCCCTGTGAACTGAGCGAGGACGAACCTTGCTGAGAGCTTTGAGGTGATCCAACTTGTCGCCGCGCACAAAGTACTCCATGACTGCGAACGAATGGATCAGACTGGCTCCGCGTGCTCGGTTCTGGACGTTGGACGCACTCGCTTTCTCCGCAACGCAGCGCCTCGGCATGGTCCGGACGGCGTCCTCGAGCTTGCCTTCTTTCCAGAGGATCCGCGCGAGCTTGACGTCGTCGCCCTCGCCATCGCGCTCGAGCAGGAGGAGGTGCGTCGCGAGCGCCCAGTCGCCGCGAAGGAGCGCGAGGCCGACGGCGTGCGTCGGGATTGGCGCCGTGCCGAAGCGCTGCATGCCGTAGTAGTTGAGGAATCCGCGTTCCTTGAGGACCGAGATGGCACGGGTGATGGTCGTTGGCGAGTCGGCCTCGACGTCGCTAGAGCCAGCACAACGTTAGTCGCAGGTCTTTCCAGACGAGCAAGCGGGCCTACCGAAGTGTGATGACAAATTTGTTACCCTTGAGCTTGCCGAGCTCGAGGTAGGTCGCACTGTATGCGAGGTCACCGATCGTGACTCCGCGGTCCGTTCCGCCGCTCCAGCCTCCGCGACCCCTGCCACGGCCGCGTCCTCCCCGGCCGCCACCCATGCTAGGGTTCGCAGCCCTCCAGACCTCGTCGATTGTCCGCCCGTTGCGCTTGACGCTCACACGCTGGATGGTGACCGCGCGCTTGTCCTTCGTGCCCGAGGTGCCGATGTCGCGGTTCTGGATGTTGAGCGTACGGCAGAGTCCCGAGAGCGCGTCGTGCATCTCCTTGTTGGTCTTCTGGAGGGTGAAGTGGATGTAGGGTGGAAGGTCGCCGCCACCGACGGCCTTCTTCTCGGCTTGCGAAGGGCGCTTTGGTCAGAAAGGGCTGCGAAACGAGCAGCATGGCGTTGAGCTCACCTTTCGATTGGCGAGGCTTCTTCCCGCCAGCAGCCCAGGTCACATCGATCACCTGATCTCCTCCGGGAGTGAGTTCGCGCGTCTCGCTGGCCAACTTGTTGTCGAACGACTCGCGAAGGCCGCGGTGGACGGCGGTGCGCGCGTCCTTGGCCTCGATCACCTGCCGCGCCGCGAGTTAGTTCCTTCGCCGCCGAGAACAGATGGGATTGGATGTGTACATCGGTGGTGAAGATTCGGCGGGGCTGGGTGGCATTCACGCCCGCTCCACGCACGATCGGAGTCGCGCCCGCGAGCACGAACGCCTTGAACTCCTCGAGCTTGGCGTCCGAGAAGAGCGCCTTCGCAGTGGTCTCGGACTGGTCGTTCCACAGAGGCTGGGACTGCAGTCATTAATTAGCTTGTGTCCAAAGGAATCGAGAGAAAAGGCGCACCTCGGCCGGTGCGGCACCACCCTCTGCGCCTCGGTTGGTCTTGCCAGCTCCCTCAGCCGGCGCAGGTCCCTTCGGCTTGGGCGGGGCCTTGATGTCCTTCAACCTGACGACCTCTCCGTCCATCGCAACCTCAAACACGAGGAAGTCGGTGAACCTGGACCCCGCGCAGTGAGCTCGCCGAAAACGCGAACGGAGAGCGAGCGCGCGCGCACCTGTGCTTGATGATGCCCGAGAACGGCGGGATCTCAGGGTCGACATACTCGCTGATTCCGACCTCGGGCTCAGTCGAGGCTCGCTTGCCAAGCGTGTCGACGAGCGAGGCGAACAAACCTCCCTCGCCGGCCCACGAGAAGGGGTTTGGTGCCGGCTCTGGGACGGCCGGAGCGGCCGGGGCTGACTCGGGCTCGTCGAGCTTGAGCTTCTTCGCTGGACGGTCGTCTTCCAGGCGGTCCGACATGTTGGTGCGGAGCCAGCGCTCGGACTGCGCGGCGGAGTTGTTGTTGGATTTTCTCACCTATTTAATTTTCCAAAGTTGTTCGGCTCAGGCCGGCTGCGTAGCCGAGCTCTGACGTCGGCGGCTCATTTGGTCGGTCCTCCACTTCGCGCACGCTTCTTCGCTCCTCCAAACTCTTATCGCACCTCACACCTCTACGTCAACCCCACCCACAACTACCACTACCAGTGAGTACCCTGTCTTCGCCGCGTTGAGCCCCACGCCAGCGCTCCGCTCCCCCCTGAGCGGGGCTCAGAGTTCAGGCGCCTTGGCGCTTCCACGTCGAGGCTGACGTCTCATTGTCGCGCAGTGGTCTGCACTATCGATCTCAAGGGCAAGCTCGTCTTGGTCACCGGCGGTGGCCGCGGCCTGGGTATCGACATTGTCAAGGGCGTTGCCGAGGGTGCGTCGCGACTCCGCTGCCGTCGCGTCCTCCCCGCGGCGGTCTTTCTCTGTTCAAGGCTGATCTGTGGTCCTCTTTGCAGCCGGTGCGGACGTTGCCATCACCTGTAAGCGAGCAGTCTCATCTGGCGCTCCCACCCCATCGTCCCCGCCCCTTCCCCACAATCTGAAAGCGACTGGGTGAGGCGGCCCCCAGCTCACGAGTTTTAAACGTAGATAACGCAACTCCGGCCGATGAGCTCGCGAAGGAGGTTGAGAAGACGTACGGCGTCAAGTGCCGCGCGTACAAAATGCCGGCCGAGGACTCCGGCGCCATCGACGCCACCATCCAGCTCGTTACGAAGGAGATGGGAGAGCTGGACGTGATCATCTGCAACGCAGGTATCTGCTTGCACGTCAACGCCACGGTACAATCTTTCCGGATTAAAATTTGCAGAGCAAGTGCTGATGCTACATAATGACCTGCAGGACACGACCGACGGTGAGAGCTCTCTGAGCCCAGCAATCACTTGATCTTGAGCTGATTGTTGCCACAGAGCAATTCGAAAGCACGTTCCGCGTCAACTGCTTCAGTCCGTTCTACACTGCCCGTGCAGGTAATCTCACTGCATTGCCGCGAACTGGGCTCGCTCGCTGACTCGCCGTCGCAAGCCTACCGCACCTGGTTCCCGACGCCGTCAACCGAGAAGAAGAACAAGATTGTTCTCTTCGTCTCGTCGATGTCGGGGCTTGTCTGTGCGTGTGATGACTGCTGACCTCCCGAATGATGCTGACTCGGTGGTGGCGTGTAGACAACTTCCCCCAGAACCAGGTCGGTCTAGGCGGGGATCTCTGCTGTGGGAGGCTTAAACTCACCGGATATTGCAATAGGTTGCATACAACAGCTCCAAGGCGGCATTGACCATGTGAGCATTGTCCGTTGTCACTGTTGAAGTGCGACGCTGACTTCCCCCCTCGCACGCACAGGCTCGGAAAGAGCTTGGCCGGTGAATGGGCGCCCAACGGTATTCGAGTCAACATCCTGTCTCCTGGATACATCCAGACGGACATGTCGACCGGAAGCTCAGGCGGCGACGCGTGGTCCGACGAGTGGAAGGCGCGCACGCCCATGGGTCGCTTTGCGAAGCCTAAGGAGATTGCCGACATGCTCGTCGTCATGTCCTCGGACAAGACCTCGTGAGCTTTCCCAAAAATGCCAAGATCACCGACCCGTCACCAACGTAGCACTCTCGCAGCTTCATGACCGGTTCGGACGTCCTCGTTGACGGTGGCTGTACGTCCCATCGTGACCTTCTATGAAGGCAAAACCTGACTCGTACTTCCACAGACACTATCTATTAGATACGGAGACCCTTCGTGCCAATTCCATAGAATCGTTGACAGGACGCGTCCGTCGTCCCTCTCAGGCTGCGCCTCCTCCACCTCGTACCGCGATCCCCGAAAACATGACGGTGACGGACAGCATGCTGGTATCGGGCGGGTATTCTCCGCCCATCGAGGTACGGTCGGCCTCAGTTGACGTCGCCCCTCCGGTCCGCCAACGAACTCACCCCCTCTGACCCGACCATCCGAGACCGTCCCCCTTTCGCATCACCGAGCAGATTACTGGCTCACCAGCAGCTCTCCAAACGCGACCCGCTTCTCCTGTCTGTTTGGATCGCTCGATGTCATCGGCGCTCGGCGACGCCTGCCAGTCCGCGCCGCCGCGCCGCGGCGGCCCAACCTCCTTACATAGGACTCCGTCATGCGGAATCGCGTTCGGCCTTGGAGCGGTGAGGATCTCTTTCTTCTTTGTACTGCACCTCTGCTGTTTCAAGGCTGCGACGATGTCGGCGGAAGTCGAGACCCTCCCCGTCCAGGCGTCCACCGAGGCACCTCCTTCGCGGCCCATCTTGCGCTTCTCTCGACCATCGAGCCAAGGTCCCGGGGGCGAGGAGGACGATGAACGTCCGCCCGCCCCACTCCGACGCACTCTGACCAAGAGTCACATCTGGAGCTCGCACCGTGAGAAGAAGAACGATGTGAGTCGTTTCGTCTGTGGAGGAGTTGCGCGTGCTGATGACACCCTGCAGATCCTCGCGATGGTGGGCGAGTTTTTTGGAACCTTTTTGTTCCTCTGGATGGCCTTTGCCGGCGCGCAATCTGCCAGCTTCAACAAGGGCGACGCCGGTGTGGCGAAAGGTGTCACTACCCAGGATAACCAGGTATGTAATGACATGTTGCCAAATACTTCTACTGACCCACACGGTTGCAGACCATCCTATTCATCGCTCTATCGTTCGGGATGTCTCTGATCGTTACTGCCTGGGTATTCTTCAGGTGCGTTTTCGACCACTTCACGCCCTAGCCCATACTGAGCTTGTGGGAATAGGATCACGGGGGCGGCTTTCAATACAGCTGTCACATTTTCGCTGTGGCTGATCGGAAACCTCACGGGTCGGCGAGCGTGCCTCGTCACCGCAGCTCAGTTTCTAGGCGGTATCACTGCTGCAGGACTTGCTAAAGCACTCACTCTAGGCAGTGTAGGTTGTTCCAGCAGCTAGCGAGACTCCACTGATCGTTCACGTGTATAGTTCTCCGTTGAGACCACGACGGCGACCGGGTTGTCCTCAGCCAAGGGACTTTTCATCGAGTTGTTCTGTACATCACTGCTCTGTTTTACCGTCCAAATGACTGCGGCCGAGAAGAGCAAGAGGTGGGTGTTTACAGCCCCCTCTCGCGCGCGCGGCGTCGCTGACGTCTGTCTGGCTGTGCAGCACCTTCCTCGCTCCAGTCGCGTGAGATCCCGCACACCTGGACAGTAAACTCGTCTGATGCATACGTCGCTCAGTATCGGACTCGCTCTCTTTTGTGGCCATCTTGCCAGCGTCGGATGGACCGGAGCCGGCACGCCAGTCCCTCGATGAAACGCTCCGGCGGCTGACATTCGACCTCGTAGGCATCAATCCTGCGCGGACTTTCGGCCCTAGCGTTGTGAACGGACACTTTACCCACAACGCTTGGCTTTTTTACCTAGGTGGCGCAACAGCTCCTTGCCGACAGTGCGAAGAGAGAACTGAACCTAGAAATCAGGGCGATACCTCGGTGCCCTTCTCGCCACCGCATGCTGTAAGTCCCAACTTCACTGCCTCGTGCGACTCGTTGAGGCTTCGAATGAGTCTGACGTCGCTTTACGACAGATGTCACTCTTAAGCAGCTTGACTGTGCGTATATTCGGATTTACACAGCTGCAGTAGGTATCTGATCCTATCGCTAGACAACGACGTCGTTGGAGACGTCGAGACGTCGAACGCGGAGCAGTCGCAGGAAGTGGCGCGGTCGCCGGCAATGATGGGGATTCACGCCATCCAGCTCAAGACCCACAGCTCAGTGTCCAAACTTCACCGTACCATGTCCAAGAAGGAGAAGGGCGCCTCGCGCGAGAACGTGCAGACCGTCTGAGGACCGCTGGCGGAGGTCCGGCGCCGGTCGCTTCGTCCTCTGTCCAAGGATCCGACCTTGCGTCCCTTGATCACGGAACCATAGATATAGATGTAGCCAAGTACTTCGGATTGAATCCAAGTGCTATTGCTAGCCAGCCCCCTCTACTGGTGCGAGCCTCGCGCGTGCTTCGCAAGGCTCGAAGTTCGCGCTCCAAAACAACACTTCCACCATACCACCACTGACACCTCACAGTGTCACTATCAAATTAGCTCCGAGGAGTTTCTGTGTGCAAGGTGGAACTCTCGCACCATCGCGGAGTAGTCGCCGCAACAAGACTGTCGCTCGCGTCTCGCCGTCCCCGCCGTCCGGTTCATACGCACGAGTTGACGACGTCAGCAACAGAGAGCCTCAGCATCCAACCTCTTCCGAATCTCGTGGAAGTGGCCGGTCCGTGCTCGGCGCACTTTGTTTCCTGGCTTTTTACAGGCCGGAGCCAGGCTGGCCACAGGCCGGACCCAGGCCAGCGCCAGCCGGGATCCAGCCGGGAGGTGGGCGCTGAGGCAGCGTCGCAGGACCTTCTCGACATTGGTCTGTGTTAAAAGGAGCAGCAAATAAGGGAAGTGTGAACAGTTTACCCCCATGTCGCAACCCTCTCGGGACTCGAGCCACTGTTGGCGTGCGCGCGTGCGAGGTCGACGAGGTGTCTGCGAAGCTCTGGGGTTCGAAGCCCAGGCGCGACTTCTCGACCATCTGAGCCATTTTACTGTATGACAGCTCTTGATGCACGTTTCTTGTGGGACGGAACTTTTCTTAGGTAGCCGGTGGGGAGAGCCGCTGGCCAGCACACCTCGAGAGTCGAGACGCCTCGACTCTTCGCCGACCAGCTCACGCGCCGCTCCTCATACAGCTGTCACTCACGCAAGCGTAGTAAAGTAGGTAAGTCTTCACAAATCAACCGTGATACCTGGCCGAGCAGAAGCACGAGTTGCGCGAAACGACTTGCCGTGTGCGAAACTCGCGCAAGCCGTTGACCACGTCAATATCTTTACCTGTGGACGCCTTCGCCGTCGGCGGCTGGTGACTGAGTCGTGTCGGTTCATCTCAACTCTCCCCGTAAGTAGACGACGGTCAGGGCAGACAGACGCGGTGCCCAGAGACTGACCCGTTCCCCCCGTCTCGCCCGCCCTTGAAACCGTCCCCATCCGCCAAAAACTCGACGTCGCACCCTCCCTCCGCTCCCGCACGCTCCACCGACCTCGCACCGCCTCTCCAGAACTTTCGCCATGGCTCAGCGTATCACCCTCCGGACTCGCAAGTCCTACAACACCCCCTCCAACCGCCGCCGCATCGTGAAGACCCCTGGTACATCCATTTTTCCCTGCGCGGGCGACGGAGGATTGCGTCCCGGTCTGGAGCGCTGGCGGAGCTCGAGCGGACGGCCTGCAGGCTCAGTGCGGACACCCCCGACGTGGTGTCTGCTGGGCAGCTGTCGGGAAGGCGCCGCGAGCCGTGGTGCCCTGGCGCGGGTCAGGCGAGCAACCACGGCCGGCGAGCGGGCGCCGCAACGCCGGAGACTCGATGCGTTGGATGCTCTGCGCGTCGACGGGGAACCTATGCTCGAAAGTGGCGCTGGGTTGAGGTGCTGACTGCTCGCGCTTCCGTCCTCAGGTGGAAAGCTCCGTTACCTCCAGATCAAGAAGCTCCCGACCTCCCCCAAGTGCGGTGACTGCCACATTGCTCTTCCCGGAGTGCGTTTCTTCCTATACCGGACAACCTGGCGCCACGCTGACGACCGTCCGTCTCGCAGATCCCGGCCCTCCGTCCCCGCCAGTACTCCCAGATCTCCAAGCGCCAAAAGACTGTCCAGCGCGCGTACGGTGGATCGAGGTGCGCGACCTGCGTCCGCGACCGGATCGTTCGCTCGTTCCTGGTTGAGGAGGCCAAGATCGTGAAGAAGGTGCGTCGGCCCGCCTGCGCTCGAGCTGGACGAGCACTGATGCCCTTCGTTCGGACCCCCAGGTTATCAAGTCGCAGGGCAAGAGCTCCAAGAAGTAAACAGCTTCAGGGCGACATGTTGTGCGATGGAGAGAGGTGGGAGGTGCGGGAGTAGGGTCGCCGTGTCCAGCGCGGACGCGGGTGGTGGAAGCGATTTCACCGGACCCAACTGGAGGGCTGTCATGCCTGATATGACTTCCGTGCTGCCCTTCAGTCTCGACTCTTGAGTCGGCACCAGCGAGGTCGAGCGAGTAGGGACTGCAGCGGCGCGCGGACGGCCTTCCTGCGGAGCGCACGGCCAGGCTCGCCGCTGTGGTGCTGTTCCAGTTGTTTCGCACGATGGACTCGTGTGCGCGACGAAGAGTCTCTTTCTCAAGAGACCATGAGCGGCCCATTTTGCGGTGTTTTGTGCTCGGCCGACGCCGCCGTGGCTTCGAAAATCCGGCCCGCGTGGGCTCGCCACTCTTCTCAGCGCCGCATCGCAACCTGCACAGAATGTCGCCCGACGCCGCTGCTTTGAGCTCTGCCTCGACCCCGGCTACCGAGCCGCCTGTCGCAGCCGTCGGCGCCCCTGCGGTGGCGGCCCCAGCCCAGGCCGACGCCCCGAACGAGGACGACGACGAGGAGAACGACGCGGACGATGCGGGAGAGGCTGCCGGTGGAGGTGCGCGTCTCAGAAGCTCGCTATACGGTTTGCCGCTGACATGCGTTTCCACCGCGTAGAGAAGACTAAGAGTACGCAGCTCCGCTCGCGGGGCCGAGCACGACCCCGCCGCAGACCTCTGGACCCGCCAGCTGACCTCGCGTCCGCTCACCAGAGAAGAAGAAGAAGCCGAAAAGCAAGAAGAAGGCTCCCGGCGCCGCTCCGAGCATGACCTCGGCGCAGGCGTGCGCGCTTCAGTCGGAGCCGCCTCGCAAGCCCGTCTCGTCGTTCTTCAAGGGCAACATCTACCCCGTGGGAGAGATCCAGGAGTATCTCAACGAGTGGGCTCATCCGCTTCTGCTGGTTGCAACGACGCTGACGGGCGGCCCCCACCCAGCAACGCCTACCGAACGACGAGCGAGGAGAAGCGCGCGATTGAGCGCGAGTACCTCAAGGAGGACTCGACTTCCGTCTTCAACTACAACACGATCCGACGAGCAGCCGAGGTGCACCGTCAGGTCCGCGCCTACGCCCGCAAGACGATCAAGCCCGGCATGACCATGACCGAGATCGTCGAGCTCATCGAGGACGGCACGCGCGCTTTGGTTGAGGAGAACGGCATGCAGAGTGGCATCGGATTCCCGACGGGAGTCAGTCGCAATCACTGCGCGGCGCACTACACGCCCAACGCTGAAGACACCATCGGTCAGTGGCGGCGGGTCTGTCGGCCCCACTCGCAGGCGAAGCGCTGACCTCCGCGTGCAGTGCTCAAGCACGAGGACGTTTTGAAGGTCGACTTTGGAGTCCACGTCAACGGCAGAATTTTGGACTCGGCGTTCACGATGAGCTGGGAGCCGACTTACGACAACCTGCTGCTCGCCGTCAAGGATGCGACGAACGTTGGAGTCCGGGTGCGTCGAGAGCTGTCGCGGTCTCGCCGGTCGCTAACCCAGGGTGCGCAAACAGGAAGCAGGAATCGATGTTCGTACCAGCGATATCGGAGCTGCGATCCAGGAGGTCATGGAGTCTTACGAGGTTGAGGTTGGCGGCAAGATGGTCCAGGGTGAGCGTCCCGCGGACTCCCGGTGTGGCCGCGTCTGACTCTTGTTGGCGGCCTCAGTCAAGTCTATTCGCAACCTCACGGGGCACTCGATCAACCCCTACGTTATCCACGGCGGCAAGTCGGTCCCTATCGTCAAGGGGCAGGACAACGGCGAGAAGATGGAGGAGGGCGAGTACTTTGCGATCGAGACCTTCGGCAGTACAGGGAACGGATGGGTCCGGGATGACGTGAGCCTTTTTCCTTTTCGCCCGTGCGACGTGAGCTAACGAAGCTTGGGCAGGGTGTCTGCTCCCACTACGCCAAGATGGGCGACACGCCGACGGTGCCGCTGTCGTGCGTGTACACTTGTGACACCCACCACGCTGCAGTACTCACCCATCCTTACTCACAGCATGGTCAGCTCCAAGAAGCTCCTGAGCACCATCAACAAGCAGTTCGGCACCCTCCCGTTCTGCCGGCGTTACCTCGACCGACTGGGCGAGAAGTCGTACCTGCTTGCTGTGCGTTCTTTCCCGGATCCTGGACTTGGATTTCTCTGCGAAGGATCACTGACTTTGCCTCGATAGCTCAACGATCTCGTCAGTAAAGAGATCGTGCAAGCGTACCCGCCTTTGAGCGACAGCCAAGGGTGCGTCTCGGGCCTGTGACCCTTCTTGGAGATCTTGCTGATCTGTTTCCCCACGGCAGGTGCATGACTGCCCAATTCGTGAGTGAGCCATTCAGATCGTTGAGGTCTCCTGCCAATCATTTTCATCTACAGGAGCACACGATCATCCTGCGGCCGACTTGCAAGGAGGTTGTCAGCCGCGGCGACGACTACTGAGAGGCTGGACCACTCGGCCCACTCGGCCTTCTCGTCATGGGAACCCTGCATTTGGAAGCTGCATTTCAACGCCTGTAAAAGCAAGCGAACTTATTGAATAAGCTCTAGTTGAGCTCCTGAATCCCGGCTGAATCTCGTTGACCGCGCCGCCCGCCAACAAAAGAAACTGTTTCAGAGTTCCGTCTCTTCTTTCAGGAAGGGCCTCAAGTGACTGGCGTGTCATCGGACCGGCGTCCAGCTCGAGGACTGTGTCGCGAGCAACGAAGGCGGACAGTGCTGAGGTTCGCCCAGCGTGCGACAGGAAGTTGTCCCCCGACCTCATGGAGACCATTGAACACCTGTACCCAGAGTGGCCACGTTGCTACGTTGTGCAAACGCTAGGTAGATCTCCTGAGTGTCGCCAGCGTTGGGACCCGGCTTCCATTCTGAGGCGTTCGCAGACATCGCTGGAAATTATCAACAGGATTCATCAACGCTCTACTGCTATTTACCATACACCCTCTGAAGCAAAGCCCGACTAGTCTGCGTCAGAAAAGATCTGGGTCAGCACAGATTCCAGGTACGCTTCGAGCGAGCGAGACTCACGGATCGTGTCCTCCCACAGCCGGCCGGCAGTCTTGGAGAGGTCGGTGACCTGGGTCGTCGAGTAGTAGCCCGCCGCTATCTTGGCGTCGATCTCGACGCGCGAGTCAGGCGGGATGAGCTCCTCGGGGATCTCGTACCGCTTGTAGATGGGGATGCCGGACGAGACAATGGCGTCGTGCTTCATGTCGGACATGCTGGAGAAGCCGAGCTGTGAGCATGCGGGGACGGTGAAATTTAATAAGAAGGTACTCACGAGATCATGTTGTCGATCTTCTTGATGCCGAGCCAGTGAAGAACGTCGGGCATCAAAGCCTGGAAGCGCATGTCTACGGGAAAGTGCGGAGTAAGGAAGTGAAGGGAAGGCAAGAGATTCTGAAACACACCCTTGACACCGGCGATGAGCTCCGTGCGCTGGAAGTACTGAGCGGCGTTGTCGCCACCACGCTTGCGGGCGTTGTAAACGAGGTACTTAGTCACCTAGGAGCCAAAGAACGATCAGCATTTTACTTGTGACCGTAAACGTGGAGAGTTCACCTCTCCGAGGGCTCGGCCTTCCTTGCGGAAGTAGATGACGATTCCGACGCCACCGCGCTGGGCGCACTTGACGGCTTCCTCGATACCGAAGATGAGGTACGGGCGGCAGGTGCAGATGTCCGAGCCAAAGACGTCCGATCCGTTGCACTCGTCGTGCACGCGGAGGGTGAGCTCCTTGGTCGGGTCGGAGATGTAGGAGACGGGGCCGAACTGTGTGCCGGAGGGTCAGTCTGTTGAGTCTTGTCGTCGCGGAGCAGGGGTGCACGCACGATGTACACGGTCATGCCACCGATCGGGGGAAGGAAAGTCTTGAGGTCGTGGCGAGTGAGAAGCTCCGGGTACATCCCTCCAGTGTCCTCGAAGAGGGAGCGTCGAAGAGCGCCCTCCGTGATGCCGAACCGCTGGGCGATTCCGGGCAGGTACCACACTGGCTCGATGCTAAGAATCGGTTCACGTTAGTAAGAATTCATGTGCTGGAACGAAGAAGTAAAAACTCACGCCGCCTTGCTAACGTTGAGCTCGACGCCGGCGTCGAAGGCGTTGTAGAGCGACGGCTTCGCGGCCTCGTCGCCGTCCGCCCGTGCCGTCTTGGCTTCTGCAGACGCGGCCTTGTTCGCGTTGATCCAGTCGGTCGGGGTCTTGACGACAATCTTGCCGTCGATCGGGAGCGTGCCGGAGCGGACGGCCTCGTCCATGTCGATGAGCTTGATGTGCGCCTTGGTGATGGCGATGGTCGGGCGCACGTCGATGCCTGTGATTTCAATGATTCAGCTGGGAGCCCTAGCCAAAGGAGGCGGAGGAGGGGACGCACCAGCGTCAAAGTAGCTCTTGAACACCTGCGGCGCGAGGTGGCCGTACGGGTCGAGCGACACAATCTTCATTTTGTCGTCCCAGCTCGGGTTGTGGAGGATGTCGACTGGCGGCTCGGTGTTGGTGTAGTCTGGTGCGACGTGCAAGGTGGTTAGCTACGGCGTGCGGGGGCCCGGGACGATGTGGGGGCCGCGCCGCCACTCGAACGGGACGGTGCATTTCGCCGCGATAAGGTGCGCAGAACACGAAATCGGACTCAAGTGAGGGATCACTCGACGAGTATCAGCTCCCCCCAGCCCCCAACACATGCCGAGCCAACCGGCACGTGCCCCCCGAACGCCACTCGCGAGGAGGTTGAAGCACTCACCAGGACGGTGCGAGGGGTCGATGAGGCCACAGGCGGCCGCAAGGGCACGGTAGATCGAGTACGAGCCCGAGTACGCTCCGATCGCGTTGCGGACCTTGAGCGAGTTGACGTGCCGGCTCGCGACGACGGGGCCTCGCTCGGCGGCCGTAGGCGCGCCCCAGTTGAGCGGGATCGGGTGGATGCCGACCTGTCCAGGGTAGGCTGCGAGCACGAGCGATAAGTGTTCTGCACACCCTGTAATCTGACCCGGAAGCGGCACGCACTCGTGAGGATCACACGTTGGCTGTAGCCGTTCGCCGAGGCCTCCTTGCGCGCCACAAGCGACGGTGACTTGGGGGTCTCGTCGTCCGGCTTGGCCACAAACGGTGTCGACCCAGGCGACGAGGACAGGGGCGCGGGGAGGGCCGAGAGCGCGGGGAGGTTTGTGAACGAGCTGGAGGCGATACCGACGAGCGACTGTGGGGACGTGGGCGGGAGCGCGAGCGCCTCGAGCTGCAGCACGCGGTCAGCCTGGCTGTCCAGAGATCCGACGAGAGTGAAAGTCGCACCTTCTGCTCAAAGATGGCCTGGTTCGCCTTGATCCCCTTGAGCTCGTCGAGGATCGCGAGCAGGACCGAGTTGGCGCTGTCCGCCGCGGGCGCGGCTGGTGTTGGGCACATGGGCTGCAGGCTCAGAAGATTCTGGTCGAGTGTGAACGAGACGAGTCGGAAGGGGAGAAGGAGAGAAAGAGGTGACGATACGCTCACCCGCGTTTTGTATCGCGAACCCCGCAGCGCTCGGCCGGTCCGCGCTCGCCCACCCGAATCTCGCGCGGGCCGGGTTGAGCTCGTCCGAGAAAGTGCTCGGCAACGCAGTCGATTATCACTGCCGACATACGTCCACGTTCGACTCCCTATCTCCTGAGACTCGCCACAGCCGCGACGAGCTCGTTCAGCTGCACCTCGACGGCGGCGAGGCCCGGCGTGCCCCGGCTGCGCTTGCTCAGCGCGTCGACGTACTCCTTGAGCTGGCTCCGCACCGCGGCGGCCGGGAGCGTCGTGTCGCCTGCGTAGAGCGAGTGTGACATCTTGGCCGCCTTGAGCCACGCCGCGACAAACGTGGCGAAGTCGCGCAGATCGGAAGAGCGTCGTGTAGGGAAAGAGTGTCC
>ERZ1463038.163-NODE-163-length-19837-cov-14.947174_pt1 | contig 19837 bp, 28 predicted proteins | sample MGYA00564479_ERZ1463038 | MGnify/ENA primary metagenome ERZ1463038 (study PRJEB39244, sample SAMEA3635134) | Helicobacter pylori | study: EMG produced TPA metagenomics assembly of PRJEB11511 data set (Assembly of a 5300-year-old Helicobacter pylori...
TCTACACACCTAGGACACTCTTTCCCTACACGACGCTCTTCCGATCTCCCGCGACGACGGCCTGCTGCTTCGGGGCAAAGTTGGCGAGGACGGCGCGCGCGTCGGGCGGGTTGTCGATCACGGCCTGGTACGACTCCATGAGGAAGTTGGCCATCTCGCCGACGACGCCGCCGAAGCCGGCGCGAACGAGGTCGAGCCAGTCCTCGTGGTCCGGATGCGCGAATTGCTGCGCGAGGAGCGCGGTGAGGTGCAGCCGGATGTAGGCGGGCAGCGTCGAGCTGTAGACGTAGAACGTCGGGAGGTGCAGGAACGGGTTCGGCGCATCGGCGGTCGGCTCGGAGGCTGGGGAAGGGTACGACGAGCGCTCGTGGAAGAGCACGCGGAGAATGACCTGGTCCTGCGCCACGCCCGGTCGCCGCCGTGTTTCTGACGCGAGGATCTCGACGCCGACGTCGGTTCGGCGGAACCGGTCACCAAAGATGCCTTCGAGGCCCTCGATCTCGTCCTTGCGCCGCTCCTCCAGTTCGGTCTGGTCGTCCGAGCTTCCTTCCGCGAGCAAGTGCTCGAGCAGCGCTTCCTCGCTGAGTCCAGGAACGTCGTGCGCGTCGCCGCTCCAGCCGACGAGGCGGCGGCCCATCAGGTCGACCGCGACGCCCTCGCGCCCCTGCGCCTGCGTCATCGCCGTTCCAACGACATCGCGCGGGAAGCCGGTCTCGGTGGCGAGGAGGTCCGCCTTCCAGCTCTCAGCGAGCGCATCCGAGCCCTGGTTCGTCGCGATCCTCGCCGCCGCGTCCGCGGGCTTCGTCGACCGGAACGCGGCGGGAAGATCCTCTTCCGGCGTGTGGAGATGCAGGTACGACATAACTGCGAGCCGAAGCGGTCCAGTCGCGAACGACTTGAGGAGCGCGTCGCCGTTCAGGGCCGTCGACGAGCGCGCCGAGTGGACGTACGACAGCGCGGCGAGGACGTGCCCGCGCCGGAAGCCGGTCGAGGTGAGCTCGTGCGTGATCGAGATGTCTTCTGATGTCGGTGCGGCGGGTAGGTCCGAGATAGCGAGGTGGTCCGAGAACGAGTCTGCGAGGGACGCGACGCCAGCGGACGGGAAGCGGGTCATCATGCCGCGAATGGTGCCCTCGACGAGGTCGCGCAAGTGCGTTGGCATGCGGATCTCGGCCGCCTCAAGCCAACGCTTTGACATGTGGGCTTCGGACTTGGCGTTGACTGGGGTTGCGGAACGGGACGGTGCCGCAGATGAGAAGGGCGACAGCGACGAGGGCGTCGCGGACGTCGACGGCGCGCGGGACGAAGGCTGCGAGCTGGGAGCGGAAGATGGAGGTGGAGCCGCGGCGGCTGTTTCGAACGGGGTGGTGCTCCAGAGCCAGGCCTTGTTGGGCGTGCTGCTCGCCTTTTCGGCCTCAAGAGCGGCCCAGTAGTCTGCGAACGACGAGGGTGTGAGAACCGCCTTCGCGAGCACGATGCCCAGTACCCACCTCGTGTTTGTGGTGGGAGTTGGAGCTTCAGCTGAAGGTTATTGGCGAAGCGGTAGAGCGCGTACAGCGCGGCGTAATGCCTGCGAAGGAAAGTCGCATGAGCTGAAGCTCGCGTCGCGGCGCGTATAAAGCGCGCACTTTGCTTCCATCGCAGACCCCTTCTCGACGGCGATTGGAGACGGTGGTGGTGGCGGACGCATGTACACGGTCTCAGGAACGCCCTTTGCGTTCTTGCGTCGCAGCGTGACGCTCGCGCTCCACTGGCCGGACGCGCCCTTCTTCGGGTCGACGCTGGGCCTGTCCCACTTCTCCTTCTGGCACCGCTCCGTGAGCATCGATATCGGAGTCTTGTAGCCAGCAGCTGCACCAAGAGCCCAACTGATGAGCGCAGAGCGCGACTGCATGAGCGGCGGCGCGGCGTACGAAAGAGCGGCGGCGGCGCAACGGGCTCGCCCGGAACTGGCACGGGCTTGCTGCTCCCCGCATTCCCACTCTTGACGATGTTCTGCTTCCGCGCCGGCGGCCGCTTCGGCGCCGACTCGTTCCGGAAGGGGTTTTCGCCCAGGTCGTCCGTCGTGGTGATCTTGGGCTTTGCGGCCTTGGAGGACACCATCGTGGACTAGAGACGGCACGATGATGAGCTGTGGAGGCGGAAAGCACACGCTTGAGCGCACCTCGGGCGCGTGCTCGGGCGAGGGCCTGACTCGATTGCGCGGAAAGATGCAGCGGTCGGCGGGGGGCGCGTCGAAGCTCGTGAGTGGATGAAAAGGCAGCTACTGGAGGTGCTGGAGGTGTCAGAGATTCGGTGGTGCTGAGTGAAGCCGCAACTTGGTGCTCGCGCTCAAGGCTGCGAGAGTTCCCACGCTCCATGATGTCTGCCTGCAAAGGTGCGGCCAACGAGGAGCGGAAGGTCTCCTGAGCAGATCGGATCTTCTGCTGGTCTCGCTTACACAGGTCTCAGGTCAAAGGCGTGTACGTGCACTTGCCGGGGCTCGAAACCCCGAGCGCTCCGCTCCTCCTGCAGCAAGACGCCCTGCCACCGTCGACACACGCAACGTGGACAGAGTAAGATAGAGATCAATCCGGCCATGCATTATCCTCTAGCTCCCCACTAAAGTCTACTGGACCTTCTTGGACTCGGCGGGTGCGGCGGCGACGGCGGCGGCGGGCTCCTCCTTCTTTGGGGTCATGAAGCCAGCGGGCTGCTCGAACGGACGCTTGAGGTCACCGGTGGCAGGTCGGCCGAGAATGTGGATTTGAAGGACCTGGATTCGCAAGCCGAGAAAGTCAGTTGTGGGCGACTCGGTGAGTGGAGGAAGCGAAGGGACGCACCTTGGACTCGTACAGCGCCTTGAGGGGAAGGATACCCTGCATGAACAGCGGCTGGGTGTACTTCATGTAGAGGTGCATGACGCCCATCTGCGAGTGGCAGCGGTTACGGTTAGCTGGGAGCAACGAGGGCGGGAGCGCGCGCAGACGCACGATCGCGATACCGATGAGAACGCCTCGGACGGCCTTGCTCGTCTCTCCGAGGTCGTAGTCGCGGTTGGTGGTGGTGATCATCGCTCCCGGGTCCTGTTGCTGTGGTCGTGCGTGAGGTGTAAGCGACGCCGAGGCAGCGGCGAACGGACGGCAGCACTCACCATTGGCGACTTGGGCTCGACGTACTTGAGGACCTTGACGTCGTTCTTGCGCTTAATCTGCGGCGTACGTCGACTGCTCAGCCTTGTCCCGCCGCACTCGGCCGCTTCTGCCGCGAGCAGCTCCATCGCAGCTCTCACGTCCGCGCACCTCCCCATCATAGACCAGTGACTTACCACAACGCTGGCGTAGTAGTACGCCGCAACGCACATGAGCTGACTCGCGACGTAGCCGACGCGGACGGCGAGCAGGACGGTCGGGTCCTCGAAGTCGAACTTCTTGGCGACCTGCGCGGCGCGGACACGAAAGGGAGTTTATGATCAGTGTCTGCGTCACTGTGATAGCCAGCAGCGAGCTCGAGCGGGCGCCACGCGGTCGCCGCGGTGGTCGCGTGGGCGTGACAGCGCTGCCACGCGAGTCTCGAGCTCGCCGCGATGAGGCTGGCGACGGACGAACCTGCATGAGGCCGAGCGAGAGCGCGAGGTTCGTGATGGCCGGGTTCATTTTGAGGTAGGGGGCGAGGGGTGGTGGGCGAGATCAATGGGCGGCGTGCGGCGACAGCGGGATCGTGAGCCCGACGCGGTAGCGACTCGGCCTCGAGATGTCTCAACCAGCGGCTGGATCCTTAAGGAAGGAATTTCACTGGCGTGCTCCTGGACTTGACCTTGTGGGCAGTAGATACGGAAGGAACTTGATCGAGTTTGACGTGGTCGGTCGGGGGCGTCTCTGAGACCGGCACGGCTTCAAATGCCATGCGGGGGCGGCGACGGCGAACGCGGTCAAGGTCGACCTCAGAGCGCCCGGCTGTGCTTGCTTGAGTCCCACATAAACCACGTGCTGCTTCTTCGAAAGCAAAGGATGGATGCACACAACATAGCGAGTTGTTTTACGAAGTCAACAGAGGGTACTACCGCAGTGAAACCTGTCGAGAGCAGCGGCATCAGCAGTTGGCATCTCGGTTGCACACGTCTGAGCACGTCGAAGAACTCACCAGAAAGCAAGCAAACAAGCAACGAGCGCCCTCAGGCACTCGCTTCGACGACCATCGGCGTGTCCGTCGCGGCCGCCTCCTCGGACTCGCCGTTCGGGCCAACGAGGCCGTGGCGGTATCGCCTGCGCGGGATGACGATCTCGATCGTACACTGCGCTGTACGCTTGGTGCGGCGGGAGTTGGAGTAGGGATTGAAGTGGTCGCTGGTCGAGGTGTACTTCGAGAGCTGCTGGGCGGGTGAGCTGGCGAACGACGAGTAGGTCGAGGGTGGAGGCGAAAGTGAGGGGTTCTCTGTCGCGGTCGGGTGCATGTGACGGAGGCGCTTCGCGGGGTGCACTCTCGCGGGTGGGATGCGCAGGCGCACGACGAGCGAACCGATAGGCGCGGATGTTGACGAAATGGACTCCGACTCTGATTGAGAGTCGGACGACGAGGATGCGGACGAGTCGGTGAGTTCCGTGAGCTCGGACGAAGGCACGCGCGGGCGCTTGAGGTCGCTTCGCGCGCGCGGATGGTCGTCGTCGCTGTCGCTGTCGTCGGGGCCTGGCTGGGCGGGCGTCGGTGCGCGGAAGGAAGGAGCCGGTGGTAGTAGAAGAGTAGATTCTTCGTCTTTGGGGGTTGGGGGCGCGGGTGGAACGGAAAGGTCGGTGATCATGAGCTCGTCGTCATCGGTGGTTGAAGGCGCGGGTGAGAGAGTGCTGGAAGGGGCGATAGATGAAATGGCAACAGAAGCATCGGCGAGAGCGGAGAGGTTCGTGCTGGTCAGGCGCTGGGTGAACGACGGTGGGCCGTCGGAGGCGAACGTTGCGGAGCCGGTCGCGAGCTCAGGCGGAAGGGGCGCGGCGTCGAGCGAGAGCTGCTGAAAGTCATCGGCCGGCGTATGGTCACGCCCGCTGTCCGTATCTGGGTCGTCGTCGGCTTCCGGTGCGCCCTCGGCGCCGTTCTCCGGCTCCTCGGACGATCCGCCGCCATCCGCACCGCCGCCGCCGCCATGCTCGTCGGACGAGTCGTCGTCAGGCTCGTCGATGTCCTCAGCTTCATCGTCGTCGTCCTCGGGCTCTTCGAAGGTCTTCTTGCGCCTTTTGGGCTTGTCCGGCGGCGGCTGGGGCCCCGTCGAGGTCGACGGCACGGGCACGCTCCGGCGCGAGGAACGATGCGCGAGGTACGGGTTCGGCGCCTGCTGCTTCATAACGGGCGCTTCCTTCGGCTTCGGCTTCACTGGTTTCTTTTGTTTCACCGGTACCGTGGCGACGACGGGCGCAGGGGCGGGCTCGACGGCGGCCGGCTCCTGCGACTCGGCGCGCGGCTTGCCTTTGGCCGCCGTGCGCTCTATCTGCGCATCCGTAGCCGTCATGAAGTGAATCGATGCGCTCTTCTCGCTGTCGGGCAGCTCGGCCTCGCTGCGGACGGGGCGCGCGTGAGCTCGCGCGAGCCGGGCCGCACACTGGCGAGCGACTCACAGCTCGTTGCAGAATTCGTCGACAAACTTGGCGAGCACGAGCGGTAGGAAGTGGCGCAAGGACCCGGACGAGCTGTTCAGCGGCACGCCCCACGCCTCCAGCACCTGGCGGAATTCGTCATGGTCTACGCCGCCGCACGGTCAGCCCAAAGCGCGACCACGCTCGGCGGAGGTGCTTGCCTGGCTGAGGGACACGAGTCACTTTCGTACGGGCCATGTTCAGTCCTGCGCGACGAGTGTCGCGCCACTCGAGGTGGTGGCGGGAGGTCAAAGGTGCGCGAGGGCCGAGCTCACCTCGTTGCCTCCCGCCGTCTGCTCACATCACCTTTTCGACACGTGCATCCTGAGGGACGACACAAAAGCTGCCTGGCTTATCGTATTTGGGGCAATGCGGGCAGCTGATGAGGTGTTGGTCCCCTCCGCAGCCTCAGCTCGGCGCTTCCGTTCAGCAACTTGTGGCCGAGACGTCGGAACCAAGAGTCGCCAAAATCAGAAAGCCGTAACAACTCATCAAGATCTTCGAAGCGGGTGAGTCCTTCTGGGCTGAACGTCCCCAGTCAGCTCCGCACCTTCGGCTGCCGCCGTCGTGGCACAGTCCCGCTGGAGTTTGTTGACATACAACTGCCAAAGGCATTGTTTCCTCGACCGCTGATCAACCCCCTATCTCCGCCGCAGGGATTATATTTACGCAGTGTGCGAAGACGAAGGTGCGCCAGCGCCATGACGCGCATCACCGAGCGTTGTGCTCCGCGAAACGAGACCGTTTACGCCTGAGGCATCCCTTCCACCGCAGAGTGATCTGGGAGCTTGAAGGTACCAGCATCGACGTTACGTCGACTCGATCCAGAGCGAACAGCCGCCGCGGACGCGTCGCGCGCGGGCTCGAAGCGCACGCGCTATGGCCTGCCGGGCGATGATACTCACGAGCTAGCACTCCGTCTAGTTTGCATTCACCCTGTTGCTGTGCATCTGCTCGTTCATCTCTTTCTTCACGCTCTCGCCACGTCCTCTCAAGCCGTCATGTCGGTGCCGTCGACGCCCCGCTCCCGCAACGTCCAATGGTCGCGCATGGGCTTCGACGAAGAGGACTCGAGCACTACTCCCCTCACCACCTCCCCGAAGAAGAAGCACGCTGCCGCCTACTCTGGCCTCGCCGTCCCAGCCCCGCCGACCGTACCACTGCTCAGCCGGCGCGTGCGCTACCTCGGCCTCTTCGCCATCATCCTCGTCGGCTCTGTCATCATATTCGGCGGCAACTTTCCCGCTGCGTACGGCGTCGTCAAGACGCCTTTGAAGAGAGCAGGCGAGCGCGGGGCCGACCTGACGTACGTCTATGCGACGCCCTCGCCGGAGCTCGAGCCGTACGCGGCCCACCCGATTCACGGGCTCATGGCGGAGGCGAGGAAGAACTGGGCGGAGAAGGTGGGGAGGCAAAGTCGGACGTACGAGGACGCGGTGCGCGAGTACAGGACTCGGAACCAGCGAGACCCCCCAAAGGCTTCCGCGCGTGGTGAGTTTGCGAAGCCGCAGAGTTGGGTGGAAGTGGCGCTGACAGCTCGCTGAGTCACAGGTACGACTACGCCACGAGCAACGACGTCAGACTCATCGACGAGTACGACAACCTCAGTGCCAACATTGAGCCGTACTTCGCCCTGCCGTCCGCCGAGCTTCGCAGTCGGGTGAAGAACCTCCAGAACGTGAGCGAAAACCACGCGTTCCTCAGCATTAAGGGAGGTCGGCAAGATCTTCCCTGGACCGGTGCAAAATGGCGTGGCGTCCTCTGCGAGCTCTTCTCGGAGACCATTGCCGACTTTGTCACCCATCTCCCGGACCTCGACTTCGCAATTTTCCTCCACGACGGACCAGGGAGCTTCTTGGACGCCGAGGCTATGTCTGGGTATGTAGAGGCGGCGAAGAAGAAGCGATGTAAGTGTCCTTCGGGTGGTGAGCGACATTCGGGGCGGCCCTGGAAGCTGACTTGGTGCGACACAGACGTGGACGAGACTCAACTTCCCATCGGCGGTACCACCGAGTAAGTCCACTCCCTTTTAACATTTTCTTGACATCTTGCTCAGACCTTTATATGAAGGTGGGGTGTGCGATCCCGGACCTGCGCCCCAACGTCGCGGCTGCGACGCTCCGAGGTCGGACTGGAGAACCAGGTCACGCCCGGACCTGCATTCATCGTGGGCTCTTCCGTTTTTGGTCAGTTTTTTAGTAGTTTCTCACACATCCGCTGGCAGAAAAATCACCTCGACTCGATGGACTACTGCCATCAGCCAGCGAACCTCTACTTGCACGGTTCGCACAACCGTCTCACAGGCGCTGACCCCCGCTGACAGCCCATGCAGGGAGCACCTACTTCCAGCCGTATCTCGGTCGCCTCGAGCCGAGCTTCACTCTGTCCAAAACGAGCATCAATTCGGACCTCCTCTGGCCCGCGCCGATTCAGTACGACCTCAACCCCAAGAATGAGATCGCCTTCGCGGACAAGCCCGTGCACAAACTAATGTGGCGAGGCTCCCCCGACGGTGTCTCCGTCACGCAGTCCTCCGAGTGGCGCCACACGCACCGCTTCCGCGCCATCTACCTCACGACCTCGAACGACACTTGCGAGACGCGCAAGGTCCGAATGACGAAGCGCGACCTCCTCGGTCGCGAGTACCAGATCGACGCCGATCTCACTCTCGCGGACCTCAACGAGCGGTACATGAATGTGCGGCCAACTCAGCACGCGGTCCAGTGCGAGCCGCACCTCTGCGCGCACGTCGAGGCTGTCCTCCCGTTCGCACCAAAGGCGTCGCTCGAGGAGATGGCGGACAACCGCTACGTGCTTGACGTGGACGGCAATGCGTACGACTTCCCACTTTATTGGCCTCATCGATGCTGGCTCATTTACTTTTCCCCATCGCAGGTACAGCGCCCGCTTCCGCACCCACTTGCTCTCGAAGCAGGTTCCGCTGAAATCCACTCGCTACCCAGAGTTCTATTCAAGTCAAATAGAGCCTTGGCTCCACTATGTAAGAATCACTCTGGTTTGCGCTCTGGAGCTCTAGCTCACAATCTGCCGTCCTCAGGTCCCCCTCCGACAAGACTACAGCGATATATACAACGTCATGGCATTCTTTGACGGTGATGTAAGACACTTCCGAGCCAAATCACTCTTCTTGGCACTGACGCGACCTCTTAGACGTCGCCTCAGCGGATCGGGAATCACGACAAGTTGGCCGAGGAGATCGCAAACGCAGGCAGCGTTTGGGCACAGACGCACTGGCGGGCCGAGGACATGAAAGCGTGTGAGTCACTCTGAGGGAAACTCGAGATGATTACTGAAATTTTGCCACTCTTTAGACATGTTCCGGTTGCTCATCGAATATGCGAGGTTGATGGACCCGGACCGCGACGAGCAGGGCAACACAGCTCCGGGATTATAGAAAGCACAGCTCAGTACAACTCTAGACTTGTACATATATTACACTGCATTTGCATCCTCACTTCGCCTCGCCGACCCCGAGGTGTTCATCATTGTGGACCTGCTGTAAGCACTGCAACGGCTCTCGCGTAGCCAGACCCAGCAATCGAAGTTTCAGTCAGGGCTATGTGTAGTATCTACAGTTTGCAAGTGGGGTTATGATTGTACAATGGTGACATCAAATGAGGGTACAACAGCAAGTCAAAGTGATGGTGCTGGCGGCAACCGAGGCAACAGAGAGTCCCTGCTATTCGAAGACAGCATGCATGTACAAATGTTCCACCCTGGATTAGAGATATCGAGAGGAGATGATCAACAAGCGGCCTGGACCAACCAAATGTCAGCGCCGCCGGCACCTTCCGCTCTGTGTTCGACGTACCAGGTTCAACTAACGTAACCATCCTCAGGAGATGGCGTAGAGGCACTGAACTCATCGCAGGATAGGTCCATCGCTCCCGGGAAGCCGTCACCCAAGCCAAAGATGAAGTGATCGGCGTCGCTGGAGCCGAACGAATACAGCGAGGATGGGTGTGGCTCGACGTTGATCAGGGCGGACGCCGCAGGAGAGTCGTAAAGACTCGAAAGGCACTGATTCGGGTCGCTGTGTACCAGGGTGTCACTTTCGGGCCGTCTGAAATGCAGAATGTGACGCACACTTGGACGCGCGCGCGTTCGGCGACGGGGGAATCGTGCCTCTCCGACGCCACAGCCGCCTCCCCTTGGTGCTTGTAGGTATGTTCGTAGGCTCTCTTCTTTATATTTGCCGTGTTGTCCCGGGAGATAGCCGAGTACACTCCCAGCCTACGCCCCCGAAGCGGTTGGGGTGGAGCGCAGGATGGGTGCCGACAAACCCAGGTGTTCGTGACAACCCCGCTGGCGCTGATAGCACTGGTGAAGTCGAAGTAGTCCGACACCCGCCAAGAGGCTGGTACGGAGGGTGCTGTGACTTTCGGGAGGGACCTTGGAGAGGACGAGGTCGACTGCACTGACGATGTTGGCAATTGTTGATTCTGATCGCTAGCTTGATACGTACTGAGGATGTGCTCGAAGTACGCATTACATGTGCAGGAATCTGGATAGCTCCGGCCTGGGGGAAAGAGGTCAGCCTGGCGCGCGCCGCGGAGCTCCGCGAGACGTACCGAGGGCTGCCCAGCCGGAGCCGAGTCGTCGCAGATGCCGTGGGCGTTCAAAAAAGAAGTCGTAGACTCTATGAACGAGGCCGTGAGGTTGGCTTGGAGGACTGCACCGGCGTCGAGGTCCGTCAGCTCTCCCGTTCCCTCCCTCACGCCACTGACTCGACTGCAGCGTCACTCACTGACTGCGCCACGCTCCACGAGCGCCACCAACTCCTTCAGCTGCTTCACTTTCTGCAGTAATTGCCTCGCGGTGCCTTGTTGATCGTAGGACTTAGGAGGATAAGAGATTAGTGGCGGGGCAGTGGCAGACGTCGGGAGTCGACGACGCGGGACCGCGGGCTCACCATGTCGCTGCTGCTGAGGGGGCTACAGGGGAGTGTGTTGGGGGGAGAGTGGATGACGAGGAAGGTGCGGAGATGCTATCTGGAGAGAGAGATAGATGAGCGGGGAGCGGAGGGAGATAGATGGGCACCGGGCGGCGGACGGTATCTCGCGAACGTGATTGCGGACCATGTCAGAAGACTTCGGCATACCGTGCCTCTATCCTCCCAGAGCCAATCCCGGCGCGCTGCCCGGGTATTGTCGGCCGCGGCGTTCGGTACGCCGTGAGGCTGGACGCGTACCCGACGCGTCCTCGTGCGGATCAAGGCGGATCATGACGAGCTGCCGTCTTCTCCGCCTATGCCTGCTTCCGCGAGTTCACTATCGCAGGCGGCGAACGCGGATTGCGCGCAATCAACCGTCGGGGGCTCCGCGATTCGGCTGGGCCCCACATCATCGCGAGCCGAACTCCCTCGCCCCCACAGGAGACCTTCCTCGACAGCACCTGGCACTGGAGCTGCCAGAGTTCGCTCGGAGTTCTTGAGCACAAAGGGTCGGGAAACCAGCGACTCTGTACGTCAACGAGATCGAGCAGTGCGGAGCGCGGCCTGGCCTCTGATCCACCGCAACCCCCTCCGGTGGGCGTTCAAAGATCCGTGCGTCTCGAGACGAAAGCGTTCAGGCGAACAATCGCCCAAGTACGCTCCCGGTCGATGGAAGCCGCTTCTGGTGCGAGACACCGCCGCCCCACGAGCGGGACGAGCACGTCCGCCAACCCCCCTCAGACACGCAGACTTGGGCTTAGTTTTCAGCAAGCTTTTGGACTTCTGTTGGCGACTTGGCCTTGATGACCAGCGCGTGGAGTCCCAGCTCGAACTCCTCCTTGAGCGAGTCGTTGACGAGGCGGTGCCGTGCGATTGCTCGCTGTGTGTCACAGACAGCTGCATCAGCTCTGGTAGCTACGACACCGTCCAGCAACTCAGAACGGAACGCACCTTGCCCTCAAACATCTCGCTGACAACCTCGACAGAGAAGTGCGTCTCGCCGTTCCCGCCGCCCTGCGCCCTCATCGCAGCATGGCCCGCATGCGCGGCCGAGTCGTTCGAGACGACGAGCGAGACGGGCTCCAGCGCCGCCGTGATCTGCAGCAGCGCGCGCGCACGTCAATTCGCCGGGAGGTCCACCGGCCGAGCGGCAGCGCACCTTTGCTCGGATGGCGTCTTCCATTGGCCCGCGGCGGGGGACGGACGTCGAGAGCGCTCTGGTGGCGAGAATGTGGCGAGCTTGGGCGAGCGGAGTGGTGAGCCTCAGCATCCGGCGACGGTGCGGAGAGAGGGCGCGAGAACTGCGATCGCCAGCCAATCGCCAGTGTCGGACCGGTGGTGAAGCTTGGGTGGCCGCTTCACGACATTGCGCTCACCTAGATATTCAGACTGTTGCAGCTCCTTCCGGATTCAGAAAAGTGCAAGCATCGGTAAGTGGCCGGGTAGAGCGTGAGGCTGACATGCCGGCCTTCGCGACCACGGCACTCTGAATCGACTGACTGCTCGTTGCGAACCGAAGAGGCAAATAGTTTTAGGGGTACGAGGCCAGGCAATAATCACTTTCCAACACCCACCAGCTGCCCCGGTGCCTCTATGATCTTCTTCCAGCTCTCGACCAAGCGCGCGAGCTCGACGCCCTCGACGACGCGGTGGTCCGCACTGAACGTCACATCCTGGCAGAAAGGAGGTTCAGAAAATCCAAGAATTTGAGTGTGAAGTATCAGAACGCACCATGAGCAGTCTCGGCTCCATCCTGAGCGCGCTCGCGTCACCGCTACCGACCGCGACGCCCCTCGCGAGCGCGCGATCCTCCTCGACGTACATCGGCACGACCCTGGTCCTCCCAATCGCGCCGATCGCGAGCTGACCCGTCGGCGGGATGATCGGGTGGGTCGACCGGCCGCCGACGACGCCGACGTTGCTGAGCGTGATCGTGCCCGTGCGCTTGCTCTCCTCGGGGAACTTGGGCGGGCTCGACGCGACGGCGAGTGACTGCAGGTGCGCGATTTTCGACGCGAGCGTGTAGGGCGAAAGAGTGTCGACGGAAGGGAGAAGCGGGGTGTAGAGGCCGCCGGTCGGGCCCGAGAGCGCGAGCGAGATGTCGTGCGACGGGCGCCGGAGGAGCTGCTGCTCTGGCGTGAGCGTGCATGTGAAGATTGGGTGGCAAGACATGGCGCCGGAGAGCGCTTTGATCAGAAGTGGGAGAAGGGTGATGCGGTCGTATTGCTCGGACTGGCCGACGCGCGCCGCGGCGTCCCAACCTGCGAGCCGCTGCAGCTCGAGCTCGTCGGCCGGACGGAGCGTTTTGCGGTAGGCTAGGGGGATGCTGGAGTTCAGCACGAGTCGGAGACGCTCGAGGAAAGTGACGTCGATCGTTTCCGAGTAGGAGAAGTGCGGGATTTGGAGCGTCGAGGTCATGGCGCGGAACATGGCCTTGCGGACAGGCGAGAGGGGAACGGTGGTGGAAGATGTCGAAGGCGTGGCGTTTGAGGCGGATGAGGAAGGTGCGGTGACGGCGGCCGTGGGTGGCGTCTGCGGTGTCGCTGCCGAGCGCGAAGCTCCCGAGAGGTGGTCCAGGACGTCGCTCTTCGTGACTCGGCCGTCCTTTCCGGTTCCAATCACGTCCGAAAGGTTGATCGACGACTCGCGAGCCATTCGTCGGGTCGCCGGAGTCGCGAGGACGCTGCTTCCTGCTGCGGTCAGGACGGTGGCGTCGCTGCCAGTGGTCGCTGGCGATGAAGCGGGTGCCCCGGAAGGCGCCTCTTCTGTGACTGGCTGTACGCTGGGAGCTCCATCTTCGACCTCGACCTCGACCTCGCAGAGCTTGCCGCCGACCTTGAGGACATCGCCCACCGCGCCCGCGAGGTCCATCACGCGGCCCTTGTACGGGGACGTGATCTCTACCGTAGCCTTGTCGGACCTGTGGATTCAAGTGTGTTGGTGAGAGTTCGAAATGGAGGTCAGATCAGGCTTACATGACCTCCACGATCGGGTCAAACTCGTCGATGACCTGGTTTGGGGTCACGAGCCTGCGAAGTTCAGCGTCAGCTCATGCGTCAGCGAGTCCAATTGACTAAAGCCTGTTCGGCATTCAGGAAACACATGTAGCCTGCGAAGAGTTGGCCAAGGTCCCCAAAGAGACCATTCCACCCGCCAGCGTGCGCGGGGTTCAGGCAGCGCACCCAAGCAAACAGCACCGAGCGGTGTAGCTGACACAAAGCCGGATGACCCTCGAAAGTGCCAGAGAGGTCCCACCGCAAGCCCTGGACGCCTCGCGAGCTCCCCATCTCGCCATGCCCACCGGACGCGCCCCACATGACGCCTGGCAGCTCGGTTGTCCCCGCCTCGCCCGCGCACACGAGCAGCCGCGACTGACCATTTAACAATCTCGCACTCGGTGATGCCCTCGCCAATGTCTGCGAGCAGGAACGGTTTCTTGATGCTCGCGTCCCACGCGGCCGAGCGCGAGAACGCGCGCGACGAGCGTCGGCGGGCGTGGGCGACGAGGGGAGCGACGGCTCGGAGGCGGAGGGCGAGCATCGGGGCGGCGGGGTGGAGAGTTGGAGAGAGAGAGAGACCGACCTGGGGTCCGCGCGGGGCAGCAACGGGGTCAAGAGCCGGCACGCCGGCGGTCCGTCGGATACAGCCCCAGCTCGCCGTCGTGACTTTGCGTCTTCGACAAGCGACTGCACCCTTGTACAGAAAATGATCGAGAGTGAGCTGCAGTCGGAAGAAGCTTACTTTGGCTTGGAGGAGAGTCAGGGGTCAGATGTCAGATCGAGAAGGTTTGAGATCCCCCACTCGCGGTGAGCTTCCCCAGACGCCTTATCGCGACGCGACGGCGGCACATCGACCAACGTAACCGGCCATGTCGAGCTCGTACTACCTTCACACATTCACCTGGTACGTGATCAGCAGGGTGGTACCGGCGCCTGCGCCTAGAGGTCGGTTGGCTGACGCGACGACGCACCTCTCGCAGGGACGGCGAGGCTGACTCGATCACCGTGAGCGACGGCCGCTCCTGGACCTGAAAGAGCTACATCTGACCTTCTCGCACCTGCAGGTGACGGGAAGCTTCGACAACGTTCGTCTCCCGCTCGATCGAATCGGCAGTCGAGTTGCTAACAGCCCGTGCACGCGCCCCAACAACCTGAACAGTGGTCCTCGTGCGTCCCGGCCTGCTCGAACCTGCTGGAAATACTGAGTGTATCTCCACAGGTCCCTCCCTCTATCTCTCGTCCCACCGTCGACCCGCCCTGGCTTCGAGCGATCAGAAACTGGGACCGCCACTCCGAGGAAGGCGTCACCGAGCGATGGGAAGCGGTGGAGCGCGACCTGCGAGCTCGAGTTTGGGGTCAAGGTAGTCTACAAGGTGAGTTCAGGTCCTGTGATCAAGCGCATGTGCTGTGGGGGTTGGGTTTAGACGAGACGACTCGCGATAGAGCCAGGGGGGAGTGATCCCGTGGGGTGAACAGCGAGCACAAAGCTCTTGCATTCGCAGCGAGGCTGTGTGCTCGATCTAAATCGTCCTTGGGCCCACCCGAGCTGGCTCGGCGTCCGGTGCTGCGTGCATGCGTGCGAGGCTCGTCCGCGACAGTCGCAGACGTCGAGGTGGACATCAACGAGTGCCGTTCCGGAACTACACTTGCTTCCACGCCAAGCGTATCATGGGAGTACGCAAGAACCTGAACAGCCTCCGCGGACCTTGCGCTTCTTACGAGAGGCGGTCGCGCGACGCCTGGCCAGACAGCTGATGACTTCGCAAGCCGACTAGGAGCTGATGATTATTTTAATCCTTCAGTACGTTATAAATGGTGGTCACTGGGTACACTCCTCACGCTCGCCCCACGAGGCGGACGCGTCTGGCAACGTCAACAACCACTATACCCGTGAGCGTCCCACCTTGCCCATTTCGCAAGGCCAGAGCTAAGCGGACCTCTGCAGCTCCCCCACTCTACATTCCCGAAATTCCGAGCTCAATCCCACTGGAGTTCACGAGCTCGGATCGCAACGTCCAGGTCATGCGGTGGGAGTCGGACGAGCACGACGAGACGGATAAGCAGCTCGAGGTCCTAGCAGGTGAGTTCTCCACTCCCAATCTTCAGATATGGTCATGTTCTGAAGTCAAACATCTGGTGACAGGGACTTGCACATCTCCAAACTTGCGGTTCTCGACGCTCCGCACGCTACTCTCCCTCCTGCTCGCGATCCCGAGTGGCGCATTCCGGTTCGGCCGTCTTTCGAATGCGGAAGTATCTGGCGGGAGCCACTACGGCATCGAGCAGATTCACGAGCCGCTGGAGAAGGACGCTGCTCACCAGCAGAGCGACCTAGTCCCCAGTGGCTTCTTCATCCTGCTGCAGCCGGGTCCGTCCCTCGTGCCCGTTCAACGCCTAGGTCCCCACTGACTAACAAGCAACACAGTTGAAGCCCCATCGCCAATACTCAAGAACCCATCGACAGTACCCGTCGCGCTCTCGCACCACCTCTCGCTCACCTCGCACCAGATGAACTCGACCGACTCGCTCTCGTCCTCGGCGAGCTTCAGCACCGCGCTCAGCACCTCGTTCAGCGCCAGCGCGCTCGGGAGCGTTGCGGGCGAGGAATCGTACGTCTGCGTCCACGACGCAGGGCGGCTGTGGCTGTACGAGCCGGAGGGCGCGCCGTCGAGAGACGCCGACGAGGAGGTTCGCAAGAGCTGGTTCGACCTCCAGTGGGGCTTTGATCCCGATGTGCGCCGCTTCCAACTTCCAGCTCATCATGAAAGACCTCTGCTGACTCGTTCCATCCCGTCAGACGGCGTTTGCGGCGCTCCCGTTCACAACGAGCGCGGCGCTCCTGACGCCCTACCTTTCGTACGCGGCGCCGACGACGACGCTCGAGCAAACGCAATGCGAGGAATATCTCCACGGTCACTTCCTGGAGTGCGTGAATCGCTGGGTGCGCGGCCGGGGACACATCGAGGAAATCGTCGAGATCATGACGGACGACGAGTGGGAGGAGGCGTGAGGGGGTCTAGGGGAGAAGATGTGGTGGTTTAGAGGGCGTTTTGTTTCGATTGCTACTAGCTTTGAATCAGGTCGGGGACCTCTCGTGGGCCTTTGGGCTCGAAACTGGGTCTGCGTCTCCTTGTGCCGCGCTCGCTGATCTTCACGAGGTCACCGAATTACAAGCAGAGATCCTTCTGATCTACGGGTAATTTGCATTCACACTAAGTGCTATCTTCCTCACTAACTTCCCTTGCGCGTCGTCCCACCTTCCCTTCAGTCCTCCGACCCCACCCCTTCCGACCTCTCAGCCTCCGCGTTCCCTCAAGCAACACACTTCCACCCGCAGCAGCGATCGACATGCATCCCACGAACAGAACAAAGCTTCCTAGCCCATACCGGCCCCAGCTCGCGTTCTTCGTGCTGGTCGGGTCGAACAGCAAGCCCGCGAGAAGCGGGCCCGTGATGGCGGCGACGCCGCGCACGATCGAGAGGTAGCCGAAGATGGGACCGGCCTGCTGACTGTCCTTCCCTGTATCATGAAGAATCGTAAGCTTTCCGCGCAGTCACTGATCGAATAAGTCGACGGGGGCGCTCACCCGCAACTGGAAAGTGAGTACAAGTCAGCTTCCTCCTCGAGATCTGAGAATGCGGAGCAGACGCACCATCCGTGCACGCGGGAAACCATGTGGAAGTTGCACCACCACCACAGAGCCCCAGCAGCACGCTGAAGCCAAACATCTTTGGCAGCGTGTCGCCGACTCGCAGTAGTCCAAAGATGGTGGCGGCGCAGACCGACGCGCTGCAGAACATGACGTTCGGGTACGGGAACCTGCGAGAAAAGTTGTGAGTCGGGTTCACAATATCTCTCGAGGATGTAGGAAGAGGAGCTGACCGGTCACAGAGTGCTCCGGTGAGGATCTGGCCCGGCACACTAGATGCGTTGAGCACGCTCAGGACGAGGCCGGTGCTGAAGGGCGACGTGAAAGCTCCTAGGTAAGATGGTAGGTACGTAATGATAGGGGAATACAGCAAGCCCTGCAGAGTCACCACCACCGTCTGCTTGCTTGCGTCAGCGCTGCTTCGGATGCACGTCGGGGACCAGACGCACCAAAACGAGTAGGGACGGATCGAGCAGGAGCGACCACTTGATCGGAGTGTGTCGAGAAGCGCCGGGAACGGGCCGAGTGACGGGGATTCTGGGCTTGAGCCCTGGGATCGCGATCCCGCACACGACGGCCGTCAAAAGCGCGAAGATGCGAAGTGTCCATCGGAACCCGACGCGCGCAATAAGCGCTTCAATAATGAGGGGAAAAGCGAATCCTCCGACACCAGCGCCGGCGAAGATGCATCCGCCAGCCAATGCGCGGCGGTCGACGAACCATTCGGAGAGGCTGTGAAGGGGACAGGATTGGGCTCAGCGCGATACCTAACGGCGCGGCTGGGGTTTTAAGACATGACCTACTAGGCGTAGACTGGAGTGTACATCCATCCTCCAGCACTTCCAACGATCAGCCCTTGGAAGACCAAGAGCGTCGCCACATTCGTTGCGAAGCTTGCGACGAGCAGCGCGACAACGTAGACGGCGAGGGACGCCCAGACGCCCTTTCGCACAAGGTGCGGGAAGCGTCGACAAAAAAGTATCCCTCCAATCATCTCAATATCTAAATCCACAAGCGTCAGCACCGAGTCAAGCCAGACGGATCCAGCGGGCAAGACGCACAGAGAAGCGCGAGCTGCGTTGTGCCGATCGCGGAGATTGTGACCGGTGAGGACGACGAGAACGGCTCGTGGCTGGTGTAGTGAGATTGCCAGGTACCCCAGCTAAACGCTCCTCCCCAGACCTGTCGGTGCGCTGCGCGGTCAGCTCGTGGCGCAGGAGCGGAGTGGAGAGAGGGCTCACAAAAGTGTCGACGGCAAATGAGGCTGTACTTGATCAGGTAAGGGAATGAAGGGGCAGGACCGAAGTGGACTCACAGAGAACGAAGCGCCAGGGAGCCCACCCAACGTCCACTGGCGGAAGCTCGACCGCGCGCAAGGACTCGGTGGTGGTGTCCTTCGACTCGGCTCGCGTGAGCCCCACGGGGGAGAGCTCAATGTCCATTGGGAGCAGTGGTTGGATGGAAGTGATTCCTGGAGGATCGCTAGTTTCGTTCGGCGCACGAGTCAGCACGGCTCCCGGCCGAACCGCGCTTTGCCGAGCCCGCTCTCTGTCTCGACTGATAGCACTAGCGTGGATGAAATCGAGTCAGTAGTGTTTCTCAAGGTGGACTGGAAGTGGAAGTGACAGGAGTCCAGATAAGGGCACACGAGCGACAGCCGCCGCAGGATCGTCGTGCACGGCCAGGCCGCGTCCAGAACCTTTTCCGGGCGTCGCCGGGCGTCGCCAGCTCTGCACCCTCGTTTGCGCACTCCATCGCCTCGGTTTGCTTCTCCCGACTCCGTCTGTCTGTGCTTTGCCTACCCTACGACCTTCTGACTGCCCGTGAACGATCTACGAAGGCCGCTCAAGGCCGCTGCTTGCGACACTTCCGCGTCCCGCCCCCCACCTCGACGCATCCTCTCGCCCGCGAGCGGCGTTCCCGCGTACGAGCGCGCCTAGACGTCGCTTCGTGAGGTGAGTGCTCTGTTCACCTGTCCACGTCGGACCGAGCGCGGGAGGAGCGGCCGTGTCGACGCGCTCGACGCGGCGGAGGCGTCCGGGTATACGGGACCTGCAACGCGCAGGCCAGGCTTGGACAACAGCTTCGCCAATCGCAGGGGGTTCGGCCGAATGGTTCCCCCTCGCCCGCTTGTCGTGTCGTCCAAGCAACCCAAGCGCAGCTCAGGTGTCCTGCCTCTCCGCATTGGGCGACTGATTGTTCTCCCCACCCGGTTCAACAGACTCGCTCGTTACCACATCGACAACGCAGACGTCCTGGCCAGGCAGCCATGTCGGCCTCACCCGATGGCTCCTCGTCCAGCAGTGCGTCTCGTGCTTCCTGCGCGCTTTGTCCGCGCTGACCTCTATACTTGGGACTTGCTCTATCGCACTTCTTCCCCGCAGGTCCCGGCGTCCCCGCCCCAACTCCTCTCAGCCGCCCGTACCCACAAGTTCTTCAGCAACCACCCGTGCCGAGTGGCATGGTTGGCGACGCGAACGGCTGGGGCAGCAACGCCGACATCCGGCCACTGGCACCGCTCCCCGGCGCGCCCAAGGGCCGGAAGCAGTCCAAGGCGGGCGCGGAGGACGGCAGTCAGGAGGGTAGCAAGGAGAAGAAGACGCGGAATCGCAAGCCGAGCTCATGTAAGTCTTT
>ERZ1463038.164-NODE-164-length-19782-cov-13.918690_pt1 | contig 19782 bp, 35 predicted proteins | sample MGYA00564479_ERZ1463038 | MGnify/ENA primary metagenome ERZ1463038 (study PRJEB39244, sample SAMEA3635134) | Helicobacter pylori | study: EMG produced TPA metagenomics assembly of PRJEB11511 data set (Assembly of a 5300-year-old Helicobacter pylori...
GGGTGACTGGAGTTCAGACGTGTGCTCTTCCGATCTGTTGACCCACTGGCTGTTGTGGTTGTTGAGACTCGAGATGTCGAGCTGGTCATCGTAGTTCTCCTCGATCTCTTGTACGCTGACGAGGGTGGTACGAAATGACGCAGGGGACGCAGCGGGCGAGGTGAGTCACTGCGCGATGTGGCGACGATTAAGGACGGCTCACCTAACGATCGAGCTGCTCCGTGGTCGCTTGGTGACCTGTAACGACAGCGAACGATGAGTGGCTGGAGTCGCGCGCCAGGTGGGGCTTTGGTCCGCTGACCTTGCTCGCCGCTGATGCCGAGAGCGCGCGGGCCCGGGTCGTCGTCGTCTGCAGGGGCGGCGGTCGTGGCGGCGGAACGAGCAGCGAGGAAGACGGGATGGAGGTCATGTGGGCTGAGGGCGTGCAGCAACGCGGAGGCCACGCCCCTCCTCGAGTTCCTTGCCACGACTCCAGGCGCTCGTTTCACCCGCTTCGCCCTCGCAGCACCTCGCGCCACTATATTCCCTGCGGAACGCACGGCATTTCTTGATGCTTCAATTCGGCGCAACAGTCAACGAGTGTTCTCGCAAAGTCATTTGCACTTCGAGAGCCCGATCCCTTCGTTACTATGGTGCGCGCGGACACCGACGGTGGCGAAGCTTGCAGGTGCGCGCCGCAATCATGCTTTGCAAGCAGCACCCACGAAATAGAAGCTCAGTGCCAGTACTGTCGTAAATCAGGCCAGTCAGCGAGCGTTCGTGAGCTAAAACAGGAACCAAGCCTCACCTTCGACGCCACCGGCCGCACGTGCTCCCACGCGAGGTCGAGCGCCTTGACGACGTCCTCGGGGAGCGGACCCTTCTCGAGGTCGAGAAGGTTCGCCTCGAGGTGCGCATTGCTGGAGGCGCCGATGAGGACGTTGTCGCCGTGCTCGCGCGACATGAGCGAGTGGTGCGAGACCCAGCGAAGGGCGACTTCGGCGAGGGTGAGCTTGTGCGCGTCCGCGACGGGCTTGACCATCTCGAGCGCCTCAAAGTACTCATCCTGGCGCAGCGCATGAAATGGTAAGCAGTCGCGACAAGTGTGCGGGGCAGACGACGCGGCCGCACTTTCCAGTACCGTGCGCGGTAGGATGATCCCTGGACCCTGTTCGGGTCGAAGCGGGAGCCCTCCTCCACCTTTGCATCCTTCGTATACTGACGCGTGAAGAATCCGCCGCCAAGGGGGTTGAACTCGTAGAATGAGAGACCTGGGGGCGGGCTGGGTCAGCGAGAGAGGGAAACGAAGCGCTGGCGTCGACGGACCGAGGGCGCGGAGGCAGGGGAAAAGCTCCGGCTCGACGTTGCGGTGAACGGCGTTGTAGATACCCTGGTACGCGGTGGGCTTGATCCATCCGTTCTTGTCGCACAGGCCGACAATGTACGCGACTTCCCAGGACTGCGAAGCCACGGTGTCAGTGGGCATGCAAGCTGATCGGAGGTCAAGGACCTGCGTACCTGGTAGTTGGAGATACCGAATCGCTTGAAAAGACCCTCCTTGTAGAGGTCGTTGACAGCCTTGAAAGTCTCATCGTAAGGGACGCTACGGTCCGGGGCGTCTGCGACACTGCTCAGACTCCCGCTCGCCAAGAAGGAGGAAAGAGTGGCGCACGAAGGTACCACATGTCCATTGAATCCGCCTGAAGTGCCTTGAGCTGGATCTTGATGAACTTGCGCAGGTCGGCGGCCGAGTGCGTGACTCCAAGCTTCGGGTTTGGGTAAAGCTTCGTGTCGACGACGACGCCGCGACTCTTGTAGTCGATCTGTAGCAGGATTGAGTGAGGACATTTTCTTTCGCTACAACATGGATGAGAAACACACCTTCCCGAGGTACTGCTCCGACGTCTGGCCCGTATCTGCGCGCCGCGGTCAGCGCTCGAAGCGGGCGACGCTCGGCATGGCGACTCACAGGCATAGGCCGTGTCGACCTCGTTGTGTCCGTGGCTGAGGAAGATGTCTAGCATCCTGTGGGGCAGCACGTCAGCCACAATTCACCTCCACCCTGCCTCCACCTGGCGCTCGACGGTGACGGCGGGTCCCACGCCAGGACGTGCCCTGCTGGCCTTTCCATGATCAAGCCATGTGCTCCGTCACCCACTCTTCAAACACAGGAGAGATGCGGATGGGGAGCGAGCAGCGGAAGGATGGGCGACGTACTTCTCGCAATCCTCGATCTTTGTCACTCGAGAACCTTCCTTTCCTTCCTCGCCCCAGGTCATGAGGCCCTGTAAGACGTTCGACCAAGGTAGAGGTAGACGTGGCGCGATGTGGAGGTCAGCGAGCGCGCGAGGAAGCGATGTGGGACTCGGGAACGGAGGATGGTCAGTCTACGTACAAGGGTGACGGGCAGTGCGGATGTCGCAGCAGGCATGGTGTACGTGCGGTGCGGTGAGGTTGATGAGGTGGAAGTGGAGGTAAGAGACAGAGAGACGCGCAGCGATCGACTCTGGCGTGACGGGCGGCAAGCGGACCGGGCGACCCGAGCCTCAAGTCCGTCCGAAGATCCGCTCGCCACGTTGGAAGTCTAATGATGATATTGACCTGCACGCATTCTCGAAGCATTTTACTACTGAGTGCCGTCGCACGCTTCAGGTCACGCACTGGATCCAGGCTCAGCCGACCTCAAGCCCCCGCAGCTCGATCGTCTATCCCAAGGAAAAGCCCTTCGAGTCGAGAGATGGAGAGATGTCAGATTTCAAAGCAGAGTATATGATAAATCACTGCATCCCTCTTGAAGTCTTACGACTGCTGCGCCGTCTTACTGTGCGCAGCTTAGATGAGACGTCGCGACGACGCCAGCCTCTTCAATCGCTCGAGGCATCAAATAGTGCTCACAGATCTTCCACTGCTTGACTCCTTGAGAAATTGATCTCAAAATCAATCTCCAAGTCCCGGATTTGCTCTAATCCTCATTCCTTGTCTCCCATCCGCGTGCCTCGGCGCCGGTGCTGCGTCGCAACAACCTCAATCTCACTGACTCGGCGGCCTTCAATTCTCAAGCCAGCTCATGCCCATCCTCAACTCACGTTATTCAAAGTAAGTCGGACTTTAGAGTAGGCGTGATTTGCTGCGTGACGGCGGTCCGAGGTGGCGGCGAGCATGAGGCGCTGCTCCCTGATCGGTGAGTACTAGCGGTTTCACAGGAGCAGGTGGGTTTAAAAGTCTTGAATAGGCTGCAGTGGGTGGCTCCGATCTCTAAATTTTTCGCCGAAAGCCAGCGCGCTGTCGACCGCTCTTCGGATCGAATCGGCGAGCGGGAGCGCGTGAGCGCGTGAGCGTTCAGAGGATCCTGGGACCTCGAGCACCCGTCCCATTCAGTGCAATAGCTCACGGTAATAAGCCCCTGGTGAAGACGGAGATAAGTATGCGTGCGGACCTGCTGCCACGAAGTCGGACGGACCGCGAACGCACAGGGCAAGGTTGGCGTGGCGCCTTCCCTCGTCTCTCATTCGTGAACCACTCATTCCACCAGGTCCCAGAAACAGAATCATGCTCCCAAGTGGATTCTTCGTCGTGGTGATCTGCGTGCTCACAGTCGTGGCCATCGGTCTCATGCACCGCGACGCTCTACGCTGATCCGTTGACCAACCACCCTCCAGAATCTGGCTGGTCAAGATCTCTCGCACAACATCTGCCCCATCCAACGTTCGTCCGCGTCGCCGGCGTGTCCAAAATATCGAGTCCGGCTCAGAGTCCGACACCCTCTTGGTGAGGCCGCCAGCAAGGTTCCGCACGCCGCCTACGCGTATACGCCCTAAACCAAGCTACTTACTAGAACCCGGACAAACGAGGCCATCACTCTTCTCGCAAAGAGCACGAACCCATCATCACGTTTGACTACATCGTCGCGAAGTCGCGCTCCCCCTACATCGCCATCGCGGACGCCCGGGGCAACGAGCGGCGGCTCGCGCTGCTCCGCGCGCAGTACCGCTTCGTCGAGTCCGCATTCGAGCCGACCACCTTCCACCTCGTGCAAAACTTCCTCCTCGACAACGTCAACACGGAGGACAAGAACGTCTTCATTTACCTGTTCACTGCCCTCTTCTCGGACCGCCTCGTCGAGAGCGCGGACGACCTCAGAGCAGCGCTCGCACCGGGACGGGGTCGCCGTCGGAGTCTGCACCCGGACAGAAAGCGTTCATTATTAGAGGCGACTGGCGCGGGGTTCTCTACCGGGTTCATCGACACCCTCATTTTGCAGTGGCGGCATGTCGAGAGTCTCACGGGGATCTCGCACGTCGTCGCGGTGCAGGGCCTCACTCCTCAGCGATGGGCTCTTCGATGGCTCGGAGCGAAAGTTTATTTTGAGACGTACGATTTACGGCAACTTACGCCCGGTGGGAGCCGGCCTCGGTCCTCGTGAGTAACTTCTGCCCGCAGGCAGAGCGACATTTCCGCTCAGCCTGGACACTGAAATAATCATCACAGTCAAGGGAGCGGTCATTCGCCCAGAATTTTTTCTGGACACTCACCAGTCTACCGCTCGCTGTCTAAAGGAGGCACCATACCGGTCACTGGCGAGAGCAGCAGGATCACGGCGCACGAAGCCAACCCGATCGAGGCATACCTCACCCGTCCTGAGCTGGCTGGTCAGCTCTACCACGGCACAAATCCAAAGTCTTCCACCAGCATCTTGAATGATGAGTGGAACGTCGAGTTTTGTGAGCTCGGAGGCGACTTGTGGAGCGGGCGAGCGGTCTATTTCTCGGACAATAAGTGCGAAACTCACCCAGGGCTGAGATTGTTTCGAAGCTGATCACCCTTTACTAGACACTACGCTGTCGCATGGTTCGCTGTCCATTGTCGTGTCCGACCTTTGCTGAGCGCTGAACCCCTCGTGACGTTTTAGGAGTTTGTTCATGGCGCCTCCCGAGAAGAGCTGGCGTAGGACACCACTGGAGATCACCCAGGCGTTCTCACACTACGTCACGGTCCTTCACATGACTCCTTCAGAGGAAACTTCCGGCTATGCCGCACTTCAAAAGCTCCACCTGCCCCTCGGCAACTTTACAGAGCATGATCCGATCCAGGTTGTGCGTCGCTTCCCTCAAACTTTGACGCAATACACCGGCTCAGCCATTATACCTACGCAGTGGATGGAGGACGCGTTTCTGGCTCGCAAGGCTAAGGCTGAGGACCCCGAGTCGGACGGGAACGACTACGTCCGCCGTCCGCCACCGCCCCAAACCCTCGACGCCGCCGCGTTCAGGGCGCTCGACATTATTTCTGGTACAATCAGCTCGTATTGCTCTGTTGCGACGAGCATGACTCTTGTTTCGGCAGGACCGCTGCCGATCAAGAGCATCTCGCGCTCGCGAGACAGCACCATCGGCGCGTCGCCGCACTTAGCTGGACTGGACTACCACACAATTCGCCAGTGGGCGTTCATCACAGATAAGGCAACTCAGACGCTCCACATCTGCGGAAGGGTGAGCTCCTCCCCCACGTCGACCTGCCGAACTTGCCCCCCTGACTTCGCGGCGCGACCTCACTCCTGTTTATGGCGGGCAATTTTGAGGACAAGGACTACCCCCGACTTCATTAATGCGTGGAGTGAAGCTTGAAGTCCTGAGAAATACGTCATGATCCGCTGGACGCACTGCAGTCTGCGAGTGGCGTTCATATGGTCGTGTTTGCCTCGTGCTCGCCAAAGTGTCCGTATGCTACCTATGTACAGCTTCTCGTCACAACTCCTCCTCTCTACGAGATCGTGCACGGGATGATGCAGCCTGCGAGATGCATGCGCGTCAGCCTCTCGAAAGACACAGGCCTGAACGGACGAGACGCCAGAGCTCCGGGACGTACATTCACACGGAATTCCACCTGTAAAGACAGAGCACCTGGTCAGCTTCGCCTCCCCACTCGCCGCCAAGGGTGCGCAGCGCGCCCAGCCGCCAGACGAAAACACGCACAGGAGGTGAGGTCGATACAGCCTCCACGAAGCGCGAGGGCGGCGCCCTCTGCGGTCTCGTCTCCCATCCCATTAACGGGAGCCTGGCCGTTCGAAAGGTCGACTGGGTGGAGCGCGTTGGCGAGCGAGGACGTCGAGTCGGGCGACGCGACGCTCGACGGCTGAGTGGCGATCTGGTGCGACACTGTCGCCGGGTGTCAGCGGATTGACGGAGCCTGTAAGATCTGGTCACTCACTGGTGAGTGTGAAGGTGGTGAAGGCGGTGGTGGTGGTGAGAGAAGAGACGACGACCCCACTGCGACTTGGCGAGTGAAGTGAGGTGACGTCAACGACTGTAGTCGCTGACCCCTCTTTTGGTTGGAACAAACAAAGTGAGGAGTGAGGAGTAACCTTCTGCGTACCATTGAAAGGCCCTTGAGCGACTCAGTTCCGCCCAGCTCACCGCCGTGCCGTGGTCCCCCACACGCGACTCCGATCGGACAGATTGACAACGCCGGCAGAATGCGCGCCGCCAACCCCGGTCTCAAAGAGCTTGTGCGCTTCCGTCAACGAGCGAGACAATCACATGACTGAAGGACTGTCGCCTCATCGATCTGGGAAGCACTTGCCGGCGCCACAATTTTGCAGCGAACCGGGCCGGTCGACACCAGGCGTGAGTTGCAGAGTCCAAATGTCGGAAGCTCGGAAGGATCTCCGACAGATCTGCCCGTGTGACATCTCGAGTCGCAAAACCTGGCGATCGGGCGACTCGGCAGACCCGAGGACTCAGGACACCGTCGCCGCCCGCCGCGAGCCGGCCCACGACGTTCTGGAAACCCTTGCGCTGCTGGGCTGGATCGCGTGGCTGAATGTTCCCAGCTTCACTTCGATCGTTGCAAAGGGCCGGAGGTGCTTAGCGAGAATTCCTGCAGACGGAGATGCAGCCTTGAGCCGACTACTCCCCGCTGCCTGATTGTGTGGGGTCCCGCGTCCCGCGACGGAGGCCCATTTATAGTTAACCCCCGCTTCCTCTCTTCCTTTCCTCATCTCCCGCTCCAACTCTTTTGAATCCTACCCATCCTTCTACAATGGCGCCCGGCACTGAGATCTACTCGACCTGGAACAACAAGTGAGCTTCGCCTGGAAGCGAGACCAACGCGCGCTAATGCCTATCCTGCCAGCACCAACTCATGCTGGTGGAAAGACTCTGGTGAGTTCGCATATAACCTACTATTCTGGGGTTACGCAATCCCGGGGCACACGCCGACACCTCGTCCCGCGCGACGTCCGCAACGCTAACCCAGGGTGGCCAGGACTTCGCAAATGTACCATCTTGTGCATTCTCATGTGCTTTGGGACCTACACAATCGGTTACGACGGAAGCCTCCTTAGTGGACTTCAGGTGCGTCTCACTCCGGATGACTGCTGCCGCGAAGCTGACCGGGCTCGGCTCACAGGCCCTCGACTCGTGGAACGAATACTTTGACTACCCCGCCGGCAACCGTTTGGGACTGATTTCAGCGTCTGCTTATATCCCAGCTATCTTGTGCGTTCTCTCCTGTAGCTTGATCGAAGCCGTTCGCTGACCATCTTGCGTCCTGGCCTCAGCCTCACGCCGGTCATTTCCTGGTCCATCGACAAGTTCGGCCGCAGATACAATATCATATTCGGTGCCGTGGGTGTTATTATTGGAGCAATCCTTGGAGCTCTTTCCAAGAACGTCGGCATGTAAGCGCGACGTAACTACTTATGTCAAGGATTCGAGCTGACGTCGACGGCACCAGGTTCATCGCCGCACGTGTCATTATCGGGGCAGCAACCAATTTTGCAAGCATCTCGTGTATCGCCATGATCTCGGAGCTAGCTCACCCTCGCCTCCGCGGGTCAGTCCTTGTTCTTCAACGCCTACTCCAGTTGACGCTGACGTTCCCCACCATTGCAGAGTGTCTACTGCCCTTTACCTCACCTGCTACTATACAGGCAGCATTCTAGCATGTGTGTCCAAAACTCAGAGCCTTGAAGCTTCGCCGCCAGCATTTGACGCTGACCTAGAATCCTGCGTCCAGCATGGTTGACTTTCGGGATGGTTCACTGGCAGGGTACCAGCTGGGTCAGTGATCTATAAATTCCAGCTTTGCTCGTGACTTTGTCGACAACAACTACTGACAGTGGCATCCCCGTTCCAGAACTGGCGTGTGCCCACATTGTTCCAAGCCGTCGGCCCTATGGTCCTCATCCTGACTGCCCTCATCTGCCCCGAGTCTCCCCGTGAGTGCTCATACTGTTGAAGCCTTCCTTTGATGGTAGCCAACTCGACGGTGTTTGCGCAGGATGGCTCATTGCCCGCGGCGAAGTGGACAAGGCTCACAAGATTCTCGCCGACCTTCACGCAAACGGACTTATGACCGACCAGCTAGTGGAGAATGAGCTCGAGGAGATTATTCGTGCCATCGACGATGAGAAGAAGAACTCGACCTCGTGGGCCTCAATGTTCGCCACAGCGGGAAATCGGAGGCGCATGGCCGTTCTCACTGTCATCGGAGCCGGGACCCAACTCAACGGAAACGGAATCGTGACCTACTATCTCGCCCCTATCCTTCGTTCGATCGGTATCACCGACAGCACTACGATCGCCGGCCTCCTTGTGTGTATCGTAACTCTGCCGCACGCGTCGGCAGCTAACCCAGTCGGTGCGCTTTACAGGGAGGACTGTCCATCTGGAATTGGGCTCTTGCTATTCTTGGAGCGTTAAACGCCGATCGCGTCGGACGTCGTCCTCTCTGGCTCACGTCCTCGGTGCGTCCGCTTCCACAAACTCGTCGCTTGCGGTCCTGACCTTGGTCTCGTATTCGCAGATTGGCATGCTCATTTCCTTCATCATTATTACTGGATTGAGTGCCGGCTACGACAAGACGTACGTCTGAGACTCCAGCCTCGACCGCCTCACAGACAATGACCGGGTTCACTCTGCAGCCACGACAAGGCCATGGGCAGTGCCGTCGTCGCGTTCCTCTTCATTGTGAGTTTTCCTGACTGAGCCCAGATCATTTTCGCTTATTGTTAATCTCACAGTTTTACGGTGCCTACGACCTTGCCGTAAGTACCACTCCGCGAGTCAAACTTGCATGGGGCTGACTCCCTCGACATAGTGGACGCCACTCAGTTTCAGTTACACGGTGGAGATCTTGCCGTTTGGAATTCGGGCCAAGGGAATGTCGTGGTTCTCCATGGTTGCCTCCATCTGCTCGGCGCTCAACCAGGTGCGCGAGGAGTCTTTTTTAAGCGCGTGCTCGACCGAGTCTCGCATGTTGACTCTTTGATGACAGTGGGTCAATCCGGTTGCACTCACCGCCATCGGGTGGAAGTACTACATCGTGTACATCGGACTCATCACGCTTTGGCTCGTCCTCGCCTACTTCCTTTTCATCGAAACCAAGTGAGTCGAAGCCTTGCCCGCACGTTGCCTCCATACTCAAGCTAAATTCCACTCTCCAGGGGATATACCGCCGAGGAGGTGGCTGTGCTCTTCGACGGCGACCAGAAGGTTTTGGAGCTCGCCACTGCCCTCCCGGACAAGGTGGACGTCCTGAAGGCGGAGAAGGGCTCCGAAGAGCACCTCGAGTAAGAGACGTTACGAATCCTAGTGAATGACGGGATTTCGGGGTGTTTGTGCAGAAGGGTACCGACCTTGACAGTCTGGTGAGGGCATCGGAGTGATCTGCATTTTAGCATTGGCTTCTTCCAGTAGCAGGTGCTGCTCATTATCTTAGGTTGTCAACTTTGGTATTGACTAGTGCTCATTCTAGTTCTTTGTGCCCACTAACTGCCTCAGCTGACCATACTGTACGCGACCTGTGTCGCTTGAGCGGCTCAGCGATTTCCCGCCGGACCAGACGCGAAGGCTAGCGCTGAAGACCTCTCTTCAAGGTGCCTTTCGTTGGGTTAACGCATGCTCTTTTCAAACAATCTAGACCCGGTCCAATGTTGCCATCGAGCAAGGAGTGGAGCTCGGAGTGGAGCGAGTCGATTCTCGACGCGCGGGCTCGCGTCCGCGCTGGGTCGGCACTGGGCAAGACGCGAACCAGAAGATCGGGAAGATACTTCCCGCCTCCCCCACGTCCTGTGACCAGCTCCATCCCGGACAGCGGGCAACTCGGAAGGCCCGGTGCAGCCCAGAGCGCTGCCTTGCCCCACCGTTCGCTACCAACGCCGATCGGAGGGCGAAATTTTAATCGCCGAGAGTGTTTCGTTCACGCAGGCGGGATTTAGAGTCTGCGACGCGGTGTTTTCAAGTGCGCCCATCGCGCCAGGAACTCGCCGGCGCCCAGCTCTCCCGGTGCCCCGCCTGCGGGGGCGTAAGTCTGGATCGTGCGGGAACATGCCCTCCTCGCCAGCCTTAATCGTATAAACTTCGCTGCTCCTTAAGCGACAGCTCCGTGCCGGACTCGGGACTCCCGGGGATCGTCCAGCCGTCCCGTTGTGCCCCGCGGTCCCCCACGTTCTGTGATCTCGCTTTCAGCTTTTGGGTCGCGCGTGCAGGCCTTTCTCTTCTGCATCACACTACTCGTTCCACCCTCTACCATGGCTCCTGCCGTCAACACTGCCGGCGCCATCGCTTCCATCGCGCACATCTCGAACAACACGAACCCTTCGTGGTGGCGAGACGCCGGACTCCGCAAGCTCAACTTCTGGATCGTGATTGTCTACCTCTCCTCTGCGGCTGGTGGTTACGATGTACATAAACTCGATCTTTGATCACTGGTACACCCGCTGACGAGGAGACACAGGGCTCGCTCATTGGTGGTCTGTACTCGATCCCGAGGTGTAAAGCGCGGTCCCTCGTATTGACTGCTGGTCGGAGCTGACTTTTGTGAATGACCCACTGGGCTCACGGACCTCCAGAGCCCGGACACCCAGCGCCAATCCATCCTCATCGCCTCAGCGTTCCTTGGTGGTGTGGCGGCGTTCGGAGTCGCTCCCTGGCTCCCGGACTACATCGGCCGTCGCAAGGCCATGGCCATCGGAGACATCATTGTGCTCGTCGGGGCTATTGCTCAGACGTTCGTTAAGACATCAGGTGGCTACATCGGAACCCGTTTCATCATCGGCATGGGAGGAGTAATCAGCGCGGTAGCCGCACCAGCGCTTGCGATCGAGCTCGCCCACCCTAGGCAGGTGAGTTTGGGCTTCAACTCTAAATCCACAACATCTGGGTTGGAACCAAAATTGCGGCCGCTAACAGCTCCCCCCGGCAGTTCGGCCGCGTTGCGTCTTTCTGTGAGTCACAGTCACTTCCGATCAGGAGAGCCTCAACTCACTGGTTCCGCAGACAACTGCTGCTTTTATGCCGGCGCGATCCTCGCCGTACGCTTCCCGTCATTTGTGCACTTTGGTTCGACCACCGCTAATTCCTGATCTTCAGGCTTGGATCTCGTTTGGAACGCTCAACATCACTTCCTCCTGGTCGTGGCGTCTGCCCACTTTGTTCCAGGCAGCTCCTGCCGTTGTTCAGCTCCTGGGTCTTGTATTGTGTGTACTCTTTTTGTCCTCCTCGCACAAGTTCGCCAAGTCTGACTACAGAATCAACAGCATCCCGGAGAGTCCGCGTTGGTTGATCAGGAACGGCAAGCACGCGGAGGTCAAGGCTATTCTTTTGAAGGTATGTGCAGTTGTGTGCAGCGCACCAGCGTAGCCGTAGCCAGCGCTGACGCCCTCCCTCAGTACCACGCGAACGGCGCCGAGCAAGACGACCTCGTCGATTTCGAGATCAAGGAAATCGTCCAACAGCAAGTGGCAGACGAGAAGGACGGCGATGATGGCTTCATGATGTTCTTCAGGTGCGCTTTCGCCGCCCATTTCGCTGAGGCATCGACTGACCCGCGACTGACAGGACCCCCGGTATGCGCAAGAGGCTCGCGATCTGCATTATTTGCGGTCTTTACTCCCAGTGGGCTGGAAACGCCATCGTGTCGTACTACTTGTAGGTTCGAGTGAACTCAGGTCGTCCAGGACAAGTCGCTGACAAGAACCCTCCTTCCAGCGCTCCAATCTTGAACTCTGTCGGTGTTACTGTACGATCTTTTCCGAACTACACCTGACCCTCAGTAAGCTCACCCGTTCTGCGCGCTTCAGTCACACACCCAAACCTCGGGACTCTATGGCGGACTCGCTATCTGGAACGCTTGCTGGGCCATCTTCGGTGCTTCCAACGTTCGTCCAATCCTTCGCAATCTGCACGGTAGTGACTAGTTTGTTGTTTCTACAGGTCGACCGCCTTGGACGACGCGCACTCTGGCTGGCTTCCGGCTGCATCATGCTCGTTTCCTACATTCTCGTGACGGCGCTGTCCGCCACTTACGCGCGCACCAAGGACGTCAAGGTTGGCTATGCAGTCATCATATTCCTATTCGTGAGTACTCTGGGTACTTGAATCCCACATAAGCGCTGATTCGTGCCTTCACAGACGTTCTTCGCAGGCTACGACATCGCCTTGACGCCACTCCTCGTCGGGGTGAGTTTGTTGCAGAAGCAACGGGGGACCCAGACTGACCGACCACGACGTAGTATCCCAGCGAGGTCCTTCCGAATAAGGCCCGGGCAAAGGGATTGGGAATTACTTGTTCGTCGGCCGTCGTCTGCGAGGAGCGAACTTCGCTGAGCCAGACTTCTTCCGAACAGTCTTGACTTGCTACGTGGCGCTCACGGTCAACACCTAGGCCAACCCCATCGCCTTGGCTGCCATTGGATGGAAGTAGTGAGTCAGCCTCTGGCAGTGCTCGCCTCGCATGTCTCAGTGCTGACGACTGCTTTGAAGCTACATCGTCTACATCGTGGTTATCTCCGTCATGCTGGTTGTTATCTACAACTACTTCCCCGAGACTCGGGGCAAGTCCCTTGAGGAGGTTCGTATTTTCCTGACCAGCGCGACCGGGGCGGCCGCTGAACGCTTCTTCCACCAGATCGCCGAGCTGTTCGATGGACCCCAAGAGCTGTTCGAGACGATTGAAAAGGAGGACAAAATCGAGAAGCTCGGATCCCAGAAGATGGAGCTCGAGTATGCTTCGTAGCCGCGGATGAGTGGTTTGGCGCCGCGTTTGAAACTGGGTGTATAGTGGAATCACATGTAGTTCGTCCCTATCAGCCACACTCCCATCGAGTGTGACTCTAAGTAATGCCTGAGACCGATGAACTATTGCTCGAAGAGCTTCGCATGCCCCTCAATTTCATTTCCTTTTTCCTTTTTTCCCTCTCTCGCCCCATCTACCGCGTGAGTTCCACACCCTCCGTCATTTCTCTCATAAACGGCTGGGCTCCTTTGAGAGTGCGGAAGTATTTCGAATTGCTCAATTTTACGCTACGTACTGAACAACTCGTGAGCTATCTGTTTGCCCTTCAGCAGAAGCGTTGCGCCACCTCGAGGAACGCGACCCCAAGCGAGGCTCACACTGGCACCATAGCTCTGTAGCAGAAAGTCCGTGCAGAGCGAATGAAATTCTACAGAGTATCAGCAGCTCTATTTCTTCTCCTCGTACGCCGAGGCACCCTTGCCCCACTTGCCGGCTCCCTTGCCCCAGTCCTCCCGCACCCCCCAAACGTGATCCGATTTGAGCACCACCGGGTCAACCACGCTTCGAGGATCGACATCCATCCCAGCCAAGTCATGCTTGGTACCGCGCTTGCCCCTCGTCGTCCCATCCCGCTCGCGCTCCTCACGATCACGCTTCACCTCAACCTCGCGACCAACTGCCGGCATGCCGTCAGGGAACTTGAGGCGAAGGTCTTGCGGGTCAAGCACCCCGCTGAGCTTCGAGTCGTCGAGTGGCGAGGTCGCGCCCATCGAGTCGCGCGAGGGTGTGGCGGCGCGGATGGTCGGCGTTGCGCGTGACCCGCGCTCCCAGGTGCGGAAGGAAGGGTCAAGCGGAGTCCATTCGGCGGTCCGGAGGAATTCTTCCGACGACATCTCGTGCACTCGCGAGACGGCGCGGCGGAAGGCGAAGCGCTCCTCCTCTCCTGCGAGTGCAAAGGGGATCGTCAGGATGGCTGGGGAGGGCGCAACAAAGTCGAAGAGACGTACCAGTGAAAATGGCAAGACTCTTGAACGCCGGTGTTGCGGCACTCGGGTGGATCTCGGCGTACTTCTTCCCCGACGGCGCCGCCTTCCAGCTCTCGTCGACGACGACGTCGACCTTGCTCGCCTTGTCGGCCTTGTACGCCTTTTCGTCCGCGGTAGAGTCGTACGAGCTGATGTTGGGGCGGTACGGCGCCTCGAGGTCCTGCATGACGTCCCCAAGCATCTCCTCCGTGAGCGAGTCGCCGATCTCGGCCGCGGCGTCGATGCCGGGCGTGCGCAGGGCTGAGCTGGACGGGATCGAGAGGCCGTCGGCGTAGAGTGCGGGGTCGGTGATGGGGGCGGAGACGCTGGGCGGGCACAGCTCGGAGGTCTGCTCGGCGCCGGGAGAGCGCGCCGGAGCGTCGGTGAACTTGACGTAGTCGGGGAAGAAGAGGTTGTCGACAGCAGCCTGCAGGAATACCGTGGGTGAGCGAGTTGAGACGAGAACCGAAGCGAGCGGTGCTACTTACGTCGGCGAGCACGAGCAAGCGTGTCTTGGACTCGTCTGGGTGGCGCACACAAGGTGAGCGGTTCAACCGCCGAGAGAGTGCGAGAAGGACGCACAGAGAGAATCCAGAAGAGTTATTAGCCTTCGGGCCTCGTTCTTCGCGCTCAACATGAGCACGGGGACGTCCGTGACGATGACGGTGTGCTGAACGCCACCCGAGTCAGCTTTCGCTGCTTCGAGAGATCAACAAAGAAGCACCCACGTAGTTGGAAGCAATGGTGATGTAGTCGGCCGGTCCCAAAGCACTCTCGCAGAGGTCCTTGAACGAGAACTTGGCGACCCCCTCGAAGGACCACGGCACGACAAGGTCGCGGCCGTACACCTTGAGGACTCGCTTCTCGCCGACGCCCTCGCCGACGATCCAGTCGACGCCCTTCTGGAACTCGGCTTCCTCGCCCTTGACGTACCAGCCCTTTGCGCGGCTACCCCAGCGCTTCCACGCGTCGACGGAGCCAAAGTCGCCGGGGAGGTCGTCCGAGGCGGCGAGGGAGACGCCACGCTGCTCGCGACGGTAGTCGAGGGGCGATGCGATCTCGATGACGGGGGATCGGGCGGAGAGAGCGAGGAGGAAGGCGTTGACGGAGTCGCGTTGCACTCCAGCGTTGTAAAGGTCTGACGGATCGTGAAAAGCGTGAGCGGGGGCGACGAGGCTGAGAATCCAAGAAGCGGACCTTCGGGGACGCGGTTAGAAGTTCCAATAACGACACCTCCGAGACGCCAGTACCAGGAAAGAACGCTGAGAACAAAACTGTGAGCGTTCAGCGTGGACGTGCGCAGTCGAGCTGGACGAACCGGTTGATGAGACCTGCGCCGGCAATGTCGACGAGTTGGACCTCATCAAACGCGAGGAGCCACCCGTGGGTCTTGATGAGGTCCCTCGCAATTCCGACCAGCACAAACTCCTTGGTGTTTAGGTCGGGGTCGGTCGGAGATCGGCCACCAGCGAAGACCGCCCGCCTGCGAGGGAAGGATTCGGTTCAGCTGATGCTCGACCCAGCAAACAAGGCACATACCATCCCTTGGTGATGGCCAAAGCCTTCATCTCTTCTCGTCGCGACCACGGGTAGCCCTCCTCACCGAGTCCCGACGCGATGTTCATTACTCGCTCCTCCTCTTCTGACGCGAGACGGTGCTCCTCCAGAGCATCGTGGACCTGCTCGGAATAAATCAGCATTATATTGATACTCTGTGAGCGGTTCGAGAAAGCTACCTTGGAGTAAATGCTGAGCAAGAAGTGGTGGTACTAGTGGCGTCGCGAGGTCAGGACATTGACGCGGACGGCGCGAGCACAGTCAAGCTCACGTGGAACCGGACTTTATGCGGCACGGGGAGAGAATGGAAGAATATGTCGAGCAGCATGCTCTTGCCCCTGTAGTGTTGACTTGGGTCAGCCTCGCGCCGGCCCTCATCGCGATGCATGCACTCACGTCCCCGGCGGCCCGGTGAGCAAGAAGCCCTTGGGCGTGTCGAGCATCGCGAGGTGCTGTTCCTGCTTGAGCACCGACACGAGCGCCTTCGACCTCGCCTTGTCCCCCAACGCCAGAATCTCTCGCCGCTCCGCCTCTTCCTCGGGCAGCAGGTCCGTACCGATCGTCGAGAGCGCCGAGCGCTTGAACGGCCACGCCGGCGGTTCAGCGGCTTGCGCAAGAGGGTCCGTGGAAGGACGAAGGGATTCAAGCAGGGTCAGCAGCCGGATCGGCGGCTGGTAGTCGAGCAGCACTTGGTGCAGCTTGCGCATCTGCGGCAGCCGGGTGCGTTAGGAGCGCGCGCGCCGCGATCGGGGCCCAGTGGACGCGACGTACCTGCACAAGAGCGCGCATCTGCTCGGAGTCGTACCGCACTTTCCCCGTCGCGACCAAGCCGCGGTAGACGAGGAGCGGTTCGGTGAGCGCGATCTCCGTCTGCGTCGCGAGCGAGCGGCAGGCGGCGCCGACTGGTTTTGGCAGCCGGGCTGGCCTAAGGGCCCTCATTCGTCGTGTGTACATGCTGGGTGGTTTATGTGAAGTCCGAAGGTGGGGTATGGGGTAAGGACAGAGAGCGATGAAGCCCGGTCCACCGCTCGCGATCGAGCATCGGTGCTGCGGGCTGCGTCGGATCCGACTCGCGATGGCGTCGGACGGCCGCCGCCAAGTTTTGCGGCAGCGGCGTGCCCCACTGGTGAGCCAGCACCGCCAACTCGACTCGACGAAGCTTTGGGCTTGCCAGAAGAATGAAGTTCCTGCTCGTGTGCTCGCACAAGCTCGAGGAGTTCCGCGTGCCCGAGCTCGACTCCATCGCGGCGCTCTTTGGCTTCACCATCACGTACGACGAGGAGGTCCCCGATGTCACAGTGCGTCTTTGACGAAGCAGTAGGAGCGAATGGGGCTGACTTCGCCCCCAACAGCGGCCCTACATGGTGGTACACCTCGACTCGGAGCGCGAGGCCCGACTGCTCGGCTCGCGGTCCATCTCCGTCAAGCACATCTGGGCATACTGGGCCGACGGGGCCTCGTACGAGGACTTGCACGCTCAGATGAAGCTGCTTCCGGAGCTCTACGTACGTCCGCCGCGCGCTCGGGCGCGCCCGCAGTCCCGCTGAGCCTCGCATGTATGCAGGAGACCTACTCCACCTCCCCCACAACCACCTGGAAGTTCAAGGTCGGCTCGTTCGGCCAGGTGATCCCGATCAAGGAGCAGGTCGAGGTCATCAACTCGTTCGCGTGGATGGAGTTCCGGGGCGACATCTCGCTCAAGAAGCCCATGGTGGAGATCGGCGTCTTTGAGGAATACCGGCATGCGACGACGGCGCAGGAGAAGGGGAGGGACCTGTCGGAGATGCGCAGAGTGTGGATGGGGCGCAAGGTGCGCTTTCCGTGGGCGTCGGGCGGTCCGTCGAGGGGAAGTGCTGACTGTTTCTCGGCGCGATGCAGATCTGTGACTCGCAACGGCACATGATCGACACGTTCGACGTCAAGAAACGTGCGTACATTGGCAACACCACCATGGAGGCGGAAGTGTCGCTCTTGATGGCGAATCAGGCGCTGGCCGCGAAGGGCAAGCTGATCTATGATCCGTTTAGTGAGCCCATCCACTCTGTTCGGCCGATATTCTCTGCTAAACGAGTGAACGTGATGTAGCTGGAACTGGCTCGATGCTGCTCACTTGCTCGGCCTTCGGAGCGATGTCGTTCGGCAGCGATATCGACGGGCGGCAGTTCCGGGGCAAGAGTGAGCGCCTCTCCTCGGTTAAACGAAGACGAAGCTGACGTCCTGCGCCAAAAAGAAACTTCGCTGGTACACAGTGCCGCACAGTACGGCGTGACAGATAGGATCTTGGATTGCGCGGCGTTCGACTTGACAGTGAGCGCAACGTCTCGCAGTTCAGCGCCAAGCTGACCCTTAGCTTCTGCAGCAACATCCCTTCCGAACAGGAGAGATCTTTGATGCCATCGTGACAGATCGTGAGTGTGCACTCGACCACGCGTTTCGCCCATACTCACCTGGCATCACGTCGCAGCCCCATACGGAGTACGGGCCGGCGCAAAACGGCTTGGGCGAAAAGACTCTCGCGTAAAGACATACGTTCCTACTTTAATTCCTGGCCGAGAATCAGAAGGCTTCCCGCACCAGTGCGTGACCCAACTCGACCCTTCATGACGTCGCTGACCCGCCCAGCAGAATGGACGACTACATCCCCCCTACGCACCCCTGGGAGATGGTGGAAGTGATCCACTCGCTCGTCACCTTCTCCCTGTACCTCCTCAAGCCCGGCGGGCGGCTCGTCTTCTTCCTCCCGACCGACAACGCCGAGTACGCGGACGTCGACATCCCCGTCGTCGATGGCCTGCGGCTCATCAGTAACTCGAGCCAGGACTTTGGCAAGTGGAGTCGAAGGCTCATCACGATGGAGAAAGTCGGCTCTGGCGACGCGGCACTCGAGGGACTGGACCGTGGGATCGAGCGGATGGCGCTGGGCGACAAGGGCGAGGAGGATGACGGCAAGAAGCTGCCAGGACACGCGGGCTTTGGGAGAAAGTTCCTCAGCGGCTTCAAGGAGTGATGCACGTCACTGTTGTACGAGGACACCGTCGGTTCGATACCAATTGCCGAAGTTGTGGGACGATGTATGCGCTGTGGTGATCCCGATTTGCGCTTGCAGGTGTTCGCTTGTCGCGCCTCCTTGATTCCGCCAACGCCTGCCTCTTGCGCACCTCCTACACTTCTCAACACTGTATACCAGCTCTTGGTGCCGCCCTTCGCATAGCTCTACCGACGAGGACCACGAGGACCCCCGGACGCTTCCGTGGACGCCACTCCGAGCGCTGAGCTCCGCCCGACGATGGCTTTCCTGACGATCGGCACCGTCGTACTGGCGCTGCTCGGCGTCTGGGTCGTCAACCGGCTTTTGAACTTTACGCGCATCCTGAGCAGCCTGGGGTAAGCTGTCTGCTTCCTTGCCCGCCTGCGTCTGTGTCAAGCTCATTACGCGCTCGTCACGCCTCCCCTAGATCGCAGCCTCGCACCTACGTATGGGCGCCTCCGTTCGAGCTAATCAACGCTCTGCTCCCAGCGTGCGTGCGCTTCGACGCTCCCGACATCTGGGCGACCAAGTTTGAGCGTGAGCCCGAGGCGTTCAGCAGCGCGTGCCCGAGGGGAGCTCACCGCCATCACTCGCCCTCGCAGGATATTCAAAGCACAACTCGACCGCCTACTTTGCTTTGAGCCCGGTGGGGAACGTTGCGACGCTCATGGTGGCCGACGCCGGCGCCATCAAGCAAGTCGGTGCACAGCCTCTCGTATATGGCAAGCCGCTGGAGCTGTACGAGTGCGTCGACTTCATCTCTGGACATGATCACAGTAGCTCACACATCACCCAGCGTCATTTGTGTTTGGGGCGAGAACCTGGTCGCGTCAGAGGGGGACAAGTGGCGGAGACATCGCAAGGTGGTCGCACCGACGTTCGGCGAGGCGAACAACCGGCTGGTCTGGGACGAGTGCCTCCGCATTTGCGACGAGTGGTTCTCGCTCATGGACCGGGGCAGCACCGACGGCGCGTTCGCCGACCTCGACGTGACGGGCAGCACGATGCGGCTCGCGCTCCTCGTCATCTCCAGCGCTGCGTTCGGACAGAGCCTTCCTTGGATCGACGAGCCTCTGAACGAAAAGACGGCAAACGGCCACACGATGACGTTTGGGGCGTCACTCGATGGAGATCGGAAGAGCGTCGTGTAGGGAAAGAGTGTCCTAGGTGTGTAGA
>ERZ1463038.165-NODE-165-length-19721-cov-32.148175_pt1 | contig 19721 bp, 19 predicted proteins | sample MGYA00564479_ERZ1463038 | MGnify/ENA primary metagenome ERZ1463038 (study PRJEB39244, sample SAMEA3635134) | Helicobacter pylori | study: EMG produced TPA metagenomics assembly of PRJEB11511 data set (Assembly of a 5300-year-old Helicobacter pylori...
CCCAGACTTCCGCCCTGCCTCCGGGAGCGCTCCGGTGATTCTCATTGGTGCCGGCACCGGTATCGGTCCTTTAGCAGGCTTCATCCGTAACAACACCGCCAGACACCCGATGCACCTATATTGGGGTGGCCGCCACCCGGCATCGGACTTCCTCTATGAGCCACAGCTCAATGGCTACCTGGCGGACCAGCGACTCACCAAGTTGCAAGCGGCTTTTTCACAGGTACACGACCGCAGCTATGTACAAGACCGGATCATCGGCGACGCCCTGCAGATGCGCCGTTTGATTGAAAAAGGCGCTCAGGTGTTGGTATGCGGCAGTCGGGAAATGGCGAAAAGCGTGATGCGCGCGCTCGATGAAGTCCTGGCACCGCTTAACCTGACCGTGCTGACACTCAAGGCACAAGGACGCTACCGTGAAGATGTCTACTGACTATCAGCCCTCCCCTGCCGACCGACACAGTCTCAGCGGAGAGACCATGGGCACGCGCTACACAGCGCTGTTCTATGCCAAGCCAGAGGTGGACGAGACTGCCATTGGCAAAGGTCTGTTCGAGGCTGTCGACAACGTGGACAGGCAGATGTCGACGTGGAAGCCGGAGTCTGACCTCAACCTGCTAAACGCTGCACCCGAGAATGAATGGTGTGCCCTGCCCAAAGAGCTGACCACCGTACTGACAACAGCTTTACGTATCAGCCAACAATCCAACGGTGCATTTGATATCGCAGTGGGCGATCTGGTGAATGCCTGGGGCTTTGGTCCCGGCGAGCATCAACCCACTGCACAACAGATCAGCGCGCTAAAACACCGGGTGCGACTGCCTGCAACGCAAGCACTCGAAATAGATGCGCTTCGTGGCCAGGCCCGTAAACGTGCAGCGACGACGCTTGATCTCTCAGGCATTGCCAAAGGCTTTGCCGTGGATGAACTGGCACGCTGCCTCGACAGCTGGGGAATAACAAACTATCTGGTGGGGATTGACGGCGAAATGCGCTCACGCGGGCTCAAACCTGATGGACAGCCCTGGGTGGTTGCGATTGAACGCCCCCGCCGGGGAACTCGTGAAGTCATGGGCATCATGGAACTCAGCGATGCGGCCATTGCTACCTCCGGGGACTACCGACACTGGGTCGAAGTTGATGGACAGCTGTACTCGCATACCATGCACCCTTCGCGTGGAACACCACTGACCAATAAACTAGCTGCAGTGACCGTGGTTGCATCAAGTTGCATGCTCGCCGATGCATGGGCCACTGCTCTGATGGTACTCGGCGAAGAGGCAGGTCCTGAACTGGCCCAAGCACGGGGCATGGACGCATTATTTGTATTGCGCGAAGGGGAAGCATTCAGGGAAATATCCATTGTTGCCGGGCGTATTCAGACGATCCTTGAAACTCGCTAATAAAACATAGCCCCTTCACGCTCTTTATGCGCTACGTTATCTCCAGCATTGACGCCTTCTCTGCGAGCGTAATTCATAAATGAAGTTCATGCGCAAACATTCCGAGGCCCATAGAAGTGACCGAATTGGTTGGCTTCGCGCGGCCGTATTGGGTGCCAACGACGGTATTGTGTCGACCGCCAGTCTTTTAATCGGGGTGGCCGCGGCCCACGCCACACACAGTACTTTACTGGTGACCGGTATTGCAGGACTGGTCGCAGGCGCCATGTCCATGGCCGCTGGAGAATATGTTTCTGTGCACTCTCAGGCCGATACCGAGCGAGCGGATCTAGTGCGCGAGCAAACCGAGCTTGAAAAGGATCCGCTTGCTGAACATTCTGAGTTGGCGTCCATTTACATGGCTCGTGGTATTGAACCTGATCTCGCCAGGACAGTGGCGACGCAATTAATGGCACACGACGCCCTGGGTTCACACGCGCGCGACGAGCTCGGGATTTCTGACGCGCTCAGCGCAAAACCACTGCAGGCAGCATTGGCATCGGCGGCCAGTTTTTTTGTCGGCGCAGCCTTGCCACTGATCGTTACGTTTATTGCACCCGCTCAAAGCGTTATCCCGTGGATATCAGGGATGTCACTTCTATTTCTGGCAACGCTCGGCGGTATAGCGGCGAAAGCCGGAGGCGCCAGCGTTCCAATAGGCGCGTGGCGAGTGACCTTTTGGGGGGCACTTGCCATGGCTATTACCGCGCTGGTGGGCACCTCATTCGGTGCAGTTGTCTAATAATTCATGCGCCAAAAAAAGGGAGCCTAGGCTCCCTTTCTTAAACGACTGATATGCCAGATAGTCGTAATCTGTCAATCAGGTATCAGGCCGTGGTATTGATTCTCGTGCCCACACTGCCAGAGGTTGCTTTAGGCATCTCTACTTCGCCTGCTTTGCTACCGTCGTGATCGCCGTCACTGTCCATGGCAACAGTTTTGACCTGTTGAGCGGACACAGGAGCAGTTCTAATGATTGGTGTACTCGTCGAACTTCCAATTGCAGATGTCATATACATCTCCGATAACTATCGAGTGAGTGCAATAATTTAATTGCCACTAAATGTAACTCAGATTGAGTGAAATTTATGTCAATTGGCCACAACTTTTTTCAAATCGACCATTCATGCACCGCAATTGTGAGCTTTGGCCCGCAGTTCGATGTTGTCTAGATGACTCTATCAATCCTTGCGTAGAACGTAGACCCTCCACATGTCATACAAGGGAATAAAGTCGAGACGTTTCTGAATACCAAACCCCGCCTCTTTGAACTCGCGCTCGGCAGTTTCCCTTGAGATGACGAACCGCTTTTGATAATCGCCCTTATCCCCCCCTGCGCGCCGACATGCCTCTTGACGTTTACGTTTCCAGGATTTGAAGTTGCCGTCCACCCACAAAGAAATGATTAGCGTTTCCCGAGTGGCCCGATGGAACTCCTTGAGCATCGTCAACCGGAGTTGCGGTTCGCCTATATGGTGCAGCAAACGCATGCAGAAAATGCTGTCTACCGAATTGTCGGGCAAGTCGATCTCAAACGCTGACGTTTGCAAGGCGCGTACTCGCTTGACCACCTCAGTCGACTGCGACTTGCAGGCGGTCTCGATCATGTCCTTAGAGTGATCCGCGCCGATAATGACTCGATTAGGCTTTTCCGCCAACAGAGGCCAGAACCGCCCTGCTCCGCAAGGGAGATCAAGAACCAGTCCCGGCTCACCGGCCAGAGAAAGCGCCTTGCGAGCCAAGTACTCATCCCGCAGGTGAAACAGCCTGCGAGCAAGCCCATCCTGATGTTTCAAAAAATACTGCGACACCTGCTCCTGATCGTACTTTTCAGAAAACTTCAGTTTGATGGGGTCGCTCATGATGCTCTCCAATTGCTCATGATTCGTACGCTACTTAAGCATTAGTCGCAGCGAGGTCAAACACGTGTGAAAGATTTGTGAGACCCCTGTGATATCAACGCTTTATCCACGACCAAAAGCCGTCATGTTGCGTGCGTGCCGCGCACGCGCAGCGCTGTCAAGATTGATTGTCCAGACTGGGGACTGATCAAGATCAAAACGAGATTTTTCACTCCCTATATATTTGTAAAAATTTCATGACCCCAGGCCTGTATCAACATGTCCAACCATTCCAATTCGGTAGATGTTTTGATCATCGGCGGCGGTCAGTCAGCACTGGCAGTCGGCTATTTTCTTCGCCGCACCAAGCGTTCATTTCTGATCCTCGACGCTGAAAAAACACCTGGCGGCGCTTGGAATCATGGGTGGAATTCGCTTCATCTTTTCTCGCCGTCGACCTGGAGTTCCATTGCCGGCTGGATGATGCCTCCCGTGGAGGATGGTTATCCGACGCGAGACCACGTGATCAGTTATCTGACTCAGTACGAGCAGCGCTACCAATTTCCAGTGGAACGCCCAATCCGAGTCACGGCAGTAGAGCGCAGCGAAACTGGGCTGCGCGTGCACGCAGGTGACCAGTATTGGGATGCGAAAGTCGTCGTGAGTGCCACTGGCACATTGAGCAACCCTTTCATACCGAGCTATCCAGGTGCGTCCCGGTTTTCGGGTCAGCAACGGCATTCGGCGCAGTATGTCGAGGCGCAACCTTTTGCGGGCAAGACCGTACTGGTCGTAGGCGGCGGAAACTCCGGAGCGCAAATTCTGGCCGAGGTTTCTAAAGTGGCTGACACCGTTTGGGTGACACCACAGGAGCCTGTTTTCCTTGCCGACGAGGTTGATGGCCGGGTGCTTTTCGAACGTGCAACTGAACGCTGGAAGGCTCAGCAGGAAGGTCGAGTGATCGAACAGCCGGTCGGTGGATTGGGAGATATTGTCATGGTGCCCCCCGTGGTCGAGGCCCGCGAGCGTGGCGTCCTCGGGACAGTAAGGCCCTTCAAACGATTTACCCATAAAGGTGTTATCTGGGCAGATGGTTCAGAATCAGAGGTAGACGCAGTGATCTGGTGTACAGGGTTCAAGCCTGCTCTGGATCATCTGGACCGGCTGGGTGTCCTCAACGATGAAGGCCGCGTTGATGTCGATGGCACTCACTCAATCAGAGAGCCCAGGTTGTGGCTGGTGGGTTACGGCGAGTGGACAGGCGCCGCTTCAGCTACCTTGATTGGGGTGACACGGACAGCGCGCAGCACGGTCAGCGAAATTGATACGTTCCTGAACGGTCCATTGCCTGGAGCAGGCGATGGACTTTGATAGTGTGTCAGATCAAGTCGAGATTTTTACACATGAATGAAATGATTGTGCGCTGGCCGCAGCGTAACCCCCGCCTTTTTCTGGTAGTGGCAGTGCTTGTTTGGTTCGGTTTGTATGAGGCCCTGATTCCAGTGTCGGAGGCTTTGGTCGCAGCGCTGCCCGTTGATCGTGACAGCCACTTGGGGGGCGCATTACAGTTTTTTCTCTATGACACGCCCAAGGTGCTGATGCTGCTGACCGGCATCGTGTTTTTGATGGGCATGATCAACTCCCACTTCACACCTGAACGCACCCGCGCAATGTTGGCGGGTCGAAGCGAGGGCATGGCCAATGTCATGGCGGCGTCTCTGGGTGTGTTTACCCCGTTTTGTTCCTGCTCTGCTGTGCCTCTGTTTATAGGTTTTGTTCAGGCAGGCGTGCCATTAGGGGTGACCTTCTCATTTTTGATTTCCGCCCCCATGGTGAATGAGGTCGCGTTGACCTTGCTGCTTGGCTTGTTCGGCTGGAAAGTTGCACTGCTGTACCTGAGTCTGGGTTTGTTTATTGCGATTGTTGCGGGCTGGGTCATTGGGCGCTTGAAAATGGAGGCCTATCTAGAGGACTGGGTTCGTGACATGCCCAAGGTCCACGCAACCGCTGGGGACACGAGCATGCCGCTGCATGAGCGGATAAATGCCGGGTTTGGCAGCGTGCGCGAAATCGTCGGGAAAGTATGGCCTTACATCCTTGCCGGTATCGCTATTGGCGCAGGTATTCATGGGTATGTGCCGGAAGACTTCATGGCCAGCTTCATGGGCAAAGAAGCGTGGTGGTCTGTCCCGCTCGCGGTGCTGATAGGCATACCAATGTATACAAATGCGGCGGGGATCATTCCTATTGTGCAGGCGCTACTCGCGAAAGGTGCGGCGCTGGGCACCGTCCTGGCCTTCATGATGAGTGTCATTGCGCTCTCCCTCCCAGAGATGGTGATTTTGCGCAAGGTGTTGAAGGTTCGCTTGATAGCCACATTTATTGGTGTCGTGGCCGTTGGCATTCTCATCGTTGGCTATGTCTTCAACTTAACTCTGTAAATCCACCTGTTGAGGTTTTTATGAAAGACATCAAAGTACTAGGTACCGGCTGTTCCAACTGTAAGTCGACGATAGCCATCATCGAGCAAGTCGCTCACGCTAAAGGCGTACCTGTGAAGCTGGAAAAAGTGGAAGAGCTGCGTGACATCATGAGCTATGGGGTTATGTCGACACCCAGCGTCGTCATTGATGGCAAGGTCGTTCATTCCGGTGGCATCCCGAGCCGAGATAAGGTCGAGCTGTGGCTTAGCGCCTAGACCGGGACGACATCATCGATATACACCGCCAATCTCAGCGACGAGCCGCCTGACTCTCGACCTCTCAGGCGCTGTCGACTCAGGGTAAGAGACCCGGTTCGATTGGCGCATGGGCCCATGCGGAGACGAAGATGCCTAAGCCAGTCATGCCAGTTATGCCCTTGTTCGATCACGATACGTCCTTCCTGTCGACGGCCGCCGCCGCTGCGTCCCTGGCCGGAATCTCGATAGAGACCCTCAACAGTCAGTGCTTCTGCATCAGCCTGGACACCAAGGCACTGCGTGAAGCGTTGGAGTCGACGCTCGGTCAACCCGGCCTGTTCGAGCTGGTACAGCAACGTTGCCCTTATCTGTTCGCCGGGCATCCAGTCTTTATCAACCCGGCCCATTTGGAGCGCATGGCGCAGGTCGTGCGGGCTGTCGAGTCGGTCATCGCGCTCCCGGCTTACCGCGAGGAAGTGCTGGCTCGTTCGCCCACTATTGCGCGACATGATCCTGGTGGGGCCAAGGGAGTGTTCTTCGGTTATGACTTCCATGTCACTGAGGGTGGTTTCGGCCTGATCGAGATCAACACCAATGCAGGTGGGGCCATGCTCAATGCAGCGCTGGCGCGAGCGCAACACGCGTGTTGCCCGGCCATAGAGCAATTGCTGCCACCCTCGGGCAGGGCCGAGACGCTTGAGGCAGGAATAATCGAGATGTTTCGCCATGAGTGGGCGCTGCACGGGCTGGATAGGCCCCTGCGCAGCATTGCGATTGTCGACGATGCTCCCGAGCAGCAGTATCTATACCCCGAATTTTTGCTGTTCCAGCAACTGTTCCAGCGCCATGGATTGGAAGCGGTGATAGTCGATCCCTCCGAGCTAAGTCTGAGAGGTGGTGCACTTCGGCATAACGAGTTGGTCATCGATATTGTCTATAACCGCCTGACCGACTTTGCTCTCGATGCGCCCGCCAATGCGACGTTGCGTCAAGCTTACCTTGAACGTGCCACGCTGCTCACGCCTCACCCACAAGCCCATGCCTTGTACGCGGACAAACGTAACCTGGCTTTGCTCTGCGATGCCCAATGGTTGCAGGCGTCGGGCCTGCCGCAAGCCACCCAAAACCTGCTACTCGCCAGCATTCCACATACTGAGGTGGTGACCCCGGAAAGTGCCGAACGCCTGTGGCGCGAGCGTCGACGGCTGTTCTTCAAGCCTTGTGCAGGATTCGGGAGTCGCGCCGCCTATCGCGGCGACAAGCTAACCCAGCGGGTGTGGCAGGAAATTCTTGCTGCCGATTACGTGGCCCAAGCCCTGGTTCTCCCTGGACTGCGGACCCTGTCGGCCACGATTCCGGCTCACGTGCTGAAATTTGACGTGCGCGACTATGCCTACAACGGCGTGGTGCAGTGGGTGGCGGCGCGCCTGTATCAAGGCCAGACCACCAACTTCCGGACGTTGGGCGGCGGTTTCGCCCCCGTATATCCAGGGCCCGCGCCAGAGGCCTAAGCATCGCAGACGCTTGATTGGGTCGTCAAAAATTGACGCACCTCCGGTAAATCGATGTGGTCGAGAACGCCGTCGAACAGCACATGCAGCGACTTGTACCCTCTGGCTGTGGCCGATTTGAATGAATCGGGGCGCATCGGTTGACATAGGAGCGTCAATTGGCTGCTTTTACGGGCAGCGCAACAATCGTTTTTTTATCCTATGCTGACTGGGTCAAAAATAAAAATCCGCTTACGACACAGACGAAGTCAACTGCATCGCAAGCGTCATGCGGAGGCAGAGATGATATCGATTTCCAGAAGAGTCTTCTTGAAGGTTGGAGGCGGGATTGCTGCGGGCGCAGTCATCGGAGTACCCCATTTAACCCAAGCGGCGGCAACCACGCCTGAGCCGCAGGTGATAGGGCGGGTCAACCTTCCCTACCCAATGAAAGCGATCATCAACGCGCAGAAATTACAGGTCAACACCCCTGTCTCGTTTTTCTATCCCGATGCCTCCTCACCTTGCGCATTGATCAAGATGGGCGCTCCCGTTCCGGGTGGCATTGGCCCGGAGCGCGACATCGTTGCCTACAGCACGCTATGCACGCACATGGGGTGCCCGGTCACCTATGACGCAGGGCCGCGGGTGTTTAAATGCCCGTGCCATTTCAGCATTTTCGATCCTGAAAATACGGGTCAAATGGTTTCCGGCCAGGCGACCGAGAATCTGCCCAGCATAGTGCTCGAATACAACTCCAATGACGATTCGGTACGTGCAGTGGCCGTCGAAGGGTTGATCTACGGGCGTCAGTCCAACCTCCTTTGATAAGAGGCTTAAAATGGCAACCAATAAAGATCGGATGGCGCTCCCCCCTCCAGAGGCCCAGAAAACCAACCTTGCCTGTCACTTCTGCATCGTGGGTTGTGGCTACCACGTCTACAAATGGCCAGAGAACCTGGAAGGTGGACGGGCACCCGATGAAAATGCGTTAGGGCTCGACTTTCGTAAACAGCTACCTCCTCTGGCTGTGATCATGACCCCTGCGATGCAGAACACGATCACTGACAAAGACGGCAAGCGTTACAACCTCATGATTGTGCCCGACAAGCAGTGCGACGTTAATAAAGGGCTCTCGTCCACGCGAGGCGGTCAACTGGCCAGGGTCATGTATAACTCCGACGGTGTGGGCAAGGAGCGTCTGCGCAGCCCACGGATTTATGTGGCTGACCAGTGGCTAGACACCAGCTGGGATGATGCGCTGGCACTTTATGCGGGCGTTACCAAGAAGATTCTTGATAATGACGGGCCAGCCGCCCTCGCCTTTGACTGCTTCGACCACGGAGGCGCCGGAGGAGGATTTGAGAATACCTGGGGCACCGGCAAGTTGATGTTCACGGCGCTGAAGACACCGCTGGTACGTATCCACAACCGCCCTGCTTATAACTCCGAGTGCCACGCCACACGCGAGATGGGCATTGGTGAACTCAATAACAGCTATGAAGACGCCGAGCTGGCTGACGTTATTATGGCCATCGGCTGCAATTCATACGAGACCCAAACCAACTACTTCCTGGCCCACTGGCTCCCCAATTTACAGGGGCAGACCGTCATCAAACGCAAACAGCGTTTTCCTGGGGAAACCGTTGCCCCGGCGAAAGTGATTTTTGTTGACCCGCGCAGGACGCCTACTATCGCTGTGGCCGAGCAAGCGGCAGGCAAGGACAACGTCCTTCACCTGGATATCGAACCGGGAACGGATATCGCTTTGTTCAACGGTCTGTTGACCTACGTGGTTGAACAAAAATGGCATGACCAGGAGTTTATCTCGGCCCATACCAAAGGGTTTGACCAGACGCTTCAAGCCAATAGGTTATCGATTGAGGAAACCAGCCGTATCACCGGTGTTTCGGCGGACAAGCTCAAGCTTGCAGCCGAATGGGCCTACAAGCCCAAAGCTTCTGGCCACCGGCCACACACCATGCACGCCTACGAAAAAGGAATCATCTGGGGCAATGACAACTACCTGATCCAGTCTGCCTTGGTCAACTTGGTACTTGCGACTCATAACGTAGGACGTCGGGGTACCGGGGTGGTGCGCATGGGCGGCCACCAGGAAGGTTACACGCGCCCCCCTTATCCAGGCACCACCAAGATCTATGTGGATCAGGAGATCATCAATGGCAAGGGCATGATGTACACGGCATGGGGGGCCAATCCATTCCAGACCACCCTCAATGCAGAGCAACACCGTACCGTCATTCTGAAGCGCGCCAATATTGTCAGGGAGGCCATGGCGACGGTGCGCGGCGGCTCAACCGCGCAGAGGGTGGACGCGATCTACGATGCGGTGAAAAATAAAGGCGGTCTCTTTTTAGCCAATATCAACCTCTATCCCACCAAGCTGGCAGAAGCCGCTCATGTGATGCTGCCAGCAGCTCATCCGGGCGAGATAAATCTCACCTCGATGAATGGGGAGCGGAGGATGCGTCTGTCGCAAAAGTTCATGGATCCCCCCGGTTCAGCGAAAGCCGATTGCCTGATTGCGGCCGCTATCGCCAACACCCTTCGGCAGATGTACAGCGCCGAAGGAAAGCAGGACATGGCGGAGCGATTTGCGGGCTTCGACTGGAAAACAGAGGAAGATGCTTTCAATGACGGCTTTCGTATGGCCGGTCAGCCGGGCGTCGGCCCTATCGATAGTCAGGGCGGTAACACAGGCAATCTTGTCACCTACGAGCGACTGATTGCCATGGGTAACAATGGAGTCCAGCTACCCGTCAAAGAGTACCGGGATGGCAAACTGATCGGCACCGAAATGCTCTACACCGACTACACGTTCGACACGCCGGACGGTAAAGCCGAGTTCAAGCCAGCAACGTGGCCTGGGCTGCCAAAACCGGTCGCGGAGCAGAAGGAGAAATATAAGTTCTGGATCAACAATGGACGTATCAATGAGGTGTGGCAAACGCTCTATCACGACCAATACAACGAGTTCGTGAAGGCGCGCGTACCCATGGCGTATCTGGAAATCAACCCCGACGATGCAAAATCCTTGGCGATTGCATCCGGGGACGTGGTTGAAGTATTTAACGACTACGGCTCGTCTTACGCGCTGGCCTACCTGGAGCCTGATATAAAGCGGAATCAGACCTTTATGCAGTTCGGCCACTTCAACGGTGTTATGGGCGATTTGACCACCGCATGGACCGACCGAAATGTAGTGCCCTATTACAAAGGGACATGGGCGAATATCCGTCGTATCGGGAAAGTGGAGGCGTTTAAAGAGACGATCAGCTTCAAGTCGCGCAGATTCATGACGTAATGACGATTGTCCAGCAGTGCTTCATATCGCCGTGGCATGTCTGGGCAGAGCAATGGAAATCAGCGCGGCGAGCAAGACAAAAGCGCTCGATATCCACAAGCACGCACTCAACCCGTACATCTGGTAAATCCATCCGGAGAGCACGGTGCCGATCAACCGGCCCATCGCGTTGGACATGTAGTAAAAACCTACATCCAGTGAGACGCCGTCTTCCTTGGCGTAGGAGACGATCAGGTAACTGTGCAGCGATGAGTTCACGGCGAACAGGACGCCAAAGACCATCAGCCCACCCAAGAGAACGACGTGCTCGGACAACCCAGTGTTCAACCCCAAGGCAATAGCCCCTGGCAGAAGCGCCAGCGGAAGTGCCCAGAGAAAAGCCGCTCGACCATCAGGCACACGCCCGTTTTTCTTGCCCGTAATGCTGGGCGCGAACGACTGCACTATGCCGTAGCCGATCACCCACGCAGCAAGAAAACCACCGACTTTCCAGACGTCCCAGCCAAAGGCTGTACTGAGATAGACCGGCAATGCGACGACAAACCAGACATCCCGAGCGCCAAACAAAAACATCCGTGCTGCCGACAGGATGTTGATCGCACGGCTCTTGGAAAGGATCTCCCGGAACTTGGGTTTGGCTTTGGCTTTGCCCAGGTCCTTCTTGAGCAAGATCAGACTGCTGATCCAGATCAGCCCCAATACGATGGCCATGGCCAGCACGGCGCCCTTGAATCCGATGGCAGCCAGCAGTGCACCGCCCAGAAAGAAACCGACGCCCTTGAGCGCATTTTTCGAGCCGGTTAGGATCGCGATCCACTGGTACAGCTTGCCTTGTTGTCCATCGGGCACCAGCAGCTTGATCGAGCTTTTGGCACTCATCTTGTTCAGATCTTTGGCGATCCCCGACAACGCCTGGGCGCCCATTACCCAAGGAATCGTCAGCCAGACCGAGGGCACTGTCAGCATCAGCAGTGCCACGACCTGAATGGCCAAACCAATATTCATGGTCCGGTTCAGGCCCAAGCGGGCCCCAAGGTAGCCACCCACGAGGTTGGTGACCACGCCAAAGAACTCATAAAACAAAAACAGCGCCGCAATCTGAAGCGGGCTGTAGCCCAATGCGTGAAAGTGCAGTACCACCAACATGCGCAACGCACCATCGGTGAGGGTGAAGGCCCAGTAATTACCCGTGACGAGCAGATACTGCCGCACTTCTGGAGCAAGGGCTGACAACGCGTTCATGATGATTCCCTGTCAGACGGCCAGACCGACCATTTTTGCCAGTTCGACCGTACGGTTGGCATAGCCCCATTCGTTGTCGTACCACGCGTAGATTTTTACCTGAGTGCCATTGATGACCATGGTCGACAACGCATCGATAATTGAAGAGCGCGGATCGGTACGGTAGTCGATGGACACCAGCGGACGCTCCTCATAGCCGAGAATGTCTTTCAATTCATTCTCGGAAGCGTCTTTCAGCAGTTGATTAACTTCCTCTGCAGTCGTGGCGCGTTCAACTTCAAACACACAGTCAGTCAGCGAGGCGTTGGCCAACGGAACACGCACGGCGTGACCATTCAGGCGCCCGCGCAATTCCGGGAAAATTTCGGCGATGGCCGTGGCCGAGCCGGTGCTGGTCGGAATCAAGCTCATACCGGAAGCACGCGCACGGCGTAGATCCTTGTGCGGCTGATCGAGGATGCTCTGGGTGTTGGTCAGGTCATGAATGGTGGTGATCGAACCATGACGAATCCTCAGCTTTTCGTGGATCACTTTGACCACCGGAGCCAGGCAGTTAGTGGTGCACGAAGCGGCAGTCACAATGCGATGTTGCGCAGAGTTGAACAGGTGGTGATTGACCCCCATCACAATGTTCAACGCCCCTCTCTCCTTCACCGGAGCGCTGACCACAACGCGCTTCACGCCTTGGTCAAGATAGCCCTGGAGAACCGCAACCGTCTTCATTTTGCCGCTGGCTTCGATCACCAGATCGCAGCCCGACCAGTCGGTATCGGCGATTGCCCTATTGGCACTGACCTTGATCCGCTTGCCGTCGATGACAATGCACTCGCCTTCGGAGTCGGCCTGATACTGCCAGCGGCCATGCACGGAGTCGAAGTTGAGCAGGTGCGCATGGGTCGCTGCATCACCGGCCGGGTCATTGATCTGCACGAATTCAAACTCTGGCCAGCGCCAGGCTGCTCGCAGCGCGAGGCGACCGATCCGACCGAAACCATTGATGCCAACTTTGATAGCCATGTCTTTGTTCCTCGTCTCTGCTGTCAGTGGGAGTCCGACCTACGCGCGCCGGACAGGCCAAACTTCGGTTATTACACGGTGAAACTGTCCTCAGATAGAACGCTGATTAACCCGGTCCATGAGTGCTTCCGCCGATTCTTTGCGCTCGGAATAACGATCGACCAGATAGTCCTGGCGGTCGCGCAGCAGCAATGTGAACTTCACCAACTCTTCCATCACATCGACGACCCGGTCATAGAAGGGAGAGGGTTTCATCCGACCGTGCTCGTCGAACTCCAGATAAGCCTTGGGTACGGACGATTGATTGGGGATGGTGAACATCCGCATCCAGCGCCCGAGTACCCGCAGTTGATTGACCACGTTGAACGACTGCGACCCACCACACACCTGCATGACCGCCAGGGTTTTACCCTGGGTCGGGCGGACTGCGCCTATGGCCAACGGCACCCAGTCGATCTGTGCCTTGAACACCGCGCTCATCGAGCCGTGCCGCTCAGGTGAACACCACACTTGCCCTTCCGACCACCGCATCAATTCGCGCAGTTCTTGTACCTGTGGATGGTCATCGGCGACATCATCGGGCAATGGCAAGCCTGATGGATTGAAAATCCGTGTTTCGGCGCCCATGCGTTGCAGCAGGCGAGCCGCTTCCTCTACCAGCAAGCGGCTGAAGGAGCGCTCACGCGTCGATCCATACAGCAGCAGGATGCGTGGTTTATGGGTGGACTTCAGTTCGATCCCCAGTTTGTCTGCCGAAGGTAATTCAACCAGTTCGACGTCGAGTTGGGGGATGTGGTCGTCATACATAGTCGTTGTCCTGCGCAACTGCGCTCTTGGATTCATCGAACCAGCGGCGTTTAAGCCACAGCGCTACACCCACTAAAGAAATCAGCACCGGCACTTCCACCAGCGGACCAATCACCGTGGCGAAAGCGACCGGGGACGCCAGGCCGAAGGTAGCGATGGCCACCGCAATCGCGAGTTCGAAGTTGTTGCTCGCAGCAGTAAAAGCCAGAGCCGTGGTACGCGGATAATCCGCCTTGAGCAGCTTGCCCATGCAGAAACTAAGGAAGAACATCACGACGAAGTAGATCGTCAGCGGGATCGCGATGCGCAATACATCCAATGGCAGTTGCAGCACCTTGTCGCCCTTGAGGCTGAACATGGCGACGATGGTCAATAGCAATGCCACCAGGGTCAGCGGGCTTATTTTTGGGATAAAGCGCTCTTGATACCAGTCGTTTCCTTTACGGGCGATCAGGATCTTTCGGGTCAGAAAACCGGCCATGAATGGCACACCCAGGTAGATCAGAACTGACCCGGCGATGCTGATGAAGCTGGTCTCGATAACGCTGCCTTCCAGTCCAAACAGTGGCGGCAATAGCCCCAGGAAAATCCAGGCGTACAGGCTGAAAAACAATATCTGGAAGATGCTGTTGAACGCTACCAACCCGGCGACATATTGATTATTGCCTCCCGCGATCTGATTCCAGACCAGCACCATGGCAATGCAACGGGCGAGGCCGATGAGGATCAATCCGGTCATGTATTCCGGCTTGTCGCTCAGGAAGACAATCGCCAAAACGAACATCAATATCGGCCCGATGACCCAGTTCTGGATCAGAGACAACGCAAGGATGCGCTTGTCTTTGAAGACCTCTGGCAGCTCCTCATAACGAACCTTGGCCAGGGGCGGATACATCATCACGATCAAACCGATGGCGATCGGGATGTTGGTGCTACCCACAGAGAGACTGTTGAGCCACTGCGGCCAGCCTTCGAACAGGCTTCCCAGCCCGATGCCGAACGCCATGGCCAAGAAAATCCACAAGGTCAGGTAGCGGTCCAGAAAGGAAAGGCGGCTTTTGCTCATGTTCATATCTCCTGTTGTCAGAGCGTACCGACCAGGGCTAGCTCGGCCTTGAGCTGCTCGGCGCTCAACGTGGCTGGATCAGCAGCAGGCTGCGGCGCGCGCCGGGCGGTCGCCCATTTCATCAAGACGTTTCGCGTCAGGGCTCAACCAGTGTTTGTTGGCCTCCAATACGGTGGTCAGAACGCCATGCACCCAATCAGGCAGGTTCGGGTGCAGGCGGTAATACACCCATTGACCTTGCCGACGATCTGCCAGAAGTCCGCAATTGCGCAGTTGCGCCAAGTGCCGGGATACCTTGGGCTGACTCTCGTTGAGCGCGCAGGTCAGCTCGCAGACACAGAGTTCACCCTCATGGGCAACCAGCAGCATCATGCGCACTCGATTGTCGTCAGCCAGGCATTTAAAAACGGCGGTGGGTGTCAGAGGATCGGTCATGACGGGGTTTCAGCTCATATACGGTTTTTCGAATATATGTTTTTCCATATGTGAAGTAAAGGAAAAACAGCGTGATCCCCTTCCGTTAAACACGCACCGCGTTCAGTTTGGTTTAAGCTTTGAGCCTCAGAATAATCGTCACTTACCAAGTACCACGGCACAACAAGGACATCGTTATGGGCTGGAAAAACACAAAACAACGTTATGGCATTCTCTCCATCGGGCTGCATTGGCTGATGCTGGCCTTGATCATCGGCGTCTACGCCAGTATTGAACTAAAAGGGAACTTCCCCAAAGGCAGCGACTTTCGTGAGTTGCTCAAGCAATGGCACTTCATGCTGGGTCTGGCAATCTTCGCACTGGTGTGGCTACGTCTTCTGGCCCGCTTGATTGCGCCGACACCTACCGTCGTACCCGCCCTCCCGCAGTGGCAGGCAATCCCCGCCAAGCTGATGCATCTCGCCCTGTATGCGCTAATGATAGGCGCGCCGCTCGCCGGTTGGCTGGTACTGAGTGCGGCCGGCAAACCTGTTCCCTTCTTCGGAATTGAACTGCCGCCCCTGATCGGCACGAATGAGGCGCTGGCTAAATCAATTAAAGAATGGCATGAACTGGCCGGAACAACCGGCTATTGGCTGATAGGCCTGCACGCAGCGGCCGGCCTGTTTCACCATTACATAAGTCGCGACAATACCCTGACCCGCATGTTGCCTGGGCGGTAAGCTCTACCCGGTACCCGCAGGCTGTCGAGCGACATGCACGATCAGCACTGCGGGAAATCGGCTGACCCTCCTGGAATCTGACCTATGCCCGAGACGGTAACCACCCGCAACATCCCACGTACGGTCTGGGCACTGGGGTTCGTCAGTCTGTTCATGGACTTGTCGTCAGAAATGGTTCATGCGCTGCTGCCGGTATTTTTGGTCGGCACGCTCGGCGTCAGCATGATCACGCTAGGTTTTATCGAGGGCGTTGCGGAAGCTACGGCCCTGATCGTGAAAGTTTTTTCCGGCGCGATCAGTGACTACTTCGGTAAACGCAAGAGCCTCTTGCTGGTGGGCTATGGGCTTGCAGCACTCACCAAGCCACTCTTCCCCCTGGCTCATTCCGCAGAAATGGTATTTACCGCACGCTTTCTGGACCGGATTGGCAAAGGGATCCGCGGAGCGCCACGCGATGCTCTGGTCGCCGATATATCACCACCAGAGATCCGTGGCGCGTGCTTCGGCTTACGTCAGTCCATGGACACCGTAGGGGCCTTTTTTGGACCTGCAGTGGCCATCGGCCTGATGTTTATATTCAGTGGAGATATTCCTCTCGTCTTATGGATCGCCGTGATACCCGCGCTGGTAGCCGTCAGCCTGATTTTTGTTGGCGTCAATGAACCTGCACACGAGCAGCGAACTCAGCACTTTCGGTCGCCGATACGTCTACAGCTGCTCTACAGCTTTTCGCCAGCGTATTGGCGGGTGGTGATTGTGGGAGCACTGTTCACCCTGGCGCGCTTTAGCGAGGCATTTCTGGTATTGCGCGGCCAGCAAGCAGGACTCTCCGCGACCTGGGTACCCATCGTGATGGTGGTGATGGCTTTGTTCTACACACTTTCTGCCTACCCCGCGGGGAAACTCTCTGACCGAGTCAGCCGCAAAGCGCTTCTCGGCGTGGGTCTGATATTGCTTATCCTGTCCGATCTCGTGCTAGCCAACGCAGAATCCATCACAATGCTGATGCTCGGCGTTACATTGTGGGGGCTTCATATGGGATTCAGTGAGGGGCTGCTGGCCGCTCTTGTGGCCGACACGACACCGGAAGGGCTCAAAGGAACCGCCTTTGGGGTTTTCAATCTGGTGAGTGGTTTCTCCATGCTCCTGGCAAGTGCTCTTGCAGGTCTGCTGTGGCAAACCTATGGATCAGCAATGACCTTCTATGCCGGTGCTGCTATTTCTGCAGTCGCGTTCATACTTCTGTTGATGCAGCGTCAGGGTAACGATCACATGAAGTAAGCACCGCGTATTGCGACACAGGACATCGCAACGAAACGTGTCGGCTCTGGGCGGAGCGTATCCCCCACTTTCGAGCCGACTCAGGCAAACAATCAACGCTAATCCCAGCGTATTTATTTGCTATTTGCGCGTGGCTTTTTGGAGCATACGGCTGGCACTCTCATTGGCCTTGTCGGCAGTTTGTTGAGCCTGGTTAGCGGCTGAAAGCGCTTGCTCCGCTTTGGAGTAAGCATCATCAGCCCTGACCCGGGCTGCGGCTGCCGAGTTTTCAGCCCCCGTCAATCTCGCGTCAAACTCCTTGGCTTTTTGATTGCTGCAACCCGCCGCCATGGCCAGGACCAATATCAGTGGAACAGTCAGAGTCAGGTTTCTCATTTTTAACCTCTCACATTACGGCATCGTTAATAAAAATTGACTACCTGTTTAGCGACACGAAGAAGTACGGATCACCCCCCCGCTTCGCACCCGCCTGCACAGTGTGAATTGTATATCCATGCCCAGTTTGATCTGCGTCAAACTCGCAACAAACGACTTGATCCTGAGCCTTTAAATTCACCCAGATACTCAGTCTATGTCGCTACTCAAGCGGTGACGGCTTGATCGCCAACAGACTGCTGTGCATGTGATAAACCACTTGTTCGGCGGTGCTACCCAAGAGTTTGCTCAACCCTCTACGGTGCACCGTGCCCAGCACGACAACATCAATATTCTCTTCTTCAGCATAAGCAGTAATGACTTTCGCCGGGACACCCATGATGAAGTGGCGGCACTCTGGCGGCACCCGATATCGATCAGCCAATTCAGTAAACGCTTTTCCTTCAGCCTCATACACCGCTTCGCCCATGCCCGCTGAAAACAATGTCGAACCCATGCCCTCCGACGCATACATATATGACAGGTCATACGCGTAAAGCAGATGCAGTTCAGCATTGCACTGTGCCGCCAACTTCTCTGCCGCCAGGATAATCTGATCATTAAACTGTTCGAACTGCTCTTCCGGCTTAAACGGATCTACCGCGGCCAGAATTTTTCTCGGCGTGGCGTGCTGGACGTTCGCAACAAGGTGCACGGAGGATGAACAGTCCCTCAATAAACGCAGGTCCAGAGGTGTAAACAAGGTACGCATCAGCAGAGATTCATGCTCGAGGTCTTTGATAAGCATGGAAGGGTTTAACTCTTTGACGTGGCGCAAAATCTCCTCCAGCGGACGCTGGACCCACACCACTTCCGTTGTTACCACTATTTTGAGATTGCGCAGGGAAACAGCTTGCTCTTCAAGCCACTGACGATGCCGCAGTAAGTAACCCTCGCGCATTTCAGAGAGCGCTTGTTCATTGACCAGGCCAGCCGTTGCCAAGCCTTCAACATAGTCAAAGGCCACGATATGCAAGGGAACCCCTTTAGCTTTAGCCAGTGCTGCCGCTCGGTCAAAAGCCGGAGTTCGGTGCATCAAGGGTGAAGCCACTAACAATAAACGCTCAGAGTCCGACATGTAACACCTCCACTTACGGAAAGGGTCAACGGCTGGGGAGAATAGGTGACCTCCTCCCGACAGGGTCTATGTGTTTCACATTCTTGACGATCAAGCGGCCCACACATTGATCTACATCAGAGCCACCCCGCCAGAACCCAAATACGTTAGATCAACGCGCGATAAAAAACCTGCCCCGCGCAATCTTTATTGAATAACCCCCTCTAACCAAAAAAATGATGGTGCGAAAAAATGGCGTTATGCTTGCGCACATGCGCAAGGAAATCCCCATCAAGATGTAACTTCTACTTAACAATTTTACGCACGCTTTCCATAAGCCGTTAGTTGGCAACCCGCAAAACAATCCACCTTGATTTAAAATATAAAATAGGCCACTCATTTGAGTGTGAGTGCGCGATAGTTATTCCCTGACAGGGAATTCCATACAACAAAAAATGCTAATAAAGTCCTCCCTGCTTCGCCCGCCATTCATCTATAACTGATCACTCGCTCTGTCATGAAGCGGGTCCATTGGCTACGCTGAAAAAATAACAGGAGATCTCTCATGACGCTTCCGGTAATGCTTAGCCCTGTGCAACAAATAAAGGCTGCCTGTTCAGGGTGCGGTGTGCGAGGGCTGTGTTTATCTGCTGGCCTGAACAGTTCAGAAGTCGATCTTCTGTCCACCCTCATTCAGCAACGGGTCAAAATCAAAAAAGGCGAGACGCTGTATCATGCGGGGGACCCTTTGCGTTCGCTGTATGCCGTCCGGTATGGATTTTTCAAGACGACCGTCATTTCGGAGGATGGCCGCGAACAGCTGACAGGCTTTCAAATGGCGGGAGAAATGCTGGGCATAGACGCCATCAGCAATGACCGACATGTGTGTAATGCAATCGCAC
>ERZ1463038.166-NODE-166-length-19721-cov-14.454337_pt1 | contig 19721 bp, 27 predicted proteins | sample MGYA00564479_ERZ1463038 | MGnify/ENA primary metagenome ERZ1463038 (study PRJEB39244, sample SAMEA3635134) | Helicobacter pylori | study: EMG produced TPA metagenomics assembly of PRJEB11511 data set (Assembly of a 5300-year-old Helicobacter pylori...
TCCGCGCACATCCGGCTCCCGGGCCAGCCGGATCGCAGCAAATTTGTGAAAGGTGAGCTCAAATTGGCCCAGGCTAGGGGAAAGGTCCGGGAAGGGACAGTCCGGCGTTGAAAGTGGTTGTTATTTGACAGCCGGGGAAGCCCTCCCTTCCTCAAGTCCCTTGGGGAAAGGTCGGGGAAGCATCGTTTGGCTTGTCTATCGATTCCTCAGGGTGGTCGCATTGTGCGCCGCGACTGCGGTGGTCGTCCGGATCGTCCGGACGTCGTCCTCAGATTCAACTCGTCCACAGACTCGAAGTTGGAACGGAAGTGCATAGATAGTCTGGGATCAAAGCTTCGTTTTCAAGCAAGTCCCTTGGCTTAATTTGGGCTTCGGGGATTACAACCTGACACAAGCGAGACCTGTCGATGTGAGTTGTCTGTGCGACTCGCCCCAGCTCGCATTCAAGCGCTTCGATGCTGGCCGCTCGTACTCGTCATCCGACTCCCCGCACAGGTGGCTGAAGATCTCTTCTAGGACGTCTTCTGAGTGAATCATACAGTATTGTTTGGGCGGTGGTGCAGGCGGTGGTTGAAAGGCCATCCTTCGCGCTTCCGAGAGCTTAAAGAATTCGATCCACGCTCCCACATGTTCGCAGACTCGTGCTGCAGCATTTTCTTGTTTTCCTCTCTAAGGAGCTGATTTGTACATACTGATGACCGATGTACAGATCTTGCTCCCCGCGACGAGCCCCAGTGCAGAACAAGGGAGACCCCTAGAGTGAAACGGCGTCGAATCCGCGTCGTGGCGAGGCCCAGCTTCCGGGCGCGAGCCCCCGGTGTTGCTCGCTCGTCGACACCTCCCGGCGTTCGTTCTCAGCGATGGACCCCGAAGCCTCGACCTCTGCTGGGCCTCCGCCCGGCTTTCAGCCGCCGCCCGGCTTCCAGGGCTACGCGGCGCCGACCTACCAGGCGAGTCACCGCTGCTCCAACGTCGGACCCGCTCCGCCACCAGCACGCGGCCGCGAGTCCCCTCGTCGACCTCCCGCTAACGGTGCGCCCCAGCAGGAACCTCCCGCGATGTCGCAGGAGCAGCTCGACCAGAAGAGCCGCAAGTGGCAGAATGTGCAGGGACGGCGGTTCGGCGCGGCGCGCAAGACGGCCTACGTCGACACGGGCAAGCAGAGCCTCCCGCCAGAGCACATTCGCAAGATCCTCAAGGACCACGGCGACATGAGCAACAGGTGCGTCACCACGCCCGCGCGATGGAGCGCTTCCGCCCTTTTTTGGGCCCGCGTGAGCGCGAGTCGCTGACCCTGCCTTGCCCTTCCCTTCGATCGCGCCGCTCGCCTCTGTTTTGCTCCCGCTCTGGACTCGTGTACGCGTCTATAGGAAGTTCCGCAGCGACAAGCGAGTACGTCACGCTTCTGCTGAGACGAGGCGACTTGTCGGCTGACCTCGATCCCCCACCACCACTTCTCTCGCCACTCGCAGGTTCACCTCGGAGCGCTCAAGTATGTTCCGCACTCGATCCTCAAGCTCCTCGAGAACATGCCCGTACGTCCAGATCGCCCGCGTTGGCTCGGGCGGGTGGCGGAGCGCTGACGATCGCGAGTTGGCCGCGTGCAGATGCCGTGGGAGCAGGTCCGCGAGGTGTCGGTCATCTACCACGTCACGGGTGCGATCACGTTCGTGAACGAGGTCCCGACGGTCGTGCCGCCCGTCTACCACGCGCAGTGGGCGACGATGTGGCTCGCGATGCGTCGCGAGAAGCGCGACCGTCGGCACTTCAAACGGATGCGGTTCCCGCCGTTTGACGACGAGGAGCCGCCGCTCGACTACGGCGACAACGTGCTCGACACGGAGCCGCTCGAGGCGATCCAGCTCGACCTCGACGAGACGGAGGACGCGTCGATCGCCGACTGGTTCTACGACAGCAAGCCGCTCCTTGACACGCCGCACATCAACGGCTCGAACTACCGGCTCTGGAACCTCGAGCTGCCGCAGATGTCGGCCCTGTACCGCTTCGGACGCACCCTCCTCAGCGACATCCCGGACCGCAACTACTTCTACCTGTTCGAGCCCAAGGCGTTCTTCACCGCCAAGGCGCTCAACGTCGCCATCCCGGGAGGACCCCGCTTCGAGCCCCTCTACCGCGACACGGACAACTACGACGACGACTGGAACGAGGTGCGTCGTGTGGCGGGCGAGCGACGGGGCGCGGGCGCTGACGAGCTCTCTCTCTCTGCAGTTCAACGACGTGAACAAGGTCGTGATCCGGCAGCAGATCCGGACCGAGTACAAGGTCGCGTTCCCGCACCTGTACAACTCGCTCCCACGCGCGGTGCACATCCCCGTCTACCACGAGCCGCACAACCTCTACATCCGCACCGAGGACCCCGACCTGCCCGCGTTCTATTTCGACCCGATCATCCATCCGATCTCGTCGCGCGGCGTCGCGCCCAAGAACGAGGCCGTCCCGCACGAGCTCTCGATCGACGACGACGACGAGTTCGAGCTCCCGGCCGCGATCGAGCCGTTCCTCACCGAGTGCGAGGTCGAGACGGACAACACGGCGGACGCGATCGCGCTCTGGTGGGCTCCGTACCCGTACAACCAGCGCAGTGGCCGCACCGTCCGCGCGCAGGACATGCCGCTCGTCAAGAACTGGTACCTCGAGCACTGCCCGCCCGGGCAGCCGGTCAAGGTCCGCGTCTCGTACCAGAAGCTGGTCCGTCTTTCATTGTGGTCGTGTTTCTCCACGGGTGGAAGCTGACAGTCATTGGACCTGTAGCTCAAGTGCTACGTGCTCAACACGCTGCGCCACCGCAAGCCGAAGGCGACGACCAAGAAGTACCTCTTCCGCCAGCGTACGTTCTGCTGCTCCATTCCAGTCCCGGCAGTGCAGCATCTGACGTTGCTTCCCGAGCAGTCAAGGCGACCAAGTTCTTCCAGACGACGACGCTCGACTGGGTCGAGGCCGGACTCCAGGTCTGTCGCCAGGGCTACAACATGCTCAACCTCCTCATCCACCGGAAGAACTTGAACTACCTTCACCTCGACTACAACATGAAGTGAGTCCACGCCCGCCTGCGCGAGTGCCGCAGGCCGCTGACGTCGCTCTGCGCAGCTTGAAGCCGGTCAAGACGCTCACGACCAAGGAGCGCAAGAAGTCGCGCTTCGGAAACGCGTTCCACCTTTGCCGTGAGATCCTCCGCCTCACGAAGCTCATCGTCGACTCGCACGTCCAATACCGCCTCGGCAATGTCGACGCGTTCCAGCTCGCCGACGGCCTCCAGTTCACCTTCGCCCACGTTGGACAGCTCACGGGCATGTACCGCTACAAGTACAAGCTCATGCGCCAGATCAGGATGTGCAAGGACCTCAAGCACGTCGTGAGTCATCCCGACGCTGCTCGCTCGACGAGACCTGATGCAGATCGTGTGCGTGCGCCCAGATCTACACGCGCTTTAATTCGGGTCCCGTCGGCAAGGGCCCCGGAGTCGGGTTCTGGGCCCCCGGCTGGAGGGTCTGGCTCTTCTTCCTTCGCGGAATCGTCCCGCTGCTCGAGCGCTGGCTCGGCAATCTGCTCGCTCGCCAATTCGAGGGTCGTAACTCGAAGGGGTGCGTCCGACCAGCTTTTCGCCAACACCGATCTCCCCACTGACCTCTCGTCCTTAGAATCGCCAAGACGGTTACCAAGCAGCGCGTCGAGTCGCACTTCGACCTCGAGCTCCGTGCCGCCGTCATGCACGACATTCTGGACATGATGCCCGAGGGCATCAAGCAGAACAAGTCGAAGACGATCCTGCAGCACCTCTCCGAGGCGTGGCGCTGCTGGAAGGCCAACATCCCGTGGAAGGTGCCCGGCATGCCCACCGCGATCGAGAACATCATCCTTCGCTTCGTCAAGGCCAAGTCCGACTGGTGGACCTCGGTCGCGCACTACAACCGCGAGCGTATCCGCCGTGGAGCCACCGTTGACGTCAGTCCTTCGTTCGAGATCCTACCGCGCTTGAAGCTGACCATCGCCCTCGACGCTGCAGAAAACCGTCTCGAAGAAGAACCTCGGTCGCCTGACGCGCCTCTACCTCAAGGCCGAGCAGGAGAGGCAGAACTCGTACCTCAAGGACGGAGTGCGTTGCTCGCCCACCTGCCTGCGCAATGCTGGACACTGACCACTTGCACCCCTCTCGCAGCCGTACGTCTCGTCTGAGGAGGCCGTCGCGATCTACTCGGCGACCGTGCACTGGCTCGAGTCGCGCAAGTTTGCGCCGATCCCGTTCCCGCCGCTCTCGTACAAGCACGACACAAAGCTCCTCGTGCTCGCGCTCGAGAAGCTCAAGGAGGCGTACAGCGTCAAGGGCCGGCTCAACCAGAACCAGCGCGAGGAGCTCGCGCTCGTCGAGCAGGCGTACGACAACCCGCACGAGACGCTCTCGCGCATCAAACGCCTCCTGCTCACCCAGCGCGCGTTCAAGGAGGCCGGCATCGAGTGTGCGTTCAGACGTGCTTCGACCTTTAGGATTCCTGGACTGACTCCCGCCCCTCGCAGTCTTCGACACGTACGAGAAGCTCATCCCGTGCTACGACATCGAGCCGATGGAGAAGATCACGGACGCGTACCTCGACCAGTTCCTCTACTTCGAGGCCGACAAGCGCGGCCTGTTCCCGTCCTGGATCAAGCCCGCCGACACGGAGCCGCCGCCCTTGCTCGTGTACAAGTGGGCACAGGGCATCAACAACCTCCACGACATTTGGGAGACGAGCGAGGGCGAGTGCAACGTTCTCATGGAGACGCAGCTCTCCAAGGTCTACGAGAAGATCGACTTGACGCTCCTCAACCGCCTTCTGCGCCTGATCATGGACCACAACTTGGTGCGTTTTACTGGCGGCTTGTGATTGACTTGCTTGACTTACCCCGTGCACGTCACAGGCCGACTACTGCACGAGCAAGAACAACATCGTCCTCACCTACAAGGACATGTCGCACGTCAACGCCTACGGCATGATCCGAGGACTCCAGTTCTCGAGCTTCATCTTCCAGGTGCGCCCCGGTCGCCCCTCGGTGTTGACCGTCGCTCACGCTCCCGACTTTGCAGTACTACGGCCTCGTGCTCGACATTCTCATCCTCGGCCTCCAGCGTGCGAGCGAGATGGCCGGTCCGCCGCAGATGCCCAACAACTTCCTCCAGTTCCGCGACACGCCGACCGAGACGCGCCACCCGATCCGTCTCTACTCGCGCTACATCGACAGGATCCACATCCTGCTCCGCTTCACCGCCGAGGAGTCACGCGACCTCATCCAGCGCTACCTCAGCGCGAACCCGGACCCAAACAACGAGAACCTGATTGGGTACAACAACAAGAAGTGCTGGCCCCGCGACTGCCGCATGCGTCTCATCAAGCACGACGTCAACCTCGGTCGCGCCGTCTTCGTACGTCCCCGCACCCGCCACCAGCCCTGAGGCTGTCATTGACCGCCTCCATTCGCAGTGGGACATCAAGAACCGTCTCCCGCGGTCGCTCACCACGATCGAGTGGGACGATACCTACGTCAGCGTCTACTCGAAGGACAACCCGCAGCTCCTGTTCGCCATGTCCAACTTTGAGCTGCGCATCCTGCCCAAGATCCGCAACGTCAACGAGCAGTTCACGCTTAAGGACGGCGTCTGGAATCGTGCGTCTGACTCCGCTCGACTTGCCATCGGGTTTCGCTGACGAATCGCTGGACGACGCAGTGACGAACGAGGCGACCAAGGAGCGCACTGCGCAGGCTTTCCTCCGCGTCTCGGACAAGGGAATCGAGCAGTTCACGAACCGCATTCGCCAGGTCCGCCTTCTTCCCACGGTGCAACCTTCGAGCTGGCTGACACCGCGCCTTGCCAGGTCCTCATGGCGTCAGGATCGACGACGTTCAGCAAGATCATCAACAAGTGGAACACGGCCATCATCGGACTGAGTGCGCTGCGCCCCATGCGTTCAACCTGAGCCGCGCTGACTCGAGCTGCGATGATCCAGTGACCTACTACCGCGAGGCCGTGCTCCACACGTCCGAGATGCTCGACCTCCTCGTCAAGTCGGAGAACAAGATCCAGACTCGTGTCAAGGTTTGTAGTTTGAGCTCGCACTTTTGATGGGCTGCAGCTGACTCCGGGTGCTCGCGCAGATCGGACTCAACTCGAAGATGCCTTCGCGTTTCCCGCCGGCTGTATGCTCGCCAGCATCTTGAGCCGGAGGGCCGCTCGCTGACCACTCCGCACTCAGGTCTTCTACACGCCCAAGGAGCTCGGAGGTCTCGGCATGCTGTCCATGGGGTACGTTCCGCCGCTTTAGTGTAGCTGCTTACCCCGCTGACGCTCATTCTCTCTGGGCAGACACATCCTCATCCCCGCGAGCGACCTCCGCTGGAGCAAGCAGACCGACGCCGGCATCACGCACTTCCGCTCCGGAATGAGCCACGCCGAGGACACGCTCATCCCCAACCTGTACCGCTACATTCAGCCGTGCGTCCTTTTGCTCAAACGCTTCCGTATGGTCTAAACCCGCCCCTTACAGGTGGGAGGCCGAGTTCCTCGACTCTGCGCGCGTCTGGTCCGAGTACGCGCTCAAGCGCAAGGAGGCGAATGCGCAGAACCGTCGCCTCACGCTCGAGGACCTCGAGGACTCGTGGGATCGTGGAATTCCCCGCATGTTCGTGGTCGCTTGTCTCGTTTTCGCAAGATCGTTCCCCTGACGCTCCCACTCGTTCCCAGCAACACGCTCTTCCAGAAGGACCGTCACACGCTCGCGTACGACAAGGGATGGCGCAATCGCGTCGAGTGGAAGCAGTACCGTGCGTCTCCCATCTCCCGGATCGCTTCCCCAGGGCTCATCACTCTCTTTCGGGTCGCAGAGCTCCTTAAGCACAACCCGTTCTGGTGGACTTCGCAGCGCCACGATGGCAAGCTGTGGCAGCTCAACAATTACCGCGTCGACGTCATCGCCGCTCTGGGCGGTGTCGAAGGTGCGTCGGCTGAGCTGAGCTGGTGAGGTGAGCTCTGAACTGACCGACTCGAGCAGGCATCCTTGAGCACACGCTCTTCAAGGGGACGTACTTCCCGACCTGGGAGGGACTCGTCCGTCCACCATCATCACTCGCAATCTGTCAATCAAAGCTAACATCGTCTTCGCCGACAGTTCTGGGAGAAGGCTTCTGGATTCGAGGAGTCGATGAAGTGCGTCCCAGTCGCCGTTCACCGTCTGAAGCCCGCTGACCCGGCCTACCGCCCACAGGTTCAAGAAGCTCACGAACGCCCAGCGTTCGGGACTCAACCAGATCCCCAACCGTCGCTTCACGCTCTGGTGGTGTACGTCCTTCCGCTGCCCCACTTGTCGAGACTGCGCGCCGACCTCCTGCCTCCTCGCTCAGCGCCGACGATCAACCGCGCGAACGTCTACGTCGGATTCCAGGTCCAGCTCGATCTCACTGGAATCTTCATGCACGGCAAGATCCCGACGCTCAAGGTCCGTCCTTGCCTCGCCTCTCGGCCGCGCACCCCGCTGACGCTCTGAGACCACACAGATCTCGCTCATCCAAATTTTCCGCGCTCACTTGTGGCAGAAGGTGCGTCTGCAATCGCCGACCACCCCTCGCTTCGTTCCGAAACTGACTTCCGGCCCACTCGCAGATCCACGAGTCGGTTGTGATGGACTTGTGCCAGGTCTTCGACCAGGAGCTCGAGGCGCTCCAGATCGAGACGGTCCAGAAGGAGACGATTCGTGAGTCCCTTGCGTCTTCGGTGCGCGCGTCGTGGTGGAAGCTCACGCGCTCGCGCCCCTCGCAGACCCAAGGAAGTCTTACAAGATGAACTCGTCGTGCGCCGACATCCTCCTCTTCAGCTCCTACAAGTGGAACGTTACCCGCCCGTCGCTCCTCACCGACTCGAAGGACCAGCTCGACGGCACCACGAGCAACAAGTACTGGGTACGCTTTCAATCTGTTTTCGATATCTCGGCTCACGCTGACGTTTTGCTCTTCATAGCTTGACGTCCAGCTTCGCTGGGGCGACTTCGACAGTCACGACATCGAGCGTTACACCAGGTTCGTCAGCCCACGCACAGCATGCCCCGCGTCTACGACTGACCTGTTGAACCTCGCAGGGCCAAGTTCCTCGACTACTCGTCGGACAACATGAGCATCTACCCGTCGCCGACGGGAGTGCTCATCGGCCTCGATCTCGCGTACAACCTCCACTCGGCGTACGGCAACTGGACGCCGGGCATGAAGCCGCTCGTGCAGCAGGCGATGGGCAAGATCATGAAGGCCAACCCGGCGCTCTACGTCCTCCGCGAGCGCATCCGCAAGGGACTGCAGCTCTACTCGTCCGAGCCGACCGAGCCGTACCTCAACTCGCAGAACTACTCGGAGCTGTTCAGCAACCAGATGTGCGCTCCTTCCTGTCGGCTCGGGCGTGGAGTTTGACTGACCTCGCTCGCCTTGCAGCATCTGGTTCGTCGACGACACGCAGGTCTACCGCGTCACGATCCACAAGACGTTCGAGGGCAACTTGACGACCAAGCCGATCAACGGTGCCATCTTCATCTTCAACCCGCGTACCGGGCAGGCGTTCATCAAGATCATTCACACGTCCGTCTGGGCCGGCCAGAAGCGTCTCGGCCAGCTCGCCAAGTGGAAGACGGCCGAGGAGGTCGCCGCGCTCATCCGCTCGCTCCCCGTCGAGGAGCAGCCGAAGCAGGTCATCGTCACCCGCAAGGGCATGCTGGACCCGCTCGAGGTGCACTTGCTCGACTTCCCCAACATCGTCATCAAGGGATCCGAGCTCCAGCTCCCGTTCCAGGCGTGCATGAAGCTCGAGAAGTTCGGTGACTTGGTGCGTCCCTATCCTTGCCTGCTTGCGATTCACCTGACTGACCGCCCGTTCTCGTAGATCCTCCGCGCGAGTCAGCCGCAGATGGTGCTCGCGAACCTGTACGACGACTGGCTCAAGTCGATCTCGTCCTACACGGCCTTCTCGCGTCTCATCCTTCTCCTCCGCTCTGTCCACGTCAACAACGAGAAAGCCAAGATCATCCTGCGCCCCAACAAGAACACGATCACCGCGCCGCACCACGTCTGGCCGACGCTCGAGGACGAGGAGTGGATGCGCGTCGAGATCGCGCTGCGCGACCTTATCCTGAGCGACTACGCCAAGCGCAACGCTGTCAACACGGCCTCGCTCACCAGCTCCGAGATCCGCGACATCATTCTCGGAATGGAGATTGCCGCGCCGTCCGTGCAGCGGCAGCAGATGGCCGAGATCGAGAAGTCGACCGAGGCCGCCGCGCAGGTCACGTCCGTCCAGACGAACACTACCAACATCACCGGCGACGCGATGACGGTCACGACCACGACCGCGTACGAGCAGCAGGTCTTCTCGAGCAAGACGGACTGGCGCATTCGCGCCATCTCGGCCACCAACATCCCGCTCCGGCTCCAGCACGTCTACGTCACCAACGACGACGTCAAGGAGGACCTGCCCACGTTCGTCCTCGCCAAGAACATCATGAAGGCGTTCGTCTGCGCCGCCGACCTTCGCGCGCCCGTCGCCGCGTACCTCTACGGCACCGAGGCGAGCGACAACTCGCGCGTGATCGAGGTCAAGGCGGTCGCGATCGTGCCCCAGCGCGCGAGCCAGCGCTCCGTCGAGCTCGTCAACGAGCTGCCCACGCACCCGATGCTCGCCGACATGAAGATCGTCGGCATCATCAGCGTGCGTTTCCTTTCTTGGTGACTTTGAGCGCTCGCTCACTCGACTACCGGTCCACAGACGCAAGCGCAGGAGACGCAAAGCCTCACGCCCTCGGACGCGTGCCTCTACGCCAAGCTCATGGCGCAGCACTCGGAGATTGACGGCAACTCGATCATGCTCACCGTCTCGTTCACGCCCGGATCGCTCTCGCTCTCGGCCTACGTCCTCACGCCGAAGGGATTCGAGTGGGGTCGCAACGCTGTGCGCATTCTTTCTCAACTCGCCCTCTGATAGCTTGCTGACCCTTCTTTATCCTAGGACCCCAACACGCCGGCTGGCTACAACCCGGCGTCGATGGTCGACCGCGCTCAGCTCGTGAGCCTGGCCCGCCCAGCGCGTACCTAGACCCCTATTAACCGTCGCCTATTTCCCCAGCTCCTCTCGGACCGCGTGACCGGAGCGGCCTTCTCCCCCGTCGGCGGCGTCTGGAACTACAGGTTCGTCCCGCCGCTTCGCGCACCCCGCCGCCAGTCGCTGATCCGCTTCTCCCACCGCCAGCGTTGGCCTCGGCGCGCAGTACGTGCCCACGATGCCCTACTCGATGACGGTCGCGCCCCCGATGGCGTACTGGGACCCCGCGCACCGCCCCGGTCACTTTGCGCAGTTCGTCGCGACGGCTGAGGAGGACGAGGTCGACGCCCAGGATGTCTTCGCCTAGGCCCCGTGCGAGGAGTTGTATGAGCTCGTGATAGTGCAAAATGAATGGCTGAAAGCCTTGTGTCTTGTCGATGCCTGGACTTGTCGTTGAGGTCAAGCACGATCCGGGGTCCGCCATATAAGCAACCTGCGACCGCGCACCTGACCTGTAACACAACCCAGAAGAATAGATGGCCGGCAGATCTACATGAATTCGAAGGAGAGTACGAAGGGAAGGGACGCGGACCTGGACCCAGAGTGCAGCAGCGTGGGCGACTATCCCGGCCAACCTGTACCCTGTCTGACGCAAAAACAGCTAGGATCCCAGTACACATTTGCCATAACTGGATCGAGCGGCCAACGGCAATGACGCGCTAGGCAGTGCACCTTCCATTCGGCGACGCTTGATGCGGGGAGGTCGCGCGGCTGGTCACTCGAAATTGCGGGTTTACTCACTGCAGAGCTCTTGAATACCCTTTGTTCGCCCCGATCCCCTCATACCCCGAGCAGCGATGCTCCTCGTCCCTCTCGCCAGCGCGCTACTCGCCACAGCCGCATGCACCTTCGCGTCGCCCATCTCGCCGCCGCATGTCGTCGTCGAGTCGAGAGCGCGCGCACCTCCCGCTTGGAAGCGTTCCAGCATCCCCTTGGATCCCCAGTCTACCTTCCAGCTGTCACTCGGCCTCGCCCAGCAGAACCTCCACAGGCTCGAGAGTGAGCACCTTCGCACGGCGGCCAAGGGGACGCTCTGACCTCGGACATTTTTCGCAGCGGAGCTCATGGCCGTCAGCGACCCAGAGTCGACTTCTTACGGAAAGCACTGGAGCCCGCAAGAGGTCGTTGAGTTTTTCGCGCCGTCAGAGGAGACAGCCACCAGCGTTGAGAGCTGGCTCGTGCGCGCGGGGATCCACCCGAGCCGCCACACGCTGTCCGCGAACAAGGCGTGGGTCAAGATGAACGTCACGATTCTTGAGGCCGAGCGGCTTTTGAAGGCCAAGTACTCTGCGTACGAGCACGACAACGGCCACATGACTCTCGGTGTGTGCCGCGAGCTCGCACGGTCGGACTCTGCGCTGACCTCTTTCGCAGGTTGTGACTCGTACTCAGTCCCGTTCCACATTCGCCAGCACATTGAGATAATCTCTCCTACCCTTCACTTGCAAGTCAACTCCCGCGGGAGTGACTAAGAGCCAGGACTGATCGTGCTCATCAGCGACGCCCCCGAGCGCACCGAACGCCACATCAAGCGCGCTCCCCCTCGCGCTCTTGGTGACCTTGGATCTCTCCCCGGGACCAGCTCGATCGGTGGCATCATATCTCCTTTGGACGGCCTCCCTGCTCCCCTCCACCTCGTCACCCCGTCCGAGGCGCAGGCGCCCGCTCAGAAGCCGCAGACGTCGGCCGCACACGGCAGCAGCGCCGAGCTGCAAAACTGCGCCCAAAAGTCGACGCCGCTCTGCCTGAAAACGCTTTACGGCTACGAGAACTACCAGATCATTGGAAATGAGAGCAACGCGTACGCGATCGCCGAGTTCGTGAGTCGCTTGTCTGCGCGTCTTGCGGGCCTGTGAATTGACCGCCACCGGGCTGCAGTTCCCGCAATCCTACGTCGCCAGCGACCTCAACCAATTCTTCGCCGAGTACAAGTGCGCCTGCCTCTCTTTTGAGCTCGATGGTGTCGCTGACGTTGTCGCAGCCCGGCCCTCGTTGGCGTCCGCCCCACGTTCTTTAGCATCGACGAGGGCTTCATCAACGACACGTTCCAGTCTTTCGGATACAATGGTACGCTACTCAACACCCGTCTCCACCGTGACGACTCTATGATGGCCGCGCACGAGAGGCTCGCTGTGTGCTTACCAAGTTCCGCAGGCGAGAGCAACCTGGACATCGGAATCGCCATGACCCAGATTTTCCCTCTGAATGTCTCTCTGTACCAAGTTGGGAACGCTGAGCTCGGCGGAGACTTCAACAACCTCCTCAACGCGATTGATGGAGATTACTGCACCTACAAGGGCGGAAACGATCCGGTGCAGGGTGCGCGGGGTCTCGAAGCAGAATCGCTATACTTTGCTGATGCTTCTCCATAGACCCCACGTACGAGAAGTGAGCTCAGGACCCAGTAGCGCTCATGATCGTGCGAAGCTGATGACTTCTCGACACAGCCCTGACTGCGGCACGGTTCCTCGTCCGAGTGTCATCTCCTCGTCTTACGCTTTCAACGAGGGTGACCTCACTCCGTTCTACGAGTCGCGTCAATGCGATGAGTTTGGCAAGCTGGGCTTGTTGGGCACTACGATCCTGTAGTAAGTTCCTTTATTGGCCCACCGCCGCTGTGGAGCAGTGGTCCCTGATCAGAAACCGTCTTAGCTCTTCTGGAGACTTTGGAGTTGGGGGCGCTGGAGGAACCTGCTACACGGAAGGAACGAGTGCGTCGAACGCTTACGCCACCCGGACTTCCGCTGAGACCCTTTCTCCTGCAGCGGACTACAGCTCGGAGGGCACCAAGTTCAATCCCTCATTCCCTTCGACCTGCCCCTACGCCACTGGAGTCGGAGCGACGCAGATCAAGGAGGGCAAGACGATCTACGACTCGGACCCAGAGCAGGCGTGCTTCCAGTACATCTACTCTGCGGGCGGGTTCTCCAACGTCTTTGCTACACCAGACGTGAATTTAGATTTACATATCACTTGGTACTGTGCTGACATCACCTTCCTCAACAGTACCAGAAGTCGGCGATCGCAGGCTACTACGCCAACAACTCGCCACCTTACGGCGCGTCGATCTACAACAACTCCCAGCAGGTGTAGGCCTTCTTCGGTACCCATCAGAGCTGCGCAAATCTGACCCCTACTTTCCGAAACGCAGTCGAGGCTTCCCTGACTTGTCCGCCAATGGCGCGTTCTATCCCGTTGTTGTGAACGGCTCGGAGTCCCTGCTCTTCGGCACGAGCGCCTCGGCACCTCTCCTCGGTGGAATCGTGACCCTCGTGAGCTCCCGAAACCTCGTTTGTGCGTTTTGGAGTGCGCTGACCGTCTTCCTCACACCCCCAGATCAACGACGCTCGCATTGCAGCTGGCAAGTCTACCGTCGGGTTCATCAATCCCTCCATCTACTCCGATTCCTTTGCGGAGGCTTTCAATGTAGGGATCTATTCATCGATATTGAAAATCCGGTACGGATTGCTGATGTATAAGGACAGCAAATCACCGAGGGGAGCAACCCAGGCTGCAATGGCGCCGGGTTCAACGCCACCGCGGGCTGGAACCCAGTCACTGTAAGTGTGCATGTTCTTGGCTTGAGGAAAAAATATTTATTCTACTTCTGCAGGGCTTGGGCACACCGAAGGTCACAAAGCTCATGGCTCTGTTTGTCGCGCTCCCCTAGTCCTGGACTTAAGCAGCGCAATCGAGGCTCACTGTGTACAGAAAAAGCTTCAGTCTTTCATGAATTCCAGAAATGATCCTGGCGGCTAGGTCTGAGCAGGTGTGATAATTGAGGCGTCGGGCGACGCTCGAGGGCATTGAATTCGCGGACGTCCCAATCGAGACTCTCAAGGATTGTACTTTGCGTGAACTGAATTGTTCTGTGCGTAGGTACATTGTAGAAGCGTGCACAATCAGAATCAGGAGGCCCACCGACAAACTGCAGTGTCCGGAGGGGCGCCGTCCATCCGCCAGTGATCCATTCCGGGCCCGGCGTTGGGTGTTATCCGACGAGAGTGATAGACCGGATGGACGGGAACAATACAAGAACGGGTGTGTCGGCGTAGTCGCAGGCCTCGAGGACCACCGTAAAGATCCGGTGCGCCACCACGTTGAAAACGTCCACGACAGGCATAATATCCTTCAACGCAAAAAGTACTGTATCGTGTTGTAGTCAAAGTGAAGCTCGTCCACGTTCGGTAGAAGCTGGATGGTGCCAAGCGCCTTCTGCGCTGGCGCACTGTTTGCGATGTGGCCCCTCGGTCCCTCGAGGTGAAAGCGGACGACGCGGACGTTGCGAGTGTCATAAGGTAGAATCCGAAGGTGGAATTAGGCCGAGTTGATTTGGGCCGCGGTCACCATCTGCCGAATGGCCCGAATGGCGGCGGGTCAGCTTCGCACCTTCCTCGGCCTCTTCCGCTGCGCCCACCCTGCGCATAGGACGTACGCGAGAGACGTGAATGCTCGCAAGCTGATTCAAGTCTAAACAGATCCCCGAGAGCGCCTACAGACTGCACCCATGCCACTCCGTCTTGACCGCCTTCGCCATCTCCTCGCCGGTTACGCCGGCACGCCACCTCTTTTTGAACCGGTCGTCCTGTAGTCGGGCGAGGTCCACGATAAGTCTGTGAGAGGGAGAAAAACCACTACAATGTCTGGTAGAAACAAGTCCTGCGAACGAACGGAGCAAGGACGTAGCAAATTCGAACATGTGGTCCGAGTCCCTGCTCTCGTGCGTCGAGTTAACCGCACACTGAAGACACCTCACGATGCTTGTGAACGGATTTGGCCGACAGATGCAAATCTCATGAACACCCACATTCTCGGTAGGTGAGCCGACTCCTGCGCCACATGCCTCTTGGGTCATCATAGTCAGCCCCTCGAGAGGTGTCCGCGCGGACTTCCCTGGAGGGATCGCACCTGGAACGAAGCTTCGTAGGAGCTGCACGCATCGATACATTCGGTAGGGAAGTCGGCGTTGGTGTACTGGCGCTGGGAGAGATGGCGTGGGCTTGCAAGGCTCAACAAGACTGTGGCGAAACCTGAAGGCGTGGAGGTGCCGAAAAGGTGTCACTCGTTCGCTAAGCGATGCACCGAGGAGAAGATACCGATAAGGTGAATAGCGAGTAGCGAGGAACGTGAGGACCATCTGGAATTGATGACGGGTCGTCGGGATTGCTCCAAGTGAGGGCGTCGCTGCAGCGCTGAAGGAGCGAGCGCGCTCACGTTTACATGCCCGATGTTGCCATCGTGACTGATCTTCACCGCTCGGTTGCAGAGATCTCGGTAATCGAGCGGTGAAGATTAATACGACTACCCGAAATTTAACGAAGACTCGAGGCCTGTCCACTTCAAAGTCGACTAGTTGTGTTACTATTGCTACAGTCAGGCGTATATTAAGCGTGTATCCTACGGCTTCAAGATTAAGTCAGAGTGTCCGTTGATGTCTCGCATCTAGTACGCCGCGGTCGTCTGGCGCTTCTGCCAGAAGTGCCTCCGCTCGCCCATGACCGGCTGGCTGACTCCGGCGTCGTTCACGTAGCCCGACTGGTTCGCGACACGGCGACGAGCGAACCATCCGCCCTTGCCGTTGTTGACTCCGGTGCCCTCAATGTCGCGGCTCTTGCGCGAGTCGTTGCGGGTAAAGCAGACGGTGAACGACGCGAGCAGCTGGAGGGCGACGGCCGCGACGACAAGCCACAGAGCGTTGCCGTACTTGACTTGCGCTCCGAGACTCTCGAGTCTGTGCTTGGCGGTGATGAACAATCCGAGGTCAATCTGAGCAAGGGACGGGAGGTGTCAGCGAGCCCAAACGGGGGCGTGCGGAGGAGGACGTACGCCGAGAGCGACGATCGTGACGAGGAACGCAAGGAAGGACAGGAGGGATCCAAGGAGTCCGAGGATCACGTGAGATCCAAGGGCGAAGAGGAGCGCAAACAAGCTGAATCCGGCGGCGATGGGGTGCAGAATCAGGGCTGCGAAGGAGCGGCGTCAGTTGATGTCCTCGCGGTGAGTGGGCGAACAGGTGCTGACCATAAGTCAGTCCGCGGACAACAACTGCCGCTCCTCGTGCGGTAGTGTTGGTTGCGCCCTCGATGATGTTCAAGTCACTGTGAGCGGGGGTCGCAAGGTCAGCTCCGCGCGACGCCACCTGCAGGAGGCAAGGAACGCACTATCCAAGCTTCGCTTTTGAGCAGACGTCGCCCATGCAAGTGCCCCAGTTGCCCATTCGGAGGTTTCCTGAGCCGCTGATGGCCGCATCGAGGAAGTACACGCGCTGGGGGGAGGGCGGGTCAGGGACTGCGACGGCGCGCCGGTCGAGGAGCGGAGGACTCACGTCCCAGACGGGGAGGGAGACCGATACGACGATCAAAAGTGCTGTTGCTGCGAGCAGGCAGAGGAGTCCGAAGAGGTGAACGACGCCCACTGGAGACGCATCAAAGTCAGCTGCCAGTGCCTGCGAGCGTGCGGAGTTGCGAAGCTGGAGCGCGGACTCACTGGCTGAAGTTTGGTGAGGGGTGAAGGCGGGAGAGCGAGCGGGGTGGATGAGGGAAAGAAGTGAAGAGCGAACAGACGAAGAAAGTGACGCGGAAGAATGCTGGGCGAGAGGGGGCACCGCCCGCCGTCATGTTCGAGGCGATGACGCGCAGTGTAGTCGGGCTGCGGGAGCGCGTGTGCTCGCTGGGCGGGCTGGTTGCGCAGAACCGTGAGACCGTGCGCAGATCCCAAACGAACTCCCGATCTCGTCCTGAGCGTCCGGTGTTCGTCTGTGCCTCGGCGTGGCGACGGCGGCGACGGAACGCCCCGAGCTCGACTTGGCTCGACAAGACCAACCGCCGTGTCCGCGGACCTCCCGTCTCGTCTGATCCAGCTTGTGCAGTGAGATGGCAGTTTTCTTTCACAACTGTGAGATCAATGCGCCAGTGGCCAGATGAGGCCCATGCTCGTTCACTTATATGCAGCCGAAGCCGGGGGTGCACAGTGCTGTATCAGTATGTCATCCTCGGCACGCCCACTCATTGAGGAGATCTTTGGCTCAGTGGAATATCGAAACCGCCTTTTACTGTTCCGATCCCGAGCTAAGCATCACAATCCTCTTGATCAATCTTTCTTTACCCTCCTACATTTTTTTTTCGTAGTGCGACGGTGACGCCCCGGCTTCGGATCGGGTGTCGGCCGCAATATTTTTGGTCGGCGCATGAGCTCAAGCTCACTTCCTTGATGTGAGCGTGGGCAGTGGTGTAAATTTTGGCACACTTGAGCGTTGACACCAGGAGTGATTGACGCGCCGGGCCCGAAAAGTGTGCCCAGCGCCGCGCGCGAGCCCACCGCCGCGCTTGACCTCGAACCGCCCCACGCCTGCCGACCGACTCGGCCGCTCTCCCATCCTCCCTACGCCCTACCTCGCGCTCAAATGACGACCCCGAGCGGCAAGGTGATCCCTCCGCGGCACCGCAAGATTGCGCTGCTCGGCTCGCGCTCAGTCGGCAAGAGCTCGCTCACGGTCCAGTTCGTCGACTCGCACTTTGTCGACTCGTACTACCCGACGATCGAGAACACGTTCCAGAAGGTCGTCAAGTACAAGGGGCACGACTTCAACCTCGACATCATCGACACCGCCGGCCAGGTCCGCCTCTCGTCCCCTCTCGCCTTGGCCGCCGGCGCGTGCTGACCCGGCGCCCTCTGCAGGACGAGTTCTCGATCCTCACCTCGCGGCACGCGGTCGGCCTCCACGGGTGGATCCTCGTGTACAGCGTCAGCTCGCGGAGCTCGTTCGAGATGTGCACCATCATCCGCGAGAAGATCCTCGACTACACCGGCCGGGAGAGCGTCCCGATGGTCCTCGTCGGCAACAAGAGTGACCTCGCAGTCCAGAGGTGAGTCCGAGTGTACAGCTGGTGCGCGGGCTGTATGGGGCATGATTGGGAGTGGCGCGCGGGTGGCTGCTATCGCCGTCAAGTGAGACGGGCTAGTCGAGCGCAGTGGGGACTTGAGAGCTCGCTCCGACCATGAAGCGAGTTTCCAGAACCCCATGCATGGCTGCGAGGTGCCGTCTGCACGTTTGTGGAGGGCGGGGCGCCGACCGGAGGTAGCCGACCGCGGGGTTGGGTTAGCTGTTCGAGGGCGAGCTCGCGGCAGGGTGCTCAGGGTACAGTTGCAAGCTGCCAGCTTGCCGACTTGCTTTCTCACCCTTCTGTCTGAGTTGCCTTCGGGGAATGGACAGGCTGGTCGAGCCTCTGCGGACGAGCGGGCCGTTCGAACAGGAGGAAAGCTCAGAGTGCGTGCTCTTTCTCGGCTTTTGAGACAGAGCCAGGTGCCTTGTGCGGACATCCTGAAGGAGCCCGTTGAGTGAGCTCACAGAAGTTTTAGTACCGAGGACGCGTGGGACGCATGGTCCGCGACGCCAAGCCGCCGGCTGAGTGGCCCGTCGCACTTGCGCCTGGCTGCACAGTTGTGATTCCTTCAGAATTTCGCCTACGTTTGGCCAAGCAAGGGTGGAGGAAGGACGCGCTGGCCGAGCAGGGGCGACGGAGGCGACGGAGGCGACGCTTGGAGCGGTCAGCGGGGAGACGACCTCGGAGCAGGCGGACTCTTAAACGAGTCTACAGTGGCTCTGATTCATTGTTGCTCTTGGCTGGTCACTTGTAGTGCCCGATTGGGGCCAATTTGAGTGACGAGTGAGGGAGTGAGGCGCCAAGGGGGAGCTCAGGACGCTTGAGCGGGTCTTTTGCCTCACTCGCAAAGCTTCGCACGCACACCTGCCGTATTACGCTTTCCTTCGCTCTCAATGGGCTGGGTGTCGCGTGCAACATCGAGAAGCGTCGAGCAACGGCAACCGGGGATCCTGCCCGACCGAGCCGTCGGGCGGCTTCGGCTTCGCCAGCTTGCTGTAGGCCAGAATCTTCTCCATCTCCTCCGTACTTGCTTTGTGATGGCGACCTAGCAAGCCAAAGCTCCGGTGCGACTGGAGCCGAAGAGAGTCGGGGTGTGGCTTCGGAGCAGGGCGAAGAGGCTTGCAGCCTTTTCGACCTTTATCGCGGCCATACCATCTACTTCTGCTCTGTGGCAATCAGCTCTGTTATTCGCAACAGAGGTCCGACGACGAGGACAGAGATGACAGCGTGTGGCTTCCGCCGCAAAGCGGACGGCATCGCAGCGTCCGTGTCGACTCGTGTACGCCTTTCGTCTGGGATCAACTCAGTGGAACCCGTGATTGGGCAGTCTGCTTGACGGTTCCGCGCGTCGCAACGCGTCGGCCTACGTCTACACACGTTTGAAAGCAGTCCCATTCTGCTACCCTGCCTTGTCCTGCATCCGCGCAGCTTCTGCATTCGTATCAAGCGTCATCGAATCTATTACTAACCTGCACTCATCTCGTCCACAGGCAAGTGACGCGAGAAGAAGGCGCCGCGCTCGCCGCGTCCTGGGGCAAGACGTCGTTCACCGAGTCGTCCGCGCGGCACAACGAGAACGTGGTCAAGATCTTTGAGGCAGCCGTCGGCGAGATTGAGAAGGACTTGAACCCGGAGCCCGAGACGCCCGCCAAGGCCGGCTGCGTGCTCATGTAGACCTCGTCCAGTCCTCCGCCTTGCTACACTTTCCCCTCGCACAC
>ERZ1463038.167-NODE-167-length-19686-cov-12.953696_pt1 | contig 19686 bp, 18 predicted proteins | sample MGYA00564479_ERZ1463038 | MGnify/ENA primary metagenome ERZ1463038 (study PRJEB39244, sample SAMEA3635134) | Helicobacter pylori | study: EMG produced TPA metagenomics assembly of PRJEB11511 data set (Assembly of a 5300-year-old Helicobacter pylori...
GTTCAGACGTGTGCTCTTCCGATCTTCGCATCATGACGGTGCTGGCCGTGGGCCTCGACGGCGAGTCGATCGACCAGGACGTCGAGATGAAAGCCGCGTCGACCCCGACCTCGTCGCAGCACGCGCACACGGCGATGCGGAGGCAGCCGTCGCAGACGCAGAGTCAGAGCCGTGCACCGACCTCGGCGCCGCCCTCGATCGCCGCGAGCGAGATGGGCTGCTTCTGCGGCCGCGGCGACGAGGACGAGATGATGCAGTGCGACGACTGCCGCGTGTGGTACCACCTCGCGTGCCTGCGCATCCCCTCTGCGAAGCAGCTCCCGAAGCAGTGGTTCTGCACCCGCTGCGCCGTCGAGCCCGTCGTCGCCGAGCGCACGCCCGCACCGCCCGCGAAGCGCCTCAAGGTCGCCGTCCCGACCACGCCCGTTTTCTACCGCGAGCCGACCTTCGTCAACGCGCCGCCGTCACCGCGTGGCAAGGGCAACTTTTATCACAACAGCGCGGCCGACGTTGTGCTCGCGCCCTCGCCGCAGACGTCCCCGAGCCGGCGCTTCGCACCCCAAAGCCCCGTGCACCACCACACCACGCCGGTCACGCCCCAGCTCGGCCATGTTCGTGCCGACTACGCACCGCGAAGCCCGCTCTTCTTCCGCGCAGGCCGGAGCCGCATGGTCAGCGGTGCTTTCGACGACCTCCCGCCGGCGCAGGGCGGCTGGGTCAGCAGCTGGGACGGGCACGTCTTTGGCGTCGAGGAGCCGCTCGCGCCGCTCGAGGACAGCGACTTCTGGCACGACATGACGCTCACGCCCTCGCGCTCGCTCTCGTCGAGCGCGTACGGCTGGGAGCAGGGTATGCAGACGCCCACGTCCGCCGGCGGACGGCGCAACCGCCTTGCGTCCGCGCTCGTGCCCTCGACGCCCTCGCAAGACTTTCTGTCGAACCTGCACAACTACCCCGCGGCAGGCCCGGACCAGCCAGACTCGCACGCGGTCGCCCAGCGCCTAATCAACTCGCCCGCAGCTTCGTCGCACCACTCGACGCACTATGCCGCCCCATCGTCGCCGCTCTCCAAGGGCTCCCGCGCGCGGATTCCGAGCTCGGGCGCGTTCCTCCACGCCCAGGCGGCCGGGTCCCGCCTCGGCCAGTCGTTCGCCTCGGAGCCATTTCAGCCTAGCCACTCGCGCCGCGTTTCGGCGTCCCGCTCGGCTCAGTACGATTCGATGCCGTCGCCCAAGCTCGCAGCCGCCGCCAACCGCGACGAGGCGCCCGCTCCGAGCGAGCCTGTGGAGCGCAAGAGCGCCTCGCCACCCGTTGCCGCCGCGCTTCAGGCGCCCAGCATGGGCCGCTCGAACAGCGGACTCGGGATGAGCTTTGGCCACGTTCAGCTTGATGGTGAGCCTTTCTTGAGCTCCCCTTCTCTGCTTCTCTGCTTTGAAACTGACCTTTACCCCGCAGACTTGACGACCTACAACACCGCTCTCGGCAGCAAATAGGCACGACGATACCCTCCCGGTCCCAACCTCCGCAATCACTTCAGCTCAATACCTACAGTCCTCTCACTTCTAGTCCCTCCCTCGCACCCGTAGTATGCGCTCTGTAGCGCTTTTGTCCAGCAGTTAGCTCTCTTGCAAACGCATTCCTTTTCCCGACACATTCTCGAGAGGAGAGAACCACTCAGAATGGAGAGAAATGGGACTTGCTGAGCTAGGAATATGGCTAGGGTGGTACACAACACAGGAAGGAAGGTCCCTTCAACGACGCACCGGCTCGACCTCGCTCCCCGTCGTGCCCTCGCTCTCCTCGCCCCGCCCACTGCTGCTCCGCCCACGGCCCCACCTCGTTGTCTTCGGACTGCGCTGCACGCGCTCCAGGTCGGGTATGACCAAGTCTTCCTCGCCAACGCCAACCGGGAGCGGCGCCGAAACGGTCTTGGCCGTCGATGCGATCGAGACCGAGTCGTTTGCGTTCCCGCTCCGTGTCCTTCCCAGCAAGGGAAGGAATCCCCGACGGCGAGTCTTGCCCGGCGGTGGTGGCGGTGGCGGCTGGGGCGTCGACGACCCTTCATGCACCTCGACCGTCGACGACGCCGTCGTGCCCTCCTCGTCGAGCGAGTCGAGCGTGCCGGACCTGGGCCGCTGCTCTGCCCCACCAGAGCGCTGCGGCGCTGCGAACTTCGACGCGGCCGAGTCGAGCGGAACGAACGTGCGCCGCTCGTGGTCTTCGAGCCCGGGCGTGTCGACCTCGAGCGGGAAGACGGGCGAGCGGCGGCCACCGTTGAGCGCGAGTCCGGCGCGCATGTGCGACAGGAGCGTGTCCATCTCTTCCTGGCGCTCATCGCCGGTCAGGAGCGAGGCGAGGATAGCGACCATCTGCCGACGGCGCGAGTTGGCCGCTTGGACGGACGCGAGCGTGCCCAGCAGCCCGGAAGATGATGTTGGCGGAGGCTGAAGTGATGTGGAGTGCGAAGAGTTGTTCGTGGAGAGAGGTGGGGCCGAGGGCGGACCGGTGGACGAGTGCGAGGGCGACGACGGCCGCGAAGGCACCCGACTCGGCGGGCGCGACTCGTACAGCTCGTGGAACAGGTACACGATCCGGTGGAATTGTGGATGAATGAGCTGATCACGGAAGCCGATCAAGGCGAGCGACCGGACGTCGATTCGACCCTCGGCTTGCGCGGTGCGTCCTTCGCGTTCACGCTCGCGACCCGTCCCGCCGACGGCGGCCTTGAGGCGCTCGTCGCAGCGCAGGACCCAGAATATTGACTCGAGGTGAGGGAGCACCCCTGTCCAGAAGAATGACCACATCTCGTTCAAGCGCAAGAGGAAGTGCTCGTTCGCGAGTGGGGCCGCCGGTGGCGACGGCGCGAGTTTGCCACTGAGCGTCAAGCAGCCAATGTTGATCAGCTCCGAGAGGTCCGCAATGAGGAGACCGGTGACGAGGGATGACACATCGGCGGAAGGAGTTGGGTTTGAGGGTCGAGGCCGGTTCGAGCTCTGGCAGCGTGCGAACGTCCGCTGAACGTGCTGACTGGAGACGGGACGAGTCAGCCTTTCGCCACCACGCTTCGTGATCCGAGCCTACATGACGAGCTCGTTCAGGTCCTCGACGAAGCCTCGGTGTCCCTCGCCGTTGCTGTACAGATGAACAATCAGCTCCGCACTCCCTCGGAACCCCGGGCCTTGGACTCACAAGAGCGGCAGGACGCGAATGCAGACATTCTGCCACACGTCATCCACGTTCCTACCTTCGCCTCCGTTCTCCAGTGCCGCAGCGACGTTCCTCGCGTTGTAGCTGTCTAGGGACTTGAGTGGCGCGGCGCCCGAATGAGTCGAGCCCGAGCCCGAGCCAGCGCGCATCGGCTTCGACGGTGGCCCTGGATTGCTCGCATGCCTGACGACTCTGCTCGAGACGGAGAGGCTCGGCGACGCTCGACCGGAATTTGGCTGCGAGTTGACGGAGAGGGAGCCCTGCGGCTGGGGGAGCCCGCCCGGTCCGAGGCCGCCGCCGACGCCCATGGGCGCACCGCCGAACCGGTTCAAGACTGGCTCGGCTGGCAGCGCTCGAAAGTTCGCTCGGGGCGTCTGCTCGCCGAAGCTGGTCGCCCGTTGCCGCTCGCGGTCGGTCGAGAAGCGCGTGCCGGCCGGGTCGGGTGTAGGCGAGCGACGGCGGGTCGGAGACGCTGGAGGGGACAGCTGCCGACTCGGCGGTGGTCGTGCCGTCGTCATCGAGTAGTCGCGCCAAGTCCTGACCCGGCGACGAGATCAACCAGCGGTGGAGCGGAGCCAACCGACGCGCGACTACCTACCGCCGCTTTCAACTCTCGACGCTCATCTCGCTTAGTGCCCAGTCTCGCCTCGACATGCTCATCCTCAGATCAGCTGCGTCAAGGGCCGCTATGCTGCCCAGAGCTGCTCGGTTCTCCCCCGTGCGGTTCCTCACCGATGATGCCGGTCAGTCCTGTTGCCGGACGCGCGCCTAGTGCTCGCCAGAGCTAAACCCGAGCAGGTCTCGCAGCTCGAGCTGGACCCGCTTTCGCTTTTGATATCGTAAGAATCGCTCCGCGGCCCCCCCTGCGCACCACCACTCGACGCTCGGAGCTGATCTCTCGCGCCGCGCTCCTCGATCAGGATGGTGTCCTCAAGCAGGGCGAGAACGTCCTGTGGCAGGCCCGAGCAGCTCTCCAGATCTTGTCCGGCAAGAATCACTTGAACAAGCAGTACCCGTTCGTGCTCGTGACAAACGGAGGTGCGTCTTGCTCGACCCCAGTCTCGCGGCGCTCCGGCTGAGGTGCTCTTCCAGGTGGCTCGCTAGAGTCTGCACGGGCAGAGAAACTGTCGATGGAGCTGGGTGTCGGAGTGAGTCCAGATTTTCAAAGCCCGGCTGGTTCGGGGGCTGATCTGGAGGACACCAAGATCGCGGACTCGCAGATCGTCCTTTCGCACACCATCTTCCGCGCCCTCGCAGACAAGTTCGGCGACAAACCGGTCCTCGTGATTGGAGGGCCGAATGACTCGTGTCGCCAGGTGGCCAATGCGTGAGTCTCTCGCGCGAAATCATCAATGTGCACCGCTAACGTCTGCCTGCGAAGATACGGCTTCACGCAGGCATACATTCCGGCCGACGTGGTCGCCGTGAGCACATCTTACGAGACTGGGATACCATCCTGACTCGGTCTTCTCATTCAAAAGTGGAAGCACTCCGTCTGGCCTTTCAACCGCCTCACAGAGCGCGAGGAAGGCTATGTCCAGCACGCCGACTTCTCGCAAATCGAGTTCGCCGCCGTCCTTGTCTTCCACGACAGCCGAGACGTGACTCATTGAACTCGTTACACCTTGCTATCACCTTCGCTAACACTTTCATTCTCAGTGGGGTCGCGACATTCAGTTGACGCTCGACCTCGTGCGAGCTGAGAACGGCGTCTTCGGGACGTGCAAGGACCCGAACAACGCCGCGCTCTGGGCCCCAGAGAAGCAGATCCCGGTCTTCTTCTCCAACCCGGACCTGGTGTGGAGCAACGACTTCCCGCAGGTGCGGTACGGGCAGGGAGCGCTGCAGGAGTCGATGGCCGCCGTGTACAAATGCACGACCGGATACGAGCTGCAAAGGTTAGGCCTTGTCACTTTCTTCTCGAGGTGCATGCTAAGTGGGTCCATGCTTACCAGAACGACTGGTGGAAAGCCGTCCGCGGCGACGTATACTTACACTTCGCAGCTGCTGTCTGCGATCGCGGACCCCGATGGCGGCAAGTTCGACGGCAAGGTGTACATGTGAGCAGTCGACGCATTTTCCTTCACGATTCATGATTGACTCCTCTCACGCGACTCAGGGTTGGGGATAACCCGGCGAGGTAGGTGGCCCGACTGCAATTCCCGCGCAGGCCTCAGCTGACCCTCCTCTCGAATTCCATTTACGACCGCACAGCGACATCGCAGGTGCGTGCCTGCACGACTTTTGCTCCATGACCTCCACTGGCTCATGCGCTGCTCTTCTTGACGACAGGTGCGAACGCATTCGGATGGGAGAGCATCCTCGTTCAGACCGGCGTCTTCCGCGGCAAGGAAGCGAGCGAGGCCGCGCACACGCCAACTGTCGTCGTGCCCAACGTCCTCGTGCGGCGTTTCTCTCGTAGCATGCGGTCTACACGTACTGATACACTTGTCGTGCAGGATGGTGTGCTCTGGGCATTGCGCCGCGAAGGGCAGGAGGGCTTTTAGACGTACTGCAGGTTGCGAGCGCTGGGAGCTCGCGGCGTAGGAAACAATAGACTTCTTACGCACCCCCGGGCCGAACTCCTCTTTGCAAGAAAGATACTTGGTGGCGCCAGTGATATACTGAGACTCGAGACACTATTGACGTGCCGCAACGAGCCGACACTTCTGCACCACTGGCGACACCTTGGTTCTTCCCGCAAACGAGAGCCCTGAACCATCAGTGGGTGCAGAAGTGTCGGCTCGTTGCGGCACGTCAATAGCGTCTCGAGTCTCAGTATATCCTGGCTTGAGACATGCCAGGTCCTCAGACCCACTTCTCTCGATTGCAGTCTTTCGACGTGCCGAACCCGAAGTCGAGCTGCCAAAAAGAACCTCCGACGACGGGTCGCGCAAGATTCGTCGTACGAGTGAAACTGCATGGATAGTCTTGTCATCCACCTGGCTCATAGATGAGCTCGGACGCGAGCGAGTGGATGGACGCGGGGGCGTCTGGGAAAGGTTCAGGTGTGGCTCATGCTGGGTCCGAGGCTGAGGAATCCACGGTGAAGCGACTTCCACTATCCCGGTACGCCCTCGAGGGGTGACTTCCGACGGGTGATGTGGCGAGAGCGGGATTTGCGGCGGCGCCGCACGCCCCCCAGACTGACGTTTCCTCGGCAGTGGCCAACTCGACTTCTGTTGAGCTGAGTCCATCCAGTACGACGTGAAAAATAGGGAACACAGTCCAGCTGGTATTACTAAGTGTCTGTGCGAGCACGTGAGGAGAGGAGAGGGTGCAACACGGAGGGAAAGTCGAGCGGCGATTTGTGCGGGCTACAGGCGCTCTGTGAATAGAGTCCTCGATCAGAAGCGGGTCGGGATAAAGTTCTTCGAGTCGGCGTTCTGCTGCGCAAACGACTCGGGGAAGGCCGCGATACCGCCAACACTGGGGTTGGGCAAGGATGGACGTCAGCGGGCATCGCAGTGGCGTGGAGCGGGAATACGTACATCGCGCAGGCCATGAACAAGAGGGACACGATAGCCCAGATGACACCCCAGCAGGCGGAGGAGCCACCGTCTACGATTTTTGTTTTGGGAGGGGGGACGATGTCAGCGGAGGTCGAGGTTGGAAGCAAGGGTCGCAGACGCACAGCGCTTCGCAAAGACGCTCGCGTCGCTCTCGTTGACTTTGCGCAAGATGAGGTCGTCCACCTTCAAAAACGACGACGTCAGCTTTCCTCTTCATTTCGCTGGTCTGGTAAGCAAGCTCACGATGTCCCACACCTGGAGCGTCGGGCTCAGTTAGCCTCCGCCAGTTGTTCCAGTACATTACCAAGAGAGGATACGTGCGCTGTAGAGGTTGCTCATGGTTCCGAGGAAGAGGACGTAGAACCGCAGCGCCTCCGCGTGCGCAATGAACCTGGTTTCACAAGACGTCAGCTCCCCCATTTGACCACGAAACGGAAGACGGACCAGAATGCGACGATGAGCCCGATCGCAAAGAGAATCGTGAGGATGGTGCTAAACAGGCGTCGAGGGAGACATCAGATTCGGGGTGGGCGAAGGAGAGGGTCGACGGAGCGTACAGCCAGTCGCGGCGCGCCCACCACATCGTGAGCAAGAAAGAGACCCCAAGGACGAAGGAAGCGATCTTCGAGGCACTGGTGGTGATGAAAGCGTCAAAGATCGAATGCAAATACTCCACCGGAAAGTTTTAGACGAACGTCGTGTCCTACAAGGCGCGGAGGAGGGAAGGCCGATGGGTCAGCGATTGCCGGAAGAAGAGAGTCCCAGAGCAACGTACAAAGCCACAGAAGATTAAAAGAGCTCCAATCAGACTCGAGCCGAGGTAGCCAGCCGGCAGCGTGATCTGGGGTAGCACAAGAGCCGTCAGTCGAAGCGAGCGCCGCGGCGGAAGAACAAAGGCGGCGCACGGCGTTGATCCCACCGGACATCTGCGTGACTCCGCCCTCGCGAGGGTCGAGACTGATGCTCTTGATGCTCGCACCGGTGCAGCATCCGGTCGCGGCGTGCTGGAGGTGATGGGCTGGTCAGCGGAGGGGTGGAGGGCGTTCGCGGATGTGGTACGCACTCCGAACTCGTGAAATGCGATCGTAAGCATCTAAAGACAATATGTCAGAGTAAATTAGTTCAAGGTATTCTTGAAGCATGCAGGTGTTCCAAGGGCGCGAAGAACCACTTGACATCGCGACTGGGAGCTTGTCGCGCCTGGGAGAGGGGCGCTCACCTTGAATGGCCAGAGCACCTTGCTGAGGACAGGGATATGCCACAGGATCCCAATCACGACGGCATAGGCTCCAATGACACCGATCGTGACCTGCTGAGTCGAGTTCGGGGAGAGACTCCGCTTCGCGATGCCAGTGGACCTACGGGGACAGTACGCGCACCGGGTCAGCATCTTCGTCCTCTGGCCTCTGACTCCAGCCTAGTCACCTCTCCGCAACGACCCTTCTTTCAAGTTTCGCGTACGCCTCTGCCCCGCTACGCCGCGCGAGTGCCCGGGCGGTGAGCGCAGGCGCGGCCTGCGCGTCTCCATTGCCGAGGACGCGCTCGTTGAGGGTCGGGTCTCGGGGAACGAGGTCGAAAGGCGATTCCACGAGTGGGTAAGGGGCTGGGTGGGGCGGCATTGTGGCGTGTCTAGGTGGATGAGCGGATGGCCGGAGAGGAGTGGCGGTCGGGTCGTCGGGGAAACGGCTCAAGTCTGCGCTGTGGACGCGGGGTCTGGGCAGTGGTCGGAGCAACGGGAGAGACACGAAAGTCTCGAGGTGTGCGGTGGCTGGAGCAGAAACGAGCCGGCGAGACGGACAGCAGCACTTCTTGACCCGCAGCACGGTCCCTGCTCCCGAGCCGCAGCGCCGCCGCCGTCGCGTCCTTCGCCTCCGACACTCGGTCAGGATGCAGGTCAGTCCCTCAGCCGAGCTCATTCTGTCATCCGAGTGCTAACCCAAATCCACAGCACGAGGTGCTGCTGCTCCTGAGCGCGCACCCGTCGCCGCTGCTCACGGCGCCGACCCCGATCCTCCATGTCGGCGAGCGCGAGAGCCTCGCGCGGCTGGCCCAGCTTGCCGAGCTGCACAAGCACATCGCGACCTTCTGTGAGACCGCCCACCCGACGACGTCGCTGTCGGCGCTCAGTGCGGTCCTGACGGAGCGTGTCGTGCGGCCGTTCACGAACAACATCCTCGAGCTCGAAGAGCAGCAGCTCGCCGGCGAGCTCGGGACCGGGAACGGCGTGCCCCTCGCGCTCATCATGGCCGAGATGGGCACCTGGGAAGCACTGCTCGGGGGCGTCAAGCGGCTGCTCGACGCCGTCGCGAGCGGGCCAGAGGCGCTCACGGCCAAGCGCGGCGGACAGGGGCGCCGGGTCGCGTTCGCGGGTGGCGAGCACCCAGAGCACGACGACGAGACGGCGACCGCGTGGTTCTCGGCGCCGCTGCTCACGCTGCTGCACACACACTCTAGCACGGGCCTGCGCCCGCTCGCGGACGTGCTGCAGGCCGCGATCTCGACCATCTCGACCATCTTTACGCTCAGCCTGACCTCGTTCTTGATTTTTGGCCGCCTCGCCTCGGAGCCGCTCGTCGTGCGCTCCGCGGCGGCGAAGCCCGTCTTCACCTTCCCCGCGCGCTCGCTTCCTCTCCTTCCGACGCTCGCGAACCCGGCCACGCGGGCAGCGGTGCACACATCGCTGTCCAACATCTGCCTCGCGCTCACCCTCCTACACTCGGTCCCACCACCCAACGCCGTCTCGTTCGCGCCCACCAGCGCGCGACGGCCAGACCAGATCCAACTCGGTCGCGGACTTCGCAAGCGGCTCGAGATCGAGATGGAAGGCTGCACGGGGCCGGGCGACGAGTCGTTCCCGCTCCGAATATCGATCGTTGAGAGTTTGTATGCGCTTCACCGTGCCCGAACGCGACAGCTGACGTCCAAGTGCACCTTGGCAGGCCTGCTCTCGACCCATCTGCTGTCGATTCACCTTCCCTCGCACCTTCTCATCTCGCACCTGACCCTTCTCGGCGCAACTTTCCTCTTAAGAACAGGCTCGTTCGCCTCGAACCTCTCGACCGAGCTCGCCCACCTGCGCGTGCGGCCGATCGCGCACCTCACCTCGCTCGACCTGGCGGGTGCGCTCTTCCGCGCGAGCGCCGGCACGTCCCTCGACGCAACTGAAGACTCGGGCGGGAACGACGACAAGCTCGAGGCGTTCCAGCTCGTGCTCAGCCGCGACGAGGGCCTTGCGGACGACGCGTTCGCGCGCACGCTCCTCGGACCGAGTGTCACGCTGCTGTTCGCCCCGACGCCTGCAATGGCGCTCTTCCTCACAACCGACGTCCTTGCGACGTATGGACGGATCTGGAGCTACCTCATGGCGATCAAAGGGTGCCACGGCCGGCTGCTCTCGACGTGAGTGTGTCCCGTCTCCGCGCCTGCTCGCACCACTGACGCCCGTCCGTCCAACGCACAGATGGGCCTCCCTCGCTCAGGCTCAGCGTCTGCGCCGTAAATTCACGGGAGCGACAGAGGGCGGGCTTGACGCGCGCGAGACGGCCCTGCGCGAGGGCGTCGTGCGCGGCGTGTGGGGCGTCGTGCGGAGCATGCTCTGGTTCTTCGAGGGCCTCCAGGCGCACTTCATGACGGATGTGATCGACCCGGCGATGCGGGCCATCCTCAACCGCGTCTCCGAGCACGAGACGGCGACGCAGCACGTCCGCCAGCGGTCCATGGGCGGCTCGTCGCTCCCGCCGACGCCGATGCCCGATCTCGGCGGCGGCACCTCGTTCGGCGGCACGACCGAGCGCGAAGGAGGCCGGGAGCGCGAGGGCCGCACGAGGCTCGACTTTACGGCGCTCACCGCCGTGCACTCGCTGTACCTCGCCGTTCTCCTGTCCGGCCTGCTGCTCAGCTCCGACGAGCTCAGCGCGAAGGTCATGGAGATGCTCCAGACGTGCGAGACGTTCGCGGCCAGGATCGACCGCTGGGGAGGTGACATTTTGCCAGGGCTGCTCGAGGGCGGCATGGCTGACGAGGAGAGCGCGAGGCGTGAGTTCTTCGTCTGCGCGTGCGAAGCCTTGCGCTCATCCTGGCATTCACTCCAGTGGTCCTGGATCGCAACGAAGCGGTGCGAGAAGTGAACGACGTACGCTGTCCTGGAACCCTCTGGGACTCGGCGCTCACCCATCGCTCCCCACCAGACATTCCAAGCGCAACTCGAGGACTTCTTCGCTTCGCTCGCCGCCCCAGGTCGTCCGACCGTCGGATCCGAATCGATCTCGTTGTCCCTCGCGCCCACCTCGGGCTCGCTACACTTGCCTGCACCAAAGTCGCACTCGAAGCTCCAGCAACAGCACCCCATCGTCGTCCAGGCGCGCGCCGAGGCCGAGGCGACCGCCCGCGAGTACCTGCCCCAGCTGCTCTTGCGACTTGACTTTGCGCGATGGTGCGATTTCGTTGCGTTCTCCATCCAATGCTCCAACCGCTGATGCTCGAGCTCCGTCTCCAGGTTTTCGAGGGCCGAGGAGCGCAAGGAGAGCGAGGCGGAGCGGGTGAGGATGCGGACCGAGTCCATCCTGTCGGGGCTGGATCATGTATGAATGGAGCTCGTCTTCACAACTCCTGGACCGCTCCCGAGTCTGAAGATGGCTTTCAACTTGAATGTTTCATTTCGAAGCGGCCACGCTGAACGACACCGCCTCTCAGTGAGGCGGGGCGGGGGAGGTTGGGAAGGGACGTGTGGGGAATATGTAGCGTAGACTGGAAAGAAGGGAAGTGGGACGACAGCACAGACGAAGCGGGGCGTAGCAAGATTTTGGGGCGAAGACGGGAAGCTATGATGCATTATCGCGCGGCGGCGAACGTCGAAGCGAAAAGGGCGCGCGCAGGCGTGGGGGTCGGGGGCTTAGTCCTCATCGTCGTCGTCGCTGCTGTCGCTGTCGCCATCGCTGCTCGAGTCGCTGCTCGCCTGGTCCGCGTCGGCGGCGGCGGCCGAGTTGCGCCGGCTGTTGTCCGGCTGCTGGCCGCCGCTCTCGAAGTCGCGCAGACGCTGCTCGAGCATCTCGATCCGTTCGCTCTCCTTGATCTCGTCGAGGTTCTTGCGCTTCGTACCGCCAGTCGCCGAGCGTCGGTTCGCGGACGCCGCCTTGGGCTTGCGCGCGGTCGAGCTTGGGCAGACGAAGCGGTAGAGCGCGAGGAGCGTGCGCTGGTCGAGCTGGTCGATGTCGAGCTCGATCTCCTTGTTGACGTCCTGAAGGGTCGAAGCAGTCAGCTTACCGACCTTGAACGAGAGAGCGAAAGACTTACGCTCAACAGATCGGGGCGCCCTTGGCGGATGATGTCGATCGCGCGCTCGAGGTTCTCGCCCTCGAACGAGACGATCTTGACGGCGAGCTCGCGCTTCATCTCGAACGAGACCTCGCCCGACGCGGCCTGGTGCTGCATCATCATCTCCTCGTCGTCCTCGTCGGACGAGTCGTGCGTTTTGCGCGCCTTCTTGCCGTTCTTCTTGCCACTGCCGTTGCCACCGCTGGGTCGCTTGCGGTGCGACGACGCCGAGCTCTGCATCGTCGCGCGGTTGCGCGCGACCTCGGGCGCGGACGCGACCTTCTTGGACGTCGACGGCTTGGGCGGCTTCGCGGCGCGCTCGGCCGCGCGCTTCTGCTCCTTGGCGTACTTCTTCTGCGCCTTGCGCTCCTCGATCTGCGCCTGCAGCGACTGAAGCTGCATCTCGAGCTGCATCGTGCCCTCGTCCTCCGAGTCTGGTGAGCGGGCGGTGGAAGGTCAGCGCCGGCGCGTTGCGAGACGGAGGCAATAGGACCGCACCATCATCGTCGTCGTCGCCCATCGGCCGCTCGGCCCACTTGGCGTCAAAGATGCCCTCGACCTTGTGGCCCCACTCGTTGACGGCCGAGCCCTCGGGGTTAAACAGGTAGCAGTTCTTAAACACCTGGCGCACGTCGTTCTCGAACGGGCCGTACGCGGGGCTCGGGTAGAGGTTCTGCTCGAGCTTGGCGCGGACGGTGCCGAGGTCCATTGGGTGGCGGACGATTGACGGGTACTGGGGAATGTTGAGCGCGACATAGTCTGCGGAGGCGCGAGTCAGCCGGTGCGATTGTACGAGCTAAGCGTGAGTGGCGACGCACTGACTGGCTCGTAGAACGGGTAGCAGTAGGGCTCGTGGATCTTCTTGAAGAGCTCCTTGATGACCTCCTTGCAGTACCGCAGCTGCTCCTGGGCCGTCTTGCCGCTGACTCGCCCGGTGCGCGACTTGCCGCCGTCCGTCTGCTCGTACGGGAGCTCGCGCGCGGGTGCGTGGATCTCGCGTTTTGGGCGGTTCCCGTCCTCGGAACGGCGGATCGTCGGGACGAACGAGTTGGGTGGCGGCTGCAACAACAGGCGTTAGAAGGAGGCGACGCCCGAGGAGATTCGACGGACCTTGCGCGAGATCTCGGGCGACGGCTGGCGCGGCGGTTCGGGGATGTACTGGAATGAACGCATCAGATTGGTCGCCTAAGAGCCAACGAGAGGGAAGCGGGCGCACCTCGACGGCGGGCGCGAACGGCATCGTGCGGAAGAGCTTCTCGGAAACCTCCTGGAGCGCGCCAGCCATGGCGCTGACCGGGTTCTTGTCCTTCGGGCCGTTGTACTTGAAGCAGTTCTCCCAAACGCGGTCGACGTCCTCGCGGAACTCGTCCGCGGTGCGGTAGACGTTGGGCGACTTGCCCTCCCACTCGCCGATGCCCGAGTAGTCGAGGCCAAAGACGCGCCCGTACTTCTGCGCCTGCGTCATCGCCTTGCCGGTCGAGTTGAGCTTCTGCTCGATCGTGCCAATGTCCATCGGCTCCGTCACGACGCGGAGGTAGTCGGGGATCAGGAGCGCGACGGGGTCGACGGGGCGCAGGAACGGCGGCGCGGAGCGGTTCTTCTTGAGCGTGCGCACGAGGTTCACGGCGAACTTTTGCTGCGCCTTGGTCATGATCGCGACCGGGCCCTCGCCCTGCGGCGCCTCGTACGCGGGCTGGGCGGCGTAGACGGGCTGCTGAGGCGGCGCGGCTTCGTACGTCGGCTGGGGTGCGGGTGCGTACGCCGGCTGCGGCTGGTAGACGGGGGTCGGAGCCGGAGCGGCAGCTTGAGCGGGCGCAGGCTGGTAGACGGGCTGGGTGGCGACGGGAGTTGGCGGTGCGGGAGAGTGCGCGGGCGAGGCGAGGTTGTGCAGGTCCGAGGGCGAGATCGTCGGCGGCGGCGGAGCGAGTGCGGGAGAAGGGAGCGTGTTGAACGCTGCCGGGTCGTAGCCTGACACGGGCGGCGCGGGTGCTGGCGCAGCGACGGGTGCAGGAGCGACGACTTGCGGCGACGGGGCGGGCGACGCGGACGCGGACGCGGACGCGTACGAGGGCTGCTGCGAGAGCGGGGGCGCCTGCAACGAGTGGCGTTAGTGGGGTCTAGATCATGTGCGCGCCATGGGATCGGCGCGACTGACCTCCGACTCGACTCGAGCGCGCTTCTGGTCGCGCGCGTCGTCGTCGCCCATCGCGACGGGCCCCTCCTCGGCCGGAGCGGCGCGCTTCGTGCCGTACTGCTCCGCGAACACGCCGTCCTCCATCTTGACGTCCTCGGCGACGGCGACGGGTGCAGGTGCAGGTGCTGGTGCTGGGGCGGTGGGTGCAGGTGCAAAGGCGGGGGCGGGGGCAGGCTGGGCGTTGACCTGGGCGGGGGCGGGAACGGGAGACGGAAGTGGGCCGGGGGTGGGCGGCTGGACGAGCGTCGAGCTCTGGCTGTCGGCGCGGGCGAGGTGCGCGTGCGGGTGAGGGATCTCAATGTGCGACGGGAGCGGAAGAACCGGCGGCGGAGGAATCTCGCTCGGCCCTGCCAGCGGCATCGCGGCAGACGGTGCCGGCTCGAGCGCAGGCGGGAGCGTCGCAGCGACCTCGACGGCGGGAGCGACGGGCGACGCGAGCGGCGCGGGAACAAGAGTCGGTTGCACGCTCGCGTGGCCGTTGATCCCGTTCGCGACGAGGGCGGGCGGCGGTGGCGAGGCCGCGACGACCGGCACCGGCGCAATTGGGGCCTGGCTGTCGACTGCTGGGGCCTGGCCACCAAGAGTCACGCCGTGCGGCGCAGGCGGGGCGGGCGCGACCGCGGCGACAGGCGCAGGCGCGAGCGCGAGGTCGGGGTTGCTGTCGCCCTCGAGCCCGGGCGCGGGCGTGTCGTGGAACGGTGGTGGCGTCGGCAACGAGCTGGCCGAGTGCACCTCCGCGAGCGAGCTGCTCATAGGGAGCGAGTCGTCGACCGTCTGCGCGGGCGTCGACACCGGCGTTGGCTGCTGTCCCTCGACCGTCACGGCGTCGTGCTTCGCCGTCGGCACGGGCACGGGAACACTGGCGGGCGGTGCGAACTCGATCGGTCCACTCATGCGGTACAGACGCAGAGAATCGACTCCTGAACGGCACCGGCGAGGTCGAGTTGTGCTTACAAAGCAACCGCGGGGGGGTGCTGCGGAAGGGGAGGAGGGAACAGGAAGGCAAGGTGTGTCGCGTCCGTGTCAAAAACTTGCATTGCGGAAATTAAATCGCCTCGAAATTCCCCGCGCCACTAACGGACCACCGCGCGGCGTCCGTTCTCGCCCCTCCCGCGCGCTCGCTGCTCCTCCAGGTCACCTCGATGGTACAGACGTGCTCGTCCGCACGCCTGCCCTTCCCCCGGCCTTGTAACGAGCGACTGAAGCCTCGCGCGCTGACCCCCCTCCATTTTTTCTTGCGCCCTTTAAATTTGTACCTTAGGTAGGTAGGGACAAAAGGGGGCACCTCGCACGCTGCGACGAGACGAGCGGTTCCTTGACCGTGCATCTCATTTGCTTTCTTTCTTTCCGAGTGAAGGAGAGGGGAGCCGGTGAAAGTGGCCCTCCGCCTAAGCCAGAGCGCCATCGAGGCTCAGCGGAGTGTCGACGTGGTGCGGTCGGCGTTTTTGAACCAGCCACCTCCCTACGGGAGGGGACGGGACTGGCGAACAATCGCCCTGCTATTTACCGTGCTCTGCTTCAGTTGATCCTGAAGCTCTCTCGCACAAACTCTGCACGATCGCGGCGCCGGGGAAGGCGCTCGCACGCCGAACGCCGCTCGAGCTGCCTTCGTCGCAGACCCAACTTTCGCTCGCTAGGGCACCGTTCTGCAAGCAACATCGTCGCCTGCTGCTCCCAGGGTAAGGGCTTTTAGCACCCTGTTCTACATTTTCCGGGCTGTAGCGTTGGCGACGACCCCGCGGGGACGGCGCGCGGACAGGCGCTCCCCACGACCGTCTCGTGCATGAACTACTCGACGCTCGTTCATTCCCCTCAACGGCTCTCACAATCAATCCAAGCTTATCTTTTGAGCCGCTAGAGGTGGGTGAGGCTGCTCAAGGGCGCTCGCTGCGATACCCAGTCCGCGGACTCTTCGCGCGGCGGCTGAAGCCTACGCACGAGCTGGATGAATGCGTGCATCACCTATCGTACAGCTCTAATTAGACCCTTCCAGTTGGACCTTGAGAGTAACCGCCCGAGAAGAAGAGCGAAGGGAGAAGGGCGCTCCCATCTCCCAACTCCAGATCTCTGAGTAGTCAACGCCACGACGGCTCGCATTACGCGCCGACGGATCGCTGTTCGGCGCATGCATCTTGCAACGAGAACTTGAATGACCAGCTGCGAGCTCGGGGACACCCGTCATGTCACGGCGCGTGAAGTTTGGGGAGCCTCCGACGGTCGGGGGCTATCTCGCTCCCCTGAACCCTGCACGAGGGGAAGCCTCCTTCGCAGCGTGTGAGATAGGACTCCGATAGTATTCAGGTCAACACGGCCCGGCTGGGTATTCCAACCGCTGTCGCAGCGACCTTCAAAACGACGCAGCGCCGCGAAACCGGCGCCGTCCGCCAACAACTAATGAGAGAGAGAAAGATAATGTCCACTGGGAGTCCTCAGAGAGAAAGCCTCGCCAACCAAGCTACAGCTGCACGTAGTTGCCTAGAAGAAGCCGGGTCTCGTCAGCCCGGAGAACTTCCAGCACCGCGCGAACTGGGACGCACCTGGGAAGACGCCTTCCTGCCCATTCAGCTTGCCCGTCCACCAGTCCTCGGCGCTGTCCGTCTTCTTGACAAGCTGGATCTTGTCTCCTGCCGCAAATGACAAGTCTCCCTCGGCCTGCGGTTTGCAAACGATCAGCTCTGCGCCCGCGAAGCGCGTCACCGAGAGAAAAGCGCACCGTCGCAGCGTAGTCGTAGAGTGCCGTCACGTACTGAATCGCCGCAGCGCCCGGACGAGGTTTTGGTGCAGGAGGGGGCGGCGGCGCACGCTTTGCGCCGAGCGCGCCCGCGGCGGCGGGAGCACCGCCGGTCGTGTAAGGCGGAGGGGCCGGATCCGAGCCGTAGCTCGCTGCGGGAGCGGCGGCACGAACAGGTGGGGGCTTGGAGATGCTCGACGTCTGGCTCGAGGCGCGGCCGAGGCCGCCGACGGCGGTCGAGCTGGAGCTCGTGGAGCCTTGGCGGTGCTCCGACATGAGGCGCGCTGGACGACGAGTGTGAGAAGTGGTAAATGCCGAAGCAGGTCAAAGACGTACCGGTGCCGGCGAAGCGCTTGGTGACGGAGAGCGCGTCGAGCTGCTCGATCGTGTCGCCGAGGCGCTCGTAGTGCATCGACTCGAGCTGGTCCATGCCCATCTCTCCGTATGTGCCACTCGACCAGCCCTGCATCTTCTCGAGGAGCGTGTAGAGGATGCCGACCTGGAAGAGGGTGGGTCAGTGGATCCGAGAAGCGGTCAAGCGGCCGGAGCGAAGCGCACCTTGATGAAGTAGAACGTCTGAAATAGCGGCGACACGAACGCCGTCGTGAGCTGCATGAAGTGCGGCAGCTCGGTCTTCAGAGAGCTGGTCGGCGAGAGGGAAAAGTTAGCCATTCGGGCGAGTAACGGGGCGAGCAGGACTGGGGCGTACTTGTTGTAGTGCTCGTACTCTTGCGTCGCCGTCTCGAGGTCCTGCTCGAGCTTAAACAGGTTCTTCTCGTCGTTGAGCGACTTCTCCTTCTTGTCCTTGAGCTTTCCATACGAGTTGTTGAATCTGTCATAGTCGACCAGCTGCGTCCGCACGAGGCCATCATCAGTCCGTGCGCCCGCACGCCCCCCAGTCTCGCCAGGACGACGCACCTTGTGATCTCGCTTCGTGATCGTCTTGCGGATCTTCTTGAGCAGGTCCTGGTACTCCTTGAGTGGCATCGTCACGCGGCTCGCGATCAAGTCGAGCTCGGGCTGGATCGCGTCGCGCAGCTCGACCATGAGGTCCTGGTAGGTGGCGATGTTGCGCAGCGTGGTCGCGGCCTCCGGGTGCCCCGCCGTGAGGCTCGTCTCGTTCAGAATCGGCTGGAAAAGCGTCGCGAACGCGGTGCCGAACCCGGATTGCGCGGTGAGCATCGCTAAGCGGCACCCGGAACGCAGTCAGTCCCGGCTCGGTCGCTTCCGACAGGAGGGACCGGGAGACGCACCGAGGACGGCATCGTGAAAGGTGCTGGTGTCCTTGACGAGCTTCTGCGTATAGTCTGTGTGGACCCGCGGCGGGGTCAGTCCCCCGCCAAGCCCATGCGCGCGCAGAGGAGTTGCGCACCTTCGAGGCCGGTGAACTTGCGGTGCAGCTCGTCGAATTCGGCGTCCTGGCTCTTGGTCGACATGCCGACCTTGCTCCCCAGCATCTGGGGTGCCTGCGAACGCGGTACGACAGTGGGCGGGTCAGCGGCCATCCCACTCACCCAGTCCACGCCCTGCCGCCGCCCAGTCCAGCAATGCTCAAGATCACGACAACCTGCAACACCGGACGCAATCCTGTAGTCGCAAGCCCCGTCGCCGGCGGTGGTACAGCCCTCCGTCCCCGAGCCTCGGTGACCTGGCGTCGCTGACGTAGCGCCGCCGCGCCGGCCAACGCACGCCGCCACTGTGTTCCCCAAGAGCCTGTTGCGTCGCTCCGTTCCAGCTCTGTCGAGGCGCAGCCGCCCGGTAGACACTCGGCGGCGGCGTGCGGTGGCAAGGACGCGGACCGGGACTCACTCGCTTGATGCTCTTCAGCGCTCCTTTCACTGAGTAGCAGAGACAGGTCAGTCTCCCGAGTCTCACGGTGGATTGAGCGGCAAGGTCATACTGTTTGCGTGGGTTGGTGAGACGGAAAGGTGAGTCGCCTGCGGACTCGGTCCCACGCCTCCGATGGTCCGTATGTTCGCGAAACGTTTGTCGGCGATTTCTTTCGCCCCTGGTCACTCTACTCACCACGACTCGCACCGCACTCGACTAAATACTCGCACACAAGCCGCAAGCCATCGCAGTCGACAGTACCTAAAGCGCTCCCGCCAAGATTTGGGTAGGAAATGTGTGTACCAGATTGCAGAGGCCGCCGCGCAAGCACCACATCATAGGAAGGAGAGGAGTAGACAGATAGAGTGAGGGGGAGGAGGGGGAGGTGATAAGCAAGATAGTTGGGTAGAAGCGAGTACAGTCAAGTCTGCTTAGGCCGCAACCGGCTCGGGCTGCTCGGGCGCCGCCGCCGCGGCACCGCGAGAGTAGGCCTCGAGGACGTCAAGCGCCTCCTGGATCTGTGGGCAAAGAGCGAGGTCAGGTCAGGACCAGATCACGGTGCGAAAGAAGCGGGAAGCGCGACGAACCTTGGCGTTGAGGGCCTCGTCGTTCTCGAGGAGGTACAGAAGCTCGGACGAGTCCATCTCAAGGAGCATGCCGGTGATCTTGCCGCTGAGCTCGGGCTGCGACTGGTGGATCTTGGGGTAGAGCGCCTCGCCGAGCATCTGCTTCTGCTCCTGGGGCGCAGCGTTGGCGAGGACGGCGGCGGTGAGGCCCGAGCCGTTGATCGACTCGTCGGCGTTGCGGACGCCCTGGTTGAGCTTGTAGCCTCCGGGGCGGGGCGCACCGGCAGCGGGAGGGCCACGCGGGGGCTGGCCGGGGAGCGGCTGCGCCTGGGG
>ERZ1463038.168-NODE-168-length-19672-cov-14.667482_pt1 | contig 19672 bp, 30 predicted proteins | sample MGYA00564479_ERZ1463038 | MGnify/ENA primary metagenome ERZ1463038 (study PRJEB39244, sample SAMEA3635134) | Helicobacter pylori | study: EMG produced TPA metagenomics assembly of PRJEB11511 data set (Assembly of a 5300-year-old Helicobacter pylori...
CTCTTTCCCTACACGACGCTCTTCCGATCTGTCGTTACGGCGGCGTCCGCGGAGCTCGTCGCGGACCTCCAGCGAATGGACATCGACGAGCCCGTGGCTCGGCGAGTGCCGGTCGTCGCTCCTGTCGCTCCTCGTGCACCCGCCGCTCCCCTTCACACTTCGATCGTCGCTCCGGTGGTTCAGGCGCCGCAAGTGAACCGTCGTCGTCGCCGCGAGGCATCGGAGGAGCCCGAGGGCGCGGGAGCTCCGCAGGTCGCTCGTCGGCGTGTTGGCGCGGCCGTCGGCGCCGGCGTTTACTGCGAGCGCCACCGACGCGTGCATGAAGTCCAGCACAGGCACCTTCGCGAGGGCGCTCCGTCCCCGCCGCCCGAGCTCGGCGATAGGAACAACCCGCCGCCGCCCGCCTACTCGCGTCTACCCGCTCCAGGCCACGAGGTCGTCATGAGGAGCGCTCAGGCGGCCGTCGTTGTCGAGGAAATGCAAGTCGACGCTGGCCTCATCGGATTGGGCGAAGCGGGACCGGGACCTCGGGCGCAGGAGGCTGCGGCCGCCGCTCGTCGCGCCGCCGCCACTCGAGACCACGCCAACAACCTTCCCGAGTACGACCAGTAAAAGCCGAACTGCGGCTGATCGAGGAGAGCGAGTTCAATCGGCCTCTCCCTCGTTGACGCACTCGGACTTGGTCGTCGTCTCCTCTCCTCGTCTCCTCTCCTCGCCGCCTACCCCTCGTCATCGCCCGCCTCACATCGAAACTTCAAGCCGCAGAGACCGGCATCGATCAAAAATCGGAGCACGAGATGCGCCTCGTCTTCCCTCTCCGTCGCCGCTCGTCCATCATTCGTCGTCGCCGCCGCGGAGCGAGAGAGCGACTTCAATAAGCCTCTTCTCGCGCTTCGGCCTTCATCTTGTCGCGCCTTCGCCTTCGCCTTGCCTGTGGATCGCCTTCGTCTTCGCCATCGTCAATATTTATCGTCTGGTCGCCTTCGCTCCCGCCTCGGAACTCACCCACTAATCTTCAGCCTCACCGTCTGTCCCCTTCCCCACTAATCTCGGCTCAGTCGCTCTTCAAGATCAAATGTAAGCTCGTGGGACTCGCTTCGCTAATCGCTCCTCGTCCATCTTGCGTGGATCGGCTCCTCGGATCCTCAAGCTCGTCGGTCGTCAAGGCAAGCGCGTCGCGGATCGGGATCGCTTCAAAGCAGTCGGTAGGTGCGCTCGAGGTCGCATTCAACCTCTCTCCAGCGCTGTAGGACTCGATATCGGATGAAGACGTGTAGGATTCGGGAGGGAGGGAGATCGCGTGGTTTGTTCTTCAATCAAAGCTCTATGACAACACAATTACGGTGGCTGGTCCACTTTTCAGGCATGCTGGAGTGAGAGAGAGAGTATGGTGAGAACCTGAAGCGGGTACCACGACCTCGTGACTCGGAACGCTGCGACGCCGACGTTGCGGTTGAGCCCACTGATGCTCACGCCGCTCCTTGATCTGCTGGCCGGTTAAGCTTTCCAAGCGCCGTTTCACAGATCAAAGAGACCTTGTGGCGTTGATTTCACTACTGGAGCCCTCAGCGTGCGCAAGGGACGATCGAAGAGCGGCGCACTCGAGTCGACCGAGCCCGAATTGACGGTCACGGTCCCTCTCGTAGGTGATGACCAAAGGTGATGACCGAAGGTGACGACCAAAGTCGGAAGAAAGCCAAGCACACTAGGTGAATGACGCGTCCTCGGGCCAGCGCGCTACTGCTCGCCTTCCAACCACTCCCGCAGCTCCTCGCGATGCACCTCGACGCGATGCCAGCTCCTGAGGTGCCGCTCGACATCGTACACTTTCCCGAACCTGTACTCGCACCGCTCCCCCTCGGGCCCGCGGGGCGCCTCCGCGTCGGAAAGGTCCTCGTCGTCGAGCGGCTGGGAGATGTCGAGGATCGAAGGGTACGGACAGGCGAAGCGGCGGGTCGAGGCGTAGTTGGTACCGGTGAGTAGGTCGACGAGTGGCGTTGGGGCGGGTTGCGGCGCGGGAGCGGGCGACTTTGGGGCCGAGGAGCGACGGGGGCGGGCGACGATGGGGGCCGACAAGTGGCGGAGGGTGGTGTGCGTTTCGAGGGCGCCGGCCTGGATGAGCAAGCGGCGAATCAGAAGCGAATGAAAGGGCCAGAAAGAACGAGCGCGTACCGACTTGAACCGCCGGTCGCACTGGTCCGCCCCGCACGCGAACGGCGCGCTCGAGTCGTCGTCGTCGACCAGAGCGACGTCGTGCTTGCGCCTCTTGCCTTGACCCCTGCTAAAGCTGTCGTCCAGCCGCCCCTCGCGCTCGCTCTCCATCTGCTCCCAATCGCTCTCCGTCTCGAGCGCGTCGTCGCTGTCGACCTTGCGCTTCTTCCTCCCCTTGCCCCGTCCACGCTTCCTACACGCCGGCAGCTCGTCCCCTTCGTTGCGTTCGTGCACCTCGAGATGCCACTTGAGTCCGCGCGGGGTGGTGAACGTCTTGCCCTCGCACTCGGCGTGCGGGCACGTCGGCGGATGGGCCGTCTTCGTGTGCTTCTGCAGCGCGGACCAGGTCGCGTGTTGGCGGTCGACGAGTGGCAGGGAGGCGCAGGCGGGGTGGATGCATTGGTACCGTGAAGCTGTGCGGGAGCGGGTCAGCGAGGAAGGTGCGAGGGAGAGGGGCAAGGACCGACTGTCGTGCGTCTTGAGATGCGCCTTGAGCTCGTACGGGTACCGGAACGACTGGGAACACCCGTCGTGCGTGCACGGGAACGGCTTCGTGCCCGGCGTCGAGTGCACCTCGGCGATGTGCGTTCGCAGGAGGTGGTGCTTCCGGAACTCGAGCTGGCACTCCTCGCACTGCCGTTCTTCATCAGCTCCCTCCCGAATCAAACCGAATGGAGAAGGAAGCGCACATCGTACGTCTTGCCCTCGTGCACGACCTCGACGTGCTTGCGCAAGTGCTGCCCCGTCCAGAACTTCTTGTCGCATCGGTCGCAGGCGTACTTCTTCGACTCGGCAGCTTCCGTGGCGTCGGCGTGGGTCCGGACGTGCGCTTTCAGGTGCGAGTCGCGCGCGAAGGTCGACGGGCACGACGGGCATGCAAAGGGGCGCTTGGGAGTGCACCAGGCAAGGTCAGTGACGTGTGCGAAGGAAATATTATGAAGGTAAATGTGAGCCTGAGGGCGATGAAGGCGATCGAGTTCATTGTCGAGGACGATCGCTCTTGGCAAGCACTGAGACCCGGCGACCCCGGCCAGAGGTGTACTAAACGAGGATACTTACTCCGGCGTACTTCAAGCGACCGATTCTCTATAGAAAATGCCTCGCAAGGACTCGAAGCCGCAGCGCTGGCCGCGACGTCCGTAAACAAGCATGGCGAGGCGAGGTGGAGCGACCGAGGCAACGCGTGGCGCCCGCCGATCACCCAGCACCCCTCCAAGAGCACGCACCTACCACCGCCCGCGTTGCACAGCTCGCTCGCACTCCGGCTCGCGCTCGTCGCCGTCAGCAGCCCGTGCGCCACCCTCAATCGTCCCATGCCCACCCAGCCTACGCACGCGCTCCAGCCATCACAGCAGCTCGACTCACCTCCCCCGTATGCGTCCGGACGTGCTCCTCGAGCCTTACGGGGCGCGTGTACGCCTTGCCGCAGCCCTCGACCACGCAGCGGAACTTTTTGACGCGCCCGCCCGAGCGCTCGAGCTCCTCCGTCTTGGCGAGCTGACCATTGATGACGACGACAGAGGGGGAGGTGTAGACGGTCGAGGTCGACGCGAGTGGTTGCGTTTGGATCAGCATCGCTGCGGGGGGCTGGGGGAGGGAGAGCGCGTGCGGTCACGGATTGTGCGCCGTCCAGGGGCCAGAGTGAAATACATGAAACTATCTTGAAAATGAATTAGGCCTCGAATGACCGTGGGCACGAGCTTCTCTCAGCAGTGAGTATATTCTGAAGGCTGCCTTCCTCTCTGTAGGGTACACCCAATATTGTGCAGCAGAGAAATGATGAATAAGAAGTGCACTGTCCAACTATGACGGTTCTTGTGTCCACTCCTTGCAATTTGGTTGTGCGCGACGCTCGTGAGCTTGGCCGGAGAGAAGAGAAGAAATCATTCCACAAGCTATTGAAAGGAAAGACACCCAAAGTCATCTGTGGAACCTGCAGCCGAGGCTGGGCTTTTCAGGCATAGGGGCATGGAGCGGGAGGCGCCGCGGGGCACGCGGCTCCTTCAAAGGAGTAACGTCTCAATATCAAAGTGCAAGTAAGTAGTTAGGTCAAACCTTCTCTCACGCGCGGCACTACTGTCTGAGTTCAGGCTGCACCCCTCATGTCCGAGCGGAATGCCTCGTGGTCACAGGAGACTCGAGTCCGGGACATTGGTTGCACCCACCCGCTAGATTCCTCTTTCTCCTTCGTCCGTATCGCTATCTACCTTATACTCGCAACCATGCACCCACACTCCTTCCAAGGGCTCCTTGCCGCCATGCTGGTCACGGCGGACGCCACCTTTGCGTCTGACACAGCGCCTGGAGCGCACGTTGCTCTCCGAGTAAGCATCCAGACTGAACCTCATCCTGATACATCCTGAACGACTTCAATCGCAAGGACCGTCATCTTGGCTCTGGATCAGCTCCCACCGGCATGGTGCGTCGCACAGTGTCCAGCTCGAAGGTATCCATCAACTACAGTTGCCGCCACTTTTGAAGCTGACAATCGAATCGCGCTAGAAATCTCTTCCGTTTACCCACATCATTGCGTTTGGCGACGACTTCTCGGACAACGGGTCTGGTGCGCTCCAGCTCGGGGTCGCCGCCAGCGAGTCAGGCTCACCCAGCTCTTTCCAAATAACCAGGCTCATTTGCTCACGGAATCACTGGAAATACAAAGACTCTCTGGGGCTTCGGGACTTGGACCGATGGCCTCGTTTCGGTCACCTCCCTCGCCTCGCGCCTTGGCGTTCCCTTGCTGTACGACTACGCTTTCGGGTCGTCGGGTGGCGGCGAAGGTCAGCCAATGGCCCAAGAGTCATTGAAATCGAAGAATTTCACCTAACTGTGATATCCCCGCAGTTATCGGGAGCGTGTGCGACAGCGCCTTGATCGACTCGAGCCAGGCCAGTAGCTACGCGAAGCTCAACGGCGCATTCGTTCCGTCGGCTGTCGATCAGGTCAAGAACTACACCTCCGGGCCTTTCGTTAAGGACGCTGCGAGCGCACTTCATGTCTTCTGGACCGGCAACAACGATGTCATCGCGAGCCTCGGGTGGGCCGGGCGTTTCACAATCTGTGTGAGTTCCCGCATGTGGATGGGTGGACAGGCGGACCGCTGATCAAGATCACAGGACAAGGACACGTTTTGCCATCCGGGTCAGCAGAAATTCACTGACGGCGTCGTCAAGTCCACCGTCTCCGCCTTGTGCGCATGCCCAGCTGCGAGTCCCCCCAGTCCCCGCTGACTCTCGCATGTCGCCGTCCCCAGGAAGGCGCTCGTCAAAAGCGGAGCGAAGTACATCCTTGTTCCAAACGTCGCACCTCGTCACCTCTCGCCGTGGACCTCAATGTGGATCACAAAGGAAGCCGGCCTGATTAGCGACTTTCGTCGCGCCATCGACAACCTCAACTCGGCCGTCCTGTCCAACATTACGGCGCTGAACAAAGATTTGGGGACCAACATTATCTATTTCGACGTAAACAAGTGGATGACGATCGCGCTGGGGAACCCGGCCGCTTGCGGGATCAACGCCACCAACTCGCCGAACGGGTCGCCGAGCACTTGCGTCGACGGCTGCAACGACCAGGTTGGCTAGCTCTTTTTTCGAACTACTACAGTATTCTGACACTGTCTGTCAGAACGCCTGGACTGTTCACTGGCAGGCGACCGTGCTGGACAAGAAGCCGAGCAACTACTTCTGGATGACTGGTGCGTTCTTTTCTCTTTTCTGCCTCGCATGCAACTGATGAGCTGATTCATGTCTGCAGAGATCATGCCGAGCAGCACCGTCCTGAGTCACTTGGCACACGCCATGTCCAAGTTCGTGATGAAGAAGTACTAGTCTAGTGGTGCTGGCTGCCTCAGCAATGCGATCCGCCTCGATGGCGCTCCATTTTCGTGCTCTGCCTGTCGGCTTGGTTACTGGCCTGAGATGCGCACCACCTCCCCATGCAGATCCGCCAGTCCAATCTTCTAGGCCTGCGATGCGATCCACGACCTGCGACTCCGGCACGGACGTTTACCTGCACCAAAATTCGAAGAGGTGGGCCTGCAATTGAGTGCGGACGTGCACAGCCAGTCAGTTTCAGGTGCTCCCCAGCACAGCTTCAGCGGGCGGAAAGCCTACAAGAGTGCGAAGTGTACTCCGGGCGGTGTTACAACAATGAATGATACTGCCCTATGCCCCTCGCTATCCCAACAAAAATAGAGAATCGTGCCAGTGTCTGTGCCCTCGCGCGAGCCGAGCCGTCCCGGCCGGCTCACGACGGCGTCCCACTCCTCGGGGTCCCGCTCCTCGACGCGCCCGAGGCGTACGCGTCCTCTGACAACGCGTTGAGCGAGTGCAGATCCCTCGCGCTGCCCTTGCGTGAGGCGTCGCTGTAGCGATATAGGCCGACTTGCTCGATGTAGTGCGCGACGGCGGTCGGGAGGAGGTAGAGCACGCTCAGGCCCTTGCGGAGAAACAGCCGGATTTTTGTGGCTGGGGACGTGCGCAAGATTAGTCGGGGTTCGAGGGGAGCGGGGTGGGGACGCACAGGAGACGTCGTTGCGGACGAGCTGCTCGACAAAGGCGATGTTGTCGCGGTACAGCGCGAGGGGCGAGCGCGAGTGCACGCTCGATGAGTTGAAAATGGATTGGTCAATCTCGGATTCGGAGCGCTGGAAAAGGTCACGGCGCGTCAGCTCGGCCTGTGGGGCTGCGCGGTGGGGATGACGCACCTCGATGATGTAGCAGCCGTAGAGACCGAGGATGTGGTGCAGCTGGTGAGCCACAGGGTCAGCAGGACATCGCAGATCAAGCAGCCCCAAGCGCAGCACGCACATCCTTCTCGCTCCAAACGCCCGGCTCGCTCATGGTGAGGATCAAGTCACTCCCGGCGAGCAGCATGATGCGCGCTTGCCGCCGCTCGACGCGTTGCTCCCCCGTCCACTCGTCCGAGATGACGACCTCGACGCCGCCGAGCTTGACGTTGATCTCCTGGTGAAAGTGGTCGAGGACCTGCGCGGTCGGGGTGTAGGTCGGGGCCTGCGCCTCCCACGCGTCGACCATGAGCCAGTCCGAGTCCTGGACGGCGAGCTCGCACATGGCAACTCGGTGCACCGACGCCGCGAGACCCTTCTTCTGGTACTTGTCGTTCACGGGCGAGAGGTACCCGCCGACGACGACAAAGCCGTTCGCGCGGGCGTGATCTGCGGGCGGCAAGGCACGGCTGTAAGCCCTCTCGGTCCGCTGACTGATCTGTACGCCGGATCGCGGGGGCGCACCTCGAGCCATCTCAAACATGCGCAGGTGGAGGAAGGTGCATGGCGAGTACGACCCGCACGCGACGAGCACGAGCGGCTTGAGCGCCTCGGTCGCCGTCGCTGATTCTGGACGCGCGATTGGGGCGTCAGCTGCGGGTGAGACGGATCCACGCGGATCGGACGGGCGCACCTTGGACGGTTGACAGGCGCTGGATTGGAAACGTGTAGGCGGCCTCCATCGCGTGTGGAGCTGAGCCAACGAAGGCGTGCGTCGTCGGGGCGGGACGGTCAGCGAAAGAAGTGGAGATCGATCCTGTGCGGGGATCCGGACGTGCGAAACCTCGGTCTGAGCCGGTTCACCACAATCTGTTACTTGGGCTGAGCCATCGATTGTTACTCCTGAAGGAACAAGAATCTGTTGACTGATGTAGGTAGGAAAGCGTCCAATCGACTGGACAGACTGAGCGGGATCTGGTCAGCGAGACGCCGCTGCCGTGCGGCGCCCCTGAAAATGGCGACTTGGGTGCGGGCGAGGTGGCTTGGGATCAGAGCTGGAAACTGGGTGACCTATCATGGAGTAGTACCAACCAATTATAGCTCAGTGGGGCGACAACTGACCGCCGGTGCGGTCGCGCTTGCGGGGGCGGCCTGACTCGATCCGCGAAGTCGCGTGCGATGTGCGAATCGGCATCCGCACGAGCATGGCCGTTCGAATCTACCGAAGGACCAGGTCCTTGAAAACAGGTTCCGGTTCGATCGACTGGCTGCGAAAGACTTCACTTGACAAGGCCCTCCTCGCCGACTTGCAGCCTGCCCAGCTCGCCCGCGACCGCCTCCCACCGCGCCTTCCGCATCTTCGTACTAACAAAGTAGCCACCTCGCTGCCTATTGATCCTCGTGGCGTTATCGATCGCGGTCGGCAAGACCCACATGAAGTATCCCCGCGCTGTCGTCCCCTGCCCAAAGTCGATGTCTGGTAGTCCCGCGACCTGCTGGTTCGAGAACACCCAGCTGGATCTCCCGATTTCGGCACGAGGCACTCCAAACCCGCCTCGGTGGGTGATGAATGCCTCGGTCGCGAGTAGGAACGCGGGCGTGCGAGAGCCGGCGAGCGCGCGGCGGTGCAGGAGGGCGATCGTGGCGAGGGAGGTGCGTGGGAGGGTGGAAATATCGAGGAAGGGCAGGTAAAACATGAGTACCGCATTGTGCGGGTAGGACTGGACCGTGGTGGAGGTGTAGGCGGCCAGGATTGGGCGCTGGGACAGCACAGACGCGACGGCGAGCGTGGACCGGCTCGTCGGCTCGGCCAGGTAGGTGGCCTGACAGTATAGCAGTAAGCTTGGCGTTCGGATTAGTGGTCATCCGAGACACACCTTCAGGGTCCAGGCGAGAAGCACGTCTCCAGTCGAGACCAACTCGCCGCCGGACAACGCCACCGCCTCCGCCTTCGCGGCCCCCACAATTCTTTTGACGACCTCTTCCCCCAAGTACATCACCCGCACATCCGAAAGATGCCACCAATCCTCGTACCATCCGCGAATCCTGAACTTGATCGCCGCCCACCAACTCTCCGGCGCAAAGTCTCGCAGGAACGGCTCGAGTCCCTCTGCCAGCTCGCCGACGTCCGATGTGCGCAGGCGGTCTATTGCCTTGCGGAATTCTTCCGAGGACGTCTCGGGTGGCGACCAAGGCCGACCGGCGAGCTCTGCGTCGAGCGCGTGAACGACATGGCCCATGCCAGTGGCGTCAAACACGCCGTGCGGGAGCGTGAGGCCGATGCAGAGGCCATTCGGGACGGTCGTGATGTGCACCTCGAGAAGTGGTGATTTACTCTCCGCGTATAACATGCAGGAAAGTGGTGTGGAGGGACGGCGGAAGAGGTCGAGGGGAGGTCGTGCGAGAATGCGGGCCGAGGTGGGGCCCGGCGGCGCAGCCAACACCTCGAGCTGGAGCTCGGAAGTGGTGCTGGTGGTGAGAGTATGAGAGGCCGAGGCAGGATCTTGGTGTACCAGGGTCCAAACGCCAGTCTGAGCGGGGAACGGCGTGAGCCGCAATCCTCGCCGTCGGCCGAACAAGCTCACCTTGGGTTCCCACACAAGCCGCGCGCCTAGGAGCGGCCACTTTTGAATGACCCGATCGATCGCATCGGATATGAAGATGGGGTCGAAATCGCCTTCGCCTGTCCTCGACAGCACGTAGGAGAGCGTGATGGAGCAGCCGGCCGTCGCGAGGTCCGACTTTGAGAGCGCGGTCGTCTCCATCTTCAGATTCAGAGCTTCAGGTAAGGTCCTCGATGATCAGTTCATCAAACTCACTGCAACTGTGGGCGTGTAGGGGTGAGCGTGTTCACGCGTGGCGTGACTCGATGGCCCAGGGGAAGTCGAGCGGCCCGTGAGGACGAATTGAGGTACCCTCCAGATGGTGTGATTGAGCAACCTGCCGGACGTGTGCTGAGTGGATTGGCTCGAGATCTTCCCCCGTTCAAGTGGAGCGGAATCAAGAGGCGCAGGAAGCCGCGAGCGCGGATCCTACGCACCCTCGCCAGGGGGGTTGCGGAGCCCCCGTCTATCTCACCGAGTCAGCTTTGACAATGCGCGTAAATTGCAAGTTAGAATATGTACGTAGCCCAACTTTAGGGTTCACAGATTTCTTCCAGTATGAAGCCACACCGGTGGACGACGTTCATGTCCCGCTTCAGACGCTCTCGGCCTCCTCCAGCAGTCGTGGCACCTGTGTTGAATTCAGAACGGTCAGACAAAGCCGGTCAAGATTGTTTTTACAGTCTGCGCTCACAAATCAGCTCAACACCCGCCCCAGCACAGATCACGCGTTCACGGCAAGTTCGGTATGACTCTCGTCCTCCACGCTATGTTTCGCTGGGCCAGGACCCAAGATTTTGACCGGTTCAATCTTGACGCCGACACGTGGAGAAGAATGTAAGTATCACGGAAGTTTCGATGATTCGTGAGATGCGTTCAAGACACTGGGAGTGTGAGAGCCTCACACGCCCGAGTTCGCGGAGTCTTGGTCCTGCAACCTTGGAGTCGACACTCGGCCCACATCCGGCGCATCCGATTCGGGTCAGAGCGAAAACGAGCGTTCCGACGTGCTCTCATCCCTCACAGCATGAGCCGACCAGTACCCATCTTCTCGCACAGCTGCACGTACCTGGCGATGGCGTTCGCACTGCGAGTCCACCATCGCTGCAGGCCGACGGCGGGCTAACCTTGCTCGACGCACGACGCAGGGTCGCAATTGGGCACACCGTCTGGCCCTGCTGGATCCTCAAGACAACAAGTCGAGCCCCCCTGACCCTGCTCCTCTTCACGATCTTCGTCTCGACGGACCGGACCATGCGGCGCCTGGGGTTGCCCGTCTCGTCCAAGAACGTCTTCGAAGGGCTGGGTGAGCTCGCGCCGCTTCGAAGCTAAATAACCTCATTAATTCTGGACGCAGCTGTCACTTGGAGCATCTCGTACTGGCACAAACAGCTTCCGGGCCGCGACGGACTGCTCCGCACTCTCGCCATCGGTGCGCCGCTTGGCTTCAAAATCAATGAGGTCTCCACTGACATACTTAACCCAGCTCTCTCGCATTTCGGACCCATCTTTGCGTACGCTTGCCGCAGGACCCGCTCGGACGAAGCCATCACTGACCACGCCCCCCCCTCAGCATGCACGAAACCTTCCGCCGAGACGAAACGTGGCTGAAAAACGCTCTCGATGCCCACTGGAGAGCCGAAGGACTATCGGGCGAGGAATCCGCGCGACAGATGCAGCTCCTGGTCGACTTCGCAACGCTGCTTTACGACGGCGTCGGCGACCGCCCGCTGTTTGAACCGCCGACGATGGGATTCGGCAAGATGGTGGTTCGGAAGCTTTTGCTTGTGCTTCACGCTCCAGGAGGGGCGTTTGCGGAGGGTTCCGCGACGCCCGTTTTGCCTGAGCCTGTGGCGGAGGTCAGTCCGAGTCAGGGGCAGGCCAGCGTCGAGAGCGAGGGTGAGGAGGGGACGCGCGAGGCGACTGAAGCGTGAGCAAGATATAATGGTCTTTCTCGCCCTTTGACTGCCGCCTCAGATCGACTGCCCACCGGAGCGAGTCGCCACCCACCTGCTAGGCCCGGCGCTCGAAGCACCTTGGCGAGCCGTTTCCTTGCCCTAGGTAGCGCGAGGGCTTCACCATCTTAGATTTAAATATTCCGCGTGATCGAGAGACAGTACACCGCCCGCCCTCGCTGCTCGGCCGGATGAACGCAACGGCCGAGGGAGCTCGCAACCTGGGCTCAGTACGTGCGTGCGACCATCACTTGCGTCTTGCCACCACCGACCTCCTCGCCTCCGGCGCGCACGAATGCTTCTACAGTTCATCCTACCGCTGCTCCTCGCGCCGCGGACACTGGGGCACGGGTACGTGAAGCAGTGGACCGTTGGGACTGTCACATCGCTCGCCCAGGTCAGCAGTTCTCCGCGCTCGCTTGGACGAGTCTTCTGACCCTCCCCAATCCACTCCACCCAATCTCGAATCAATGTTCATCTCGAGCAGAAGCAGCTACTCAGCGAGACTGCGTTCCGGAACTGCTCCACCAACACTGGTTCGTCCCCATCCTCGGACGTCCTCTGCCTCTCTGATAAACACTGAAAACAGGTTTCGTCGGATCACTCTTCATCACATCCCCCGCGATAACTTGCGGGAGCAGCATCACGCCGGACAACGCGACGGTCAACCCGAGCGGTGACGTCTTCTCGGACCCGGCGCAGGCGGCGGGAAAGACGATGGCCACTGTGCGTTCCCGAGGAGGTTCGGAATCTGATCAGGCGATGAAAGCTGAAGCTCCGGTGGGGACAGAATGGAGGGGAACAACGGACACATCCAGACCTACCTCGGACAGTGAGTGTTTGAGCCGGTAAATACCCAAACTCAGAGCACTCAAATGCTTTACCTGTCCCACGCAGATGCGGAACCGGTACGACTGACTTCCAGTCATTCGATGCGACCAAGGCGGACTGGTTCAAGATCCAGAGTGCGCCGTCCGATTCTCTCCGCAAGCGTAACTGCCCAATTAAACAACGTACGAATACCAGGTAAGATTCAAGGGATCCCATCCGACCTAATGCCTGCGTACGACGCCTCGGTCGATGGTAATCGGTTCAACATCACGCTGCCGACGTCAATCCAGACGGGTAGCTACCTGCTTCGGCTCGAGATGTGCGTCGCCTTCATCATGAATGAAGAATGAACTCGACGGGATTTCGGCTGCGAAGAAGGATGCGGGAGCTGACAGCCGTTGGTGCTCGATTCGCAGGATCGTGTTCGACCAAACGAACGCGAACGAGGCGTTCCAGACCGAGCTCTACCAGTTCTGCGGGCAGCTCTACATCCACGGGACTTCCAGATTCAACCTCTTCAAGACGATCCAGTTCCCCAACGCATACTCGGGCGTCCTTCTCTCGCCTCAGTCCGTCCCAGGGCCAGGAGTGCTCGAACTGCCCGACGCGACATCGACTTTGGGCGGCGACCCATCCCCCGTGCGCTCCCCAAACTCACCTTTCTGGTGTCTGAGGCTTATCCTCACGCTCTCCAGACCAGTACTAGCGATCACAAATCGTAAGTGCCCACCCTCGCGTGTCCGAGCCCGCCGACTGACCCCCCGCGCGTGCAGCGGCTCGAAAGTCTCAACAGGGCTCATCATCGGCGCCGTCGCGCTCGGCGTCGTCGCCGCCGTTCTCCTCCTCCTAGGCACCTACTGCTTCCTCCGTCGGCGGCGCATCGCACGCGAGTCCCGCCCCGTCGACTCGGTCATCACCCCGATCGCGCTCGGCCGACCGATGAGCGACATCACCCGTCTCAGCAGCCCTGGCGCCCCGTCCGAGTACCACTCCGAGTACGGCAGCCCGAACGACTACGCGACGTACCCTTCCCCAACTTCGTCCGCCGTCGGCCATGCAGGGTGGTTCCCCCAGACGCCGCCGGGCCAGGCGCTAAGGACGAGCCCGCCCGTCATGCAACTGATGGAGGAGAAGTAGTAGGGTCTCATATAATGTCAATGGCTCGCAATTAGCTTTGTTCACCACTCGGGGGAACGCGATGAGGTTGAGAAGACGCAGAGGCAGGTAGATTCCACCGCTCGCTCCCCCGCGCCATCGTCTAGGTGTAGGAATAATTTAGTGGTCGTGCGGCGGCTCCGCCATGATTTTGAGGCTGTTCTCGCATCGGCGTCAGCTGTCTCCTCCCAAGCATCAAGCCCGGGGGGTACTCACAGTCCAATGTGCCCGCCGATGGCCTCCCACAGCGTCGGCCTGATCGTGTACTTTACGCCGAACTCGCGCGCGGTGGCGATGACGATGGGTGCGATGCCGGGCACGTGCGGCTGGGCGACTTGCGGGAAGAGGTGGTGCACGGCTTGAAAGTTGAGCGCGCCGACGAGGAAGGTCGTCAGGGCCGAGTCGTGCGCGTAGTCCTGTGCTGTCTCGACTGGTGCGCGGTGAAGCGTTAGCGACCATGTTGAGAAATGGGTGTGGGAACGACGTACTTTGGAGACGCATCCAGTCCGACTCGATGTTACCCGAGACGGGGTCCACCTTGGGCCAGCTGACGCAGTCGACCGCGTGGGAGGCCTGCGAGACGGGGTTCAGCTGCTGCCCTAGGATGTAGAAGGGGAAAGAGACGCACCTGGGAGATGAGTCCGAACGTGAAGCTGAAGACGGCGTCCGAGACCATGAACGCGCCGATGACCTTCATGGGGCTGACACCCGGGAGGAGCGCAAACGGGAGCGCAAGGCGAGTAGCCGCGAAGAAGGCCTGATGTCCCATCATCAGCTGTAGATCCTCGTGAAGACAGGGACAAGAGCGCACTTTGCCGCCCCAGAACACAGCGCACTGGGCCCACGAGAACTGGTTGACGGTCAACGGTCCGCGAGTCTTGTCGATGAACGCGCGGAAGACGTCGCCGATGCGGACAGAGGTGCCGAGGAGGACGTAGACGAACGGGGCGTAGACGGCCTGGTAGCGGTAGATCGAGTGCCACTTCTGGTCGTACTTCATCCGCCGGAAATCGACGTCCGTCGTCTCGATGTCACAGTCCATCTCCTCGACATTGGTGTAGCACTGCGGATCTGGTCAGCTCCTGCTTCCGCTTTGACGGGTACTTCAGAAGACGCACGTGGTGGGACAGCACATGCTGGTAGATCCTGCGCACGCTCACCGCATCAGCTCCCACCCTCGTTCCCCACCACATCGGACGAGAAGCGCACCAAAGCACGCTCGATGTCCCATTGATGAAGTCATGCAGCGCAGCCAGGCTTGTCCAGACGAGCGGGCTGTGCCCCACCGAGCCGTGGCTGCCGTCGTGCACAAACGAGACGGCGACCTCGACCTGGAGGAACCCGTACGCGACCGCGAGGCCCCAGAACGCGAGCGCGGACTGCTGCGCGACCGGGTGCCACTGCAGTGCGAGCGTGATGATGAGGAGCGCGATCGTGAGCGCGTACCGCACGAACGACCGCGGCGAGTGCTTTGGGTCGATGCCCTCTGCCTTGAAGTGAGCCGCGACACGCTGTTTCCGGTCGTTTTGTCAGCGCCTGAGCTCAATGAGAGAGAAAAGACACGAACAGCCTTGAGCGTGCGACTGAACTCGTCTGGGGGCGGGAACGCGGGGACGGCCTTGCCGACGAGCGTGCCGACGAGGAACTTGTTGAGCGTGCGCTCCTCAGCCGGCCCGTGCGCCGTCTCGAACAGCGGAGTCACATCCTTGCCCGCGCCCATGAGGATGATCGCGCGTCCGCCAGGGTGCCGCGCGGCGAACTTTGTGAGGTTGTAGACCTGCGCGTCCGGGGCGGGCGTTAAGCGCGTGGCAGCGATCCTCGCGCTGGGAAAAAGACGACGCACCTTGCCGCGAACGGCGACCCAGGCCTTTGTGGGCGTGTTGGCTGCTCGGAGCTGCTCGAGCGACACGTCTGCGTGCGGAGCACGTCAGCGATGCGCAGAGGCCACGCGCACGAGGGGGGCGTGAGAACGAGCACGCACCGGTCAGCTGCGGGCAGCGCTCGCCGGTGGACGACGCGGTCGGGAGCCTGCCCGTGTTGCGTCGGGTGAGCTCGTCGGCAGACGGCGCGTCCTCGTCCGTGTCTGGGCTCGATTGGCGCAGGTGCTCGCTGTAGAACCCGCTGTCGGACTGCTCCGACTCGGCGGGCGACGACAGCGAGCGCGCGGAGAGCAGCACGGGGAGGGCGAGCGACATCCTGGTCGTTTTAAAGAGTCGCAGCGAGGGAAAGTCGGGTCGGGGGCGGCGGAAAGACACGAACACGAGGAGGCGAAGACAACCGCCGCTAGGAGCGGGAACATCTCGACCCCAGCCGATGGGCGCCGGGCCCCAACTGATTGATGTATGCGCCGCCAGCTCGTCGCATTTGTCAGAGCTACAACGCCTAACTTGCAGCTGAACAACCCAGTCGTCCACTACTCGCCGTCCGGTGCGAAGACCTCGTGCAGGAAACCGCCACTCCCGAGGCGCTCCGACCAGGGCGGGCTCCCAGTGTGGCGAAGGCCGGCTGAGGTGCGCGGGCCGGTTGACGACGATGGTCCAGGGTGTTCAAACGTAGTCCAAGGTCGAGGGGAGGGATCGAGTCGGAGAGTAAAGCGTGCAACGCCGAGACGAGCGACACCTCGGCGCTGAGCTCTGACGTCGGTGCGAGACTTTGCTCCCCGTCGGCCGCTCCACGGGGCCCCTGCACCTTCACTCGTAGTCGAATATGTTTATACGTCTCAATCTCCCGCCCAAGCCCCCTCTACAATGCGGCGCACCTCCCTCCGTCCCCAGCCTTGCTCGCGAGCGGCGTCGCGCACGATCGCGAGGAAGCACGGGAAGCGCGCGGGGAAGACGCTGCCGTACCCTTCGTCCATTTCTTGAACGACGCAATGGCAGTGCTGCGCGAGAGCGTGTAGTGATGGATCGATCGCCAAGAGCGCGCGGTGCAGGAGGTTCTTGCAGGTGTGCACGTCGTGAAGAGGGTGCACGGGAGCAGCAGCGCGTGGTCTGGCGATAAAGATGAATAGGCATCAGCAGTCTTGATTAGGACGAAAAAGGAAGCGGAGCGTACACAGCGCCGAGTCGAGCTGCACGCCATCGGACCCGAGCTGAAGGCAGACGACGACCAAGAGCGTCTTGATCGTCGTTTGGTGGATTCCTGAAATCCAAGTACGCATAGGTATCAGTGCTCGAGCTACGAGTACCACACCTGGAGAGGAAGGCGCACGGTGCAGCACGAACAGCGCCGTCCCGACCTCGACGCGCGGACTCCGGTGCCGCGCCGTGTTCGCGACTTCCTCCAGTCCCTCACTTTGATCCCACATCTTCTCCCTCGTGTCGTCTCCCATTCCTGACTTGTGCTCGCGTCGAAATAACTGTACTTTCGCGTCCAGCGATGGCGACGCCACCAACTCGAGATCTGCGGACCGGCGCTGTCGAAGAGGAGTCAGGATGCCGACCAACCTGGTGTCAGAGAACAGAGTAGAATCACGCGGTACTCTACCGTGATCCGCTGAGCTTCCGTGAGCGGCCTCAGTCGTTCCTTCGCCCTCGAGGCGGCCGAGAGCGTGCGCTGGAGGCTTTGCAGGACCGCCTGCGTTGGGGAGCGGCGCCGCTTGAGGGTGAACTCGCGGTGTTCGGACATGGATTAAGTTTGGATTAGACGAAGGAGTACGGTCTGGATGGGGATGGTGATGGACTGTGGCGCGTGAAGTGGCGGACAGGGGACGGAAGCTCCTGCGCGGGTGCAGAGGTGGGGGACCCCAGAACGGCTGCTGAGGGACAGGGGGGTCGAGATGCTGTGTTGTGAAAATTGGATCAGTCGTAGAGGAGAGGGCGTGCGCACCTGGCTGAACTCGACTGGGACGCAACCGGCTCCAGGATCACAACGGACGACAGTCGACCGACCTTCGCCCCACCACTCGTCTTACCCCTAGTCCTCAGTCACTCGCAGGAATTTCTAACGAGGCCGCCAGTCGGATGATCCCAGATCATCGCGTTGTTTCCTGGCTCGCGACGCACATCCTGGATCGTCGCGAAGGTGGGGTTCGACCCGGGCGGGGGGCCGCCAAGGAAGGGAGGAGCCCCGCGCGGACGGGGCGGGCAGAGGTGTTGGGGAGGGGAGTGATGAGGAGCGTCGGGGGTGACCGGTGATGGCGAGCTTTGTGGCCAAGATAGTGGGTGGTACTTGGGGGCTGAGTTTGAGGTCCGCGATACAAGCGGGCGCGAAGGTGCATGGACTCGAATACAACAAAGCACGACAACCGAGCGAGACGCTTCAATCCTAAGGTCAGTTACTGCACATTCGTCCTCCTAGAGACAGAGTTCGCACCAGCTACAAGTCCTTCCCCAGGATCCGAACGACCTCGCCGACGGAGCGCCCTTTCGCGAGCGCGGCCTCGATCGGCTCGCTCCCAATCTCTTCGTTCGCGGCGACAAATTCGTACGTTCTCGCCATGCCGTCAAAGATCTTTGCGCCGCCAGTGAGCCCGACCGAGTCATACGCGGCGCCGATCTCGTCCATCTCGCCTGCGCGGGAAGGACACCCTGGGTTAGCGCGAAGCGCCAGCTGAATCAGGATAGGAAGCTGTCATACCGACCCATCTGAATGCCTGCGACGGCCAAAGCAGGGCCCGATCAGCGCCCGGTTACCCTCCCAGCCGCAGAAGACGCACCTTGGCCGTGCTCTTCGGCACGCCCTGCATCACCTTGAGCATCGCCGGCTGACTCTGACCCAATTCCTCCTCAAGTGCCTCCCCAACTCCATACCGACTCGCCATCATCGCCGCGTTCAGCGCGAGCGCGTTCGCGCCTTTGCTCAAGCTCGCGTACGCGAGCTTCATCGCGCTCGCTTGCCCCACCGTGTCCCCTACCACCTTCGTCCGGCTCAGTAGCCACGGCCCGAGCAGCTCGTGGAGCTCCTGAGCGCCTGACCCGCTGAGCACGATGAGCGGCGAGGAGGACCGGCTCGCCGGCCCGCCGATGATGCCGCCGTCGACGACGCGGAGGTGCGGGAGAGCGGTGGTCAGGTTTGAGCTGATGCTGCTGGCGGTCGTGGGGGAGATGGCGTTCAGATCTGCGAAGAAGCGCGTGCGGATTGGCGAGGCCGAGCTGGCGGCGGCGGCGAGGCGCTCGGCGAGTGCGAGCGCGTGCGAGGGGACGACGACGGAAAGGATAACGTCGGCGTGCGACAGGATCGCAGAGTCTGTTTTGAGGTCTTCGAATCCGCCTTCGAGAGCGAGCGCGCAGGTGCGTGGGGAGCGGCCCGTGAGGTTCGTGACGAGGCGGACACCGGCGGAGGCGAGCAGGGGCCCGAAAGAGGCGCCCATCTGGCCTGTGGCGAGGATCGCGATGCAGGGCGTCATTGTGGACCAGGTGGATGGAGATGAGCGCGGACAGTAAGTAACGAGAGTTCGTTGAAAAGAAGTTGACTCGACTTGACCCCTGTCTGGTGCGAGACGTACGCGCGGGGGGTCGCGCAGGTTGGCTCCGTACCTACAGGCCACTGCTTTCAAACTCGACCCCGGACCACACTCGGAGCTACACCGATCATGCTCCACTCGCCCCGGCAAACGTCACTCATCGCGACCTTCGCACCCGAACTCATCGACGCCGTCCTCGGCGAGCTCGTTGCGCTCTGTGGGGCCGAAGATGACCCTACGCATCCCACCAGCAGCACTCCATCACGCGTCCCTAATCTCTTAAATCTGGGGGAAGGATCCCAACGGCTGATGCTGAAGGATCTCGTCATCCACGACCGCGCATAGATCAGCCGCATGTTCGCAGTAGACTTTGGAAACAACCTCGTCACGTGCTATGTTCGAAATCTGGAAGTAGCCACAAATGAAGCCATCGACCACGCAGAGAGGAAGGCAATTGGCTGGCGGATGTGTGTTCGAGGGCAGGCGTTGAGCTCGTGTGTGAGTCCGCTGAGAGCGCCAAGTTGGGCATTTCCGGATCAAAGCTGACCGTTAATCTTTTCGTTAGATGAGTCCTGAAATTGGGGTAGAGCCACCCTCGTCTGTGCGCTCTGCAACTCGGAATCGAAGGTGCTCCGCGACTGTGTGCCACTCGGAATCGGGCGGTACGCAATCCACAGCTCTGCCACAGCAATATTAAGAAAAATATTTGTACTGATCCTCCGGTCTCTTTGCTTCATCAAGTGGGTGAGCTTGACGTCGCTGAAGCACTCGCGAGATCGGAAGAGCA
>ERZ1463038.169-NODE-169-length-19655-cov-11.393010_pt1 | contig 19655 bp, 40 predicted proteins | sample MGYA00564479_ERZ1463038 | MGnify/ENA primary metagenome ERZ1463038 (study PRJEB39244, sample SAMEA3635134) | Helicobacter pylori | study: EMG produced TPA metagenomics assembly of PRJEB11511 data set (Assembly of a 5300-year-old Helicobacter pylori...
CTAGGACACTCTTTCCCTACACGACGCTCTTCCGATCTGGCCAATCGCGTTGCGACGCGGGGGCCCTCCTCTCGCGTCGCTGCGAGCTCCCCCAACCAGCTCGCACCTGCCAAAAACCCGTCGTCGCGCCCAAAGCGCGAATGTAGCACGTTCAGGCCTTTTCCAGGTTTCATGTGAGCCTGAATGCGGCGGAAAGCGGCTGAGCGCTCCCGCCCTGGCCCGAACCCATTGTCGAGCGTGCAAAGAGACGCCGGGAGCCGCCACCCGAAGCCGGAAGGTCGACCTCCCTCTCGCATGTGAAGCAGGGATCGAGCTGTTGGACGTATGAGAGTTCATTTCGCGGGAGCGGATCCTTCGTCCCAAGCCCAGACGACGGTTGCGAGAGTATGGTATTTTGCAGGTGGTGCGCGCGAAGGTATCGGTGCGAGGGTGGTTCATGAGTAGACGCTCTGCTTGCTCTTCCACCTGCAGACGGAGTCTAACGTCAGTTTCGTATCCCGAATGGTGGAACTTGAAGGGAACGGACCCTTCTCCTGCCGCGTCGTCTGGGGAGCGGTCCTCGTGATCAGTGCTGGTTCAGATGAGCACGAGAAAGGCCAACGCACAGACAGAATCCTCGTCCGGCTCCTTGACGTCGGCCAGGAATGTTTCGGAGACCTTGACGACTACATCGAGGTGCTCTTCCCCGAGAGGAAGCCCCTTGGACGCGGCGAGTGCCGAGGCCGTCCGCACAGTATTCTTGATGGAGCTGGGTGAACGGAATGATGAGCTTACTGTGATCGAAATCTGGAAGTGCAAAGGAGAGCGCGCACCGTCCGTTGAACGTCTTGGCGGCGAGGCGGTCGAGGTACTTCGCCCGAATGACGCTCTCGACGGGCGTCGACGCCCCGCTGCTCGCCGGCGTGGGCGGGAGCGCTCCGTTCGCCTTCTTCGGGCGCTCCTCGATCCGTGCGCCGGCGCGCTCGAGGAACGTTGTCCAGATCTGGCGGCGCTTCTCCGCGCTCAAGTCCGGGTACGTGATCGCGAGGCTGAACCGGCTGAGGAACGCCGGGTCGACGGTGCGAATCCGGTTCGTGGTGAGTATCAGCACCCCCGAGTGGTACTCGAGGAGACGGAGAAATACGGAGACCTGCGCGCAAGGGACGTCAACGTCGGCGTCTGCGGAGGCTAGCACTGAAGCTCGACGGGACTAACCATCGCGTTGCGGGAGACGTCGTGCAGGCTCCGTTCCTCGAGGAATACATCGGCCTCGTCGATCAGGAGGACAGCGCCCCACGAGCCACCGACGTCGAGAACGTCGCGAAGTCGCTTCTCGAGGACGTCTGCGTTGACGCCGAGCTCGCCGGCACCAATCGCGTCTATGCAGTGGTCGTTAGCAGAAGGTTGGAAATACACCGATCAAGTTACGACTTACACAATGGAACGTGGAGCAGCTCAGCGATCGCCTCGGCCGTGAGCGTTTTGCCCGTCCCCGGCCGGCCGTGCAGCGCGACGACGAGGCCGCCGCCCTTGCCCGCGACAAAGTCGGCCTTCGCAGCGACCTGCCCCGCATCTTGCATCTCGATCGCGCGCTCGAGCGATGCCTTGGAGTTCTGCGCAACGAGCGACTTGATGAGGTCTGCGAAGTCCGATCAGCGACAGCTCTCGGTCGTGGCGGCGATGGACGCACCCTTCTGCTCGCTCTCCATGACGAGGTAGTCGTAGGCCGAGTCGTTGAAGATGACCTCGGTGAACTGATCGACCCGCATCTCCCCCCATTCGCGCTGCACAAGCCTGTGCGAGAGCGTCAGTTTGGCGACCGGAAAGGCAGCAGGCGCGAGGGACGCACGAGAAACCAAAGACGCAGGGCGGAAGAAGGCACAACTCATTCTCCGCGACTCCCTCGGCGACGTTGACGCGCGGGCCGGAGTGATCCTCGTCCGCGATGAAATCGTCCTCGCCGTCCTCGCTTTGCACGCGCACGGTTGTCAGCGCAGTGCTCGCGCACAGTCAAAAAGCAAACGCACTCATCCCAGATGCTCGTGTTCTGCGACGGATTCAACCTCCGATAGCCCTTGACATCGACGACGGCGCGGCCCTCTGCCTGATCGCTCTCGAGCTCGTCAGCTCAATGGACTAAACGAGTGACGAAGGACGCACCCTGAGCTTGATGATCCTGCGGTCTATTCCGCACCCAGTGACCTGGATCAAGCTCCCACTGTATGACATGAAGGCGACCCTGGCGAGGCTGGTGTAGATGCGCCCGCGCGCAGTGAGCGCTTCGCGGCGCTGGTCCGTGAGCGGGTGGACGGGGAGGGACGATAGTTTGCGCATGCCCTTGAACTTGTTGCCGAAACATCAGTAAGATCTGAGGTCGGCAGAAACTATCAGCTCACCTTGGCGATGAGGTCCTCAACCCACGTCCGAGCGTATCGTGAGCCAGTCCAGATGATCCTGCGGCGCGAGTGGACGTAATTGTAAGCTCAGGCAGGTAAAAAGTGGCCGCGCGTAATCGATACCGAGTGCCAGAGATCTGGAAGACAAGGCCGTCGCGGGTCAACGAGTCTGCGGGAAGGGCTCGTCAGTCGCAACGCAAGCTGGCGGAACGCACGCAGAGTGCTCACAGACACAGCTCTTGACCTTGAGCGCGTACTTCTCCCCCGAGATCTCGTCGGTCGCTTCTACGCACGAGTCATTCCCAGGGGAGAATATGGCCCAGAGGAGCGCAAACGAGATGACACCGTCCTTGAGCAGGCGCTCGAGCTTGCCCTTACTGTGAACCGCCCTAAGGTGTCAGCGGGTGCGGGACATCACCGGACTTTGACGGAAACGCACGTCGGCCCGAACAGCTCGTCGATGTAGGCGAGGAGGACTTTGAGGTGCGTCGCCTCCGTCTCGGCTTCTTCGGCTGTCCGCGGCGCGTCCGGAACCAGCCCGCGCTCGTCGTCGTCGTCCACCTCTTCCTTCTTTACTTCTGCCTCACTACTGGACGTACTTGCTTCCGGATCCTTGCCATTCGGCGCCGACTTTGGTGCAGCGGCGGCCGCGGCGTCCGCGAGCTTCTTCGCCTCGTTCAGCGTCGCCGCCTCGTTGGTCAATGCGGCGAGCATGATCTTGAGTGACTCGAGGTGGAGGAAAATGTCTTGCGCATTCAGCTCGGGGTGATCCTAGATGCCAGGGAGTGAGTGCTTGGCAACGAGTGAATTGAAGGAAGGGCGACGCGCGCACCTCGAACGCCTCCTCGACCTAGATCTCCGCGGGGCGGTGCAGGCGGCGACAGATGAAAATGCGAGGAAGACAGAGAGAATGTATGAAATCAGGTGAGCCAAGATGTCGACACGTAGGTAGCACCGTAGATACGCACCTCTTTGAGCTCGAGCCTCAACACGGCGACGAGCGCCGGAGACTGAACCTCGACGCACGTGTAGTCCTGGTGGCCTACTCACATAAATCCGTCAGCTCCTCCTGCTCAGCACTTTCGTTCCGCCACGCACCCTGGAACTCTGCGCTCTTGGGCCACACGCGGTGCTTTACAGTGAACAAGGTCGAGCCCTTGGTGCCGTCGTCGTCGTCGGTTCTGGCCTCCCACCTGCCCGTGGCGGGGCTGTAGTGCTCCCGCTTGACCTCGTACGGCTTGTCCGGCTCGGGCTTCTCCTCGTCTGCGGTCTCCGGGGTCTCGGCGGCAGTGGCGCGGAGGTGCGTGACCGCTACAGAAAGGACGGCAGCGAGCGACGTTGCGAACAGCGCCGTCGCACGCGTGTTCAGACTCGGGAGATTTGGAGCCATCGTGGTGGTGGTTGGAGTGAAGTGAAGAAGCGCTGCTCGTGAGAAGAGGGGTCTGAAACGGGCGGACCGGCGGACGATCGACTCTGGGATCCTGGGATGCGATGCTGGCTGCTCTCCAACCTTGAAGCTTGACTCGAGGTCGCGATGTTCAAGAAGCGGCGTCCTACCGGCGTTTTATCCCACTCCAAGTCTGACTCGTCTGCCCAGTCCGAGCCAGACGCGCCCGACGACTCTGAGTCACTCTCGTGCGCACCGCCCGTCCCGTCCCGTCCGCGCGGCACCGCCTGACTCGATCGCTCGGCGCACAGGGAGACGCTCGAGGAGCTGATTGCGCTGCGCAAGCTGAAGCGCACGACGGGCGGGATCGACCTTGAGCGGTTGAACGCGGGCGAGAAGAAGAAGCGCAAGCTCGTCAAGCAGCAGGACGACGGCGAGCCGGCCGCCAGAACCGATGGCATGGTCGAGGGTACCGTCGGTGGGCTTAACGCGAGGGGCAAGGACCGCGTCAGGGACGAGCCAGAGGAGTGAGCAGCTCAGGCCGGGACGAGGCGCGCGCGTGCGCGTGCTGACCACGCGACTGTGCAGTGACCCGGACGATGCGGACGCCAAGACGAGGCGCAGCGTGAGGAGCAACAACTTTACCGGCCAGACGAATGCCGTCGACGTCGACAAGCACATGTGCGCTCCGCCGCTCCAGGCTCACCCGGCACGCTGCGACTGACCTTGCGCGCCGGACAGGATGGCCTACATCGAAGAGGAGCTCCGAAAGCGCAAGGGCCCGAACGAGCACGTCGACGTCGAGGAAGAAGTCGCGAGCCTCGACCCGCGCGACGCGTTGTACAAGGTCGCGGAGAAGTACCGCATCGAGAAGAAGCAGGTCGAGGAGGGCAACGTCACCCTCTCCGCCGCGATGCTCACCGCGATCCCTGAGGTCGATCTCGGTATTGAGTGAGCTGCTTTCCTAAGCTCCTGGTCCACGCGCGCGCTGACCCGACTCGCACCCAGCGCCCGGTTGCGGAACATCGAGGAGACCGAGAAAGCCAAGCGTGCGCTTCTCGACGAGAAAGCAAAAGTCAACGACGACGAGGAGTTCGCTGCAGACCGCTGTGCGTCCCCTTGAATCAAGCCTCGGATCTTCACAGACTGACGCTTCGCCACTCGCTGATAGTCTACCGTGCGCGCCGACCACTCGAGTCGGACTCGGATGCGCTCGCCAAGGCCCGCAAAGAAGCCGCAGGGCTCAAGGAGGAGCCAAAGAAGCCACTCGTCGGGCAAGGTCGTCGTGAGATGGCGACGGACGACCAGGTAAGTCTCGCACCGTGCCGTCGCACCCTCGTCGCTGACACCCCTTTTCGCAGGTCATGGACCGGTTTAAGAAGCGTCAGCATGGGCGAAAGTAATTCACACCGTGATCTGGGAATAGCATCCTCTTGTTGTACGCTCGAAGTGGGCCTGCTTGTCGCTTGTGTCACGGCCTCGCTCAGAGCTCTTTCAAAATACGCATTGTTTATAGACTCGCGTGCGAGTATCCACAAGCTCAGGCACATCTACTAACGTTCGTGTGCAAATGTGCGGTTCCTCTGGTTGGCCTTGCCTTCGAGCGCACGCGGCGAGGTCCACCCAGCTCCTCCTCCGCCCAACATGTCGTCTCCGTCCTCGGCCGGGAGCGCGTCCCCAATGGCACCAGACGACTCGGCGCCACCACCCCAAGGCCAATCGAGCAACGAGAACGGCGGGAACGACGGTCACGAGGCTGGGGGAGGCGAGACCGGGGTAGGCGAGGACGACCTCGACTCGTCCTTCTTCCCCGCGCCGGCGCACTACTACAAGCTCTACACGGATGCCAACCTCACACTCGGGCCCGACGAGGAGGTGCCGCTGTCCGAGCCGCGCTGCACGCGCAAAGACCTTGAGCCGCCGAACGCGGACTGGGTCCTCGAGCGCGGCAGCTACAGCGTCTTTGGCGAGACGTGGCCCGTCGTGGAGACGCTGCCGAACCTCGAGGACCAGGGCATCAAGGAGATGTTCGTCCGCGGCGGAGGTCAGCTCGCGCCTCTGCCCCGCTGTTTGCGCCACCCAGCTCACGCCTGACGGCTGCAGACCGCACGGTCGCACTGCAGACGCTCCTACAGGCCCTGCTCGTATCATACTCGACGCTCGTGTCGGCGCTCCTCGCCCCGCCGCCCTCGCTGCCCGCGCTGAACGGCGCGCGGCCGTCGACCGACCCCGAGCGCCTCGTCGAGCACATTCGCCTCATCAGCATCAACATGCATCACCTCGTCAACGAGCTCCGCCCAGTCCAGGTGCGCACACGTTCCCGCGCACCCCGTCCATTGAACCCCAGCTGACCTCTCCGCGCAGGCAAGGGAAACGCTAAAGACGATGATGCGCACCCAGATCGACACAAGGCGCGCAAAGACCGCTGCGATGAAGCAGTGCGCACTCTGTCCCCCACATGCAACGCTCATGAGCTGACCCGAACCCGGCTCCCAGGAAATGCGCCGAGCTTACGGCGACGCTCGCTGCACTCAAAGCCGACCTCAGCACGGCCAGTGTGCCACCAACAGTATCCGTATCGGCAGGGAAGAACACGGCGGGGGTGCGTGGCCGCGAGTTGGACGCGGAGCGGCTCCGCGCCGCGGTTGACGCGATGGACGAGTGAGGGCGCGCGGGGACGGGAGGCTCGAGTCAAGTGCTGACGACGGTCTTCCGTGTGGGTGAGAGGGTAATGGTTAATTACTCGAACTTATTTCAGTCGACGTCCAGGCCGTCCAGCAAGTCGCTCGTGGCCGCGTCGACCATGAGGGCCGCGAGGTCTACCTCTGCTGGGTCCCCGCAGTCCGCTGGGTTTACGGGCTGTCCAAAAAGATTTTTTAGCGCTAGGCAGGCAGAGCTTATGAACAGACCAGACGCTGCTTACCTCTACAGCCTCGAATCGCACCTCGAGCTGCCCCACCGCGTCCAGCCCGAGCCGGAGCTCCTCCGCTCGCATCGCGGACGACGCAAAGACGACGCTGGCGTTCTCGAACAAGTCATACAGTCTATTCGATCCTCATGGGCGCTCAGTTGGGAGAAAGAGGTGCCCGAACATGGGGAGAGGGACGTACAATCGCAGGTCCCCGTACCGAAAGTCGGCTTCGGCAAGCGGTCCTTCCTGGACCTGAGATGCACCCTCAAGAGTGAGCGCCACCCACTCCGGCACAATTTCAAGGTTCTCAAGCCGGCGCGCGACCCAATGTACGTCCGCGGTCCTGCTGAACCTCGACTGCAAGCACGTCCGATCACGTCAGCTCCGCGAGTCAAATGACTCTGCTTGAAAATTTCACGCACATCCGAAAGCACCTCAACGAGCCATTTGAGCCCCTTCAGAAACCGGATGCTCGCGACGCGCTCGACGTCGGCCCACGGACCATCACGCACGCCATCCTCGCGGCAGATTCTGAAGGAGATGTTCGCGAGGTGGACCTCCGACAGGAACACGTCGGGAACTTCGCCGAGGATGTCGTATCGGCTCGCAGGTCGCAGGATGCGGTCTAGCGGGCTTGGGGAAGTCGAGGGCGAGTGGGGAGGCGAGGGTGTACGAGGAGCAGTGGCGAGCTTCGTTTTTACGTAACTCGTGGCGATGTCCACCATGCCTTGGAGGTAGGAGAGCGTAGATTGAGCTTTCAGTGGGGCATGACGAGCTGGACCATCCACGGTCAGAGAGGGAAACGTTGCCTCTGGACAGGTATGAGCGCACCTTCCTCCCTTAGGTCATAAAGCTTAGATAGAAGTGCAAACTGAGTGGTAAGGATCCACCCCGTGAGATGGAGCCCCGACGGAAGCTGCGCTTGCGGCTGCGCGAGCCGCACCAGCGCGTCCGGAATCGAGTCGCCTCCGAACACGTAGAACGATATGTCTTGCTGCGAGAGGTGAGTACGTACTGGTTGGAAGCCTGTTCAGTACTTCTCCGGAGCCAAGGGCGTCGGAAGCCTCACCTCCGTCTCGTGCGCAGATGCGGGCGTCGTACAGCGCGAAGCCGGTAGCGACCTCTTCGCTGAACGTAAATTGGCGGCCATTCTGAAACAGCTGAAGCCGCAGGTTGTGTAGTATCGGGGATATTTGTCTGGAGAAGGGGTGGTTCGGATGCACGACTGGGTGTAGCGGGTGAGCCGATGGCGTTGCAAAGGGAGGCAGTGACTTGCCCATGATCATCTCCTTGACCGCAGTCATAATCTCCACCTAAGCCCCAGATTTAGCAATATCCTATGACTCGATCCACTGGCACGAACATTCTTCACGGTGCCGTCCGTCAAAATAGTCGTGGCCTCGAGCAGCGCGACCGCCCGGTCAACGAGCGCCCGGCAAGCTGCTTCACGACGAGCTCCGACACCCATGCGAGGAGGATGCTTTCGACTGCATCCTCCGACTATAGCCTAATTCGGGTCTATTCGTCAGTGGTCCTACTTTTATGCAGGCTGGGGTAGCGCACCGAATGGTCTGTCCGCCGCGACCCGATTGCCTAGAACCCTGGAGATGAGCACAAAGAGGGACAGTAGAATTTAGATGTGAGGGACTTACAGTATAACATGCGAGGAGGACCTGGCCCGATTGCGCTTGTCAGCGTCTACAAGGTTAGATACCCACAAGATGATCCAGCCGCACCTCTTGATCCCGGCCCAGCCCCAGAGTTCGCATCCCACTTTTACGAAAATCATCCCTCACAACGTTGAGTGAGTTTAGGGGGGATAGTGACTGCACAGACGTGTCCTCGAAGGCAGCTGTCGCGCGGCCTCGAGGTGAGCTTTACGGTGTTGCGAGGACCAAGTAGTTTGGACACACAATTGACGAGAGCCCAGGTGAGGGCTCCTCCTAGCTCCTCAAAGACGAGTCGTGACATAGCTGAGTCTCTCGAAAGGTCGTGATCCGTCAGCTTGGCCGCTGCGAGGCGTCTGCCGGAGGCAATGGGTCAAGCACTCGTTTCAATTCGGCACGATGGCCGCGACGACGTACTGCAGCTTCCCAATTGTAGATCCAACACGAGGTCGAAAATCAGGCTTGTCGATGAGCCGCCCTTCGGGTGACGCCGCCCGGCCGGCAGCCGTCGACGCCACTCCGGAGCAGCTGGACCAGCGGAGGCATCAGCGCGCCGTTCAGGCCCCACATCGCTACACAAGGCGGCAAGAAGGGCAGATCGACTCACGCAATACCGTGGATTGCACACGCATCGCAAGATGTGGCTCCGGGAGCACGCACGCACTTGATCTTGCGCGCCGCGCACCCCCGGCACACGCGAGCTCGCGGCTTGCGTTCTGAGCGAGGTTTCGACGCTTTCCGTTGGTACATCACAGGTTGAGGTGGGGAGGGTAGAGGTTGGGAGGAGGTGGAGGCGACGGGAGAGCCGCCCGAGTCCGCCAACCCTATGTAGTACCCGGACAGTCTGGCCGGTAAGGACGACAGAGTGGGGGTGCCGAGGCTGCTTTAGAGGTTTGCCGAGCTTGAAAATGTTTGGACGAGATTGGTCGCTGGCTGAGTGTAGTCGACTGAAAGAAGCTCGACGGCGCGGCTTTCCTCTGACCATAGCACGCCCAGCGGCAACTCTGCAGCAGACTAGCGCAAGAACACCTTCTACCTGCGAATCGTCCGCTCTCACGCCATACCCAACTGGCGCGGCGCGTCAGTTAGGCGTCGGCCCCCCTCGCCTCGGCCAAGCTCGGATGCGGGCCGCTCCACAGCGTACAGGACACCTCTCCACACGGCCAGCAGACGCTCCCACATGGCTACAAAAACAGGCATTTCATCCACACCTCGAGGCGCACACAACAACACTGTCGGACCCGCCGATCCATCACGCCGCCAGACGACGATACCCACCTGGACGCGGATCGGGCTTGGACGGTGCTTTCGCTTCAACCCTGTACTGCGAGCGAGGTGTGCCCGGTTCTCCTGCAAGTCTCACTGAGTGGGCTAATCATTCGGACTTGACGTTACCATGCCGACCAACGTACCGATCCCAACTCCTTGTCCGCTGCCGTGCGGCGTGACGTCCTGTACAGGCGTCGAGTCAACAAACAGTGCGTCGGGCGTGCTCGCGTCGACTTGCGGCGGCTGATCAATCGTCATACAGTCTGGAAGGAGCTCAGAGTCATAAATAATCCAGCGGCCTTGGACGAATCGACGGCCTCGTGCCATGTTGTCAAGTCGGAGAGCTGGTGCGGGGGGAGCGGAAGGAGGGAGAAGCGAACGAAGGCTAGAATATTTAGGTTCCAAAAGTAGTGCTCCAGATTGAAGACAGGTGCGTGCGTGCGGCCGATCACGCGGATCGACGCCACGCCCTTTGTTGTTCGTCGCGAGCGCTCAGACACCGCTGCACGATGACCTGCCCTCCCTTCTCACGTGCAAGGATCCGGAGGTTTCAGTTTGCCTTTTATCCTGGTGGGGGGATGACCCGAGTCCGGGGTGAACAACGTCGATGGGGTCGTCAGCCAAGGAGATCGGCAAGAGAAGGGGTCGGCGACTCCTGTGGCCCGAGCTCAAATCCGCTGTCAACCAGCTTCGGCGAATCAAGCCGAGTCGTTCAGCGCAACGCACAAGATGCTCAAACGGTCCTTCTCAAGCCTCTCAAGGGTGATGGCTCCCCCGCCCAGGACAATCCGCTTCGTTGCGGCCGAGGACGGCCACGTGCGTCGTCGGCGACTCTCACGCCGTCTCTGGCAGCGCTGACCTGCTTTTAAAGGAGTACTACGGTGCCCCGGTTCAGACCGGTGATCTGGGACTGCTTTACCACGCCAAATCCACAATCACGGCCCACGTCCTCTCCTCGTCGCCCCTCGACCCGTCGTGCGCGGTCACGACCTCCGTCCGAACCGTTCGGCGGCTGCTCTCGCCGCTTCACCGGACCGAGATCGGGACAATCCGTGGTATGGGGATGCAGTACGCTTCCGGCGAGTCTGCGGTGGCGAAACCAGAGCACCCCTGGCTGTTCTTCAAGCCGCTCACGACGCTCGCCGGTCCCGAGGACGACATCGTTATCCCGAGCGCGGCGTTGGGGATGGAGGTCGATTATGAGGTCGAACTGTGCGTTGTTTTGGGGAGAGACGTGAAGGACGTGAAGGTTGAAGATGCGCTTGGGAGCGTGCTGGGGTATTGCGTCGTGAACGATGTGCGTCGGACTCGGACGCGTCCTTGACGGCCTTCGCCGCAAGGCTCACTTCCGATATGCACAGGTCACCTCGAGGAAACTAAAGAGTGGTGTCAGCAAGTCCTTCGATAGTACGTGTGGGTGGTCCTGCGGATGTGCGGCGTCACTAAGCCTCCCAATCCCACCAGCTTGGGCACCGATCGGTCCCGTGCTCGTTGCGGCGAGCGAAATACCAAATCCTGACGAGCTTAGGATCAAGACAACAGTCAATGGTATTGTGGAGCAGGAGGATGATACCTCGAGGATGGTGTTGACCGTCGTACGCTTTCACCGAAGTTGCCGGGCAAGAACTGCGAACGCTGGCGCTGACCCACCACGACTTCACTTCACAGGCGGAGCTCATTTCGAAGCTTTCGCGAGGAGTTACACTCGAGAAGGGCTCTCTGATCCTCACTGGCTCGCCAACACCCTTGAGACGTGCGACGGCTGTGAACCCTTGGCTTCGCCACGGCGACGAGGTCCGCGTCGAGGTCGAAGGGTGTGGTACGTCAAGTGTCACCATTGCCGGATCTTCCTATGTGTTACCGACTGAAGCCTTTCCTCCAGGAACCCTGATCAATACTGTGGTCGTGGCACCTTCATATCATAAGCTTTAAGCCGATGCTGGGAAACGTTACCTCGGAGTGCTGCAAACCCGGATTTGCTTACATTTCGGAAGATGAGCTTTCAGAAGATGCAAGTCTCGCTGAATCAATAAGGAGAAGACAGCGGCCCCCGGAATAAGCTGAAGACTCCCATCGACCAAATTCAGAATAAAGGGCAGCCGTCTCGCAGTTGTCTCTCTCCCTCACTTCACACTCCTATCCAGGCTCTCTTGACTCGCTTCGCCTCGCCTGTGCTTTGTTGTGGCCGCACGTGTCCCTCGGTGCACGCCGACGTCGGTCCCTCTCCACTGGCTCACGCGGGCGGCACCACAAAGCACAGACGAGACCTAGCAGGTCAGAAAGCACGATACACGAGTAGTAGCCAGCATACTGTTTGATGGTAATGGGCTTTGCAGCCGGTTTGTATCACTCTTCGTCCGAGTCGCTTCCGTCGTCGCCGAGCTGCTCATCCTCTAGCAGTCGCAGCACAGTATTCACGAGCGCTTTTGCCTTAGCGTCTTGCACCTGGATTGACGTATCTTTGAATAGGGTCAGCCGACTTGTCTTTACTGAGTGCGCTGTGTCCACTGCTCACCCGTCGGCCGCTTTAGCTTGCCCGCTTTCGATTTGCCAGGTTCGGAAGATTTGAAGGCGAAAAGTTCTTCTGGAGTCATGAACTGATAGAAAGGCCTCTCCCGATTCAGGATGACTTTGGTGTTCCTCCATTCGCCAGGACTGTGGCTGCCGTTAATCTGCGCTTTGTTGTGGCCGCTGGCACATCCAAAACCATAATACTTTCAAGATAGATTCTCTGTGAGATTCTTGAATATCTGATTAGAGGACAAGAGCTACTTACATTCAGCTGACGTGTCTGTGGGGTTAGACAGGTAAGTGTGCATTGCCCTCAGACAAACGCTGGGCTACAGGCTTACGAAGTGCTTTACCAACAAGCCAACAGCTGTTTTGACCTCTTTCGTGGTCATTTTGGCCGTGATTTTTGGTGTATCGATTAAAGGATATGGTTCACTTTGCGAGACGACGAGGAACGTCCTCAAATGCGCCTGCGTGTGGAAGTGAAACCCATTTCTGAACTTGTTGCGATTCCAGGACATGTAGGCAGCCAGGTCGATGCAGGTGTGCCCGTCCAGAACTCTATCGTGTTCAAGATGTCAGTACCAAGTGGTGCACGCTCTTGTTGGTCCTACAGCTTAAGCCGGCCCACAAAGTTGTCAGGATACCACTCGAACGGAGGAACCTCCAGCTTTCGTAAACCCAAAGCTCGCTCTTGAGCATACAGAGTAGCGTAGGTGGGCTTATCAATCCTTGAATGCTTTGTGCTGTTCTGGATGGCAGGCATTGGCGCGACTTGAAGATGGTGGGAACTGTGGTGGCGACAGCAGAAGACCAGACACGCAGGTGTTGCATTCCACGTAGACGAGTCATCGCAATGTTGCCAAGAAGCCTTCCGTCTTCTGAAATCTGGCTGCCTGCAGAGCTCGAAAGCAGAAGATGGAGGAGCAAGCGTCGCGCTCATCAGACGCAACTCCGCGGCGATCTCCTTCTGAGTCGCCGTCGATCTGTTGATTCCTACCTGGTGCTGAATTCTGACTGTTCGTTTAAACCCCACACCGGCATCATGAAACCCATTTTCCGAATTGACGATGCACAGAAGTAAAGAGTGTGGGGGTACTAGGTGTAGGGTGTATGGATATGCTAGCCAAGCAGGCGCTCTCCTCTAATCACTATAGAATAGCTCTATGGACATTTGGTGGACGTCGGAGAGGACGACGGTCACACTCGCACGCTCAAGCCCCCATGCGAACGCAGCGTCCTGAGACTGGGCGGAACCTCCAGCCCGGGAAGCACGAAGCTGTGAGCCAAAGGCGTCAATACTGCTCCTCCGAACACAGTGGGCGCGGCTCCTGACTCACAAACTTCGCACTCGGACGCAATACACGCGACGTTGAGCGCACCGGGGATCGCGAGGCAGTTCTGACCACCCAAAGTCGGGCACCCTCCGCCTGTGAAGCTATGCATAAGCTTCCTGGTGTCTCTCGAGCCTCGGAAGGCGAAACTCACAAGAGTCGAGGGCGGTTGTTGTGTCGAGGCACTCAAACCCGTCGCCGGCGATTCCAACGGGGCACGCAGTCTCCCCACTCGGGCACAGGGTCTCCTTCTTGGTCGAAAGCTCAAGTAGAAGCTGGTTGCGCTTCCTGCTTGCGCTTCCGGACGCGGTGGTTGGGTCGCAAGTACCCGCGGCGGACTACAGCGATGTCAGCGAGGTGCTCACTCCGAATAAGAAAGGGCTCACAGCGGTGTAGCCGGCGTTGCAGACACAGACACACGCTCCAGCAGTGGGGTCGCATGACGGGGATGCGTTTGCAACGCAGGCTGGGCAGGCTGCCTCGTTGGTGGCGTCGTTCTGCGACGTCGCAAGTGGCGGGTCAGCGCGCGCAAGAATGAAGAAGCGAGATCAAGCTTACACCAATGACGGTGACACACAAGCAAAGCTTGAGGAGCGAGCCAATCGCGATGCTGCTCTGCAGACCCACCACAGCGTTCGCCGGGCACTGAGGGCGTTAAAGGTCAGGAAGGTCGGTGGCGAAACGGATGCACGGCGTACATCAGCAGGCGAAAGTAGTCCGGCGAGAAGGTTGAGGTCGATGAGTGCCGAGCTTCCAGGAGTGATTACAGCGGTCACAAGTCCGGCGACGTCAGCCGCGATGTCGAGTCCGAGGATCTGTCCGACCGAGCTGGACGCGAGTGCGAGGAGGGCGGTGGCGCGGAGGGCGAGCATTGTGAGGTGGAGGAAGGAATGAAAGAGACCTGAACGAAAGAGTGAGGATTCGTGCTCAACTGAGGTGGACGGTGGGTCGACGCGGCTGGTTTCCTGTGGGAGATCCCCAGCACGCAGGGATTGATTTCATCCTCATTTGGTCGCTTGGTATGTTGAGCGACGTGGTTAGATCATCAACCATGACGCCACCTGCTACTTTACCAGGCACTAGCTGGGCGCGTAGACGAGACGGAGAGGGAGTCGCGCTGCGGTCGGAGGCTTTTCGCCACCCTTCCAGCTTCTGTAGGGGGTCATTCCAGCTCAGGAGTGCCGCTCTTAAATCCTTCAGTGGTAAAGGCATGAACATGCCTCGGTCAGCTGGTCAAAAGTCTGCGCGAGGGCCGAGCAGGTGCGCTTCTCGCGGTGGCGCTACAGAAGCTTGGTCGTGGATCTGCTGTGAAAGGAGATCCATGATCAAGATTAGAATTCCATGACGCACTAATAATGCACGTCAACGGATCTCTGTAAGACTTGCCTCCCTTGGATTAACCTCGGAGTGGGTCGGGTGCAGGAACGAGCCGCGCATGAAGTGGATTGGCGTGCTGCTCGGATGCTGTCGGCTGATCCTGCGGAGAACCAAAATGAATTCATGACGATTGACATGATCCGAAGAACACCCGGAGTTCTACAGGGAACCTCCACAACTGGAGCCGTGTCGCGCGCGTCCGCCGCCGCAGGTCCGCAGGAAGGATGTTCACGCGCGCTTAACAGCACCCTGCCCTCCAGTCTGCTACGAGAAGTCCCTGTGCAGCACCACCATTGCTTAATGCTTCGACAGAGAGTACAGTACATCGTAGTGAGGTGGGCGAAGAAAGTTGCGTCGTGGGTTAGACTGCCCGACAGCACCCTCCGACAGCCGACCCGCCTTGCTCTGAGGCACGGCTCGGGAGGTGGCAGCGGCGGGACGCGGCTGTAACAACGGATCACGGTCCGAGGAACACGAAAACGCCTGCGGTTCTCTCGCGCTTCGGGCAAAGTTCCCAGGGGCCAGGGCGTCTGTTGCTTCGCGAGAACCCCACCGCATCGTCGCCGTCGTCGACCTTGGACTGCTGGCCAGCGACGGCGCACTAACGTGATACTCGACCGCAAGTCTCACCATGAAGTTTTCCTGTGGTCAGGTGGTCCCATTCAAGGCGAGAAGGAGCTGTGTTGATCAAGTGAACGGCACCGCGTGTCCGTCGCCGCGCAAATCACTTCCACCGGCCCAGACGCCCCCAGGAAGTTTTTGGATAATCTGAGGATTCTGTGCATGAGCGACGTCCGCGAACAGCACCGACGTTAAAGAAAGCTGACCTGTCCTCGGCCAAACATTGCGCGCTTCGTCCCCGACAAGACTTCGATCTCGTGTCCCATCTTGCGAAGGGCCTCGACGGTCTCGGCGGAAATGCCGTCCTCGATGTAGACCTTGGCCGAAACGGCGGCGTTGCCACCGGTTGCGGGGACCGCCGGCGAGATGCAGAACCGGGGAGCGTCGAGGGCGGCTTGCGGGTTCAGGTTCCGGTGAAGCATGTTGAGAATGATCTGGAGGTGACCCTGGGGCTGCATCCATCCACCCATCACCCCGAAAGCTGCGAAAGCATATTGCATGAGCTGGGGCCGAACCGAGTCAGAAATGGTGGCGTACTCATGAAGAGATCGCCTCCGGGCTGATCACCCCGCGTGACCATCGCCGGCAAGATGGTGTGGTACGGGCGGCGCGAGGGGCCCAGGCAGTTCGGGTGCCCCTCCTCGAGCACGAAGTTGCAGCCTCGGTTTTGGAGCGCGAAGCCGCACCCCTTGGGCACCGCGTGCGTCCCAAAGTCCGTGTAGACGCTCTGGATGTAGCTGGCCGCATTTCCTTCCGCATCGGTGACCGTGAACAGAACGGTGTCGGAGGACGAGTAGGGGAAACCGTGGGAGATGCTGGTGTTCGACGACGCGGGCGAGAAGAGGGCGGCGCGTTCCTTCAGGTAGTCCTGCAGCGAGGAGGTCAGGTTGCGCTCCGTTATTGTAAAAAACATGTGTAAACGGACTCGGTTGAGCAGGCGCTCGACGGGGACCTTGGAGAAGTCCATGTCGGCGACGTGCGCTCTCGAATCCGCAAACGCCAAACGCAGGACTTCACTATGGGGATATCGGTATCAGTTGGATAGACCCGATAGTGATACCTAAGTGAACGAACATGAGGACATGCAACCAGGCTGCCTCGTTGTGGACCATCTCGCTCATGTCGACCGTGCCGGCATCCTCCAGCGCCTCGAGGATTCCGAGCGCGATGAGGGCGGTGATCCCGCCACCGTTCGGTGGGATCTCGTGGAGTGTGATCCCATCTGCGCCTCCGTACGAAAGCGAGATCGGCTCGACGGGAGTAGATGTGTGCGCCTTCAGATCCTCGAGCGTCATGACACCGCCCTGCGACTGAACAACTACGAATGAGCGGCGTTAGTGTAGTCCTCTGTCTTATGCTGGTAGACAAGCTCACGCTCAACAATGGCCTCGGCCACACGACCCTCGTAGAATCCTGCTTTGCCGTGCTTCGCGACCTCGCGGAAGGTGGCGGCGAGGGTGGGAATCTTGATCAACTCCCCAGGAGATGGGGCGTGCATCTCACTAGTAACGGGATCCTTGACCAGGAGCTCGTGCCCGGACGGCGACTGCGTCATGAGACGGTTCCGTGCGTTTTTCCACATGTACGACGCGATCTCGGAGATGGGCGCGCTGCACGCTCCACAGGTCAGCATTCACATCAATTTATGAAGTAGAGGGTGAGAGATTACCCGTCCTCGGCGAGCCGGATTGCGGGGGCGAGCGCTTCGGCCATCGAGACCTTGCCGCTTCCCAACAGCGCGAGCGTGTCGACCCATGCGGCAGCGCATCCGGGAACAGTTACGCTGAGGATTACAGCCATGAGTTCTCAATGTTTTCAGGTTCATGCTGTTGAAGTGAACGTACGCGTTCAAGTCGGTTCCCGGGATGGCATGGCCAGTCATACCACGCTCCCGAGCGAGCGCGAGGGTCAGAGCTTTTGGACTGCGTCCGGATCCATTGAGTCCCGAAACCTTCTTTGTTTTCGCGTCCCAGAAGAGGCTGTTTGAGCAATAAGGATCGACGTCAGCTCCGCCGGCTATCAGGCTCACACGAGCCGACGCGCGCACCAGAAGGCGTCTCCTCCGATACCGCACGAGTGGGGCTCTGCAGTGCCATCAGGAAGTAAGCGGACGCAACCAGAGCGCTGTCAGCGCGCTCACCCAACACGTTCAGAGCTGCCGAGACGGCGACGGCGGCGTCCGCCGCGTTGCCGCCCAAGCGGAGGATCTCGAGACCAGCCTGAGCAGCAAGCGGCTGACTGCAGGCCACCATCCCCTTGGTGCCGTACACCACACTGCGCCGGGACGCGAACGGCGCGAACGGCGTCTATCGGGGCCGATGGGTCAGCGGACCCGCGCGCCGGCCGTGCGGAGAGCTCACCTTCTCGGGGAGGGTGTCGTGGAGATGGAGAGTTCGCTGTGCCATGACTGAAGTTGTGACTCGGCTGCAGCGAGTGGAGCGTGGGATGGGAAGCCAAGACGAGCGGCCGCTCGGAGTCGGGAGAGTCCGGCCGATGGCGCCAAACCTCCGCGCGCGCCGGCACCGCGCCGGATTGTATGGGAGACCAGTATATGTAATGACACCACCCCGACTAAACAGTACGCGATCGACGAGAGAGAGTCGGGGGGGGGGAGGGGGGAACGAAAACGCTCTATGCCTGCGCGGCCTGGGAAGGAGACGACCGGATCAGCACTCGTCCCTACTTGAGACCAACGAGTCCACCAACCTTGACAGCAGCCTCAGCAGCCTCGTCCAGGCCGTCGAACGAGTAGATCTGCCGAGGAAGGACGGTGAGCTCGTGGAACTCAGGACGTTGCCGCAGACTTGGGTGCGCGCACCTTCATGCCACTCTCCGCGATCAACTTCTTCGCCTCGACCTCCTTGGTGCCCTGAAGACGGACGATGATGGGGATGGTCATCTCGAGCTGCTCAGCAGCCATGATGATGCCCCTGCACGCGGAACGTGGGTCAATATAGGCCCTCGTGGTCTGCCAGGATGTTGCTCACTCGGCGATAACGTCGCAGCGCATGCTGCAGGTGAGGTACGTCAGTGCCAATCACACCAACATGGACGGATCAACATACATTCCACCAAAGATCTACCGAGAGCTGGGTGAGCAACTAAACTTGATGGGATGGGCAGGCAGCGCTTACGTTGACGAAGATGCTCTTGACGGCCTTCTCGGAGAGCAGGAGCTCGAACGCCTTCTTGACAGCCTCAGCAGTGGCTCCTGGGATTGCGCATCGTGTCAGCGGAAGCACAGCCCAGGTGCCTGCGAAAACCGAAACGCACCTCCACCGACGTCGAGGAAGTTGGCGGGGCTGCCGCCGTTGAGGTTGAGGACGTCCATGGTGGCCATGGCGAGTCCGGCGCCGTTGACGAGGCATCCGATCGAGCCGTCAAGCTTGATGAAGTTGAGGCCAAACTTGGCCGCCTCGACCTCGGAGGGGTCCTCCTGGGTCAAGTCGCGGAGGCTGAAGACGGCCTGCGGGTGGGAACCCAGAAAGCATTAGCTCCTGCGCTATTCCGACCGAAGACTCCTTCCCCACGCACCTCTTGACGGAACTCGGCGTTCTCGTCGAAGCCGAGCTTGGCGTCCATGCATAGCACATCCCCACCCTCGACCTCCGCCAGCGGGTTGATCTCGATTTGGGTGGCGTCCTTCTCCTTGAAGAGCTTGTACAGCTTGACGAAGATGTCGGCGGCCTTGTCGACGTTGGCGGTCTCGAAGCCGAGCTTTTTGGCCGTCTCGGCGGCGAGCTCGTGCGAGAGGCCGTTCTCGAAGTCGATGGGGACGGTGATGATGGCGGAGGGGTCGTCACGGGCAACGTCCTCGATGCTGCGGACGACAGAGGTCAGCTTTCGACCGCCTCCAGCCTGTCCGACGCGCGAAGCACTTCATGCCTCCCTGGCGCGACGCGACGAGCGCGGGTCCTCCGATTCCACGGTCGTTGAGGATCGCGACGTAGTACTCGTGGGTGGGGTTTCTTCGCTCAGCGAGCATGACCTGGCGCGGGTTCGAGCATCAGCTCCCGCCCTCGAAATCGAGGCCGCGGCACGTTGAGCTTACGGCGTTGCACTCGCGGCCAGCCGCTCCGGTCTGCTTGGTGATGAGCTTCCGGCCGATCATCTGCGCGGCGTACTTCTCGGCCTGCTCCGGGCTGCAGCACGGCACGTCGCGTCAGCTCGCGCGGTGAGGCTTCCGGGGGAACGACGGCACGC